>SXGU01548781.1_pt1 | contig 34601 bp, 27 predicted proteins | sample 3174531 | NCBI WGS metagenome assembly SXGU01 (sample SAMN11356863, study PRJNA531348) | freshwater metagenome | isolation source: freshwater sample F1-140 | place: China: Fuxian Lake, Yuxi | collected 2017-12-25 | reverse complement strand
GCAACGCCCGGCTTGGTCTCCTCGAAGCCGCCAATGGTGGAACCTTGTTCCTGGACGAGCTCGCCAGCCTATCTCTATCACTGCAAGCCAAGCTCCTGAAGGCGCTCGAAGACCGACGCATCCGCCGCGTCGGCGGCACCCGCGAAATCCCGGTGGATGTACGTGTCATCGCCGCCTGCAATTGCGATCTCAAGGAATGGGTTCAGGCCGGCAAGTTCCGAGAAGATCTTTATCATCGCCTGGATCTATTCCGGGTCTTGCTCCCGCCCTTGCGGGAGCGCGGCGGCGATATCCTGCGTCTTGCGGAATCCCTAATCCAACGGACTAGCTGCCGTCACCGACTGCCTGCCCGCGCCATCTCCAGCATCGGGCAACGACGGTTGTTATCCTACGGCTGGCCCGGCAATGTAAGAGAACTCGGGCACGAAATTGAACGCGCCCTCGTTTTTGAAGAATCGCCCGAACTCAATTTCGATCAGTTGCTGGGGGTAGCGGGTATGGTTTGCAGTACGACGCCTGGGCTCCCAGCCAACCCAGCCAAAGGAACCGCCCCGTGCACCCCAATCAACGACTGGTTTAACCCCGCTTACCACTTTCCCGATTCCGGATTTTCATTGGAGGATGCCATCATGAAGCTCATCCAGCACGCGCTGGATCAGACCCAGGGAAATGTCTCCGCAGCCGCTCGTTTGCTAGGTGTCTCGCGAGATTACCTCCGATACCGCATCGGCGGCCAGCCCTCCAAGAGCGAACCGGCGCCACTAGAGTAGAACGTGCCAACCTGGGAACTCTCACCCACCTCACCCTGGGTGTAGAGCCCCAACGATCGGGTTTGGGGGAATTCCCCAGCTCTACGATTCGACATAACCGTCTCATTATTAATAGGATTCGAATCAAATCAACACCTCGATCGAGTGGCACGCGAGTTGCAAGAGAGTGCCTAGAACCGCAACGCCGGGTAATCCAGTGGTGCGGCAATCAAAACGAAATAAAGCAGCACACATAACGAAAGATCCTATGAAACCGATTCAAAAACTTTTGGCCCTCGCCTCCGTGGTCCTCGCGCTCACAACCTTTAGTACCGCGCGTGCCCAGGACAAGGGTAAGCCCGAAGGTCCCGGTCGTCCTGGCGGCAAACCCGAGACAGAATTGCCCGGCGACGACAAAAAGGGTCCTCGCGGACCTGGACTTAAAATTCCGCGCCTCGGCATACCACCCAAAGTCGAGCTTCCCGAAGCCTTGAAGAAACTGGTCGAACAGTACCGCACCGAGAGCCAGACATTTCTCGCCGGGCAGAAGGAACTGCTGAAAACTCTCAAAGGCACCACTGCTGAAGAAAAGGCCAAGATCAAAGAAACCTTGAAGGGCAACCGCGAGAAGTTTCTCACGGAACACAAAGAACTCATTGTCGAAATCCGCCAGCAGATCTCCGAAATCAAGAAAGACTTGAAGAATCACGAGAAACCCGTCGATGCCGGCACCGACGACGGTGGTGGTCGTCGCCGCGGTCGTAACTGATAAATTTAGGGACGCCAACCGATCTCGCGATCAGTTGCACAGGCTGCACAAAGGCCCGATGATCCTTCCAATGATCATCGGGCCTTTCGGTTCTCCGAACCACCCAAATACACACGCTGGAGGAGTCTAGACCGGATGCTCAATAACCACATCGCGAGAATCAACGGAATGCCACACACCGCCTGGAACCGCACAGCACTCCAAATCCTCTTGGTCTTAGGCGGCGCTTGGCTGGCAAGATCGGGGCCTATCACGTTCACTCCCCCTTCAGACGCCCCTGGGCCTTTTGCCCTATGGGACCTCTCGACAAGCCTTCGCGCGGATGTGGGTCATCGAGAAAACGTCCTACTTTCGTCCACGAACCTCCATTCCAGCGGCTTCATCACGTTGGGTGGCGACCTCTTTTTGTTCCGACTTCCCGTAGATGGAACGTCATTTAGTATCCTGTTTAGCGCGGAAGACCGACGCTATGTGAATGCCTCTGACGGATCCACCAACGGCCCTGGAGCCTCCAAGGAACAAACCTTCCTGACCCACGCCTCCCTGAAGAAACCCCTGGCAAATCAGTGGACAGTCTCGCTGAAAGCGCTGCATCTATACGCAGATCAGGTGTTCGATGCCTCCTACGAGGTGGACACTGCCTCGACCCTTGAGGTCGGGGTCGGCACCATCCAGGCACAGGGACATCATCTGGCGCTCACCCCCGCATTCCGTCGCGACTTCGGCCCCGGTTTCTGGGGCGAACTTTCCACTCCAATCATACGCCAGTATTATCGCGCACCCATTAGCAGCTTTTGGGAAGGCGGCCCCAAGCTGACCGTGGGATGGTCTTACCGCACCAATTCTTCGGTGGAAATCCTCTTGAGCGCCATGCGACGTCCCTACGACGACCGGTTCCAGATTTCTCGCATCGGCGCCGCCAACCCTAATTTGTCACTGACGACAGACGATATGAAGGCCGAAATCGCCTGGCGCCACGATTGGGACGCCGAGGCTCGATGGCAGTCGGTCGCACGACTCTTCTACGTTCACCGCGTCGAGAATGGCAGTGGTTGGTTTGATTTGGATCGTTTGGGAACGATTCTCTCCGGTAGCTATCGAATTTCCAAATGGACCTTCCAGGGCACTGCTCGCTGGTTGACCTATGATTTTCCGCTGCAACGTGCTTCACCCTTCGATCTCGCAACGCGCACCCGCGACGAACTGGAATTGGAGGGGCGCATCGAATACAGGCTCCACGAAAAATGGCTGCTGAACGTCGCCTATCAAAACGAACACGTCCGATCCAATGTTCCGCTGGACGATTACCGCGCCAACACGGTATCCGCCGGAATCGAATTTGAGTTCTAAATGATTTATCGGGATAGTCGGGTTCAGAGCGATTGGACTGATTCCATCACGCGCCGTGCAAACCAAACCCTCAAACCAGTCCAGAACGGCGTCCAGAATGAACGCCTCCCGTGAACGGTGGGTGCCTTGGATTGCCAACGGAATGACTCTGCTGCTGCTGGCAGGGGCCGTTCAGCTCACACGCACCCAGTTGCGCTCGGAACTCAGGGTTCAACTCGTCAATCGCGACGCCCAAATTCTCCGCGCAATCCTTCAGCAACAGGTTTCGGGAATCTCTTCGTCGCCCGATGGGGACCCACTACTAACAGTGCTCGATGCCTCAACCTTGCCGGAACTTCCTGGAATTTTAGGCGTCCGATTGTTTACAGAACAGGGCGTTTTCTTCACAGGCCTGCTGAGCGCGACGAATGAGAGCGACCTGCCCTCGCCAATTCTGAATCAGATTCGATCTGGCCAGTCTCCAAGCCAATTCCATCGGACCGAAGCCCAATCGGCTGCAACCAGCCTCTCCCTAACGGGCCATCCCCCCGTACTCGAAATGGTACTCCCTTTGCCCGAGGCTTCGGGCGGCCTCGCCGGGATCGCTCAGTTCTACTTTGATGGTTCTGGGCTGGCGTCTGAATTTGAGGCGCTGGATCGAAGCTTACAGCGCCAAGCGCTTCTCGCCTTTGCACTCGCGGGCAGTGCCATCAGTATTGCGCTCGCTTTCGCCTTTCATCGATTGTCCCTCGCCAATCAACTACTCGAAGCCCGTACTCAACGACTGCTACAGGCGAACCATGAACTCAGCCTGGCCGCCAAAACATCGGCGATAGGTGCTGTCACCTCTCACTTGCTCCACGGACTCAAAAACCCTCTCGCAGGGCTCCAGCAGTTCATGTCCAGCCAAACCGGAAACGCAAAGCCCCAAGCCAAGGGCTCTTCTGCCTCACCAACGACACCTCCACTCGATGATGCCGGATGGCGCGACGCCGCCGCCACAGCACGACGCATGAAATCAATGATCGATGGCGTCATGCAGGTACTCAGTCAAGAACAAGGAACGTTTGCCTACGAAGTCAACACTCGTGAACTCGTTCAAATCCTTGAAACCAAATTTACGGAACCCGCCACCCGAGCCGGAGTGCAATGGATTGCCCAGTGTGACGCCCAGAAATCACTCGAAAATCGACAGGCGAACTTAGTGATATTGATCCTGGAAAACCTGATCGGAAATGCGATCCAAGCCACGCCACCGCTCGGCATGGTCTCTCTGTCCTGCACTCTGGGGAACGGCGAAAACCCGGTATTCCGGGTTTGCGACCAAGGCCCCGGATTGCCAGAGCAGGTCCGCCGACACCTTTTCACTCCGGTGTCCTCCACGAAGGAGGGAGGCAGCGGATTGGGTCTAGCACTCAGTCACCAACTCGCGCTCCACTTGGGAGCTTCCCTCGAATTAGTTCGATCCGATGAATCTGGAACCGAGTTTGCCCTCCAGCTAAGCGGCCAAAAAAACAACGCGGGCGGGATGCCCGAAGCATCCACACCCGCGTTGCGACGTCACTTAGCCTGATCAGGACAATTCCGTGGTGCCGTAACTGAGCGGCGCGATCTCGCGTCCGGTAGCGTCCGTCACTCGACGGGTGGCAGCATCGAAGTAGCACATCATCCCAAGCCGTTCAGAAGTTTCCGCCAGGGAAATGACCGTCTGCACTTTGACGGCGAGATCAATGCCTGCATTGGCTTTGGCGGTGCCCCGGATGGCACCGAAGAAGTTCTTGTGGTGCGCCGCAACGCTTTCGGTCGCGAAGGGCTCGCTCGTCTGCGGATCAATTTCTTCGGCGAACGGACGTTCGGGCTTCAGTTCCACCTTGTTGCCGGCCATTGTCAGGGTGGCTTTGTGGCCGCGGATCATTTCTTGCGTGCCCTGTTCATTCACCGTGCTCGACGTGATATGCATCACCATACCACTCGGGAACTCCGCGATGAGTTGGATGATTTCGCAGACATCGCGTTCATACTCGGTCTTGCTCTTGCCTTCGGATTTGGCGTCCGTGCGCACCTTCTTATTGCCGACCGCAGCGACGCGCAAAGGAAATTCCGGATTACCGGTGGCCAGCATGTACGGATGCAGTTTGTGGGGGAACAAGTCACCCAACAAACCGGAGCAGTAGGGATAATACTTCCGCCAGCGGAAGTAGTGGTCGGCGTTGAACGGAACCTGTTTCTTGATCTCATTGCCCATCCACATGGCCCAATTGACGTCGTCCGGTGTGCACCACGGCTGCACATCGTAATTCCATTCGCCCTTGGGGTTGTTACGCATGTAGCTGCCCTGGCTCATCACCACAGGGCCGATTTTGCCGGCTCGAATCCATTCAGCGGCTTTGTGCCACTTCATATCAGAGCACCCCTGGGATCCGACCTGCAACACCTTGCCCGTACTCTTGGCAATGTCATGAATCTGGAATGCCTCGTGCAAATGCCGTGTCATCGGCTTCTCCACATACACGTGCTTGCCCGCAGTCATCGCATCGCAACTCACCTTGGTGTGCCAGTGGTCTACCGTCGCACAGAAGATCACATCAATATCCTTGCGCTCCAGCAACTGGCGGTAGTCGCCGTATCCCTGCGGCGTGCCTGCTTTGCCGTCCTGGACCTTCTTAATATTGTCTTGGACACGCCGCTTTGACACATCGCAAATGGCCGCATGCGCGATGTTGTTTTCATCCTTGTGCGCCAAGGATTGCCCCACATGAGCCCCGGAGCCCTGACCGCCGACCCCGACGAAGCCACACACAATCCGGTCGTTGGCACCCAACACCTTACCGGCGTAGGGCGCGACATTGGTCTTAAAGGCCTTCTTCAGCGCGCCGGACGTCCCGGCGGATACAGGCGTCGACGGCGCGGAAGGACCCGCACTTCCACCGGTGGAACCTGTGCCGGCCGTCGAGCAACCTGCGGCGGCACTGGCAGCGGCCGCCGCTGCGGCAGCAGTCTGCAAAAACTGGCGACGGGAAGACGCCGCCCTCTTCATCGAATCCTTCTCTGGCTGTGACATAAAATGCGTGGCTGTTAGATGTGTTGAATTAATTTGTTGGTGACTGTGGCCCCAGCCTACCGTGAGCAAGGCACGGGTCAACGAATCAAATGATGCGTCAAACGGACGTTCGGCAATTCAGTTTCTGTCCACCTCGCCGTGGAGCGCATCTCCAAGTTACCGGCGCCGCATTGGATGCTGATGGGAAACGCGGTGGAGGGCGGCCGCACTCTCCAAATGAACAGGGTCGTGCGACTCGAATGGTGGTGCCTTAGGAGCGCGGTGGTCCTCCACCGCTTTTGGGGAATTGCGCCGCCAGCCGATCTCCAAGTGTCCGACAACTCGGAGATGCGCCCGTGGCCGTGGAACCTTTTCGGGACAGATGGACAGCGAGGACCCATTGTGGGATAAACGCGACGATGTGGCGCAATGGCGGCGTCAATTCGCTCAAAACAGAGCGAAGCGATAACCGTCCAGGTCGCTGCCAATGACCGACCTTTGACGAACTCAACGCGAAACCAAAACAGTCTCATGATCCAATTCTTAAAATCCTCCTGCCTCCTCAGCCTTCTGATGGTTGGAGTTGCCTCCAGCGGCTGTGGCACCACCAAATCAAAAACCGGCGGCAATTCGACAGCAGCAACCACGGCTTCCACCTCGAACTCGGCGACGATCACCCCGGCAAACGGCGCGTGTGCCCAATGCACCTGCCGGAAATTTGAGGCGCGCATCGAAGATAAGACCGATTGCCGGATGTGCCGGCATCCCCAAGCCTCGCATACCCGCCCTTAAGTCTTCGGACTCATTGCTTCGGCCAAAAATCGGTCGAATAAACGACAGTAATTGTAAAGCCAAGATCAGCCGACGCCAACTAGGGTCTCGGAAGTCGGACTTCGAGCCGGCCTAGAATTCAGTTCGTTGAACACGTAATGATATGAATCCCGAAGAATTGACTACAGATCACAGTGCTTTGGCCCGCGAACGCGTTTACGCAGACCTCCGCGCCCTGTCGCGTGACGCTGAGGACTTGTTGCGAGCAACCGCCGGGGACATGAGCGAAAAGGCCAAAGAAGCTCGATCTAAGGTCGCAGAGGCATTGGAACGGGCTCGTAACACTTGCGATTCCTTGCAAGAAAAATCTGCTGCTAACGCCCAGGTTGCCGCTCAGAAAGCGGACACCGTCATCCGAGCACACCCCTATGAATCCATGGGCATCGCCTTTGGAATCGGCCTCTTGATCGGTGTTCTCGTGAACCGGAAGTAGTCGCATGAGCGACCCTGAACCCGAAAGAGGTAGGCTGCGCTCGTCCGCAAACCGGATTCTCGAGACCGCGATTGGCCTCTTCACCAGTCGCGTGGAGCTGTTCGGCGTCGAATTGCGCGAAGAACAGTTGCGATTTATCCGGTGGCTGGCGTGGTTCGGACTGGTCTTCGCCTTTGGCTTGGCGGGAATTCTGATAGGTCTGGCCGCGTTGTCCCTCTTCTTGTGGAATACCGCAGGTTATGGTGGCCTCATCGGGTTGTCCGTAGTCACTCTGGGCACTGCGGCGGCGGTATTCCGCTGGCTCCATCGTCAAATCATGAGCAGCACACCGCCATTTGAGGCCTCCATCGATGAGCTGCGAAAGGATCGAGAATGTCTGCGCCAACCCGATTAGAACCCCTCGCCGAACGAAAACGCCTCATTCTGCTGCAATCCGACTTGCAGCGGGCTATCCTTCGTGCGGAATGCATCCAGCTTCGCGATCGCTTCTCGTGGGTTCAGGAAGCTGGCGATAAATGGCGCTCAGCCAGCCCTCTCATCGCCGTAGCCACAGCGCTTGCCGGGTTTGCCTCGCTCCATTGGGGTCATCGCTGGCTCCAATGGGTCCCCGCCGCGGTCGCCACCTGGAAGTGGTTTCAAAAGACCAAACAGGACCCCAGGTCCTAGTGCGCCAACCGGTTGAACATCGGCAGAGGGTTGGGTGCAAGGAAGCCAGCTCGACCGGCCGAACCACAGCGTTACGGCCCAGGCTCAGACTTTTTCGGCAGATGTCGCGACCTGCGTTCGCCTTCGTTCAATCGCAATCGTTTCCCAGCCTCGAAACATCATGAAATTCTTCATTTTGGGGCATCCGATCGTTTCCACGATTGAATGCGGCACCACCTTGCACTATCTCAGCGCAGCCCTTCATGAGTGAAGTCCTCGTCATCGGTCATCGCAATCCTGATACAGACGCCATCTGCTCCGCCATTGGTTATGCGGAGTTCAAGCGGCGGACCGGCATGCCAAACGCGCTCGCAGCGCGGTGCGGAGAAACCAATGAGCGCATCGATTTCGTTCTCAAAACATTTGGGATGGAGGCACCCAAGTTTGTAGCGGATGTCGCCCCCAAAGTCTGCGATGTCATGGAACATAAGGTGGTTTCGGTAGGACCGCGTACGAGTGTGGTGGAAGCCTTGGCCATGATGGATGAAAAGAATCTTCGCATGCTGCCCGTGCTCGATCAGGACAGACGTTGTCTCGGTCTATTGTCGGTGTTCAAAGCCAGCAGATTCTTCTTTCCTTCCCTCAATCGCATCTTTGATTCCCGACGGGTTCTCGCCTCGCTGCGCAGCCTTTGCCGAGTGCTTCAAGGCACTATGATCTGCGCGTTTGACCCCGAACGCGAAGACGACCTCATTCTGATGGTCGCCACGCTTAAGCCTGCGTCGTTCGCCGCGCGTCTACCCCAGTATCCACACGAAAAACTCGCCGTCGTGGTCGGAGACCGCGAAGACATCCAACGTCTCGCCGTCCAGGGACGCGTCCGCGTTGTCATCATTACGGGGGGCTTGCGGGTTTCAGAAGACATCCAGGCGGTTGCCCAGTCTCATGAGGTTAGCTTAATTGTGTCGCCCCACGATTCTGCCACCACAGCCATGCTCTGCCGGGCTTCAATCGCTGTGGAACATCTGCTCCACCAGAATTTCCAGTCTTTTGGCATTGAGGATCGCCTGATGGACATCCAACACCGGGCGGTCGATTCCCAACAGCAGGCATTTCCGGTATTGAACAATGAAAAGCACGTCGTGGGCGTGATTACCAAATCATGCTTTCTCCAGAAAACCACCCGACAACTGATCCTCGTTGACCACAATGAATTGACCCAAGCCGTACAGGGAGCGGATCAAGTGGATATCCTGGAGATCATCGATCATCATCGGATCGGATCGCTCAGCACCACGCAGCCCATTCTTTTTCGAAATGAACCGGTTGGGTCCACCAGCACCATCGTCGCGGATTGTTTCAAACGCTATGGTGTGGAGTTACCGCCAAGTATCGCTGGACTGCTATTGGCTGGATTGGTCTCGGACACACTGAATCTCACATCTCCTACCACCACTCCGCGCGATGCCGAAATCCTTGAATGGCTGGAGGTCTTGTCCAATACACAAGCCCGGGAGTTCACCGAGAAATTGTTCGAATCCGGCTCGGTTCTGGTATCTCGTCCCGCCGATCAGTCCATCACCGCCGATTGCAAGGAGTATGTCGAAGGCAATCGTCGTTTCAGCGTTGCCCAAATCGAGGAAATTGGCTTCGACCAATTCCAAAAGCGCAAAATCGAAGTGCGCACAGCGCTCGAACAGTACCGCGCGGTCAACCGATACGACTTCAGCGTGCTGCTCGTCACCGACGTGGTTCTGCAGACGTCCCTATTGCTGGTTGCTGGCAACACGCGACTTCGCGATGCCATCCAGTATCCAGAACCCGAACCCGGTATGTTCGAACTCACCGGAATCGTCAGCCGCAAAAAGCAATTGTTGCCCTACCTGACAAATATGCTGGCTCGACTCGACGGAGCTGGCACCTGACAACGAGCACCACGTCTCCGTTGGGCCAAGCCCGACCATTATGAGCCGCATTTCGCATCGCGAACTGCTCTTGTCGCTGAAGTATTCGACAATCGAGGCATGCTTCAGTGTCCCGATGCTCAACCTCACGCTCCCCAGTTTTCCATTTGTCATCGCCTTTGCCGTCGTCGGGCTTCAGTGGGGACCCACCAGCGTCGGAGCCATGGCGGCACTCCCACATCTCGCCAACCTGATTCAACCGTTGCTCATGGCACTCCTGAGACGGTGGTTCTCGTTGTACCAGATTCTATCCGCATCGTTCATCTTGAATGCAGGTCCCTGGGGCCTAATGGGTTTCCTCCCTTGGCTAGATCCGCCTTATCGAAGCCCCTTGTTCGCCGGCATTCTCAGCGTTGCCACCCTGGCTAATAGCGTCGGCAGCGTCGCCTGGTCCGCGTCCATCTCTGAACTGGTCCCTCCGCGCATTGGGGGAAAGTTCTTCGGACGTCGAAATCTTATTTTTGGGTTTTGGACCCTGCTCGCGCTCATCGTCGTCGGTCACATCGCGGATCACGGCGACAATTCGCTCGCGACCTTCGGCGCCATCTTCGCCGTGGCTGGACTGGCCCGGATGATCGGCTTTCTATTCCTCACCCGAATGAGGTTTCCCGCCAGTGTGCTTGCCCCGACGACTAAACCGCCGGATCTGGCGGAAATCATCGAGCCCATCCGAAATTTCAATTACCTGAAACTCGTTTTTTTTGTCGGCGTCTGGGGCTTGTTGCTCAATCTCAGTCAACCATTTTATCCGATGTTTCTGGTCGAAGGCGCTCATCGGTCAGTCAGTGACGTCGGCATTCTGACGGCGCTGGGTGGCGTGGGTGGCATCCTGACGCTCAAGGGATGGGGATGGCTGTGTGATCGTTTCGGAAGCAAGCCAGTATTGTATGTCGGCTCATTGACCTGGGCATTAACGGGCTTGATCGCCTGGAGCTTCGTCGGCGAACGCTTCTTTTGGCATCTCGGCTTGAGTTATTTGATTATCGGCGGTGCTACCGCCGGTTTCCAGCTCTGTCAGTTCAATCTCATGCTCAAGCTAGCCCCCGCCAACAAAGCACCTTACGTCGCGGTCTTCCTAGCCCTCACCAGTTTTCTCACCGCTACCGGCCCCCTCGTAGGCAGCCTCTTCCTACGCCTCACTCCCGACCATCTAGGGGTGTTCCTAGGCCAGACCATCCACGATTATCACATTCTGTTCGCCATCTCCATGATCGGCTGCCTGCTGAGCACCCACTTGATCGACTGGATTCGCGAGGAAGAAGCCCATCCCCCGGAAGCTGTCTGGCGGACCATGCGCCGGATGAGCCCCTTCAACCCGCTTCTCACCTTGTCCACCACCGCAGGCATCTTGCTCACCCCAGGCGGTCTCATCGGTCTCAGCCGAAATTCCATCCGTCAACTTCGGCGCCACGCGAAAGCCATCACCCATGTTGGCGAAAAACTCGTCGAAAGCACCGCCGACGTGATCCGGTCCCGAATCGATCCACGTAACTCCGACCCGAAGTAGGTTGGTTCTGCCAAGTCCACATAGTCACCACATGGACCACCCTGAAAAAACCAACAACAAACGGGCTCGCCATTGGCACTCGTTCATCGATGGTGATAGCGGCAAATGACATTGCACACGCTCTCGACCGAACTAGTCCTGCCATCACCGCGATCCGCTGTCTTTCAATTCTTTTCCAACGCCCGCAATCTGCAGCCCATCACGCCCCCTTGGGTCCAATTCGAAATTCTGATCACGCCTGACGACAACCTAACGTCAACAGGACATTGGCCCACAGAGCCTGGTCTCCAGTCTGTATGGTGAGGATATGGTCGGGGGACGAGACCGCCTCATAGAAGTCCCACTTCAAGATCGGTTCCAACTTTAATGGCAATCCCGCTTCCTTGAGCGCCCGACGGTATTCATTCCAGACTGGAGGTTCGCCGTGCTGTGCGTAAGCATCGTCTGGAGGAATCCCCATGACGTTAACAAAATCAATCGGCACAGCCGACAAAACGGCGCGCAAGGTCTGAACCACGGTGACGAGTCCAGGTGACAGGTTCAGGCAAACCACCTCTGCATTCGGTCCTTTCTTGGTCGACGCCGGATAATTCCCATCAGCAATCAGAATTCGGGCATGGTGTCCTGCGCGCCCGATGATTTCGTTGATCTTGGGATGAATCAGTTGGTGATTGAGCATGACAGAGTGCAGCGATGGGTAGTTGAAATGCGGTTATTTACGAGGGAAGAATTGACGGAAAGACCGTATGGTCTGGAGCGCAGCGGCACGCGCATCCGGGGTCGGCAGAATCTCGGCGCTCACATAACCTGTGTAACCGATCTGCCTAAGTGTGTCAGCAATCGGCGCCATCGCCGTGTGCCCCATGCCAATGGCGCGCCGGTTGGAATCGGCGAAGTGCACGTGCCCCAAATGCCCCCCGGCAAGACGCAACGCCGCTGCCAGGTCGACTTCCTCAATGTTCATGTGAAAGAGATCACAGAGGAGTTTCACATTGCGTGTGCGAAGTGTGCCGAGAAACTCCACGGCGTCGGCCACCGTGTTAAATAGGTTGGACTCGTACCGATTCAACGGCTCAAACAAAAGAGGCACCTGAAGCGCGTGAGCGCGCGGGCCCAGTTGGTCCAGTTCCTCGCGCAACCATTCGAACGCTTGCTCTTTGGAAACACTCCCACCCCAGCGCCCCTGCATCGAACCGATGATCGCAGGCGCTCCAAAACCACCGGCGAAGTCAATGACGGATCCAATAAAATCCCGGGCGCACATGCGCTGATGCGAGTCCGGATCGGTCAACGTCAGTTTGCGCCGGAGCCACCCCGCACCCGTACCCATTGCCGCCAACTCCAAACGGTTTTCCCGCAGAAGCCGGCGCAATTCAAAACCATCCAAACTGTCCGCGTCGGGCGGAAAAATCTCCACCGCGTCAAACCCAGCTGCCGAAGCCAGCGCACACCCCGAAGCCAAATTCCCGTGATAAACAAACGGGCCAGCGGCGGCTTCGGGTACCAAACAAATGGTGATGGCGGATCGAATCATGGCGCGAGAATAAATCAGGGCTCGGGAGAATCCAAGCGGTCCGGTCGAAGTGCCGTGCCCAGCACTCTTGCAGTGGTAAGGATTGCGGCCAACTGCAAGCGCTGCCCCGGCGTCATTGAAAGGGCATTCTCCCAAAGCGGTTCAGTCGGCGGAAAGATCATCTCAGCTACCTCTTTCACTGCGTGGATTTCTGGAGAATCGCGGATCACCTCCTCGAACGGCACGGACTGGGGCGCACTCAATCGGAATTCCAGCGTCTCCAATTCCTCCTGACAGATAGGCCTGACTGTCTCGGTGTCGATGTCAGGTGCCTCACAGCCCGGACCGATGAGTGCCACGCAAAACCATCCCAGCGGATCCTGCAATTCCTCCCAGATATTGAATTCCTCCTCTGGATCCAGCAACTCCATCAAATCGTATGTCACAAAACACCCGCTTCGATCGAGTTCAATGCTTAGAATGAACCCGTCTGGAAACCGGCGTTGAGCGTCAACGAATCGGACGCCGAACTCCTGAGCGCTTAGGGGAATGTGCGACAACGGAAGCGCTTCAGGGCGATTCCACTGGGAGTCATCGACCAATGCCTCGTTACCGGTCAAACCGGAGGTCGCTCCAAACGACTTGTAAAACAACTGAAATTCTTGGAGCCCTGCATATTCAGGCGTTCCCTCCGAGCGAGTCAGTTGACGACGCGGTGGAGGCGGCAGGATCAAGTCGGTCGCCCCTAATTCCTGGAGTACGTGAGCAACATCCCCCGTCTCGCCCAGTTTCATGTTTGCGAGATCGAGTTGACCCACGCTTTGTTTGATGAGGTGCACCACCAACGGCTTCAGGCTTGGGTCAAGTATCGCCACTCGCGGCGTGGCTCCTTTCAGGCATTCCATGGGGGTATCCGGGAAGAATTCCATGGACTCCAGAACCGACTCGATCGCCGGAGCTACGGCACCATGGTGATCGTGTATCTCGGGCACATAGGTCGCCTGGACAGTAAGTGGTTCCACCCAATCCTCCAACGGACCTGGCACCAAGCCCTGTGGATCCGAGTCCAGCGGTTTGGCCAATGTAATGACAGGTTTCGCTGCTCGATCTTCGGATAAAAATCGCACATCCGTCCCAACCAACGACTCAAATCGGCCGACCAGTTGGCCCAAAGCGACGGCCCCCATTGCCTTGAGTTCCATTCGATCCGGGCAGAGGACGACGCGTCCCAGATAGCGCGTTAGCGGCATCGCATAGCCCGCCCGAACATGGGAGGGACAAGGCCACGTCCAACTCCAGGCGCGGCACACCCCGGCGTCGAATTCTTGGGGCGTCAACGCGGCGATTCGAACTCCTTCAGCCGTATCCAACAAACGCGCCACGGCCTCCCCTGAAGTGTTCAACGCGTAGACACGATGAGCCCATCTCAAATCGCATTTCTCCACCTTCAGGTTCCAAAGTCTGTCGTTTAACCGATCCAATGCCTGATTCAGGCGCGAAAACTGAGTGATCAACCACCGCTTCATGTTGAGCACATCCGTCGGTCCTCTCAGGTGCTTCACCGTCCGCACCAAAAGTTCTGTGGACGGCAACGAGGAATACGAATCATGGACGAACAACTGTGAGGTGACTCGCGAATAGAACGGCAGGTCCATGACCAGACAGATCACCGGGGCGTATCGGTAAGCCTCCTTGGCCAATTCATGATCGAGAACCAAAAAAAGCGGCCGCTCCGGCTCGAGCAAATCCGCCAATTCGACACGGCGATCATCGTAAATCCGGCGAACCTCGTAGAGGGAGACGCGGGATTTTTGGACAGCTTGTAGGATAATTCGTTGGTCGTTGTTGAGCTGATCCCGGTGGTACTCCAGGTACCCACCGCTGGCTTTAAAACCAGCCAACATCGACGGGCCGTAATAACGGCCACCGAACGATTCAGCGTTGTCACGATCGTCCCATGGCAAGCCCAGCGGATTCGCTGGAAGATCCTTGCGAAACTGGCCCTCGTTGTGCCACCAATCATCCATCATCCGGAGGGTTTTCGATTCAAGCTCCGTATACCGTGCAAAACTGGCCGGATGAAATGTACTGTGTTCGCAAGTCGATGGGCAGGCGTAAACCGAATGCCTCTTTTCACCGCATTCGGCTGACTTAATCTCTCGCCCCACCGCAGGACATTGACGTCGTTTTGCGCTTTGGCTCATACAGAAAAATACACCACAACCAATCCAGAGTTGGCCAGCTACTGAGTATGGATAATTAACCCTAGGCAGCCAAGACTCTTTTCAAACGATCCACGACCGAGTAGGGTGTCGCCATGCCACGCCACCTTCTCAGGGCGCTTGTCGTCCTCCAGTTTCTCTTCGCACTCGCGTCAACGTCCAATGCCCTGGAACGTCCCGGTGTCGAGTTCAAGATATTCCAGTTTCCACCCGATCGGATTCCCCGCATCGATGGCAACGTGGAGGACTGGGAAATCGTTCCCGCCGAATATTCCATTGGCATAAATCAACTCGCAGACACCGTTGGCGGCCGGGGCACCAATTACAATCGAGCTGACCTCGATGTGCAGGTTAAAGTCGGCTGGGTGCGTGGCATCAATCAGCTCTACTTTCTTTATGAAGCCTCCGACGATTACTGGGACTTCATCAAACCAGACTTGCATAACGACATCTTTGAACTGGTGGTGGACGGCGATTTGTCGGGTGGGCCGCTGATCAAACACATGCATCCTCATTTCAAAACACCCGAAGATGCCCACACTCTGTTCCATGGTGTTCACGCCCAGAATTACCACATCTTTACCCCGGCCGAAGGCAAGGATTGGACCATGGTTTGGGGTGCACAACCCTGGATCAAGGATCTCCCCTACGCCAATGCCGCTTACCAGTACAACTTCAAACATGGCCAATCGGGAAAACTGATCCTCGAATTTTGGATTACTCCGTTCGATTATGCCCCGCCCGACGGCCCCGCGCGCGCCGTCATCTCTCAACTGCGGGAAAACCAACTCATCGGCATGTCCTGGTCCATCTTGGATTACGACGATGAAAACTCCAAACAGTTCAAAGGCTTTTGGAACCTGTCACACAAGACCACCATGTACGGCAACGCTTCCGACTTGTGCGCGTTCCGCCTGATGCCGTTGATCCCGTCACTCCGCAAACCCGTTGAAGCCAACTGGGACTTCCAGATCGTGGATGCTTCCCGCCGTGTGGTCGCCTTCCAAGATCGTTCTTCTGCCAATGTCACTGGATGGCGATGGGATTTTGGCGATGGAGAAAGCGCCACCGATCAACATCCCGTTCACGTCTACAAGAGCGGTGGCGAATTTGTGGTCACACTCATCGTCGACAGTCCCGCCGGCAAACAACGCCGGTCCAAGGTTTGGGATGTCGTGCTGAAATGAGTCGTTACAACACTTGGCCCGCCGACTGCCCACGGAGCAGGCGACGGTAAGTAGCCAAGGCGAGCAACGGCCAGGCATTCCGATACATGTCGTACTTGAGGTAGAATACCTGCGGAAATCCGGTGCCCGTAATTTCGTCTTCTGTCCAGGAGCCGTCCTGATTCTGGGTGCGGATAAGGTAGTGGATACCTTGTTGGAGGACAGGATCTTGTGGATTATCGAGTGCGCAGAGCCCCATGACGGCCCAGGCGGTCTGGGAGGCGGTGCTAGGACCTTGACCCTTGAACACCGGGTCGTCGTAGGTGTTGCACCGCTCGCCCCAACCACCATCCGGGCGCTGGACACTGCGAAGCCACTGTGCGCCCTTCTGGATCCAGGGCTGATTCATGTCTATTTTCATCGCACGCATCCCGCGCAACACTTGCCAGGTGCCATAAATGTAATTAACCCCCCAACGCCCGTACCAAGAACCGTCAGCTTCCTGCTCCTTCTGAACATAGCGCACTGCGGCCCGAACCTGCGGTTCGTCCAGAGTGTACCCTTCATAACCCAGCAATTCCAGAATACGGGCTGTAATGTCAGCGCACTCTGGATCCAGCATGGCATTGTGGTCGGCAAAGGGCACCTTTTCGAGGATGCTCTTGGTGCAATCCTTGTCAAAGGCTGCCCACCCACCGTCTTTGCACTGAAAGGTCATCATCCATTTCAGCCCGCGTTGAATGCATTCATCCCGACGTTTTACATCCTCCGTGGGCACCTGCCTCAATGCCAGCAATACCATCGCGGTGTCATCGACATCTGGATTCCACTGGTTGTCATATTCAAAAACCCACCCACTCGGTTCGACGTCCGCGGGATTCTTGTGGATCCAATCTCCACGAAATCGAATCTCTTTTGTCATCAACCAATTGGCTGCTTTGACAATCTTGGGATGATCCGCGGGAACCCCGGATTCTCGGAGGCACATCTCGACGATCGCCGTATCCCATACCGGGGAGAAACAGGGTTCTATGCGAACCGTATCGCGGGTGTAATGTTCGAGCTTTTTGAGCTCGTGGTGGGCACGAAGGACTTGGGGGTGATCGTCTGGATACCCCAGCGCGATCAGTGCGATCAAGGCGTTCAACATGGCAGGGAATATCGCCGCCAACCCGTCACTGCCCTCAAATCGTTCCAGCATCCAGACTTCGGCGCGTTTGAGGGCGGTATGTCGGAACGGATGCATGCCGTGCCGGCTTACCCACTCCGCCAGCTTGTGCAATTTATCCAACCAAAGAAATATGTTGCGGAGTGAGAAATCAAAATAACGCGGTCGCAACGTCTCATCCAACTCCCATTTCCCATTGGGAAACAGTTCATCCAAATTGACTCCGGTCTTCAGCGAACGGGTGGGGCGATAGTGGTTGATGATGGCCAGCGGGATCAGCATCGCACGCGACCAATTGCTCATCTCCCAAAAATTGACATGAAACCACTTCCCGATAAGCAGGACCTCGCAGGGGATGGTCGGGACATGATTCCAGCCTACCAAGCCTATCAGCGCGAGGTAGAGCTTGGAAAAGGTATTCATCCGCGGTACCCCGCCCAAAGATTGGGCGACTTCACGCGCCCGCAACATTCGAGGGTCGGTTACGGGCACCCCCGCCAACTTAAGCGCCAAGTAGCACTTGATCGTGGCGTTTACTTCCGCCGGTCCGTGTGGGTAGATATTCCAACCACCTTCCAACAACTGCATCTGGAACAGATGGTTTACCGCTTTGCGCTGCCATTCGGTATCCACCTTTCCCCACCAATGATAGAACGCCACCATGTCAGCCACCAACGTGGCATCCACCATGAGCTCACCGACCCAATAACCCTCAGGCTTCTGCTCGGCGAGCAGAAAGCTTTGAGACCGCGTTATGGCTTCATCACATCGGGACAAGGTACGCAGTGCGGGGTCAGGCGTACCACCAAAGGCAACCGGCTTTCCGGTCGACGCAGGCATAACTGACATGGAGCCCAGCATGGTTAGAGAAGGCTATCTGTAAAGGCGTTTGTTGCGGCACGGCACCCCCACTCAAAACCGAACGCGTGCATTCCCTCCCGATCCGAGCTATTTTCTCACGTCGTGGCCAACGTCTCGCCTCTTGCCGTCCAATCTGTTGCCGTCGCCGCCATCGCTTTGCGATGGAGCATGCAGTATTGCCTCGACCACCTCAATCAACGCCATGTGCTAGCTCACAAGGACGCAATTCCAGCAGCCTTTCAGGAAACCATGGACGCCGCCACCTACGCCAAATCGGTCGAGTACACCCTCGCCAAGTCACGCTTCGGTCGGTGGGAACAGTTGTGGGATACCGCCATTCTCCTCCTCGTGCTGCTCAGCGGCATCCTACCCTGGAGCCTCTCCTACACAGACGGCCTGCTGGGCAGCGGACACTGGAGCCGCGCGCTTTGGCTGTTTGGGACCGGAATCGTTCTGTCCATTCCGGTATTGCCGTTCGGTTGGTGGAACCAGTTCCGGTTGGAACAACGCTTCGGGTTCAACACCATGACCCTAGGTACCTGGATCACCGATCAGGTCAAAGGACTCCTGATAGGCGCCATCATCGGCATTCCACTCCTATCGTTCATTCTGAACCTCGTCACCTGGACAGGAGACCGCTGGTGGATCTGGGCCTGGGCGGTTCTTCTCGCCTTCCAACTCATCATGATGGTCCTGTTCCCTAAAATCATCCTCCCGCTGTTCAACAAGCTGACACCACTAGAGGCCGGTGCACTTCGAGATCGCTTGCTGGGTTTGGGCGAACGCACAGGCTTCTCGGCAAAAACCATTCTGGTGATGGATGGCTCCAAACGTTCGAAACATTCCAACGCATTCTTCACAGGATTCGGCCGCGCCCGCAAAATTGTGTTATTCGATACATTAATCACGCAACTCACTGAGCCGGAATTGGAAGCCGTGCTGGCTCATGAGATTGGCCATTACAAACGGGGTCATGTGCCTAAAATGCTGCTCTGGGCTGGCTTCAGTTCCTTGATCGGATTCGCAGCCATCGGGTGGCTGGCCAAACAGGCATGGTTTCTCGAAGCGTTTGGATTTCGACTCGAAAACGGCGTCGCCCCAGTCCTCTACCTGTTCGCACTCCTCAGCGGCACCCTGACGTTCTGGCTATCCCCTCTCGCCAATCACTGGTCCCGAAAACATGAATACGAGGCCGATACCTATGCTCGTGAAACGATGGGTGACCGCGGCCCGTTGGTCGGCGCCTTGAGGAAACTCAGTGAAAAGAATCTCAGCAACTTGACCCCTCATCCTCTCTACAGTGGTTTTTATTACTCCCACCCGTCGCTGCTCGAACGCGAACAGGCCCTGGAAACCCAACCCATCCGATAGAAGTGGATCAGGCATTAGGTAGGATTTAGAGCCCACCCCTCCTTTTGTTCTTTGAGCTTCCGGTATCCCCTGCAACACACTGGCCCCAAGCGAGATGATCACGTTTCTACATGGTAAACTGGTTGAGGCACTACCCACCTTGGCAATCGTGGATGTCGGCGGAGTGGGCTACGAAGTGCTGATCCCCTTGAGTTCCTTCGACAAATTGCCCAAACCCGGCAGCCCGGTCGAATTGCTCACGCACCTCTCCATCCGGGAGGACGCCCATGTGTTGTACGGTTTCAGCACCGCGGCAGAACGCGATTTGTTCCGGATGCTCATCCACAACGTCAGCGGGATCGGTCCAAAAATAGGCCTCAGCATTCTCAGTGGCATGAACGTCGCCGCATTCCGAACCGCCGTTGCAGCCAATGACGTCAAAGCCCTCTCGCAGATCAATGGCGTGGGACGGAAAACCGCCGAACGTATCGTCGTCGAACTCAAGGACAAGGTCGGCCATGTCTTGGGATCGGGAACCGCCGCAACCAGTCGCGTCTTCGGCAGCGCGGACCAGAAGACACAAGACGCTGTCGCCGCCCTTACCGCCCTGGGATTAAAAATCGCAGAGGCCCAGGAATCGGTTCGCGCCGCCCAAGCCATGCTCGGCGAACGCGCTTCAGTGGAGGATTTGGTCAAAGCCTGTTTCAAAAAAGGTGCGTGAAGCCAGCAGCGAAAAAACCTCACCTGTCTGTCTCCAGCACTCCCAAGCAGGTCCGCTGGCACGGGCGACTCGCAGCGCGCGCCATCTGGCTTACCACTTGCGGCATCGCTTCCACACTGCGCTGGCGCCTCAATGACGACAGTGGACTGTTCCAACAAGGCGATTCCCAACGCGTCATATTCGCCATCTGGCATAACCGTCTCTCACTCTCGATGATCCTGTATTGGAGATTCATCCGGGGCGGTACCAAGACCGACCGGCGCCTGGCTGCCCTCACCAGCGCATCGCGTGATGGCGGATTGTTGGCGCGAGTCGTCGAGTTGTTCGGTGGCCATCCTGTGCGCGGTTCCTCGAGTCGCCGCGGCGCCCAAGCCCTCCGTGAACTGGTCACCGCCGCCGAGGCGGGATTCGATCTCGCCATCACCCCAGACGGTCCCCGCGGCCCGGTCTATTCCGTACAGGAAGGCATCATTGCCCTCGCCCAACTCACCGGTTACCCGATCGTGCCCGTCACATTCTGGTTGAGCTGGAAAAAATCCCTCAACACCTGGGATCGTTTTCAGGTGCCCTTGCCATTTAGCCAATGCCATGTGCAATTCGGTAAGGCCATCCACGTCCCCCGTGAGACTTCTTCTGAACAACGCGACGCTTTTCGCGCCACCCTGGAATCGGAACTAAGACGCCTCACCCATGACTGACCGGTGTTCAGGAAGTCGAACCACCCTTCCCTGGGCCCGCAACGCCGTCAGGCGATCAGATCACACTTCAGCAGAATGGCTCGTTGAACGGCTAACCCCTTACGACAATGTGCACGATCGTCTGGTTCCGTTCTGATCTTCGAATCACGGACAATCCCGCCCTCAATCTCGGGTTCAAACGGAGAGGCCCAGTCGTGCCTGTGTTTATCTGGGCACCCGACGAAGAATCTCCATGGCAACCGGGGGGAGCGTCCCGATGGTGGCTCCATCAATCGCTCCAATCATTGCAAGGGTCGCTGAGACGCCTGGGTTCCCAACTCATTCTTCGCCAAGGACCAAGCCTGGAAAGCCTGCGATCATTGGCTCACGACGTCGGGGCGGATGCCGTGGTCTGGAATCGGCGTTACGAACCCGAAGTCATGGATCGCGATTCCAAGATCAAAGAATCCCTGCGCACCGAAGGCTTGCATGCCGAGAGTACCAATGGGGCCCTGCTCAATGAACCGTGGACGATCCAGAACCAGCAGGGAAAACCCTTTCAGGTGTTCACCCCATTCTGGCGCCATTGCATCGCACGCCTGAATCCGCCATTGCCACTGGTTGCGCCCGAATCCTTGGCCGCACCCAAGTCCTGGCCCAACTCGATTCCACTGGAGTCCCTCAACCTCAAACCGCACATCCCGTGGGACGTCGGCATCCACAACGCTTGGTCTCCTGGCGAGGCCGGTGCTGAAAAACTTCTCGACCGCTTCAGTGGCACTCCTTTTGATGTCTACAAAGAACAACGAGACCGACCGGACCTGCTGGGAACTTCACGACTCTCTCCTCACCTCCACTTCGGCGAAATTTCCCCAGGCCAAATCTGGCATGCTCTGCGCAACCGTCTGGAGCCGTCTCGCAATCCAGAGTGGAAGAGCTCCCAGTACATTACCGAGCTCGGCTGGCGCGAGTTTTCTCATCATTTGCTTTATCACTTTAGACACACGCCAACTGAACCATTGCGCGATGCCTGGAAGCAGTTTCCCTGGCGATCCGATCCGGGCCAATTAAGAGCCTGGCAGCGCGGCCTCACCGGATACCCCATCGTTGACGCCGGTATGCGCGAACTCTGGAGCACCGGCTGGATGCACAACCGGGTCCGCATGATCGTTGCCTCGTTCCTCGTCAAAGATCTGGTTCTCCCCTGGCAGGATGGCGCCCGCTGGTTCTGGGATACCCTTGTCGATGCGGACCTCGCCCAAAACACCATGGGCTGGCAATGGTCCGCAGGTTGTGGTGCGGATGCCGCCCCTTACTTCCGGATCTTCAATCCTGTCAGCCAGGGTGAACGCTTTGATCCAGAAGGCCGCTACGTCCGGCGATGGATACCGGAAATCGCCAAACTCCCGAACGCGTTATTGCATCAACCGTGGTCCGCATCACTGGCCGATCTCAGGTCCGCGAATATCACTCTGGGAAAGACTTACCCACGCCCAATCGTCGATCACGCCAAAGCCCGTAACGACGCTCTCGCCGCTTACGCATCGTTGAAGAAGACCCAAAAGACGGAGGAGGATGGGGCTAACTAAGCTCGATGACCACTCAAGACCATGGTTCGGTTCTTCCACCCAACGCTTCCCATAGGTTCTATCTCATGGATGCCTTGGCTGTCGTATTGGTTGCTATCGGACTCTGGGTGGAGCTCCGCTGTATAAACACATCCAACTGCTGCCCGACATACACAGGGTAACTCGGTCGTTGGAATTCAAACACGACCTGGAGCACGCGGGTATCCACACGCTCCAAACTGTCCCCAGTCAGGCTACGCTTGGGAACGACGTACGGTTCGATCCGGACGAACGTCAAGGCAATGGCGTGTTCGCGGTCACCCTTCAAGTAAGCTGAAGCCGGCTGGTTGGAGCCAACCAGCGGGGCATTCTGCTCATCGACTTCCGCACGCACTTGAAGCTTCTCAATATCCCCCAGCAGCATCAGCGGTTCCGCCAACGCCGATGCCGGGGCGAACTCACCTGCCCGAATATTCACACTCAGTATCTGCCCGTCCCGCGGCGCTCGCACCGTCAATATCTCCAACTCAACCTTCGTCTGCTGCATCAATTGCCGCTGGGCTTCGATCTGGGACCGAATCGCGTCCAATTCAGCCGCGGCGCCCGCCAACGCGAATTCCGTGCGTTTGCGCTCATCTGCCGTCGCCACCTGATCCCGTTCCAACCGAGTCGTTCGAGCCAACCGATCTGTCCAATCCGCCACCATCACTTCACGAGGTTTGAGCGATGCCTCCAGAGCTTGCACCTGCTTTTCCAACGTGCCAATTCGCGCGCGAACTTCCCGATCATCCAGTTGAAACAGCCCATCCCCTGCACGCACAGCCTGGCCCACATTCACCAGGACCGCAGTGACCAAACCTGGCTTTGGAGAAGCAATTCGGACATTCTCGCGGGACGATTCAATCAACCCGGTTGCGGCCACCGTATCCGTGAATGGGGATCGCGCAGGCTCCGACAACGGCGGTGGTGCCGCCGGCATCCGTTGAACCCGTCGCACCAGCATGGCACACGCCACCACACCGACTATGGCCAAGTAGAAACTGAATTTTCGAAAAATCATCAATGGAGTTAAAAGCAGGTGTTGGAGTCAGGTGAGGGAATTGGGTCCGTGGTGGATGGATCTCAAGGTTTCGCCGGCGAGCACCCGGTTCACTCGGCCGTCCTCCATCTCGGTGATGCGATCGGCGTAGCCGTATATTCGCGGATCATGTGTCACGATGATGACGCATCGACCAGGGACCCGGGCCACTGCGGCCAGCAAATCCATGATCTGATGTCCCGTAGTCGAATCCAGGGCACTGGTCGGCTCGTCACAAATCAATAGTCGAGGCTCATGAATCAAGGCGCGAGCTATGGCCACACGCTGTTGCTGACCACCCGACAATTGAGTGGGGCGTTGCTGCAGTTTGTCTTCTAAACCCACTTCCACCAACAATCGTGCCGCCCGCTTCTCTGCCTCCGACCGCTTCGCACCATTCAATAGCATCGGCACACTCACATTCTCGACGCAACTCAGCGTAGGAATCAAATTGAACTGCTGGAAAATGAACCCGATGTTCTTCCCGCGAAATGCCGTCGTCTTTCCTTTGGAGAGTGTACTCAACGAGGTGCCCAAAACGTCGATGTCACCACAATCCCATCCCAATGTGCCGGCAATCACACTCAGCAGAGTCGTCTTGCCGCAACCACTCGGCCCCACCACCAGATGCAATTCACCCTCTCGCGCATCAAATGTCGCCCCTTTAAGCGCCACCGTCCGACTGTCGCCCGTCCCAAAACTCTTGGTCACTTCTCGCACCGCCACGGCGAGGACTGGAGCTCTGGAGGCAATTCCATTCATGGATTGCAAGGGTTCCATTGTTCAATTTCGGAAGACTACCGCCGCTTCGAGCCGCGCCACACGCCGGATGCCAAGCAGCGCCGCAAACGTGCAAATGGCGAGTACCGCGCCCAGGGATTTAATCAGGGAACTCGCTTCCAAAAAAAATGGCGGCTGGCCGATCGGCAGCACTAGGTACCCAAATAACGCCGTCAACCCCACGCCTAATCCGTACCCAATCAAACCCACCGTGAACGCCTGAACCAACAGCATTTGCGCCAACAACCAAGCACTCGCTCCCATCGCCTTCAGCGCCCCCAAATGCCGAAGGTTTTCCAAAACAAACGAATAAAAAGTCTGTCCAGCCACCGCCACGCCCACAATGAAACCCAGAATAATGGTGGTCAGAAATGAAAACGCGATGCCGGTCTCTCGGAAGACCCAGTCTACCGTGGATTTGGTAAATTCCGGCACCGTAAACGCCTTTAATCCAGTCTGTCGTTCGATCTCGCGCGCCGCAGCTTCAGGAGTCCATCCTGCCGCCGGTTCCGCCAGAATCATCGACAGCATCTTTCGCTGGCGCGGTGCAAACAGGAGAGCTTGGTCGTAGGTACAAAATACGTAGGGATACCCAAAAAAGTGACGTTCCGTTCGACAGATCCCCACGATCCGCGCCTCGCGGTCATTGATCTCGAATGAATCACCCAATCCCAACGGTTTGGCGCGCCCCGCACTGAGCCGTTCGACGGCTAACTCGTCGATAAACACACTGTTCGGTACTCGCAAATCGGCCAAATTCCCCTGGAGAATCACTGCTGGCCGCCCCACCAGTGAAGCACGATCCAATCCGATCACTTGCAGAATCTTGTCCGACCCCTCCGCCGAACGCGCTTTCAGAATTCCCTGGTACAACGGCACCGCAAAGTCCACAGACTTGACGCTCCGGACACGGTTCACATCGGTATCCCGCAACGCTTTGGTTTCGTTGACCTGAATGACACGCGCTTCCACCACCCAGATGCTCGCGCGCATGTTACGCATGTGACTGGTCGTCCACCGCAACAACCCCTGAAAGATTGCATTCTGCTGCGTCATCAGCAGGGTCGCGAAGGTCAAACCGCTCACCAACATCACATACTTGGCGCGGTCTCCCATCAACATTTTGAGGGCAATATGAAGCATGAAAAATTTTGAGCCAAATCGTCCGTCACCCAGGGTCACCGTTCGTATCTCCCCAGGAACCAACCCAAAGCCCTGAGTCTCGAAAGCCATTGAAGGACAGCAGCCATGGCATCCAAAAAATGCCACCCCGCCCCTGCAGGTCGTTCCGGTGCAATAAACCCACAACCCGCCCCCCATCTTCAAACACCCACGGGAACTGTCAAATGAAGGTGGCGAACAGTTGTCCGTGCCGAAATGTCGACCGGAGGATGCCGAAAACACCCACGAGACCTTCTCAGACAACCAACCGTATTGTCTCAGCGGATCGGCCAAGTCTTGCCTAAGCTTCGTCAACCCCGAAGCTTGCCCTCGGGCACGTTCTGGGGGTTTCCTATGGACGTGCACATGTCCCGTTCAAAAACGCATTGGCTGAATCATGCTCTTCAGTTCCAAGGCTGGTTTTGCCTCGGATTTGGTTGGTTCAGCGCCCTATCGCTCAGTCACGCCCAAGACGTGACGCCTGGCCAACTCGAATTTTTTGAACGCAAGGTCCGGCCGGTCTTGGTGGATCGTTGTTACTCTTGCCACTCCGCCGAATCCAAAAAACTCAAAGCCGACCTGCGACTCGACAGCCGCGACGGATTTCTTAAAGGCGGTGATTCCGGCAAACCGAGCCTCATCCCAGGCGATCCTGAGCGAAGCCGCCTGATTGAGGCGATCCGTTATGCCGATCAGGATCTGCAAATGCCACCCAAAGGACGCCTCAGCCCCGAGGCCATCGCCGATTTGACAGAATGGGTGAAAATGGGCGCCCCGTGGCCGCAAGAAACGAAGGCTCCCGCGGAGGCAAAGAAGAATTCGTTCGATCTGGAGAAGCGCAAACGCACGCACTGGGCTTGGCGCCCCATCCAACGGCCACCCCTCCCCGCCGTCCAGGACCCGACGTGGCCATTGCAATCTCCCGATCGCTTTCTCCTGGCACGCTTGGAGTCCGAAAGACTCCACCCCACACCGTCCACCTCCAAGTCCACCTTGCTCCGTCGTCTGCATTTTGACCTCGTCGGTCTGCCACCAGAACCGGGCGAGATCGCCGAGTTCGAACAGGATTCCGATCCCAATGCCTGGGCCAATGCCGTGGATCGATTGTTGTCATCACCGCGCTTTGGAGAGCGCTGGGCTCGTCACTGGCTAGACCTCGTCCGGTTCGCGGAAACCCTCGCCCACGAATTCGATTATCCCCGCCACAATGCCTGGCGATACCGTGACTACGTCATTCGCGCCCTCAATAATGACATTCCCTACGACCAATTCGTGCGCGAACACATCGCGGGCGATCTCCTGCCTCAACCGCGCCGCCATCCTCAGGACGGTTCCAATGAATCATTAATCGGCACCAGTTTTTACTGGTTCGGCCAACAAACCCATTCACCCGTCGATGTCCAGATGCATCAAGCGGAATTCATCGACAACCAGATTGATGTCCTCTCAAAAACTTTCCTGGGCTTAACCGTTGCCTGCGCACGGTGTCATGACCACAAGTTCGACGCGATCTCCACGCGAGACTTCTATTCGCTCTATGGGGTTCTTTCGAGCTCACGCTACGCTCAACGATCCATCGATCCCAAGGAATCTACCGATCCCATCGTCCGGAAACTCATCGACACGAAACCAGCATTGCGGCCTCTGCTGGCGGACGCCTGGTTGAAGTCCTCGGAACTTCTTCCCGCTCAACTGTTGGAGCGAGCGACCAATGCCAATATCCAGCAGTTGCGCAAACAGTTCCCACTTAACTCCAGCCACGTTCATCCTGCTCCCAACGCCGCATCCACGTCGCCGGCTACCCGAATAATTGACTTCGCTTCAGGCCTCCCCGCCGGCTGGAGTGCCGATGGGCCAGCATTCGAAGACGCCACCGTGATTGCGGATGACTTCATCTTGGGTGCTACAGAACAGCCTGTCGCTCGTCTGGTCACCGAACCGGGCCTCCACAGCGCACGCTGGGCGCCCCGACTACAAGGCGCAGTGCGCTCTCCCACTCAGGTGCTAACCAACCGATACCTGCACGTCCGCTGCGCCGGTCGCGACTCCCGATTTAACGTGGTCATTGCCAATTTCACCATCATTCAAGCCCCCATTTACGGGGATCTTCGTCGAGTTCTTGATTTCGATGAACCTCGATGGGTCACGATTGATCTCGCCCGTTGGAGCGGCCTGCGAACCTACATAGAATTCTGCGACCTGACGTCTGGAGATCCCGGTGGCGGCGGACGACCCAGCTATGGACCCAATGGATGGCTGAGTCTCCACCGAATCGCTTGGTCCGATCAGCCGCAACCCCCGGCGATTGATAGCACTCCAGTTCATACACCTCCCAACGAGCCTTTAACCGATTGGACCCACCGCGTGCAAAGCGCCGTGGCCAAGGCACTCCAACTCTGGCGCGACCCGGCATCTGCCACAAACCAGCTCGATTCTCAATCACTTCAGTTGATCGACCGCCTTCTCGCCGTCGGGCTTTTGAACCCGCTCCCGACAGCCGATGTCAACACCTCCCTGAGTGCGGCGCGCCAACTCGCATCCCGCATCCCAGAGCCGCGCCTCATTCCCTCCATGGTCGAAGGCACACCACTGGACGAGCACGTCTTTATCCGAGGTAGTCCCCGCACTCCAGGCGAACCGGCACCCCGCCGGTTCCTGGAGGCTCTGGGGGGCGTGGAACGGGGCCCGTTCCACAACGGCAGCGGCCGTTTGGAATTCGCAGAACAACTCCTCGACCCATCCAACCCGCTTCCCGCCCGCGTATTTGTCAATCGCGTCTGGCTCCACCTCTTCGGACGCGGCATCGTTCCAACGCCAGATGACTTCGGTATGCTCGGCCAACCTCCAAGTCACCCGGAGCTCCTCGATTGGTTGGCCGACTGGTTCCGCACAGAAGGCAATTGGTCGGTGAAAAAGCTGATCCGACTCTTAGCAACTTCCCGCGGCTATGCCATGGCCAGTATCAACCCAGATCCCAACACCCATGCAAAGGATCCCGACAACGTCCTGCTCCACCGAGCCCATGTGAAGCGTCTCGAAGGAGAAATCATTCGGGATTCCATTCTCAAGCTCTCTGGCCGGTTGGATCCCAAGATGTACGGGCCTTCCATCCCAACCCACTTGACCGATTTCATGGACGGCCGAGGCCGGCCCGGCACCAGTGGCCCGCGTGACGGCGCAGGACGGCGCAGTATTTATCAGGAAGTTCGAAATAATTTCCTCTCTCCCATGATGCGCACCTTCGATATGCCAGTGCCGTTCACCACCGTTGGCCGACGGACGCTCTCGAACGTCCCGGCACAATCCTTGATCCTTATGAACGATCCATTTGTCCAAGATCAGGCACGGCTTTGGGCGGAGCGTTTGCTCGCCAGTCCGCAAGATCCCGGATCAACCGCCCGTATTCAGAACCTTTATGAATCGGCATTTGGTCGACGGGCAACCGAAACAGAACTCAGCGCCGCTCACGCATTTTTAATCTCCCAAGGGGGCTCGCTCGGCATTCCGAGCAACCAGATCACTCAGGATCCAAAGGTCTGGGCTGACCTGTGCCATGTGTTGCTAAACATCAAAGAATTCATCTACCTGAATTGATCGACTCGTGAATACCTCGTCACATCATTGCGGCCGATTCACCCGCCATCAGTCACGTCGACACTGGCTGGGAAACTGCGCCAACGGTTTCGGTGGGCTCGCTCTGATGAGCCTGCTAGCTGACAAAGCCTCTGGTTCCGCCCTCGCCAACCCACCACCATCCCCTGGGGCCGCCCTAAAGTCACGACCCCCTCAGTACGAAGCCCGAGCCAAGTCGGTCATCTTTTTGTACATGGATGGCGGCCCGTCGCAGGTGGACACCTTCGACCCAAAACCGCTGCTTCAAAAAGAAAGTGGGCAGCCTTTCAAAATGAAGATGGAGCCAACCCAGTTTAACGACAATGGCCTCACTCTGGGTTCTCCATGGGAGTTCCGTCGCCACGGCACCTCAGGCATGCCGATCAGCGAACTCTTCCCTCATGTCGCCCAAAGTGCCGATGACCTCTGCGTTATCCGCTCCATGACGTCCAAGTTCTCCGAACACACCAACGCCAACTACTTCCTCCACACCGGCCTCGGGCTTTCGGGTCGTCCCAGTATGGGTGCTTGGTTCGGTTATGGCCTCGGAAGCGTGAACCAGAATCTGCCCGGGTTCGTCGTCCTCAACGGCGGGCTGGTTCCTCCAGGAGGACTCGAGAATTTCGGAAGCGGATTCCTGCCCGCCGCGTTCCAAGGCTCGATCTTCAAACCCGCCGCACAACCCGTTGCCAATATCCAACCCGGCGAGGCTCGGCCTGAGCTGCAGGTCAATAAATTGAAACTGATACGGCAACTGGATGCCGGTGTCCTCGAACGTGTCGGCCATGCAGATCAAGTCGAGGCAGCCATCGCGAATTACGAGCTCGCGTTCCGAATGCAGTCCGCCGTTCCCGAGTTGATGAACCTTCAGGGAGAATCCGAAGTCACTCGGAAACTCTATGGCCTGGAATCGGATTATGCCCCCACTCGCACGTTCGGCATGGAGTGTCTCGTCGCAAGACGCCTCGTCGAACGCGGCGTTCGTTTCATCGAACTCACCTGCCCCAACGTTGGCGCCGATCGCTGGGATCAACACGGCAACCTTCGTGAAGGCCACACCAATAACGCCCGCGCCGTTGATCAGCCCATTGGCGCCCTGCTCAAGGACCTCCGCGCACGCGGGTTGCTCGATTCCACTCTCGTCGTGTGGGCCGGCGAGTTCGGCCGAACTCCATTCGCCCAAGGCAGGAACGGCCGCGATCATAATCCCTTCGGCTTTTCCATCTGGCTAGCCGGCGGCGGCGTCCGCGGCGGTATGACTTACGGCGCCACCGACGAATACGGCTACAAAGCAGTCGAAAACAAAGTCGAGATACACGACCTCCACGCGACCATGCTCCACCTCCTCGGCATGGATCACTCACGGCTCACCGTCAGATTCTCCGGACGCGATATGCGCCTCACAGATGTCTTCGGGGAAGTCGTCCACGAAATCCTGGCATAAAACTGGCGCTTCCTCCGGCTCATCGGACGCCGTAGACCCACCCGTCCGCCGCAGCCACCACTGCCGTTAACACTCCCCCGGCGCTCAATGCCCCGAGACTGGGCGGTCCCAAAAGCGCGGGAAATTCCATCACCCACTCAACGTTGCCAACCCATCGCCCCGACCCCTCCTCACGGGCACCAACACAAACCAATCTCGTCCCCACACTAAAGAGTGCCTCGTCCAATCCATCTCCGTCCACGTCCCCACTCGCACATCCTGCCACAGCGCCCTCTACCGGCAACGCCAGGCGCCAAAGGACTTGCCCGGTAGCACTTTCGCAACAGCGAATTCCATCGGAAAAACCGTAACCCACGGTTTGCATACCAGTGGAAGGAATGAAATGGCCAACGGCCGGCCACCCCACGGGCGCTGAGTCCATCGCGTCCCACCAAACCAGCGAACTGTCCCGACGCAAGACACCGTTCATCGTTCGTCCGGCAACGAACAGGGAGTTGAATCCTTGGCCTAAAAAATCCCCAGCCATCGGCAAGCCCCAATACACCGGCCTCGCGGGCACTTCCGACCATAACGCTTCGCGCGCCACCAGATCCACTCCACTCCTTCCGTCCAAAATGTAAACCAAACTCGGATGAAACGAAGCAGCATCCGACAGCCCATCGCCATTGAAATCCGCGATGGCAAACGGGGTTCCGCCGACGCCACGCGAAGCCACCTGCCGCGACCGCCGCCACAGTTCCCGACCATCGACACCCGACAGCAAGCACGTCTCCTCGCTATGCATCATGGAGCGGCGCAACGTCACCAAGACATCTTGCCTATGGAGATCCGTGAAGTGTCCCGCCTGCCAGAAGATCAGTCCGCCCACATTCCAAATCGGTGATCCACCTGGAATCTCTGGCCAGTCGTGGTGCCATCGCTCATTGCCGTTCAAATCGCTGGCAACCATTCTCGCGCAACCCCGCGGAGCCTCCGTCGCTCGCAGAATCTGTCGCCGGCCGTTGCCCGCGAGATCCGCAACCACAGGCCCGAACCCTTCAGGCCCACTGGCCCCTTGACCGCGACCCTTAAATCGACCCACCCGACCGGATGAACTAACCCCGTTGAGCTCGATCTGCTGTGGTTCAAAAATCACCACGTTTTCAGCGGGTCCTTGTACGACGCAGCGCGCCGCCTGCTCATGGCGCTCTCGAATCAAGGCGACCGTGGCGGGTGTGATCCGGGTTGACCGAGTCTCGCCGAGGTAGCCAATACCACCTTCCACGCGCAGGCTGGCCGCGCCCACCGCACCATGCACGGCGCGCAGGCAGAATTGCCCATCAGAATCGAGGCGCGTCGCTCTAAGGCCCCAGCCGGAAACACGGGTGCGGGATCGCAAGGTCCGTCCATCCCATTCCGCTCGAACCAATGTCACTCTTTCATCACCAAGCTTCCTTTCTTCGAGTTCTCGGTAAACCAACTGTTTGCCCGAGTGCATCGCTGTAAATCGGCCCAACGTAGCGGTGCTCTGTGCCTGCAGTGGCATTCCCTGCTCCTCCAGTTGCCAAGCCGCGTTATCTTTTTTCCACAACCTCCGAGGTAACCCGCCCTTCCAAGACCAAATTGACAACGTCCCAAATTCAGGAATTCCGGCTCCGGAAACTTCTGCAGTCAATAATTCAACGACGCCATCCGAGTCGACATCCACAACTCCGCACAAATACTGACCCACCAACTCGCCTTTGACTCGACCCGTCATCCCCTCCATCAAGCGCAATCGCCAGCGGTGATCGTCCATGTGATTAAAGACACTCGCGAGCACCTCCGGCAGTCCGTCGCCATCCAAGTCCGCCACCGGACGCGGTCCCACTCGGAGCACCCTTTGTGGGTTGGATATGTCCGTCTCAATGTTCCACTGCCAGAACAAATCGAGTCGCCCATCCCGAAAACCCAACACGTCGATGTGCTTCGAAAAATCTGCCTGCACCAAAAATTCCTTTCGACCATCCCCATCCAAATCGTGCGCCCCGAAGTAGCCGTAACTTCGCGTGTCCGTAAACAATCGTCGGTCTTTGATCCGCCCCGTGCGCGCCTCTAAGAGCAGCAGTTCCTTCATGGGCAGGATCGCAATCTCCACAAGCCCGTCCCCATCAAAATCTCCAACCAACGGCAACGGCTGGAACAACATCTGGATGGGTTCGGTCTGCCAGACCAAGGTCCATAGCCCTTCCACCCGCGCGTAGCAACGACCAACGCACGGTTGCCACTGCCCTCGAATCGTCGGCTTCTGAAAAGCACTCTCGAACTCGACCTTTTCCAACCCTGCATACTCTGAAAACAGATCGGCAAAAACGACTGTGGATGTGTCCATTTCGGACGCACTCCGTGAATCCCCATTCACACTTCTCGAGTGAACCACATTCTTCTCCCGAAAACCGGCAGTCTCCTTGCTTGGTTCCTTCGGTAAGTCCAACCGTTGTTGTTCATTCCCGGGCTTCACCAGAACTTCTGTCTCCCAATTTCCCACGAATTGTGTCCACCGGATGAAGGGCTTTTCCATTGAGCCACGGATTGCGCTACGTGCCAGCAGACCGTCGCCTCGACGGAAAGCCGGCCACTCATCCGGTTCGGGAAAACTACCAGCAAGCGGACACGCCATCCACTGGGACGCCGCAAGGATCGCAGACCAGATCAACCCTGAATACCCGGCACCTCTCTCGATCATGGCGTCGGCGCCGCGACCGCAGCGTTGGTCGACACCTGGTTCGGGGGCCGCTGCCCAAAGCTCCAACCTCGGCGGCGATTCATCTCACGACGGCTCCGAACCAAGTAATCTTTCAGTTCCTCCATCCCATAGTTTTTGGCCAGAGCCCGCGCGCTCACACCCGGCCGCGTCGCCGACAGAACAAACCACTGTTCTCGGTCCATCCACCGATCTTCACGAACAGAATCTCCACGCTCTCTTAGAAGACGTTCCCGACCTTCCATATTGAAGTTCTGGTGATAGATGCCCCGGTCCAAATCCAGTGTGACGTGCGCCACGTTCACTTCCGGACTCCTCGAGTAATGAAGTTCTTGGCCGGTGATATCGTACATAACGCAATCGCGGGTCCAGGTGGAAGTGATGATGTAATAGTGGTGATTGAGCGCATGTGCCTGGAGCGATGTCCCCGCTGAGTAAGCGCTCGGCCACACCACGAGTTCAGCCCCTTGATCCGCCAATTCCTGCCAAATCTCAGGAAAATTCACATCGAAACAAATGGCCAACCCAAGTTTCCCAAAGTCAGTTTGAAACACCGGAGCGTCTGTTCCAACTCGCACCGGATTCTTGTGATCCAATTCAGCCCAGTAGGGAAACACCTTGTTGTAAACGCCGGCCACCATCCCTTGCCGATCCAACAACACTGCCGTGTTGTAGCGAATGTCGCCAACCATCCGATCAATCGGACATATCAAATACGTGCGATGCTTTTTCGCGAGCGCACCAAAACGGCGAATCGTCGGGCCTTCCAAGGTCTCGGCAGTCCGATCCGACTGTCCTGTCCATGTTTCCGGCAAAATCACCAAATCCACCCCTTTGGCCGCTTCTCGATCCACCAACGCCTCCACAACATCCACCGACTGGCCAAGGAAACTTAGACTGACAATTCGCACTGGCCTGCCAATGGCGGGCACCGCGATGGAAGGGACGGAAGGAGAAACCGAACTGCCAGCAATTTCCGCGGCCTTCAGGTTCTCGCCTTTGCCGACGATGAAGACCAGCAGCCGAATCATTATGGCGACGCACCAGCGCGAATTGCCGATCCAATTCCATGGAGTTTTCATAAGCCTCGGAGACAGCGAATCCTCTGCAAAATTCTCCGTGAATGTAAAGTCATCGCAACCATCCGCTTCGCAGGGCAGTTTCAAGAAAAGTGGTTTGGCCGGATTGGTTGAAGGATGGACCCGCGGAAGAACAATAGGCAGGCGGGATATTGAGAACTCGGCTGATTTTTCACAATGGCCACGCTTGAAAGTAAGCGCATGGCTTCTTG
>SXGU01360899.1_pt1 | contig 34607 bp, 32 predicted proteins | sample 3174531 | NCBI WGS metagenome assembly SXGU01 (sample SAMN11356863, study PRJNA531348) | freshwater metagenome | isolation source: freshwater sample F1-140 | place: China: Fuxian Lake, Yuxi | collected 2017-12-25 | reverse complement strand
CTTCTATCGGCTACGGAAACGGGATATGGATGGCTGGCAATGATTCTGGGCAAATGAATACCTCTACCAATGGTTCTACTTGGACTACAGTTCTGTCATCTAATAATTATTTTCAACAAATAGTCTACGGCGACGGAAGATGGATTGCGTCTGCCCAAGGTCTTATGCTCACTTCCACCAACGGCACAACGTGGACTACGGTCACAGGCCGTTTTGTAAATAGTCTTAGGAGGGTGGCCTACGGCAATGGAAGATGGATTGGTGTAGAAGGATATGGTTTCCCGGTAACAAGTACGTGCATGTCCACCGATGGCATGGCGTGGTCTAGAGTTGGAACAGTATTTCTCGGGGGCGAGGCCATCTCGGGATCGCCGCCCTTCGATGAGCCGACACAGGCATTAGCAGATACTAGCATCGACGTAAATATATATTTTTCCTTTGGCCAAGATCGCTGGGTTGGAGCATTTCATAAAACTGCGGCGATTTCTAATAATTTAAATAATACAAACTTTACATCATATTTTGTAGGTGTTCAATAATGCCTCATATAAGGATTTCTACTAATCAAACAACGTGGACCACAGCAACCTTTGCTGGTGGAACAGCAACTGGAAATTTTATAAGTTTTGTTAATACAAATAATGTCTGGGGAGCATTAACAAGTACAGGACAAGTATGGAGAAATTCTCAGAACACAGCCTCCTTAGGATCTTTTAGTCTTTCGCCTTCATATCCCACAGGACTAACACAACTATCACATTTTAATGGTGTTTTCGTTGGAATTGCGGAAGGAAATGTGCAATTTTCTAACGACTTAATTGATTGGTACGGAGGACTTCAGTGGACAACCGTTACGAGCCCTGTGAGCGGGTACACGATCGGGAGAGTTGTCTACGGAAACGGGATATGGATTGCTATGCCAACTATCGGTTCATTCGCGTCGGGTGCTTTTCCTGGTACGCAGTTTATGGGTCTTTCCACCAACGGAACAACGTGGACTACCGTTCAGTCACACGCAGCTATCCATGGCTCTTTTGCCGCTTTCGCCTACGGAAACGGGCGATGGGTATCGGGCACACTTGCCAACCCCGCACAAGGGGGAGGATGGATGACCTCCACCAACGGCACAACGTGGACTACGGTAACCCCATTAGGAACATACACCCAATGTTGGTCAATAGCCTACGGCAACGGAAAATGGATGTCGGGTGGGTGGGATCCCGCCACCGCCACTTCTACCGATGGCATAGCGTGGGTTACTGATACTAGTCCAGGGATGAGTAACTATACTCATCTTGTTAAATATGTAAACAATCTCTGGTTTGCAGCTACGAGCAACGAGACAAAAACCTCTACCAACGGCACAACGTGGACCACTATTTTTAACACAGCGGGGTCAAATGTTCCCTTCCCGTTAGATTTTGATTACGGCCATAATCGTTGGGTTGGTGTTGGGGGGCTGGGATATATAACAACCTCCACCAACGGCACAACTTGGACTACTATTGCTAGTCCCGCTGGCTCTCCTAATGGCTTCGGAAATGTTGTTTACGGAAACGGTGTATGGATTGCTTCTGGTAGTTCCTCAAGAGGTTTCACTTCGGAAGGAAACATGAGTAGAGTACATATTACTTCCACCAACGGCACAACGTGGACTACCGTTCGCAGTATAGGACGCTCTAATTTATCCTTCGGCAACGGGGTCTGGGTGGCCGCTTATAATAAATTCTTCGTTTCTACAAACCCAACAGGGCAATCAAATTGCAATAAGTTTATAAAATCACAAGATGAACAAAGGGGAGCATTTTTAAGTAACAGTGGTGTGTTATTTAATTGGAACGGGCAAGAAACCTTTAATACAATATCAACAGGAATAAATGATAATTTTGTTAATGGTGCTATTAGAAATAATAGCGGGCAATATGAATATATAATTCAAGGAAATAATGCTATGTACCGTTCAACAAATCTAACAACATGGACAACAATTTCTAATCCACCCGCTTCTAGTGTTAATGATATAATAGGCAAGACCTAATAGTAGAAAGAAAAATGCATGAAAAAGTTTTATTTTATGGCAGGACTGCCACGTTCTGGATCAACTCTAATTTCATCAATACTAAATCAAAATCCAGAAATTCATGCAGGTGCTAATTCCCCCATATGTGGAATGATGTTTGGTTTAGAAAGAAGCATTATTGCCTCAGAACAATATCGCGCTTACCCAAAGCCAGAGGTAATGTCAGAAACAATAATGGGAGTATTAAAAAATTATTATTCAGATAGAGAAGAATCTATTATTATAGATAAATCAAGAGAGTGGTCAATTCAGGAAAACTTTAATGTTCTTCTCAGAAATATGTCTGAAAATCCCAAGGTAGTTTTATGTGTTCGTGATATTACAGATATACTTGCATCATTTATTTATATGATTCAACAAAATTCACAAACATCATCATTTATTGATCAAGAAATTCAAGCAAGGCAAGAATTTAATTTTTATCGTCCAATTGATGACATTAGGTGTGATCATTTGATGAGGCCAAAGGGTCTTGTTGACAATGCTTTGTATGGAATTGCGTTTGCTATGCTTGAAGAAAATAGAAAATATTTTCATATAGTTGAATATGAAGATTTAGTTAATAATACTGAAAAAACCATTGATGGAATTTATGAGTTTTTAAATATCAAATCCCATCAGCATGATTTTAATAATATTGTAAATACCATTCCAGAAGATGATCGTGTATATGGATTGCAAGGACTTTATGATGTAAGAAAGTCTATTGGAAAGAGAAAAATAAATAAAGAAGAGGTTCTTTCTCCTTATGTGTTAAATAAGTATTCTGGATTAGAATTTTGGAGAGTATATGACTAAGCCACATGTAAATATTCTTATTGCTACCCCAGGCAGAATGATGGAGGCAGAATATGTAAAAAGTCTTGTTGCTACCTTGGGATATTTAGATAAAAATAATATTTCATATTTATATCTAAATGAATATTCATCTCAGGTAAATGCTGCAAGAGAAGCAACAGCAATGGGATCTAAGTTTCTTCATGCATGGTCAAGAGAACCGTTAAATGGTGAGGCAACATATGACAAAATGATATGGATTGATTCAGATATATCTTGGAGCGTTGAAGATTTTGTTAAACTCTATGAATCAAAGTTTGATATTGTTTCTGGAATTTACTTTAATGAAGATGGCGTTCCATTGTTTGCCTTTGAAGAAAATGATATATATTTTGATCATAGTAAACTCAAGCATAAAGAATACCCATTTGAAGTTTTTGGGGTAGGCTTTGGTTTTGTTGCTGTAAAAAGTGGAGTATTTGAGGTCACCCCCCGTCCTTGGTTTGAAACAGAATTTCAGAAAATTACAAATGAAGACGGTAGAGAAATGTTTATCCCATGGGGAGAAGATTATTCTTGGTGTATAAAAGCAAAGAATGCAGGATATAAGATATACTTAGATCCTTCAATACGAGTTGGTCACCATAAAAAGATAAGGATTGCTCAGTGAAAAAGCCACACTTCAACATAGTATTTGCTACGCCTGGAAATTCTTTTACACCAGGGTATGTAAAAAGCCTATTATTCAGCACAAATATTATAAATCAAGAGGGGCTGACATGGACTTTTCTCAACCAAGGAGGCTCTTTGGTATCAATGGCAAGGGAATCAACAATTGGTGGATATGATACAAACAATGTTTATATGACAGAGCCATGCAGTGGTGATTTTACCTACGACATGATTATGTGGATAGATTCAGATATTTCATGGACTCCTACCGATCTTTTTGCACTATATAACTCAGATAAGGAAATTACCTCTGGATGTTATCTTATGGAAGATCGAAATATTCCAATTTATCAGAAACCCCGTGGGGGAATGATGCCAGAGCAAATGCTTGACGACTATAAAAAGCCCTTCAGGGTTGCTGGTTGCGGATTTGGTTTTCTTGGTGTAAAATCAGGGGTGTTTGAAAAAATGCCCAGACCATGGTTTGGTCCAGTAGCATTTCCAAACTATAATGAAAAAACGGGGAAAAAGACAGAAGAGTTTATTCTCGTAGGAGAAGACCTATCTTGGTGTACAAAGGCTATTAACTGCGGCTTTGATATCTGGGTAGATCCAAGTGTACGAGTTATTCATCAAAAGACATTTTCTCTTACCTTCATGTCACAAGTGTAAAAATGAAATCAATACCTGTTTTAATAATTCCTATATTAAATAGATTTGATCTATTAGAAAATGCTCTTGCATCAATTGACTATCCTATTGATAATATTCTTGTTATAGATAACAGCAACTCATATAAAAATAATGACATTAATGTTCTTAATATGCCAAACAATATTGGTGTAGCAGCATCGTGGAACTTAGGAATTAAATGCTACGCAACATCTCCATATTGGGTATTCATGGGAAATGATGTTGAATGGCTTCCTGGGACATTACAAAAAATAACGGCATTAAGCGGTAGAGAAAGATTTTTAATTAGCAACTATGGATTCAATGCGTTTTCATTAGGAGCAAACATTGTTCAAAAAGTAGGATTGTTTGATGAGAACTATTTTCCAGCGTATTATGAAGATGAAGATTTTGAATCTAGGGTTAGAATAATGGGACTAGGTAAAAATATTTTATATCCAGATATTCCTGTTAAAATGTATGGAAGTTGTACTACAGCAAAATCTGGCGGGTATAATAGTGAGAAAGATAAAAGCGATATTTCAAATAAATTATACTATCAAAAGAAGTTTGCCTCAGATCCATTAAAATGCTATAATTGGGATTTGCAAAGATGGATAGACAATAGATGGGAAAGTAATGAACCCTCAGTTTAAGCCAGCCGATAAAGAGGCACATATTTTTTTAATCCCCTAGAACCAGCATCCCGTCATATTCCAAAGTGGCATAAAGATATGACAATTCATATAAATAATAAAAAGATTACAGGACTTAATGAAGAGGTAAATAAAAAAATGTTTTCAAACTTAAGTCTAAAATTGTACGATCATATAAAAAGCAGTTGTAGCATAAGAAGGAATACTCGTGAGCGGTAACTCAATGACAGAGGGAAAGCCTTATGCTATACAAAGAATTATTGAGATAAATCCATCATCTGTCCTTGATGTCGGGGCAGGAAGAGGAGCGTATGCAACAATACTTTATCCATTCCTTCCTAACCTTGTTATTGATGCCCTTGAAATTTGGGAGCCATACATAGAAAAGTACAGCCTTAAAAAAAAGTATAGAAATGTCTATCTTGCTGATGCAAGAGAGCATGACAATTATGGCTATGATCTCGTTATATTTGGAGATATTTTAGAACATATGCCTAAAGAAGATGCTTTAAAATTATGGGATAAAGTGTCAAAGCAGGCTAACTTTGCATTGATTGGTATTCCTATTGTTCATATGCCTCAGGATGAAATTGATGGCAACCCATATGAAGTTCATGAGGAAGAAGATTGGTCTGTAGAATCTGTTCTTACAGAATTCAAGAATATAGTAGAATATAGAGCATTCACAGAAACTGGCGTTTTTATAGCATACTTTGGAGATAATAATGGCTGATTGGCTACAAAGAATTGGTAAGACCACAGAGGTTAAGCCTGCTCGTGGTGGAACAGAAATATTAAGAGATGGTTTATATAAACATACAAAATTTAACGAGTATGACAATCTTAATCTTATTGTTGCTACACCAAATCCTGAAAAAATCAGGTACACAAAGAAGAATATTCTTTGGCAACACCTTAATTATATAGATCAGTCTCTTGCTCCTATGAAAGATCCATCATTCATGAGGGCTATTGCCGCGACAGTATATGTATCTCATTGGCAACTAGAAAAGTTTAGGTATCTTTTTCAAGTACCGCTTGAAAATGCCTTTGTTATCAAGAACGCTATTGAGCCTATTGAATTAAAGCCAAAATCCAAGGATGGAAAGTTAAAACTTATTTATACTTCTACCCCATTTCGTGGGTTGAGCATCCTCCTTGATGCTGTGGAGATGCTAGATCGTGATGACATTGAATTAGACGTATACTCATCTACATCTGTTTACGGATCAGGATATGAGGCACACTACTACGGAGTATATGACAATCTTTTTAATCGTGCTAGAGAGACAAAGAATGTAAATTACATGGGGTATGCTGAGAATGAAGATATAAAAAAGGCACTGCAAGAGGCACACATTTTTGCATACCCCAGCAGTTTTGAAGAAACTGCTTGCTTGGCTATGATTGAGGCTGGTGCAGCAGGATGTTCTCTAGTCACTACAGATCTTGGTGCTCTGCCAGAAACTGGCGGCATGTATGCAAAAATGATGACAATTAAGAAATCTGAAAAAGATATTGCAGAATCATATACCCAACATCTAAACAATGCAATTGATGATTATTGGTCCTTTTCTAATCAAGAAATGCTAAAAAATCAATCTGATTATTTCAATACATTCTATTCTTGGGAGCGTAGAGCAAAAGAATGGAATAGATTTTTTGAACAAATATCTTAGGAATAACATAAATGACAAAAATTGCAGTTTATAGTATTGCAAAAAATGAAGAACAATTTGTTGAGCGATGGTATAACTCTGCAAAAAATGCAGATCATTTATTTATGCTAGACACTGGCTCTTCAGACAATACAGTGAAAATAGCCAAGGAACTTGGAATAAATGTAGAAATACAATCCTTTGATCCTTGGCGCTTTGATATAGCACAAAATGCAGCACTAAATGCCTTGCCAAAAGATATTGATATGTGTGTTGCCTTGGATATGGATCTTATGGACCAGGATTTTCTGGAATTGTCGTAGTAAGAGTAAGAGTATAAAAATAATTGAAATGGTAAAATTAAACTATGCCTAGTGGATCTACACCAGCAGTTTAATATTTTTTTTAATATTATGATTACCCCGCTTATAAAACTAGCGGGGTTTTCATTTATGTAAATGGTATAATAATAATATGCCGGGTATGTTAATTCCATCATCAACATCTGCTGATGTTGTTTCTTTTACTCCCGCTGGAACAATTGCAGCAACCACGGTTCAGGCCGGGATGGAAGAAATAAACACAGATCTTTCTTCTACATATGCAACAATTGCTTCTTTAGGTGAAGCTGGGTATAACCCATTTCTCCTTCCAGGACTTTGATATAATAAGAAAGGAGAGAATATATGGCTACATTATATAAGCAATTAGGTCGCGCCGCTGGTTCAGGAACCATCGGTACTGCGGCACAACTATATGCCGCTAGCGGTACCGCTTCAACGTCAACAGTTATTTCCAGCATTGTTGTTTGTAATGCCGGATCGGCTTCACGCACCTTTTCAATTGGCGTGAATGCGGCTTCAGCAACGTTTGCTTCGGGAGAATACGTTGTGTATCAGTCGGTCATCACGGCAAATGATACTATCGCTCTGACCTTGGGTGTCGTTCTTGACCCAACTGCCCGGTATTTAAATGTTTCTTCTTCGTCAGCGGATGTCAATTTTTCGGCGTATGGTGCGGAGAATACGTAATGTCTATTGGCAGGTTAGGTTCATCCGCTAGGGATGACAGGACTTACCCGTATATGGCTACTAATAACGTAGATAGCACTACGGGTTCGCCTACTATTACAACGAGTGGGTCTAATACGATTTATTCGTTTACTGGTTCTGGAACAATTGTTTTTAATAGTGCCGGTCTTTGTGATGCACTCGTCATCGGTGGCGGCGGCGGCGGTGCTAACGGCGGCGGCGGTGGCGGCGGTGCTGGCGGGCATCTGGAGTACACGTCCGTATTTTTCCCTTCTGGCACATTAACAGTCACCGTTGGTGCGGGCGGCGCGGCCGGTTCCAATCCGGGCGCAGTCGGTGCTAAGTCCTCGATAGACAGGATGATCGCGGTAGGCGGCGGCGGCGGGGCCGTAGCGTCAACGGTCGTCAATACTCTGGTGGGCGCGTCCGGTGGCGGCAACTACACCGCCGCAGGTGGAAACGCGATCGCCGGACTACTCCAAGGAAACAACGGTGGCACCGGCGGTGGCGCGAATTCGTCCGGTGGCGGCGGCGGGGCCGGTGCTGCCGGTTCCAACGGGGCCTCGACCACCGGCGGTGCGGGCGGTGCAGGGACAGCAAGCAGCATCACCGGATCCAGTATCACTCGCTCAGGCGGCGGCGGCGGGTTCGGCTCAACCGCAGGCGGCGCCGCAGGTACTGGCGGCGGTGGCGCGGGATCGAATGGAACGGCCACGGCGGGCACCGCGAACACAGGCGGTGGTGCCGGTGGCGGCAATGGATCGGCGACGAACAGTGGCGGGTCAGGCGTGATTATAGTTAAGGTGGTGACATCATGAGTATCGGCGGACTAAACGGCCCAAGAACAGAAACCCTTGTATCAGCGAACGTTACCTCTACAACAGGTAGCCCAACAATAACAACGAGTGGTATTTATACCATTTATTCTTTTACTGGTTCTGGAACAATGGTTTTAGGTAATAGTGGTTTTGCTGATGTGCTTTTGGTTGGCGGTGGTGGCGGCGGTGCTGATGAGATCGGTGGCGGCGGCGGCGGCGGCGGCGTTCTACCCGTTACCGGCGCATATCTCCCAAGTGGTGTAAACACCGTTGTAATAGGCGGCGGGGGCGCCGGTTTTGCCAACCGTGCCGGATTTAACGGCGCGACATCGCGCCTCGGTACCCTATTCGGTGTCGGTGGTGGTGGTGGTGGAAGCAATAGCGGCCCCGGCACAGGCAATCCGGGAGGTTCTGGTGGCGGCGGCGGTGGAGTAATAACCCCGTTTGCGGGCGGCGCGGCCTTATCGGGCCAAGGCAATGCTGGTGGCGACGGAAATCCGAGTGCAGGAGCAGCCGGAGGCGGAGGCGGTGGTAGTGCAGCGGGTGCTGCGGCGTCCGGTACAACTGGAGGCGCTGGCGGCGCCGGAACCGCCAGCAGCATCAGCGGCTCAAGTGTCACCTACGGTGGTGGCGGCGGTGGAATGGGAACTGTGAGCGGCGCGGGCGGCGCGGGTGGTGGCGTTGCCGGTACCTCGACCGGCACTGTCGCGGCTGCTGCTGCAAATACTGGCGGTGGCGGTGGTGGGACTAATGGGGGGTCGCCCGGCGCGGGCGGCGTTGGCGGCTCAGGAATAGTAATAGTAAGAGTTCTAACATGACAAACAATAAAGGAGATAAAAAATGGCACATTTTGCATTAGTAAATGAAGGAATAGTAAGAAATGTTATCGTTGTAGCAAACGGTGCATTAAACGATTTACCGTTTCCAGAATCGGAACCGGTCGGTCAGGCTTTTATTGCCACCTTGCCGGATTTAGCGGCACAGGCGGGTACTTGGATGCAATGCTCGTATAACAATAATTTTCGTGGCGTGTATCCGGGTATGGGTTATTCGTTTGATGGTACTGATTTCGTTGCCCCGGTTGCTAGCGAGGTCTGATGTCTATTAGTCGTCTTAGTGGTGCTGGTGCCCCTACTTTGGTTTCCGCTGATGTCACCAGCACTACGGGGTCACCCACGATTACCACCAGCGGCGGCAAAACCATCTATTCCTTTACCGGGTCGGGCACGATTGTGTTAGCGAAGGACGGTCTTATAACGGTGTTGGCCGTCGGTGGCGGCGGATGTGGGGGCAAGTTCTATCAGAGTACCAATGCCGGATTTGGACATGGCGGCGGCGGTGGCGGTGGCGTAGTATCGCAGCAATACTTTGTAACCGGCGGGACCTATACCTTGACAATTGGTGCGGGTTCGCCGGTGCAAACTTTTAAAGGAGGCGACTCTTCTATTACTGGTGTCGTGACCGCAGTGGGTGGTGGAACTGGAGGGACTGCCGGCATACCGGACGCGATGGGTATTGGGTGCAATGGTGGCTCGGGTGGCGGTGGCCGCAACGCTAGCAATAACAACCGACTTGGCGGTCTTGGCACTTTTGGTCAAGGTAGTAACGGTGGCAACGGCCACGCGGGTGACAGTAACAACACATTTGGCGGCGGTGGCGGTGGTGGGGCTGGTGCTGTTGGCGCGGATGGTTCGACCTCCGTCGGTGGCAACGGTGGAAACGGAGTCACCAACACCATCACTGGATCTTCTGTCACTTATGGCGGCGGTGGCGGTGGTGGACGAACGTCCGGTTCTCCCGGCTCTGGAGGAACTGGGGGCGGCGGCGCCGGTGGCAGCACTAACGGCACTAACGGCACCGCTAACACTGGCGGCGGTGGCGGTGGTGCTGGAAGCAATTTTGCCGACAATGCTGGCACTGGCGGGTCCGGCATCGTAATAATTTCGGTCACAACCTAAGGAACACGTTGAGCCATGACCCCAATAGACTTCATTCCAATTTTTAATATATAAAATAGTTAAAAACATATTTTACAATTCATTCGTGATAAAATTGGAATATAATGATTACAAATTCAAATCTATATGCAGAAAGAATTTTTTCTGAACACCCGCTGGCTTTATGGCCATTAGATGAGAATATAACTTATTTGCAATTGTTTTCTACTCCCCGGCAGGATTTGGGAAACGGAACAAATTGGATATTAACAAACTTAACAGAGTCTTTGCCTGTTACATATTCAAATACCCCGATTCCATCAAGCTCTTCTTCTAGATTTTCATTGACTTCTTCAGCACCCTATTCTTCTACAATTACAAGCAACTTTACTTTAAATAGCACAAATGATTTTAATTCTTCTAGATCTAGCGCCTGTTTTTCAACTCACGTTTATCAATCTTCTGTTTTTATTCAATCTTTTGAGATTGGAGTTATTTATGACGGCCAAGAATATTATTCTCAATATGTATTTGAATCTGACATTGATTGGCACAAGCTGTCTCATACTTTTGATCTACCGTCAAATAAAAATATAACCTTCTTTATTAGGACAAACTATTCAAGCTTGGGGTCCCTGTCTGATTTTATAACTCAGTTTAATGGAACGTCATTGGGGCAGTGGTCTGAGCAATTTAATGCACTGACAACTGGATTTAATGATTTAGACTTTCCTTCAGATTTGGAGCATTTGCTAACATCTGGGTCTGCATATAAATCTGTTGTTTTAGATTCATACGGAACTGATACGGATATTAACGGTTATTATATTTTAAAAGATAACAAGATATATGCTGAAAACGCGGGAATACCAATGGTGTTTGGCTCCAACCATACAACAAAAATTCTTGAAGCACCCGATGGCAACCCTTCAATCATTTTCCCTGGAATTGGATTCTTAAACGAGTCTGGTCAGTATAATAATTATACTCTTGAGGCTTGGATTCGTTTAGACAATATATCTGCTGATCCAATAAAGATAATTGGTCCAACTTGCTCTACTGATGGAGTATATGTTGAGGAAGGTTTTATTAGCATAAAAATTGGTTTTTATGTTAAATCTTATTTTGTTGGCAAATGGTATAGACCAATGTTAATTCATTTTAAATATTCAGAAACAGAAGCTAGCTTGTTACTAAACGGAGAACAGGTAATAACCATGCCGTTTGATTTAAACAACGTATCTTTCCCGGCCAAAAGCTCGTCAGCATCTCTGGAGCAAGACTGGATTGGAGTATATGGAAATGATTTAATATTCCCATTTGAAATTGATTGCATTTCTATCACTCCCTATCTTATTCCTTTAGAAATGGCAAAGAGAAGATTTGTGTATGGCCAAGGGGTGCCAGAGATAAATCTTTCAAACGATAATTATTTAGCAAACTCAACTCTATTTGATTATTCTTTTTCAAATTATGCAAGTAATATTTTATATCCCGACATCGTTCCGTGGAGAAGTGGATATTCAAGCAACTTGGATACCACCTCAACATATATGACAACTCCAAGCTACACTTTGCCAGATATTCAATTAAAAAGAAATTCAAGATTTGTCTCAACCCTGCAGTGGCTTGAAGAAAATAAAACCGCTAACGACGAAAACCCTGATCAATACACATACTTCTTAATGAAACCTTTATTTGAAAGAGAAGTGTCAAATGTTTGGTCAGAAATATATAATAGCGGAGCGACACTGTGGAACGGTGTTTCCTCTTCAACCTGGTACGACTCAACTCATGAGTTCTTTGTTAATCCAGATATTTTTTATTCAGACATTACCGTATACTATGACAACATAAATATACTTTCAGACAGACTTTCGTCAGTATGTGGTGTTTTTAAATCTCCAGAGAGTCCAATTATAAATCAAACTTTATTGTTGTTCAAAAACAAAACGACCGGAGCAGAGATAGACATTTTTTTGAATATTAACAAATTAACATATACCTATATTTCTCCTGCTGGAGTAGAGACAGTAATAAAGATTGAAGAAATTGATAACAACGAATATTTTGTTGCCGGAATAAACTTAAAAGATGTTGAATCAAGCAAGTACTCCATCATTGGAAACTTTTTTTCAAATTTAGACAGCATATCCCTTAACGTTGGTGGCTATTTTGAAAATTCTTTTGCTGGAAAAATATTTGCAATTCATTTTAACAACGCATTTTTCTTTGATAAAGATCTGTCAAATTTCTTTTCAAATGGCTTTGTTCTTCAAACTTTTGAAACTCAAAATATTGCAGGGGAACTAATTGAGTACACCGCAAATTATTCTTTACTTCCGGTGGAACAAGACAACATTGTTGACCTAGATATCGGAGTCTCTGGGTATTGGGAAGGTATTCAGCCAATGTCGTTCTTTGGCAAATATGTTAAAAACAGAGATGGAGAACCTTACTATGATTTAGACATGTTGCAATTTAATATTGACGCTCCCAAGAGGGCCGAACTTGATTCTATCATGACGGAATATCTAACTTATGGGGCACTAGATCTTTTATATGCCAAGTACTCAGACTTATCAAATATCATATTAACCGGATATGCAAACTACACTGAATTACAAAATGAGGGGGCAATAGAAGTTGCTCAAACAAGAATTGATACAAACGTAACTTCTTATATTTCTTTTCAAAGGTATGTTGATGCAGGTAAAAAACCATATAGTGATTTTGTAAATGTAGAAGACATATCCTATAACAATGTAATTTCCTTCGATGAGTCTGCCTATACGAATACAAAATATGAAATTGTTGACAATACAGTTATTTTCCCTCCAAAGAATCCAGACTTTAAAGATTATTATTTAGGAATTCATCTTGAAATAAAAGTTAGAGGAATAAACAAAAAGAATCTATTTCTTAGAAGAATGGAACTTGCTTCTTTAGCTTTTGACAGCTCGTCCGGTTATGAAATAGGAACCAAATATGCAAACCCGGTCTACCCATTTTCAAGAACAAAATATCTTTTTGACTACAAGCAAAAAAATCCATTTACAATCTATAAAGATTCGTCTCCCTATTTGTATCTAACAGAGTTTTCTGGAATATATGCAAACCAGTTTGAATCAGACTACACAAGAGGAGTTCTAATTCCTTTAAATAAAACTAAAAACGAAGAACACTTTATTGGAGGTTTTCAGTTTTGGTCTAGATATCCATTAAACATTTTTCCAAGCACTCCGTTTATTATTGCAAAAATAAAAACAGAAACATCAGATATTGATTTTTATTTAGATCCTGACGACGATGGAAAGAGAGCATTTTTGAGAGGATACAGCTACATTACCGGTCAAGAGATTTCAAACATATCATTTTTCCAGGACGGAATAGAAGTGGAGAATCCAATATTTTATCCCAAGCAATGGTCTGCTGTAAATATTTCTTTCCTAGATCCCATAAACTGTAATAGCTTCACTGGAAAAATAGAATTATATTCTGGAATAGTTTTTAACAATATAGTTGAGTATGTTTATGCAGAGCAATTAACAGAAAATTCTAAGACCGTCTATAAAAAATGGTTTCAAATATATACCGATCAAACAACTAATAATGAAATAAATCAATGGGAAAATGTTGAAGTTCCCGCTGGAGAGATATCTGAAACTTCTTGGAGATTGTCAACCGCTGTGCTTGTTCCAAATCAAAGAACAATAAATGGAGAGACGGAGTATAATAGTCAAGTTGGGTTATCTGTATCGGTTACTGACGATCTTTCTGCTTTAAGCATTTATTCAAATGGATCAGATGTTTATACAGATGTGAAATGGAAAACTTTTGAATCGTCTCCGGTATAAAATTTGACTCACAGGTATACTGTGGGTATAATACACAAAATGATTGGATTATTATGAAAATGCCTACGGTATCTTTTCTTACTTATGACTGGGCCTTCGGCACAAAACCTTTGCAACCAAACGGTTGTGCGTGGTATAGATGCTTTCTTCCAATGAAAGAATTAGAAAAAAATGGATGGGAATCTGGAATTGGATTTCCAGGATTTAACGATGAACACGGATTTGGTCTATTAATTCCAGACAACAAAGCAATTCATGGATGGGACGTTATTGTTTTAAAACTTATCATGCTTGAGTCTGTTGCTAAAAAAGTAAAAGAAGCACAAGAAATGGGACAGAAGATTGCAGTAGACATTGATGACTGGTTTGAAGGACTTTCAGAATCAAACCTTGCTCATAAAATGACTGATCCAAAAATTAACCCAAATAACAACAGAGATCACTATATGTTTATTATTGACAACGCAGATGCCATTATTACATCTACCCCGTTTCTTTATGATTTTTATAAGAAAAAGGGAAAGGAAAATGTATTTTTAGTTCGCAATGGTATAGACATTGATAGATGGAAACAAAGAAAAGATCATGCAGGATGGCTTCCGGTAGTTGGCTGGGTGGGTGCTACTCCCTGGAGATCAAATGACTTAGAAAGTATATCTTCATTTTTTAGTAATTTTCTTGAGCATAATCGTTTACAATTCCATCATTCGGGGCATGTAAAAAATGCAAAATATGCAAAAAAACAATTAGGAATTTCTCCTTCTGTAAAAACATCAGAAGAGCCAATGCAGCCAATTAACAGTTACCCAAGCATGTTTAGAAAGCTAGACATTGGGCTTGTTCCGCTAAGTGATTTAGAATTTAACCATGCGAAGTCAGGGATCAAGGGTTTGGAGTACACGGCAGCAGGGGTACCCTTTATTGCCTCCTACAGCCCCGAGTACGCCATTTTAGAAGAGCAGGGTATAGGAAGAGTGGCTAGAAATGAAAGAGAGTGGATAGGGCACTTAGAGGAGCTTTTAGATCCAAAGGTAAGAAAAGAAGATGCACTCAAGAATCTTGAAGCAGTTAAGAAATATCAAAGCATGAAAATTAGAGGGTCTGAATGGTCTGAAGTCATGCATAAAATAAAAGAAATTTAAAAATAGAAAATCCCCCTACTAGTGTCATTGCCACAAATTTTAGTTTGTGTAGTGGGGGGATTAACTATTATTATGATTAGCAGGGATACTTAGCGTACCACTTTTTGTAAGACAAGTAAGAACCCGAAGTGCTCCATGTTCTTTTCCAATTTCCTTTTCCGTCTATATCCCACGGGTAAAAAGTTTTACCGCCTTGAGACATCTTATAGGCAATCATTATGTTGTAATCTCTTTTAAGCAGCCTCGATGAATTCCACCAAGGCTGGTCGCTATGAGCAGCAAGATTAAATTGAAAAACTCCATAGTCTCCGGTAGAGGAAATAGCATTTGCCCTTCCCCCACTCTCTCGCATGGCAATTGCCCACGAGATTCTCAATCCTTTTCCTTTAAATCCGGCTTCCCTCAGTTCACGAACAAGCCAGTTTTTGCAGACCTTTGGCTTTATCTCAGCCCTTGTTTTAACAACGACAGGCTTATACAAAGCCTCCGTCGCAATAGGTGCAGACTTAGCATACACCTGATCGGCTGTAGCTGTAGTCGGGCCAATACTTAGAACAAATATTAGCCCCACAAGCATACCTCCTAGCAGTTTTATTTCCGTCATGTTTCCTCCTATGTGCAGCGGCAACAACTATTCAAGTTTAACAGAGGATTAACATGGATGTCAATTTTAATTTAAAAATAGGGGATTATGTGATTTATATTACACTTTTAGTCTTTGATTATTATTATATATAAAAGATAGTTTTTAAGGTTAAGAGCTATTCTTTTCTTATTTAAAAACCAAGTATAACGAACAGTATCATAAATTTAAAGCTTTGTCAACTGCATCTTTTATTAATTTTATGGTTTCTATTCCTGGGTAAATTTTTGTACCAGAAGAAATATCATAAAAATAAACTGTTGAGTTTTCATCTACCTTTGGTACCACTAATTTACTGTTTTCACTCTGGTCTAAACCTCTAAAATAAAGTTCTTTTTCTTTACCTTCTTTTACTAAATTATTATAAGAGTGAACCTCTTGGATCGTTAATTTCATTTTACTACTTTACACCCTTCTGGTAGAATATAAATTCTACACCACAACTATACTAAGGAAGTGTTTATAATTGTCAAGCCAATTTTCTTTTCATTTAAATGAAGATTTTGTATTAAAATATAAAGAAGAAAATGCCCCGTGGGGGTTTCAAGACGCAGGATCAAACGCCCTTGGCGAAATAACTTTTGTAAGGACTTATTCGAGACGAAAAGAAAATGGCACAAAAGAAAGATGGTTTGAGGTTTGCCAGCGGGTAATTGAAGGCATGTACTCAATTCAAAAAGATTGGGCAAAGTCCAATAGGCTGCCATGGAATGATCGAAAAGCTCAGGCTTCTGCACAAGAGGCTTATGATCGAATGTTTACCCTAAAGTGGACCCCTCCGGGTAGAGGGCTATGGATGATGGGAACTTCGCTAGTAATGGAAAGAAAAAACTCTGCGGCCCTTCAAAATTGTGCCTTTGTTTCTACAAAAGACATTGATCGTAATGATCCTGGAGATTTGTTTGGATGGACGATGGATGCTCTTATGCTTGGGATTGGAGTTGGTTTTGACACCCTTGGGCAGGATAAGGATATGGAAATATTCAATCCGTCTAGTGATGAAACCATTTACGTCATCCCAGACACTCGTGAAGGGTGGGTAGAATCATTAAGACTAATCTTAAACTCTTACCTTAGACAAAATCAAATGTCTGTAGCATTCGACTATTCAAAAATAAGATTAGCCGGTCAGCCAATTCGTGGATTTGGTGGAACTTCATCAGGTGCAGGTCCTTTGATGAAGTTACATGAAAACATAAAAAAAGTTATAGGCGGTAGAGTTGGAGAAAAATTTGATTCTCGTGCAATTGTTGATATTGTAAACCTTATTGGAACATGCGTTGTGTCTGGCAATGTTCGCCGTTCAGCAACGCTTGCCCTGGGGACCTCAGAAGATAAAAATTTTATAAATTTAAAAAATGCAGATTTTTTCCCAGAAAGAAATTCATTCGATCCCTCAGATCCAGGGTGGGCTTGGATGAGCAACAACAGTATTGCTGCAGAGATAGGGACAAAATATGAAGACTATATTGGTCCTATTGCAGACAATGGAGAACCCGGTTTTATCTGGCTAGACGTAACACGAAACTGGGGAAGAACGCTAGATCCAAAAGATGGTAAAGATTATAGAATTATGGGATTCAATCCATGTGCCGAACAACCACTGGAAAGCTACGAGCTATGTACTTTGGTGGAGGTTCATTTAAATAGACACAAAGACAAAGCAGATTTTATGCGTACCTTAAAGTTTGCATATCTGTATGGAAAAACCGTTACCCTACTTTCTACTCATTGGCAACAAACAAATGCAATAATGCAAAGAAATCGTAGAATTGGAACCTCTCTTACGGGAATTGCATCGTTTGCCGACTCAAGGGGACTTCCGGAACTAAGGGAGTGGATGGATGAAGGATATGCAAAGATTCGTCACTACGACAACAAGTATTCTGAATGGCTTTGCGTGAGAGAATCTATCAGAGTCACAACAGTAAAGCCATCGGGCAGCGTTAGCATCCTGTCTGGAGCCACTCCGGGAGTTCACTGGGGTCCAGGAGGCAAATATTTTCTAAGAGCTATACGGTTTGGAGACTCAGATCCACTTCTTCATTTGTTTAAAGCAGCGGGATACAAGATAGAAAAAGATGTTGTTTCTTCAAATACAGAAGTAGTATACTTTCCAATTTTATCAGAACACGAAAGAAGTGAAAAAGAAGTTTCATTGTTTGAAAAAATTGGACTTGCGGCTACTGCTCAAAAGTATTGGTCAGATAACGGAGTGTCAGTAACACTGTCTTTTGACAAGGAGACGGAAACAAAAAATATTGCTCCGGCTCTTCACATGTATGAAGGTCAGCTAAAAGCTGTTTCTTTTCTACCAATGGGAAACAAAGTCTACCCACAACAACCATATACTCAAATCACAGAAGATCAATATCTATCGTATGTTGGGAAAATAAAGAAAATAGATTTTTCAGCTATTTATGATGGAGTAGACAACCTAGAAGCCCAGGGAGAAAAATTCTGCACCAATGATGTTTGCGTTATTTGATTTTTTGATAATTGTGGTTAGAGTATGTACAAAATAGTGAAAAACAAAAGAAACGTGGTACAATTGTCTAATGAATAACGCAAAATCAAAGCTAACTGTTATAGAAAAAAAGAGAAATGATGGCATTTATGTTTGGAGGCTCCCAAATGGAGACGTGGTTACTGATGGAAATGGAAATACAATGAACATTCCTTCCAAGAAACACGACATAGAGTCAATATCAAAAATTACCAACGCTGCCAATCACTATGGGTTTTTTGAAGGCAAGGCAGAGTTTATGCCCGGAGTTCGTAGAATATCTGACGAAGAGTATTCTGAGCAAATGAACAGAATGAAAGAAGGGTATATCCCAAGCGAGACAGACATTGGGGCTTGGATGGATGCAGATAGGGGGATAAGAAAATATGGAGAGTGAAGACTCAATAGAGTATCGAGTCAAGATAGATAACTTAGACTCCGGGATTAAGAAAAAGAAAGTAGACGAGTTCCTTTCTGACGCAGAGTTGGTTAAAAAATTTGACGGCCTAAGCAATAATTTTAAAAGAAAAATTACCAGAGTTAACAAAGTTTGGACGGGCGCAGACTCAACAAAATCCAAACAACTAATTCCAATTCAGGATGTAGTCACCGCCTATGGCCTTTTTGATGTTGTTATTCCGCCATACAACTTAGACGAGCTGGCAACATTTTTTGATAGTTCTTTTGCCAATCACGCAGCAATAAACGCGAAAGTGGCAAACATTGTTGGACTGGGATACTCTCTAGATATGACTGAGTTGGTTTTGCAAGCACTAGAAGAAGCCTCAAGCAACGAGTCCATGATGAGAGCTAGAAGGAAGGTAGAAAGAGAAAAAGTTAAATTAATGAGTTGGATAGAAGGAAGAAACGATGAAGATACTTTTACCCACGTTCTAGAAAAAGCTTGGACTGACTACGAAGCAACTGGAAATGGATACTTAGAAATTGGCAGAACGGTTACGGGAGAAATTGGATACATTGGACACATACCTGCAACAACAATTCGAGTAAGAAGAATGAGAGATGGGTACATTCAGATAGTTAATCAAAAAACTGTATTCTTCAAAAACTTTCAAGATAAAAACACTGCAAGTGGAATCACTACAGATCCAAGGCCAAATGAACTTATCCATTTAAAGAAATATACTCCAAAGAATAGCTACTATGGAATTCCCGACGTTCTTTCTTCGTCTATGGCGGTAGTTGGAGATCAGCTAGCTGCTAGATACAATATTGATTATTTTGAAAACAAGGCGGTTCCAAGATATGTCGTTACTCTAAAAGGTGCAAAATTAACAAACGACTCAGAAGATAAACTATTTAGATTTATGCAGTCTGGGCTAAAAGGACAAAACCATAGAACATTGTTTATTCCCCTTCCCGGAGATTCTCCAGACAACAAAGTAGAGTTTGACATGAAGCCAATTGAAAACGGAGTACAGGAAGGATCATTTGAAAAATATCATCAGTCGAATAAAGAAGATATTTTAATGTCACATCAGGTACCTATTTCTAAAGTTGGTGGAGGACATGGACAATCAATTGCAGCAGCCCTCGCTGCTGATAGAACATTCAAAGAACAAGTAGCCCGTCCATCACAAAGAATGTTAGAAAAAGTTCTTAATAAAATAATTAAAGAAAAAACAGATATGTTTAGAATAAAACTAAATGAACTAACCCTTACGGACGAAAACACTCAAAGTCAAATAGACGAAAGATACCTTAAGACACAGGTTATTGTTCCCAACGAGGTAAGAACAAGAATTGGATTGCCAATGCGAGATGGCGGTCAAGATCCTGTTCAACTAACATCTCAGCAAAGAGCAGACAACTCCGCTGCTGGAAATAGACAGAGAGATGCACAAAGAACAAATAACGCTACAGATTCCGCAGCTACTGCAACCGGAAGAAATCCGGGTGGAGAAGGAAGATCAACACAATAATAAAATTTTAATATATATTTAAAAATACGTGTATAATGGTGATGACATGACTACATTTGAAAAGGCTTTTTGGGTTACAAATGGAGAATCTATTTCATTTCAAGTTCCAATCTCCAAGGTAGACCAAAGCAAAAGAATTGTTTCAGGCTGGGCAACCACAGATGTTATTGACAAGCAAAATGATATTGTCAACGCAGAGGCGTCAGCTAGAGCTTTTGATAAATTTCGGGGCAATGTTAGAGAGCAACACACTCCATTGGCCGTTGGCAAAGTAATTTCTTTTAGAAAAGATAAGTACTTTGATAAAGAGTCTAAAACATTTTATGATGGCGTTTATGTTGATGTGTACGTTTCTAAGGGTGCAGAAGATACCTGGCACAAAGTTACCGAAGGAATTCTAACGGGATTCTCAATCGGGGGTAACATTAAAGATTCTGAGCAAGTTTACAACAAAGATATTGGTGCCACAGTTAGGATAATCAAAGACTATGAGCTATATGAGCTTTCTCTTGTTGATAACCCAGCCAATCAAACTTCAAATGTTGTTTCCATTCAAAAATTTTCAAATAAAGATTCAGAAGATTCAATTGAGAAAAATTATTTGGAAAATGTTTTTTGGTGTGCAGACAGTGGGAATATTATTCTAAGCCAAGAGGAATCTTACGTGTCGCCACAAAGCAATAAGAGCATGGTAAATATTGGTTTTGTTGAAAGCAAAGATATAAATAAATCACAAACAATAGAAGATCTTGTAAATGATTTTGAAAAAGTTTCGGGTGGAGAACCCGAATTAGTGGCGATTGACAACGTAGCCAAGTCAATTGCTGAAGAAAATGAAAAGGAGGGAAATAACGTGGGAATTTTAAACAAAAAAAATGCAAATACAACCGAAGAGGCAATCGTCAAGTCTGATGAAGTGGTTGAAGAAGTAACGGATGCTTCTGCCGATGAGGCAGTTGAAGAAGTTTTTGAAAAAACCGCAGAAGAAGAAGTTGCTGATGAAGATGTTGTAAAAAACCTTGAGGAAGTTGCAGAAGCAGCAGAAGAGGAGATTGAAAAGTCCACAACTCCTGCAGAAAGCAACGAAGACTTGGCAAAAGCTGTAGACGAAATTAAAGTTTCAGTTGTTGGTGCAGTAGAAGAGCTTTCTGTGGCAATTAAGAATATTGCTGACCAGATTGCTAATATGACTAAATCAATTAGTGGAGTTTCACAAGAACTGTCTGTAGTTAAGGGCAGTATTGAAGAATTTGGACAGCGTGTGGATGTCATTGAAAATGACACAGCTGTTCGCAAGTCTGGCGATCTTGGCGGGATCGTGCAGGAAGAAAAAACAGAAAAGTCGATGTGGGGCGGTCGTTTCCTCAATTCCGCTGACCTATATCGGTAATATTACAGGAGGTGAAAAATAAAATGTCAGAAGAAATTATGGAAAAAGCAGCAGATGCGGGAGTAGTCGTATCTGGTGGCATTGGTGCAATTACAAATCCAGCTGCCGCCGACCTTGGTGTTGTTGGCAGCACAACCGATGATGGCGGTATCCTCAGTCCTGAGCAATCTCGCCAGTTTATTGAGTATATTTGGGAGCAGCAAGTTCTAGCACAAGATGGTCGCAAGGTAACTATGCGGTCAAATACGGCAGAACTTGAGAAGCTTAACGTAGGTGAGCGTGTTATCCGTGCGGCTAATCAAGCAGACGGAACATACACAAACGCAGCCGTTGCTTTCACAAAGGTTGAAATTGTAACCAAGAAGATTAGGTTGGACTGGGAGGTCGCAACTGAAGCCCTTGAAGACAATATCGAAGGTTTGCAGTTGGAAGATCACCTAGTTCGGGCTATGACTCGTGCATTTGCTAATGACCTTGAAGACCTTGCCATCAATGGTGTAGGTTCTGGAACTAACGTGTTCTTGAAAATTCTACAGGGTTTTTATGCAAAAGAAATCGCTGGTGGAAACCAAGCAGCATCGGTAACATCAAGCGGTTCTACGTGGACAGTAAAAGATCTTCAGGATATCGTCTTGGCAATGCCACGTAAGTACCGTGGTTCAAGATCAGCCATGAAGTTCTACGCAGGATCACCAACAATCTCAAGCTTGCTAAATTCACTAGCTCAAACAGGTAATCTCAATTCAGAGAGAATTGTTGAGCGAATTGTTGACGGCAGTGTTCCGCAGATTGTGGGAGCTCCATTGCAGTATCGCGTTCTTGGACTGCCCATCATGGAGGTTCCTTACCTTCCAGATAACTATGTCTCATTAACATTCCCAGAGAATCGTATTTGGGGATTCCAAAGAGATGTAACTGTTCACCGTGAGTTCAAGCCAAAGAAGGATACAGTGGAGTACACAGTATTCGTTCGGTTTGGTGTTCAGGTTGAAGAGACAGACGCAGTTGCCTATGGCAGCAAGTAGTCAAAATATCCAACGCTGCGGAGGGGGGTCTTGTACTCCCCTCCTAAGCCTTTTAAATGATATAATTAATAAAACAAGGAGGAATGATGGCTATAAAAAAGGACAAAGAAAAAGAAACAAATAAAATTGCTGTCTTTGCTCCAAATTCACTTTATTACACAGGTCTTCCTAGGCTAGAAAAAGGATATACTATAGTCACTACAGATGAAGCAAATAAATGGATGAAAATTTCAAGCAAGGTAAGAGAGGCTAGTCCAGAAGAGCTAGCAGTTTTCTTTGGGGTGTAAAATATGGAAATTCTTAGACTGCCGGAAACTACAAGTATTGAGGCAGCATTCACAATGCAAAGTGCCTCTACTTTATATGTTTTAAATTATAAAGATCTTTTTACCGGAGAATCATATTCTGCATCTGCTACTTCAAACTCTTCAAAAATAGCTACCTTTACCCTAAACTCCAGGTATCTGACTTATTCTGGAAATATTTTTGCAAATGTTTATGATACTTCAGAAAACTTAAAAGTTTCAATGGGTGTTGACATTGTAAAACAATATTGTGATATTACCGCAACAAAGAATAGCCTTGCAATAACAACAGGACAGGCAATAGAAGCGGAAAGGGTAGCAAGAAAAATAATTGAATCAGAAGCTGGACAATTTCAATTTGTTAGAAAAGAAAAAGAGTTTATTGGAATGGGAATTGATTATCTTCCAATTGATGAGCAAATAGTTAGACTTTATTACATGTGGGAAAACAATGAATTGATTTATGATTTTGAAGATAATACCCTTGACCAGTACGGCCCCAGCATAGATAGGACCTCTATTGTTCTAATTGGACAAGATCAAAACAAAGTTGAATACGCAAAGGTATGGAGAGACAGAAACTATGAAGTAACGTTCTCTGCCGGACACGATTATTTGATTGATGCAGACTTTGGGCATCAGGTAGTTCCAGGGGACATTGAAGATGCGTGCCAACTACTAATTAAAGATTTAATTAATGACAACCTAAGGTATTACAGTAGAAACATTACAGAGTTTGACAATAACGAATTTAAGATTAAATTTTCCCAAGGAGCTCCATCCGGTACAGGAAACTTAATTGTTGACAAGATGCTTTCTAGGTACAAGAATAGAATCCGACCAGGAGTGATCTAAATGTTATCCCTGGGTAATATATCTGGCATATTCTACCCAATGCTTGCTGATATTTATTATTCAACGGAAGCACAAAATGACCTTGGCGAAATAGTTAGCACTTGGTCAAACGATAGAACCGTAAGATGCTCAGCAATAAAAGAACGTCCACAGGCATCAATTCCCAACGTTTTAGATTCTCAAAGATTTATTGAATATAGTACAATATTAGATTTTAGAACGCCAGAGGATGTTCTTATTGATTCCGAAGGAATAATGCATCACGTTACAGAATTATTAATTAGTAATATTTCAGATCCTCTAGGAAAAGTTGTATGGGCAGAAAACTCATCTGATGCAACAGATTTTGAAATTCAAAACATAGAGCCAATGTTTGATCCTTTCCATAATTTTGAAGGTTACAGAATAAGAATAAAAAGGGCCGATGATCAATCATGTATACCGTAAAAATTGATGGAGTAAAAGCAATGAAGATGTTAAATAATGTTGTAAGTTACTCAGACGGCTTCATAAAAGAAACAAGGGCAAAACAAGGGTATGTTGCAAGTAAACTTGCCGGAGCTAGCATCGAAGGATTTTATGATTTCCTGGACATGACAGCAAGGACTGATCCAGAAATGTTGCACCACATATATGAATGGCGCGAGGTCGGGGTACCAGAAGCAAGACTGGTAGAGTTAAAAAAAATTACTTCAGGAAAAAATGTTTTAATTGAATCAGATTTTTTAATGTCTTTTAGCATTCCAGAAGGAGGCTCCGAGCCCTTTGATCAAAAAGCATATATTATGGAAAATCAAATTGAGGTTGAGCCAATGGCAAAACATGGAGAAAAAATGCATTTTTTTTGGAATGGTGAAGAATATTTTAGAACCGGACCATTGGTTGTTGTTAATCCGGGAGGCGAAGCCACCCGAGATGGATTTTTAAAAGTATTTAAAGTTTTCTATGATACTTACTTAGATAATGTTTATTTAAATGCAATAGGTTTTTATGATCACTTTTCCGATGCAAGGCGATACTCTTTGAATTTTAATTCAGCAGTCTCTGGGACAGGGGCAAGAGAAAAAGGAAGAAAAACCGCTCTGTCGTGGGTCCTTAGCGCACCGGGAGAAGATTATGAGTAGTTATCCAGAACTAGCAATAAACAAATATGTATGGGAACAATTTCATATATCCCCAAGCATGAGTGCAACGTATGTCTCACATGCAGGAATCATACCGTTTTTTCCAGTATCAGATAACGTTTCTGGTACAACAAAATGGGAAGATAAAACCTATATAATTTATGATTCTTTTATTAAGCCAAGGACATTTAATAGATATTTCTATCCAATAAAATCGGGACAGATGATGTATTCAATTAAAGGAAAACTAGAAGACATTTATAAGTGGAGAGATTTTATTTCGAATGTTCTAGATAGGGAAGACGTAGCTGCAAAAGACATAAATTCGTATGCTGGAATTAATATAAATAACTATGACCTAGGATTTCACTGTATAAATGTATTTCAAGCCAATTATATTGGAAATACTACAGAATCTTCGGGGACAAAGAAAACGTATTCAACGAACTTAATCATTAGATACGATTATCACATTGTCAATATATACAATAACCATTAAATAATGGGGTTACAATGGTGATGAGGAAACGCCCCACGCCACAAAATAGAATAAAAATAAAATATAGTAAAATAATGGAATAAGGGGTGAAATAAAATATGGCAAGTCTAGGCGATTCAAAGAATATTATTGTAGGCGCTGCTCAAATTTTTGTTGGAGATTCTGCTTTAGAGTATGTCTCTGGTAGCGGTTCAGCATCAATTTATGCATTTGGAGGAACTGGCGCAAGCGATATTCCAGCGTTTGTTGATGGAACAACCTATGCAGACACACTGGCCGGAGCATCAGCTTCTGCTTACTGGGATAACGTCGGCTTCACATCAAATGGTTTGGAGATTCAATTCCAACCAGATTTTGGAGAGGTTCAGGTAGATCAGCTTCTTGACGTTGCTCGCATGTACAAGCAGGGTATGAAGGTTAATCTTGTTACCGCTTTCGCAGAAGGTACTCTAGAGAACCTGGTTATTGCAGTAGCAGCAAGCTCATCTGATAAGAATTTCAACGATGCAACCGAAAAGCAACTGTTCTTGATGTCCGGTAACATTGGAGAAGTTCCAGTAGAGCGTGCCCTCATTGCAGTTGGTCCTGGTTCGGGAGATCCAGCCGCAGTAAATGCACTAGCTAAGGAGCGTGTTTATATTGCACACAGAGCCCTCTCAATCGAGAGCGTCTCTGTATCGGCAAAGCGTGATGCACCAACTATGTTTGAGGTTACATTCCGTTTGCTACCAGCATCTAATGGTTCATACGGAAAGATTGTTGACCGCGTTGTAGGGTCTTAACAATATTTAACAATAACTAAATAAAACAACTTAGTCCCCGTCTTACCAATAGGTAGGCGGGGCTAAGTCTTTGCCCTATGATATAATTTATATAGATTTACTAATAAAAAAGGAGCATTAAATTGGCTACATCAGTATATGAAGTAGTAGAAGTAGAGTTAATGGATGGATCAAAAATATCTATGAGACCATTAAAAATTTCACTTCTCAGGGATTTTATGAAAGAATTCCAAAAAATCGGAGACGAAGACATTGCCGAGGATAACATCAAGTCTATGGACCTTTTGCTTGATTGTGCAGTAATTGCTATGAAACAGTACAATCCGGATCTTGCCTCGAAAGAACAAATGGAAGAGGTTATTGACCTGCCAACGGTTTATAAAATCATTGAAGTTGCTTCCGGAATTAAGTTGAACGACCCAAACGCACTGGCGGCGGCTCTAGCTGGAGTGAACTAGATCTCGTCGAGTTAGAATCAAAGGTATTCCTTGTTGGAAAATGGAAGGATTACCAAGAAATGGAGGAGCACCTATCAATGCCTGAATTAATAGCAATATTAACCGCAAAACAAGAAGAAGATTATCAAAACAAAAAATTTTTTGCAGCGTTGAAGGGTGTCGATCTTGATCAAAATTCAGGATCTGGTAAAGATAAATGGGAAGAAATAAAAGCTAGGGCATTTAGCAAAGGCTCTACCTCAGATCCAAAAGATATAGCTTCACTCCAGGGAAAAAGTGCAGTACAAGCAGGGTTTGGCATAGGTCAAGGCTTGGATTATGAGATGATTTGAAATGGCTGAAGCTAGAGCAGTAATAAATGTAGACATTAATACCGCAGGTGCAGCGGCGGGAATAAGAAGATTACAGTCACAATTAAATGCATTTCAATCTACACTTCTTTCTTCTAACAGGGTTCAGGCACAGGGGGCAAAAAATCTTAGCCTCCAACTGAGAGAATTAGTAAATGCGACACAATTCTTTTCGGCAGAGACTGTGCGGATGCGTACATCCGCTGGAAAGTTGGACGACACTCTTTCTAAGGGAAAGGGATCAGTAGCACAATACTTTAATTCTTTTAAAAAGGGTAGTACTGAAGCCTCACAGGTGATGTCCCTTGCCCATTCACGGGCCGCTGCGCTTCAGACACAATTTGTTGCAACGGGAGCCGCTGCTGGCGGATACCGAGAAGCTATGGCAATTAGGCCACTTACTGCTTTTAACAGTGCAGCAGCGGTTTCTGCAGAAAGACTTGCAATTCAAAGAGCAATGCTAACTCAAGCAACCACTCACATGATTAACTTTGGTAAAAACACTCAATGGGCTGGTCGTCAGCTAATGGTTGGATTCACCGTTCCGCTAACAATTTTTGGAGCCGTAGCGGGCAAAACTTTTATGGAAATAGAAAAACAAGCAATATCTTTTAAAAAAGTATATGGAGATTCTTTTACCACCCCAAAAGAACTTGAAGAAAACTTAAAAGCCGTACAAGGCCTTTCAGAAGAATATACAAAGTACGGCATTGCGGCATCAAAAACAATGGAACTTGCCGCCCAGGCTGCTGCCATGGGCGCTCAAGGAGCAACTCTAACAGATGCAATTACTGAATCAACAAAGCTAGCAACGTTAGGTCAAATGGAACAAACAAAAGCATTAGAAACCACTATAGCTCTTCAAAATGCCTTTGGATTGTCTGGAGAAAAACTAGCAAAATCTGTAAACTTTTTAAATATGGTTGAAAATCAAACTGTTGTTACTCTTCAAGACTTGGCAGAAGCAATACCTCGTGTTGCTCCAGTAATTCAAGGACTTGGGGGTAGCGTAGAAGATATGGCAGCAATGATTGCAGCCATGAAAGAGGGCGGTATTAGTGCGGCACAGGGAGCAAACGCACTAAAGTCCGGTCTTGGATCTTTGATAAATCCATCAAAAAGAGCATCCGAACAATTAAAGTCGGTAGGAATTAATATGAATCAAATTCTTAGTTCCAACCGTGGAGATTTGATGGGAATTGTTCAGGATTTTGGAAGAGCTCTCTCTACTATAGATGAATTTGGTCAACAGCAAGTGTTAGAAAAAGTTTTTGGTAAATACCAATACGCAAGACTTGGCGCACTTTTTAATAACATTGTAAAAGATGGAACTCAGGCATCCAAAGTTCTTGAAATGACAACTTTGTCTGCAGCAGAACTTCAAAGAACGGCAGACAAAGAGCTTGGAGTTATTGCAGACTCTCCTGCAACCAAAATGACTGCTGCTATAGAAAAATTAAAATTAGCAATTGCCCCACTTGGAGAAATGTTTGTTAAATTTGCAACTCCAGTTGTTGAATTATTCACAAAAATATTAAAAATATTTGATGGATTGCCTGAAGGAGTCAAAAAATTTGGAGCAATTGGAGCCATTATTGTCGGTGTCATAATTCCAGCCGGAACGATGTTCCTTGGCTTGCTCCTAAACTTAATTGGAACATTGGTAAAATTTGGTCATATTATGGGAGTTGCATTTAAAGGATTGCTTTCAGGAGGAATTGGTGGAGCAGTAAAGGCCGTTTCTCAATCTTTAAGATATATGAGCCTTGCTGAAATTGATGCAGCAAACGCATCAAAACAACTGGGAGAATCAACTATTTTTGTAAATGCAGCACTAAATAGTCAAATCAGTGAATTAACGGGAGTGAATGCTGCAGTTGTAAGATTGATGGAGTCTTACAGACTTCTTCGCACACAAATGAATTTAACTGCGGCTTCTAATCCTATGGCATTTTCAAAGGGAGAAGCCGCTGCCGTGATAGCTGCAGGTGGAACTCCAGCAGCACCCCCCAGAAGAGTTAGAAGAAATGCGGGTGGGACTATACCATATTATTCAACAGGGAATACTGTACCTGGATCTGGAAACACTGATACCGTTCCAGCAATGCTTACTCCGGGAGAATTTGTAATAAACAAAAAAGCAACAGCAGATAATTTATCACTTCTTCATGCAATAAATAATGGAAATACTCCTTTAGGATTTAATAAAGGAGGAAGCATTCCAGAAGTTCAAAATTATGGTATTGGAAATTTTGTTAGATCTATTTTTAAACCAAAACTAAAGCCATCAAAGCCCTCTTCGGCCTATGACACTGAGCCAACTGAAAAAGAGACAGCAATGGAATTAAGCCTTTGGGACCAGCGTCCTCAAAATCCAGGGGTTTCTCAATTTAAAAAAACGGCAGCGTCAAGTGAATCGGAAAAAATATATCAAGAATTAATTTCAAATAGTGTTTTAGGACAAAATGTTAAAGTAGATACTTTAAGATTTGCAGTAGAAAGGTTGGGACTCGCTCCCGCACAGCTGGGCCTAAGAGGACATGGAAACTTTATTGTTGGACTTTCCCAAAGGTCAAACTTGGCAATGGCGGGAAATCCACCAAGCCTTACTAGAAACAACCTCCTTTCTGAATTAACATACGGAAACCCCCCGATAATGAAAAAAAGTGTCTATAGACCAATTGAAGAACAAATTAATAAATATTTTAATGATGGTCAACCATTTGACTATGATGCTTTTGATAATATTTTCCGCAATCAAATTGCACTAGCCAAAGAACCAATATCAAATAATTTATTTGAAAAAATATCAAGAAATGCATTGAGGCTATACCTAGAAAAAAATAACAAAGGCGGGGCACGGTCAAGATCATTTATAAAAGATATTTTAACCAAAGATACTGTTAGGGCAAATATTCCAAGGTCAGACATTGAAAAGGCTTTAATGGACAAAGGAATACCCTATGATATAAATGGAAAAGACATCATTGCAACAGTAGATGGGGTAAGATATAATTTTGGAAGCTTGGCTGGCCGAGAGATGGGAAGTCTAGGAAGGCCTGCCGGAATAATTCCATATGCAAATATTGCAATGGCACCAGGTCTACAAAGAGCTCATGCAAACAAGGGTGGAATGATTCCAGGTGTGCAGTATGCCAATTTGGGCAAGGTAATTCTGGGACTAATCAGAGGAACATTTACAAACCCGAGAAAAAGCTATTCGGCCCCTAAAGAACTTCAGTATATTGCTACGGGATATCAAAAATTATATCTTAACAAAAGAGAAGGCGTTGAAGCTGTTTTGAGAAGGGCAATAGGCAGTGAAGAATGGAATAAACTTCCAGAAGAGACAAAAAAACAAATGCTTAGGGCAGAAGTTGCTCACAAGTTTGCTCGCCCTGATGAGGCCGTAACTTTAAAAACAGCAACTGGTAAAAAGGCTACAAAAGAATTTAACGCAAAGCGATGGGACGAAAAAGAGTTGTTCGGTGCTTCTGGAGCAGAAAACAAGGGATTTGAATACTTAATGGGATCATCAAGAAATACAACTAGAGAGCTATTTAAAATAGCAAACGCTGGCAATCTTTCAACAGACCAAGACAGAAGATATTTAACAAAATTTTTGAATGGAGTTCACCCAACCTCAGAAAAAGAAATTGAAGCATTTAGGAGACTGTATGAAAATTTTAATAGCTATGTTGATAGCAATAATGAAAATAAGTTAGTACAAAAGTATTTAGACAGCAACACATTTAATAATTATTGGCCAGATGCTTTGGATGCTATCTTTGAGGCAAGGCTTCAGGGAAAATTAGGCGGAACTAAGAAAATTGAGGTGGCAAGAAACCCGCAGAAAGCAAAAAAAGAAACTAGAGTTTTACAATACCGTCGTTTAGGCGGAGGAGTGGTCAATCAAGATCAACCATTTTATGGTAAATATGATCAACTAACAAAGGCACTGTATTCTAAATGGGTTGGAGCACAATCTAGTGAAATTGCAGCAATAAAAACAGGAGTTGGCTCTGACCCGGCAATGGCCATGGCATATGGCAAGGGGTTTAGAAGAAGCAAAGAAGCAATGGATCTAGAACGATCATTATTTATAAGAAATAATGATCTTCCAAAAATTGGGGATGAAATAGAACTTGGAAATCTTTCATCATTTGCTGCAGGTGGCAAAGATACCATAAAACATTTATATAATAGTAATTTACAAAAAAATGCAGAATTTAAAGGAAATGAACTCCTTGGCCTAGCCCAAAAGGGACTTTGGGAAGCTGCAAAAAGACGTAGAAGAATTCTAGCAGGCAAAATTATTTCTGCAGATCGTTATTACAACATGCCGTTCGGGAAGCCAGGAGACGTGCCTGGCCCAGGACAGGGTGTTCAGGGGCTGTTAGATGATCTTGATAGGCAAATAAAAATAGACAGAGCTTCTGTAAAAGAATACAAAGCAGTCATTCGTGACTATAAAGACCACGTGCCAGTAATATATAGAATGCACACTCCTAGTGGAACTCCTATGGCAAACATAGACGACATTGTTCCTGCAGAAAACCAAACGCTTTGGAGTGGGGCTGGCAAGTCAATGGTACAGGTAAGTGAAGGCGAAAGAATTTTACATAAAGCTACAGCTTCTGTTATTGGAATATCAACTAGAAAACTCTTAAATGGTCGTGAGGCAACAGTAATTGAATTAAGACTTAATCCTTCTTCTGCTCAGTATCCACAGTTTCGGGCCGATGGTGGAAAAATATTTGAGTCTGGCCCATCAAATAAAATAGTTCCGGGAGTTGGAAATACTGACACTGTGCCCGCCATGTTAACTCCAGGAGAGTTTGTTATAAATAAAAAGGCAACAAAAGATAACCTTAAACTTTTACATGCAATAAATAGTGGAAATGTACGAGGATACGAAGCTGGAGACATTGTAGAAAGACATCCTGGAAATTATTTTGTAGAAAACCACAGGAAACAAGAATTTGGTCCGTTTGGCTCAGAAAAAGAAGCAAAACAAATATTAAAAAACATGGGAATTAATAAAACAAATATGATAAGACTTCCCCCTCCCTCTCGTCCTGCCGGTCTAGGAATGGGTAGAGGTATGGGGATCGGAATGGGCCTTGGATCTGTAGGAATGTCCATGATGATGTCCCCCATGATTCCAGGAGTTGGTTCAAATGAAGGACTATCTAACGCATTAACCATTGGAGGTACCGCCTTAAGCGCGGCAAGTATAATTCCATCGCTAGCCCCAATGTTGGCCCCCTTGGCCGCAATTGCAGCTCCGGCAGCCATTGTAGTGGGAGCATTAGGAGCGGTGGGAGCTGGTTTATATGTTTGGAGAAAGAATGTTGACGAATCAGCAAGAGCCTCAGCAGAGCTTGGGGCAAATCTTGGAGCAACTTCTAATGCTTTAGGCACAATGGCTAAATTGTTTGGGTCACAAACACCATCTCAAAGATCAATGCAATTGCAAATGGGAGTATCTACAAAAGAAGCAGAAATATTAAATTCTCCAGAAATGCAATCAGTTCTTTCGAGTGAAGATGGACAAAAATTTATTACAAATCTTAAAGACGTAACTTCTGCTGAAAGATTTAAAAAATTATCTGATTATCTAAAATCAGCAATTGCTTCAGGAATGATGGATAAAACTCAAGCCTCTTCCTTCGCCAAAGCAGTTGGAATGCAACTTGGAGACGTAGCTCTTGGAACTTCTGTTTCTTCTGCAATTAGAAATCAAAGAACTGGATCTGGAGCTCTTCTTGAATTGGCAAATCAAAGAAAATCGGCGCAAGAACAGTTAGGTGAGGCTCCGGGAGCGGATCAATCCTCAAAAATTATTGGAGGAGCACTGCAAGTAATTCAAGACTTTTCAAATGCAGAGGCCCTGGCCAGAGAAGAATTCTCTGCTGGCACAATAAGTTTTGAAGAAATGAAAAAAGTGATAGATGCTTCAAGAGAAGCACAAGAAGCCTACACAGATTCAATAGAAGAGTCAATGAAGAAAACTTCTGATTTTGGCGGCACTATGCAGGCTACAAAAGATCAAATGATAAAGTCCGGGCTTATTAATGAAGATCAATTTAATGCAATTACTGCTGCGGCTACTAGTGCAACAATTGTCCCACCGACGATGTTTGCAAGAGGATCTAACGTTCCCGTTTTAGACAAAGATCTTGAAGCAACAATGTTATCATCGATAGCCGCTGGCATGAATCCAGAGAATGCCATTAGAATTGGCGAGGAAATTGGTAAAAAGTCTGGGATAATGTTTGATGCTTATCAATCTGCAATTGACGCTGGCTATGATTCGTCTCTTGCATTTGAAAAAGCTGCAGTAACAGACCAGCTTTTAGGAAAAGATGGAATTATAAAAGGTAATCTTGGAGATCGGGGAATGGCAAAGGGTTTATTAGATAGTTTTACAAATGAGGGAGGCAAGCCAACAGAACTTGTTTCATATTTGGGTGGAATTTCAGAAAAAAATAGAAACAACACAGTTGGTTATATGACATACCTAGATCAAAAAGAAAAACAAATGATGATATCTGATTCACAAAATCTTTCTCAATCAATTGATCAACCCTTAGTTGAAAAATTGCAAATGTCTGATGCTTACAAAAAAGCTTTGAATAGTACAAATACAGGGGGAATAAACAAAGCAGTAGAAAGAGCAGCTGAAGTAGGGGTAAAAGAAAATATAATTGAATACGCCATTAACACAACGGCAAATGGAAAGCCAGCAGATTTAGAAGACAAGATAAATAAATTAACAACTGCAACAGAAAACATTTCTAGTCTTCCAGAAGAAATGATCAAGGGATTAGGAATAGATATTACTCTTCCACAGGATCTTGAAAAGTTTGGTCCAATGGTTGATTCATTAAAACAAAACTGGCCCATTATTCAAAATCTTGATCCAAACATTGACATGACAGCTTCAATGAATTTTATTACGATGGGTAATGATGGAAAACTATTGACACCAGAACAAATATCTAAAAACGTTATTACTTTAAATAAAGCTTGGGCGGGATTGTCAAGTAAAAATAAAAATACTAGGCTTGAAGCAATAAGACAGTTAATTGTTTCTACCCAAGATGCTGAGGGAAACACACTTGATCCAGCACAGGTTGATGCTGCATACAATGATTTGATTCAGCAGTTTGGTGGAAAAATAATGAATCTTCCACCAGATGTTATTAATAAACTTATTTCTTTGCAAGTAGAAGTAGAAGGCATTGATGCTGCAATCGCAGCAACTAAACTTGAAATGTCAATGGGTGGAAGCGATGCAAGATTAGAAAACCTTGTTCAAAGACTTGCCGACCTCCAAGCTGCAAAAAAAGCAAGGACACAAACACAAAAAACTGTTGTTTCTTCTGCACCTAAAACAAGTGCAGGAGGAGGAGGTGGTGGTG
>SXGU01155392.1_pt1 | contig 34621 bp, 32 predicted proteins | sample 3174531 | NCBI WGS metagenome assembly SXGU01 (sample SAMN11356863, study PRJNA531348) | freshwater metagenome | isolation source: freshwater sample F1-140 | place: China: Fuxian Lake, Yuxi | collected 2017-12-25 | reverse complement strand
GTCAAAACGATCTCATGATGTTCCGCATGAGAGGCGGCAATGCCGACAATGAGGCTGGCTGTGGATACGATGCCATCGTTGGCCCCTAACACTGCGGCGCGTAGCCAGCCGATGCGATGAGTCCGGTGGGTTTCGTGATGATGAATCGACATGGGTTTTCCATTGTAATGATCCTGCAATCAGCAAACAGGACATGGGTTTAAAGGGGCTCTACCGTGATCGGTTTAACCGCAAATTTTTAACCATAGGCGCTACTTTAAAATCATTTATTCACCACGAAGGACATGAAGTTTTATTCTTCATGTCCTTCGTGGTGAATTCTTTTAAATCCATGTTCCGCTAAAAATCCGAGAGCGTCTTCGGTGCGACGGCCGCTCTCAACGCATTCAATACCGCCAAAACGTCGATAATTTCCTGGATAATAGCTCCGGCTACCGGCGTCAAATAACCCAACCCGGCGCAAATCATCCCGACCAAACTCAACACCATGCCGCCCACCGCGCTTTGCAGCGCAATTTTACGCATCCGTTCGCCGATATGGAACAGCTCGTCGACTTTTAGCAGCGAGCTGTCCATGATCACCGCGTCCGCCGATTCGCCGGTAATATCGCTGTTGCGGCCAAAGGCGATGCCGATAGTCGCGGCAGTCAGCGCCGGTGCGTCATTGATGCCGTCGCCCAGATACACGGTTTTTGAGCCGCGGGTTTCATTACGCACCAGTTCCAGCTTTTGCTCGGGGCTTTGGCTGAAATAAACATGTTCAATACCGACTTGATCGGCCAAAAAGCGTACTTCCGATTCGCGGTCGCCGGACACCAGCATCACCTTGTCAAACAGGTGGCTGGGTTTCAAATGATTGATAAACGATAAACTGTCGGTGCGGACTTCATCCCGAAATTGCAGGGTCGCGGCATAAGCATCGTCAATCAGCACCACGCATTCCAAGCCGCCGATCACAGGCGGCAACATTTCGGCCAGATCGGGACGCCGCTCGCTATATTTTTTGCGGCTGGTCAGCTGAATCCGCTTTCCGTCCACGTTGCCTTTAAGCCCTTCCCCCGGCAGTTCGGTAATGTTGGTGACGCTTAATAAAGATAACGCCGATTTTTTCGCCGCCGCAATAATCGCACGAGATAGCGGGTGTTTGGAGTAGCGCTCCAGGCTGGCGATTAGCGTTAACAGCTCCCGCTCGTCATAGCCCTGAGCCGGAATCAACGCGGTCAGCGAGGGGCGGCCATAGGTCAAGGTGCCGGTTTTATCGAAAATAGCGGTGCGGCAAGTGCCGATGGTTTCCAATATGGCCGGATTCTTGATGATGATTTCCCGCCGCGCGGCTAACGAAATCGAGCTGATAATAGTAACCGGTATGCCGATCAGCAACGGGCACGGCGTGGCAATCACCAGTACCGCTAAAAAACGAACGACATCGCCGCTAGCCGCCCAAGCAATTAATGCAATAAGCACCGCTAACGGCGTATACAGCGCGCCCAGTTGGTCGCCCAGCCGCCGGATATTCGGCCGGTACTGCTCGGACGACCGCATCACCTCCATTATTTTGGCGTAGCGGGAGTCGACAGCCAATTTATCGGCACGAATGGTGAGCGCCGAATCGCCGTTGATGGCCCCTGACAGCACTTGGGAGCCGCTGACTTTCGACATCATGTAGGGTTCGCCGGTCAGGTAGGATTCGTCCATTGTTCCCGAACCTTCCACTACCGTGCCGTCAACGGGGCAGATTTCATGCGGCATGATCAACAAAATATCTCCGATATTCACTTGTGCGGTCGTAATGTCGATAAGTTGGTTAGCCGATTTCCTGTGCGCCAGGGACGGCATGCGTCTGGCCAATGCTTCAAGCACCGAGGACGCTTTACGCACCGCATAGGTTTCCAGCACCACGCCGCCGGACAGCATCAGCACCACCAAGCTGCCGGCCAAGTATTCATTCAGCAAAACCGCTGTAATTATCGAAACACCGGCCAGTAAATCGGCGCCCCAATCGCCTTGCGCCAATTTCAAGCCGAGCTGAAAAATCAGCGGAATGCCGCCCAGTATCAGCACCGCAAGCAAAGGCGCTGACGCCGGTTCAATAGGAAAAACGAATTGGCCTCGGTAGATTTCGCTTGCCGAGGAGGCTAAAGTCGCATTCAACGATAATGTGTAAATCCGGTACCCACTATCCAGCCCATAACGTATCGCCAGATAGCTGCCGATGCCGATCACACTGATAACGGCAATGATATTTTCGGATAGTGCTGAGGAAGCTAGTGTTTTCTTATCGGTCATCGTTTCATCCTTACCGCTTTTTGTGTTGCGCCATTCTATCGATAACCCAGGCAAAGATTGAAACTATTTGTCTATGCGCCTGTTAGCGCTGATGCCCATCTGCTTGTTGACTGTAAGGGATAATGCGTTTTTAAAAAAACCATTATGATGTGTTTTGTAACTATTCAGCGTATGCTGGAAATGATTAATGGAACACGGATGACGCGGATGGAACTGATTTACACGGATTTTTTAAGCTATATCCATGCTCTTAACTATGAATTAAGAGCTAAATCTGATAATGAAAAATCAGATATTTAGCCCTAAGCACTGGCTAAAATTAAAAGTATCTTGTTTGTAACGCATTGAAATTACATGCCTGGACATTTTTGGCTCTTAATTCACATTTAATCAGTGAGTATCCGTTTAATCCGCGTCATCCGTCGACTGCATGGATGCAGAAGGTAGAGCAATGCAGGAGCACTTGCCGAGTTCCATTTCTTTTTTCGCTGAATAGTTATGTGATTTTTAGGTTTGCGGCATCCCTAAGCTTATTTATCGTTGCTGCGATCCGGCGTAGGAAAATTCCCGCTATTCCAATATTTACTGTCCGTCTTGCGCATCTCCTGCACAATAAACGCGTTATTTTTAAATTTAACGTTAATCGCGCCGCTGTCGGCACTTATCAAGTATTTCGCCTGTATCTGCCGATAACGCGCCAACACCTCTTTATGCGGATGACCGAATTGATTTCGATAACCTGCCGGAATCAGCACGTAGTCGGGTTGTACGGCCTGCAAAAATCCTCTTGTCGATGACGTTTTGCTGCCGTGATGCGGCGCGACCAATACCTCGGCTTTTAAGGTCTCGCCGTAAGTTTTAACCAACCAGGATTCTGCCGCGGCTTCTATATCGCCGGTCAATAATACCGTGCCGTGCTTCGCTTGGATTTTTAGCACGCAGGAATTGTCGTTGTCCGAAACAAACGCCTGCTGTGGCGCCAGCATCGTGAAGCCGACCTCATCCCATGTCCACGATTGCCCGGCTGCACACGGAATCGGAGCGTACTCGCTTAATTGTTGCGGAACGCCGGTCAGCACCTGTTCAGTCGGTAGACCGCGCATTAACGATGCCGCGCCGCCGATATGATCGTTGTCGCCATGACTGACGATTAAACTGTCGATTTGAGTTGCACCTTGCGCACGCAAAAACGGCAACACAACGCTTTGCCCCATATCGCTCTCGGCGGAAAATTTCGCTCCGGTATCGTAAACCAGCCAATGATGACGCGTTTGCACGACGGCCGCCAAGCCTTGTCCGACATCCAGCAAGGTCATGTCGATGTCGCCGGTTTCGGGTTGTTTTGCATCGCTAAACACCAACGGCAAAAACATCGCCAAACTCAACCAGCGCGACGGCATACCGGCCGGAGCCAGCAACAGCAAGACGCCCGGCAGCGCAAAAAGCAAGGCCCAAGGCGAAGGCGGCGCATGAGTGATTGAGGCCATGGGCATTTCCGCCAAATGCGTGAGCAACCAGCCTAAACCTTGCACTAAATGGCTTATTAAATAGAACAACTTGTCAGCCAACATCGGCGCAACAAACATCAGCATAATGGCCGACAACGACAACGGCACCACCAATAAACTAATAACCGGCACGGCGACCAGATTAGCTAAGGGCGCAATCACTGAAACTTGTTGAAAAAACAGCACCAGCAAAGGCGACAAGCCCAGCGATGTGACCCAATGCAGTTTTATCGCGGCCCAAGCGTGACCCAACTTGCCCAAACGTCCGGAAACGGCGTAAACAATCAGACTCACGGCGATAAACGACAACCAGAATCCCGCCGCCAACACGGCCGATGGATCCCATAGTAATACCGCGAATAAGGCGACAGCCAAGGTATTAAAAGGACGGCTGTTGCGTTGCAAAATAATTGCGGCCATCGCGATAATCAGCATGATGACGGAACGCTGGGTAGGCACCGAAAACCCGGCCAATCCGGCGTAAAAAATCGCTGCCAGCATAGCCGAAACGGCCGCGACTTTTTGCGGCGACCAAGCCAGTAAGCCGGTCCACGCCCAGGCTTTAAGCACTAAAAAATACACCAGCCCGGCAATAAGCCCGATATGCGAGCCGGAAATCACGACCAAATGCGTGGTGCCGGTTTTACGAAAAATGTCCCATTGCTGTTGACTGATACTGTTGCCGTCGCCGATAGTCAGCGCCTTTATCAAGGCCGACGTTGGCGTGTTGCCCAGTGTGCTTGAAAGTTGATCGGCGATGCGCTGACGCCGGACGGCAATGCTGTGCCAGGCCGAATCGCTGCCCAGCAAGACAGGTTTCGGCAATGGGCGAATGTAGCCTGTCGCGCCGATGCCTTCGCTAAATAACCAGCGTTCGTAATCGAAGCCGCCGGGGTTTAGATTGCCGTGGACGCGCTTTAGTTTAACGGTAAAAGTCCAATGCTGACCGGCTTTGACGGCTTGATCAGGGTAATACCAGCTTAAACGCAGTTTTGGAGGTAGGTGCAGCTTATGTTCGATGCCGGTTCCCGACTGGCTTGCGGCATACACACCATCCCTGGCGATCGCCGCGCCGGTTCCCGACCGGCTTGCGGCATACACACCATCCCTGGCGATAAAGTCGAAGCGGGCTCTTCTTTCATCTTGTTCCGGCAAGTCGGCTATCACGCCGCTCACCTGAATCTCCACGCCTTCCAACTGTTCGGGCAGTTGCTCGGACAAGCGATGCATTGCAAACCCTATCGCCCACATCACGCCGAGTACAAAAAATAAACATCGCCAATAACGCAGCCAAGCAATAATGCCGCCGACTACGGTTCCGACTAACAGCCATCCCATATCCGGCAATACCGAAAGCTGCTGAACCAGCATCAATCCGGCTAAAAATGACAGGGCGGAAATGACCATTTAACACCTTAGGGTTTTTTAGGCTAACTAAAACCTGATAAACTGCTTGTCACTTTAGTTTATAACGGAACAGCGATAACACTGGTTAAACGGATTTTATTTTCTTTTTTAAGTCCAATCCGTGTCGCCAAAAGGCGGCTACTTCCCGTATCCATGTTCCCTTTTTTGAATAGTCACATAACCTTAAAATAAGAAATAACGATGCCTAAAGAAATCATACAAAAGCTGATCAATAAGTTTATTCCCGATCCTGAAATCATTAAACGCCACAAGAATCTTCAATTTCTTGGCGATAAACTGCACGAACCTAATCTCTGGCATTTAAACCGGCGCTCTATTGCGCTGGCTTTTGCCGTCGGTCTCTTTTGCGCCTGGATTCCAACCCCTACGCAAATGGCTATTGCCGCTGCCGGCGCCATTTACTTCAGGGCTAATCTGCCTATTTCGGTAGCGCTGGTCTGGATAACCAATCCCATCACTATGCCGCCGCTGTTTTATTTTGCTTACGAGGTCGGACTCTGGTTTATGAATCAGCCTGCCGGCACCGATGAGTCGGGGTTTTCAGTCAGCAACATATTCTCCGGGCTCAGCAATATCTGGCAACCGTTTCTGGTCGGCTGTTTTATTATGGGTATCGTGTCTTCGGCCGTCGGTTATTTCGGTCTGCAATATTATTGGCAGTACCATATAACCAAGAAATGGGAAGAAAGAAAGGCAAGACGGCTTGCCAAGCAAGATTAAAGACTACTGCCCGGCCAATTTCGCAATCCATGCCAATTGTTTGGGCAAGCATACTGTTTTAAGATCATAGTTGGCTACCGCAAAAGCCCGCGCATTCGCGCCAAGCCGTGCCCTGGCGGCCGGATCGTCCAGCAATGCGCAAACCTCGTCGGTCAACGCCGCCGAATCGAAAAAATCCACCAGCCGTCCACTATCGTCATGATGGATGGCCTCATGTAAGGGCTGTGTATTACTGGCGACAATGGCGCAGCCTACACTCATTGCTTCCAGCAGACTCCAGCTCAATACAAAAGGATAAGTTAAATAAATATGAACCCTTGACAGTTGTAACAGCGGGATAAAATGCTGGTACGGCACTTTGCCGAGAAAGTGCAGGCGCTGCCAATCGGCATCGCTAATCAGGGGCCGCACTTCGCCGGCAAAAATATCTTTCCATGTGCGGCCTTCCTTAGGCCGCGCGCCGTAACTCACTTCGTCGCCGCCGACGATTAATACACGGGCATTCGGCCGCCGTTTCAATAACTCCGGCAACGCCCGCATGAAAATATGGTAGCCTCGATACGGCTCCAGATTGCGGTTGACGAAGGTAATGATTTCATCCGCTTTAGTCAGTTCCAGTTTACCGTTAGCGGTATTCAACGCCAGACTGACGTTCGGATTGGGCGTAACGGCTTTAGTATCGATGCCGTCATGGACGACGCTGATGCGGCTGCGAAACGGCTCGGGAAATGTACTTGCCTGCCAATGAGTCGGCGAGATACCGGCATCGGTTACCTCGAAATGAAGTAAATTGTTCAAATTCTTAAGGCGTAAGCGGCAAACCTCGCCTTCATCTTTAGACGGAAACTCAGGGTCAAAGCCGACATCCGCGCCCTGGACATGATAAAAAAATTCGCAGTAGATTCCGAGCTTGGCCGTCGGCCACACGTCTTTTAAAAAAAGGCTTTCTCCCCAACCCGGGTGAGCCACAATAATATCCGGGGTGAAACCGGCGTTCCGCATGTGTAGCGCGGCCCTAAAGCATGCTTCGCCTCGTATGGTTTTAGTCTCGAAGTCACTGACCCACGGATGCACATTGGCCGAAGTGCCCCTATTAAGATTATAAGGCACGAGTTCGACACCTTGCCATTCAGTAATGTTTACCTTTTGCGTGGTCATAGCGACAACACGATTGGCCGGATCGGCGGCTAAAACCGGAGCCAAATGCTTAAACTGGCCGGGGAAGTTTTGGTGAATAAAAAGAATATTCATGGTATCAGTAGTCAATAGTATTACGTGAGCCGAAACCGGCCGGCTAAAATGCGGAAAGCCGTGGTGAAGAAGCGAAAAATAAACAGTAACGGTCGCTTGTATAAAACTAAAACGTGGGCAATCCGCTTTTTCTAAATCAAGTCATTCAGATCAGGATTAAAAGCTTTAGTTGATTTTTGAGCATCCATTTCAAGTAGGATAATTAAGGGTTAAAAAACACAGACTTGTTTGGACAAGCCGGTTTCAGTAAGACTACGATGTTTCCGCCAAGCCTTAAACCTGCTTTCAGCGTCAACAATGATAATGGCACGTTATATAGGCCGTTAAAAATAAACAAATTTTGCCGTCCCGGCCAAAGGAATAACTTTGTAATTGTCCAGTTGCCCACTGTTAAAGCCCGGAATAACCGAAAATTTATGTTGGGTAACAATACCTTGGGTTTTAACAGGCGCTTCCAAGGTTTGATCGAGGTTAACGCGAGGCACCAGAATAGAGAATGCTGCCGAGTTGCTATCAACCGTCATGGTAGTAGTAACAGTCACTAGAGTGCCTATTTCGGTCCCTATCGTTCTGATTTGGTCGCCTTTAAAATTAAGCGTCTTTTTACCGGACCGGTAAGTAAAATGCAGCAGGCCGTCCAGTCCGCCGGTGCTGTAGCTAATGTGTATATTATTGCCGGTAAATTCATATATATTGGGTTGCGTGGTAGTATCCGAGCCTGAAAACGCGATTGTCGGCATCATCAATGCTCCCACTAAAACTGCAATTTTTTTATTAAACATTTCATATCCCCCGAGCTGAAAACAATATCCTGCTCAGCATAGGTCATAGCCCGGCTATTTTCAAACACTAATTGTACCGGCTCAGTCGTTAAAATAATGAAACGCAACTGATTATGATCGACACAAATAAACCTAAAACCGCCTACTTTTAGCATCAGTGCGGCATTGTTTTTAATAGCCTATCGTTCACGAAGAAAAGTGTAGTTGTGCGGTTTTATTGGTGTTTGCTAGGACCCATCCTATAAAATAGACGGATTGACCCAAAAATTAAGGAGAGATCATGATGCTGTGTTTATCGGAAGACGACTTGAAAAATTTCATTGGCGGAGTTATCCGAAATGTCGCCAGGGAACTGAAAATAAACCAATCGGAACAGATGACTTATTTCAAGCTTGTCAAGCAGATCAAAATCGAAAATCAGGCCGTCTCAAACAAACTTGAAAAATTCTTTAAGGCTTATAAAAGATGGCATGACTTGCAAGTCAAACTCGGCCTGGAAAGTCAAACCGGGGATATTTCAGCGGAAGACAAGGACAGGCTTCAAAGCTACCTTTCCAATCGAGACCTTGCCAGAGAAGAGCTATTGAAAGAACTTCGCCAACCATAGTACTAAAGAGCCGTTATAAGGTAATTACTCCCTTATTCCCGGCTCTCAAAGAGTAGACCTTGCTGATGAGTGATTTAACACCCATAGCTTCCCTGCCCTATTGCGGCTTAAAGTGTGGACAAGGGATTTGCCGATGGTGGTTTTTATTTTCTTTTATTGAAAACAATGTTAAAAAACAAAAGGTCTTTTGCTTCAACACCCATTCATTTTAAACCTGGAGAGCCTTAATGAGCGCACTTGAAATTGTAGCTGTACTTATCATTTTAGCGATAGCTATCCCTATTATCTTAAAAATGCGAAAAAAAGATTTATCCTGCTCGCATTGCTCACCTAAAGAAACACCCGTAAGCAAACCTACCGTTTCGGAGCCGGTAAAGCAAGAGCCGAAGCTTGAGTCCGTCGATCAACCTATAACCGATGTTGAATTTGCTACAGAAGCGCAAACAAATGCAGCTGTTGTTTCTTCGCCGGAACCTGAAACGCTAAGCGGTGTTGAGCCTTCTGTAGAGCCGCAAGCGGATGAGACGACTGCTGTTTCCTCGCCTGAAACGCTAAGCGATGTTGAACCTTCTACAGAACAGCAAACGAATGAAGTTGCGCCGGAACTTGAGTCTACCGACCGGCCCGAAAGCAAGCCTGAGCCTTCTGTAAAACCGCAACCAAGTGAAACTGCGCTTTCCTCTCCGGAACATAAAAGTAACTTTCCTGAAGATTCAATACTGAAACGGCATTATTTGACTCATGTATGCGCCATGCTTGAAGCCCTGGCTCCAGAGCGTCCCACGGATGCTGTGTTATGCCGTCATTACGATGCAATGATGCTCGCTAAAATAGAACAGTGCCTGAACGATAAGCAAGCAATGGACCGGCTGCTTGATGATTATCTGAATAATAAACCCGCCGCGACTATCGAAGCTCCGGCAACGCAAGCCGGTGAGAGCGCGGCTACCGCCCCACAAGCGGATGAAAATCCAATTTCCGATTCAACATACAACAGCAGCTTCCCCCAGGATTCAATACTGAGACGGCATTATTTGACTCATGTATTTACCATGATCGAAGCTCTTGTTCCTACACGTCCTACGGATGCGGTTTTATGCCGTCATTACGATGCAATGATCGCTACCAAAATAGATCAGTGTTTAAACGATAAACAAGCCCTGGAACAACTTGTTTATGATTATGAAAACCTCAACGTGTGATTCACCGGGCATCGGAAGTGCCAAGAAGCAGAGTTGAAGCCATAGAAACCAAGCCGCGATGACCGGTTCCCAAGTTCCTGCTCATAGTGTTATAGCTATCTCGAAGTAGACCGCAATAAGCCTGTCCTGCGCTAAGGTGCGGACAGGCTTATTGCGGCCACCTCCCAACCGGATTGCAAATCCGGGCAATAAGCGCGTGTTGTTCAGCTATTAAGCCTAAATTAACCGACTCGTTCAATTACTCAAACTATCGATAGTTTTGAGCAGCGATGAGTATAATACCGCCCTACACTCATCTCCCGACCTTTTACGGCTATGCCATTTTTTCCAAATTCCAATCGCCGCATGCTGACCTGTGCGTTCAGTTTAACGATGCTGTGCTTTATGCCGCCACTCTATGCCGAACAATCGGCCTCATGGCTCGATGCAATCAGGCTGTCGGGTTATGCCAAACTGATGACCGTCTCGCCGAATAGCGCACCCACGGCCATTGAATTGGATGACTTAAGTTTGTTTGTTTCCGGCAAATTCAATCGCTGGCTCAATCCCTTTTTAGAAGCCGAAGCTTACAGCATTCCGCTTTGGGAGGCAGGCAAAGGCGCACAACTCAATAGCGCACAGCTGGTCATTGAGCGACTGTATAACGATATTCACGTCACAGAAAATGACACGTTACGCGCCGGTAAATTTTTAGCACCGATTAATCATTGGAATATTATCCACGCCGCGCCGTTAGTGTGGACGACGAATCGCCCCGTTACCTCAACTTACTCCCGCGCCAATTACATTACCGGCGTTAGCGCACGCCACGATTTCGACGCGTTAACCGGTCATGCGCTGGAAGTCTATTGGCAACCGGTGGAAGAATTTAATCATAAAACCTTAAACTCACAAGAACGCCATTATCAATCGGTGGTCGGCGCTCGCTGGATTGCACATGAAGATTTGGATTATTACCTGGGCGTTGCTTTTCAACACGCCAACGTTGAACGTAGCGATGAAATCCGTAATTCGATTGGCATAGACGGCAATTGGCAACACCGGTGGTTTGAATTGGAAAGCGAGTTACTGTTCACCCAAGTCGACCCCCACCAATCCCATTATCGCGATCATGACTGGGGCGGCTATCTGCAAATGGTGGTGCCGGTGGTCGGACACTTCAACCTGATCGGCCGCTACGAACATTTTGAATTCGCCAACAAAGCGGCCGCCACCGATACCGCGTTAGGCGGCATTGTCTATCGTCCCGTGCCGCAGTTATCGTTCAAACTTGAATGGCAGCAAACTCAAGGCAGTATTTATAAAAATCAAACCGGCCTTTACAGTTCGATTGCGGTGTTATTCTAATGAAACGATTGCTTATGTTAGGACTCACCGCCGCGCTAATGCCGTTTTCAATCGCGTCCGCGGATCTCTATATCATAGTTAATAAGGATTTGCCCGCCGCACAACTGGATAAAAGCGATATTGCAGCGATTTATTTGTTAAAGAAAAAACATTGGGAAAACGGCGACGATATTTTGCCGATTAACCTGCCCGCGCAAGCCGATGCGCGCAACCGCTTTACCGCCGAAATTTTTGACAGCACACCGGAGAAACTGGGCAGCTATTGGGACAAAATGCTGTTCAAAGGCGAGACGCCGCCGGTCACCCAAAATTCCGAACAAGCCGTTATTTTGTTTGTGGAACGCATTAAAGGCGCCATCGGCTATGTCGAAACCAAACCGCAAAGTCCGCAAATCAAAATATTGCAACAATTTTCAAGTAAATAACCGGACCCATTCATGTCGCATTTTTCGCTGTCAGCTCGTTTGACGCTGTTTTTCAGTTTTATCGTATTATTAGTCACCACCACCTTGAGCGCAGTCGTTTTCTACCAATTCGGCGAAAAAATCAATCAGCAGATTGAACGTAACCTGACCGGCATTGCCGATCATAAAGCCGCTGAAATCAGTAATGCATTACTGTTCGAGCGCACTAATTTGCTGTCCTGGCGAGCCTCGTCGGTGATGCTGGATGTGGTGGTCGACGATTTAGACAAACGCATTACCACCGAACTGCTAAGCCTTAAACAATATTATCAGTTGCAGGGCGACCTTTACGTATTCAATGCGGCGGGCGTACTGATCGCTTCGACACAACAGAACATATTAAAAACCCCATTACCGGCGGCGTGGCAGACGCAGCAGGACTATTCATTAATATTCAAACATGAAGTACCTTTTATTAAAGGCAGCGTTATTGCTCATGTCACTGCGTTAAAACCGCCGCAACTTAAAACGCAGGGCTATTTAGTCATGACTCATCCTTGGGATGATATTAGCCGGCTACTTGCGCCGAATGAGAGCAGTTTTGCGCTGCATAAAGCTCATGAAGGCAATCAGGGCAGCGCCGACCTTTTTACCGCTAACGGTATCAAAACAATCGAGATAAATGATAAATTTTCACAACACCCTTCGTGGGTTTTTGACGATATTAGCTACCTGGGCTCGATTTCAAAACCGGTATCGGTCGGCGATTTCAGCTTCCAGATTGCCGCATTCATGCCTGAAAAACTCGCTCATCAGCCGCTACTCGAGCTGACCAAGAATTTGTTGCTTGCCGCCGCGCTGGTCGGCATACCGATGCTTGCGTTAGTCGGCTTGCTCAGCCGTCTTCTGGTTACGCCTATTAAAAAACTGACCGCCACCATTCGCACGATTGAGGACTCCAACGATTTGTCGATCAAAGTGCCGGTTTCCGGACACGATGAAGTTGCGGATTTAGGCGATGCGTTTAACCGTATGACTACACGCCTGGGCGAAATATTTTATAAATATTCGGTGGTGGAAACAGAGCTGGAAAACCTGAATCTTAGTTTGGAACGTCAAGTTGCCGACCGCACCGCTCAATTGCAAGACACGCTGCTAAAACTCCAGTCCGCACAAGCGAAATTAGTACAATCCGAGAAAATGGCGTCATTGGGGCAATTGGTTGCCGGTATTGCGCATGAAATCAACAACCCCATCGGCGCTATTTATGCCAATATGCCGCCTTTAGAAGAATATGTTGACGAGATTAAAAGCACGGTTGAATTTGCCCAAAGTTGCCTGGACGAAGCGGGCGCACAAAAACTGGAGGCTCATCTGGCACAAATTGATTACACCTTTGTTACTGGAGACTTAGATAAATTGCTGGGCAGTCAAAAGCAAGCCGCGGAGCGCATTCGCAATATCGTCCTGGCATTGCGTAATTTTTCCCGTCTCGATCAAGGCGAAATTAAAACGGTACGACTCGAAGAAGGCTTGGATTCAACCTTGCAAATGCTGCATCATCATTATAAAGATCGCATTAACATCGAGAAAGATTACGCGCTCAACGCCATGGTCGAATGTTATGCCGGCGAACTCAATCAAGTATTCATGAATATTCTCGCCAATGCGATACAAGCCATTCCGGGTAAAGGCAGCATTTTTATTACCACCGCCCAAGTGAACGATCAAGCGCTGGTGACTATCGCCGACACCGGTACCGGCATGACCGATGAAGTCAGGAAAAAAATCTTCGATCCGTTCTTTAGCACGAAAGAAGTCGGCGAAGGCACCGGGCTTGGCTTATCGATTTCTTACGGCATTATTGAAAAACATCAAGGCACACTCACGGTTGAATCCGAGCCGGGTCGTGGGACGCGCTTTATTATTGCTATTCCACTTCGTTTAATTAAGGACGTTTAAAAATGCACACGCTGTTACTGGTTGATGATGATCCCGATGTGCTGGCGACATTAACGCGCAGCTTTCGTAAAGGTTATAAAACGTTCTCAGCCAATGGCGGCGAGGAAGGGATTGCGTTTTTAAATATGCATCCGGTCGATTTGATTATTTGCGACCAACGCATGCCCAATATCAGCGGCGACCAAGTATTAAGCCATGCCTTGCAAATTCAGCCTAACGCCATTCGTATTTTACTGACCGGTTATGCCGATGTTGAATCGTTGATGACCTGTGTGAACGATGCGCATATTTACAAATATGTCACTAAGCCCTGGGACCCGGCCGAACTCAATTTGACCGTGGTGCGGGCGTTGGAAGCGTTGGTATTAAAGCGCGATTTGGATACCGCGCGCGATCAATTGGAAACGGCTTATAAGGACGCGGTCGTGATGTTATGTTTAGCGGCGGAGGGCAAGGATCAGGATACGTCCAGTCATTTATACCGAGTACAGCATTATACCGAAGCGCTGGCAATCGCCATCGGCGTCGATAGCGCCACAGCCGCGCACATGGGCTTAATGAGCATGTTGCATGACATAGGCAAACTCGCCACGCCCGACGCCATCTTGAAAAAGCCGGATAAATTGACTGCCGAAGAGTGGGATATCATGCGGGAACATCCGCTCGCCGGAGTGCGCATTTTAGGCAACAACCCGTTTTACGAGACTGCACGGGAAATTTCCGCGGGTCATCATGAAAACTATGACGGCAGCGGTTATCCGAATCGCGTAAAAGGCGAAGATATTCCGCTGTCGGCGCGTATTGTAAAACTTGCCGATGTTTTCGACGCACTAACGACGCAACGGCCTTATAAAGAACCTTGGCCGATGGAAGAAGCGTTAACGCATATTGAAGCGCATTCCGGCGTTATGTTCGATCCGGCGATGGTGGAGGCGTTGAAAATGCTGTTTGGCGACGGGACGTTGATGCGGATTAAGTCTGCGTTTTAGAGTGTGGATATAGGGCGTGTGCCGTGTGCGCCTTGAGAACTAAAGCAAACTCTCCCCTTTAAAAGCATAAGCACCTACACATATTTTTCAATTTAAATCAAACAGTTACGAATACATGATTGTTTTTAGTGCAAAAAATTAACTACCTCGGCTTGGAATTGACGCTCAATTTCAAGCCGATTTTACTAAAATGTAAGCCCAAGCAACTGTTTTTCAATATTAAATAGTTGTGTAGATACTTATGCTTTAAAAGGGGGGGAAAAGGTCATGCCCATAAAAAAGTCGCTCGCACTTCACACGAAGATCAGTTTCTTTTTACATCGTTGCAAGCTGGACGTGGTATATACTCTGTCTGCAAAGCTACTGAAAAAACATAAGTTGGTGAGTATGAGGTTGGCGTAGCGTAACCCAGCATATATTTCAGATTACGCTATCACTAATCTGACCATTGACTAAATTTCGCTACACTGCACTACCTTAAATTCGACTCGTCTGTCATAGCCATCTACAGCTTCATCGCCAGTGCATTTCTTACACTCTGTAACCCCCCTGCCAATAGCTTTAGTTTTATTTAAAGACTCTTGCGCTTTATTTTTTGATGAGCGCCCTGTTTTGTTATTCTGATTAATTAGTTTTTGAATTGCTTTTGCACGTTCAGTAGACAGCTTATCATTGTATTCTTGCGTACCCGATTTACTGGCATGTCCGATGATTTGCATGCAGACGTCTGCGGCGGATATGTGTTTCGCAAGCTGGCGTAACCATATTGGATATTCAGTACGCACACCGCTATCATTTATAAATTCCGTGCGACCAGATTCAAACAAGAATTTCATGCTCAGATTCCTGTTTTGAATACCAATATCGACTAGGTCTGAAAAAGCTTCTTCAGCTAAATCTTTATGACCAAGCCCCATATTACTTTCATAGATACCGGAATACGTTTTCATAACCTTCCCGTCATCCCGCTCAGCTATTTTAGAAAATAACTCAACAGCCTGTTGATAATCACCTTTGTTGAAAATATTCTCGGCCTCGCTGAGCAAGGCACTGGTAATCAATGTGTTGGTATACTCCTTATCCACTACACTACCTACTCTTGCCTGTGCCGATTCAATAAGTGATTGAACTCGTTTATCTTTGATGTACATGGGACTATTCCGATACAGTAGGGTAGGCTCAGACTCAATTTTTTTGTCGTCAATCAATGCTTCTGAATGGGCTACTGCTTGACCAGTCGCTAAATCTATTATAGAAGTCGACAATTGAGTTATTCGATGAGTATTAGATCCGTATTCCTCTAAGTGCGTGACACCACTGAGAACATATTTAGCCGATTTTGCTGTGTTCTCAGTTAGTTCAGAAACTTTAAGTAGTGGAAAAAGTCGTGATTCAGCGATTATATACTGCTGTATCAAATGGGTCGTTTTAGTGACTTCCCCTGTTTCAGCTTCGATCATTGCGTCCATTATTATTTCTGCATTATCAACTTTATGATTAACAGTAACCTGTTGGAGTAAGTCCCTTGTCATCAATCGCACCGCTTTTTCCAATGGCAAAGGCTCTGCTATGTAAATAGGCGCACGAGGATGGCAACCTGCTAACAATCCCACAAAGATGCTTAAAAGAACTCCCCCTTTCCACGTTTTAAAAGTAACTGGCTCTGTTGTTCTAGACATGATTTTTCTCTCCTATGAAAATAATAGCGTTGTTTAATTTTTACTGGCTTTTATTTGAATTTTAATAACATTTGCCCATAGACATATCATGGGCAGAGCAAGAAGATGAGCGTTCAGTCTGTACTGAATGTTTGATTTCCTTTTTCTGAGCCGGGGCTTCACGATGCATATGTTCTTTTTCAGATCTCTTTTTAGCTCCCTGCGCAGCTTTTTGCTTTGCCATCTTTATTACATCTTCATTAGCTGCTTGCTCTAACGGTGCCGATTCAGTTCCCCTTTGGTCTTCTTCCGCCCTTTTATTAATACTTTCAGAAGGTGAAATAACAGGGTATTCGAATATTTGTAGTTTTGTAGTCTCTGAGTTTGATACAGAACTACTAATCGGCTGATTTTTTACCGAAGTTTTTGAGGGCAATTCCTGATCAGCAACGGGTGGGGTGACATCTTTACGTTCAACAGCAATTTTTTGAATTGGCGTTTTAGGCATCACAATACGGCTATTAATAATAAAATAAGGGATTGCCAATCCCAACAAACCAGCCAAAACAACTACAATCGGATAATTTATAATAAATTCAGTTAATTGTGATTGACGTGGTTTAGTTATCGAAGTGGACTGATGACTTTTCTCTGGTCTGGCAAAGTCAAGTAATGGATTGACTAGGCGTGTTTGCAGTATTGTGGACTTACTCAAAGGAGTTCCATCTTGCAATGAAGCTGATAATGCTTGCGAGAATTCAAATGCTGTAGAAAAACGGTTATCAGGTTCTTTTGCCAAGGCCTTTAAAACAATATCTTCCAGAGCTTGCGGCATATCTTCAACGAAGGTACGTGGCGATTGTGGCGACTCCTTAATCTGCGCCTGCAATAATTCATAGTCGGTGTTTTTTTGGAAAGGCAACCGCCCGGTCAGCATTTCATACAAAACCGTACCCATCGAATAAATATCGGAACGGGCATCCACTTCAAGCCCTTGCGCTTGCTCAGGCGAGGTATATTCCAGAGTGCCTATCATATAACCGCTACGGGTTTGCCTTACGTGTTCCAATATTCTGGCTATACCGAAATCCATTAATTTAATCTCGCCGGTATAATTCAACATGATGTTAGCGGGTTTAACATCGCGGTGGATAACATTTAACCGGTGCGCATGCTCCAAGCCTGCCAAGGCATCGCAAGCATAGCGTACAGCCTCCTGCCATGCTAATTTACCGTGCTTACCGATTACCGTATCCAACGGTTCGCCGTTAACGAATTCCATCGCCATGTGATAGCGGTCGCCATCGTGGGTAAAAGCATAAACCGTCGCGATATTAGGATGATTCAAACGACCTAGGGCAATGGCTTCACTGCGAAATCGTTGTAAAACATCCTCGCGTTGGCTTAATTCAGGACGCAGGACTTTAATGGCCACTTTGCGTTCAAGCATTATATCCTCACCCATGAACACTTCGCCCATCCCACCTTCGCCCAGTTTTTTCAAAACCCTATAGTTGCCGATTTCATTCATAATATTTTGTTTATCAAAATCTAGTAATAGCAGCCTTGATCGGTGTCTTTTTTGTTGTTTGCACAGCTAGGATAATCACCGAAATATTGTCATAGCCGCCAGCCGAGCGGGCCGTTTCAATTAGTAAACGACAAGCATCGGTTGGATTATGTTCACTTACCAATTTTACTATGTCCGAATCTGTAACCAGATCATACAAACCATCGCTACACAGCATGAAAATATCATCGGTTTGAATCGAAATCGGCAACTTTATGACATCTACCTCGACTATCGGTTGAGTACCTAAAGCACGGGTAACAATGTTGCGGTCTGGGTGAGTAAGTGCCTGCTCCTTAGCAATTAGTCCATCCCGCAACATTTGTGCAACCAGGGTATGATCCTGCGTAAGCTGCTGCATCACGCCATTGCGGAGCAGATAAAGCCTGGAATCACCGACATGAGCATAATAAGCATAACCCTTGACTATCGCTAAAGCTGTTACAGTGGTACCCATGCCCGACAAGGCCGGGTCATGGGCAGCCAGCCGGTAAATATGCGTATTAGCTTGGATAACGGCGTTTTTTAGGGTGCGTATCGGGTTGCTGAAATATTTTTTGGCAAAATAATGCGATTGGATACTTTGCACCGCTTCATGGCTAGCTGTTTCACCGGCGGCATGACCGCCCATGCCGTCGGCGACTATGGCTAAAATGTTTTGTGAATCGCTGCCTCGCACAAGGAATTGAATTCTATCTTCGTTGTGCGACCGACAACAACCTATGTCAGTCGCAGAGAAGGCTAGTAGAGTGTACTTATCAAGCGGCGTGTACAATCGATTTAAAGACATTAATCCCCGAAAAAAACTCATACTATTTATATATACGATGTAACAAGACCTAAAATTCATAAAGTAAACATTTTATTATTTACCCATTAATTCTTCCCCATACCTTATTGGAACAGCAAAACTGATACGCACTCCTTCTTCATCAGTCTTCCCATAAGTATATAATCCTATTACATGGCCGGCATCGTTGAATACTGGCCCGCCGCTATTGCCAGCACCAGTAGTATTCACATTTAGTTGATAGACATCTCCCATATAGCTGTAATATTGTAATGCTTTAATCTTATCACTATTAGTTACCATGCCAATCGTTCCAGTCGAAATAGTTGGAATACGTAAATCTCGTTCAATACCGGAACGTTCCATAGGGTCTTGTGACTCAACTTTTACTGTAAAATCTGCTGAAATAGCCGGATATCCAGTAATTGTTACCGTATTACCCGCTTCCACTGTGTCATCCCCACCAAGAACGGCAACAGGCGTATTTAAAATTGGCAACTGAATTTTAATTAACGCCACATCTGTTTTTTCTGAAGTATTTATAATATCAGCCTTTATCGGTCTAGTAGTATTTGGTAAAGTGACATTTAGTGAATCAATTCTACCTTCAACAAATTTATTTTTATGTCGTATACCCCCTAAAGTTTTTTGTTTATCAGGAATCCATGAATTAAGTGAATTATTTAATTCAAGATATTCTTTATTCAAAATAGCGACACTTGCATTATCTAAATCCTTTTGATCCTTGCATTCTGAGTTTTTACATTCCAATATTATGCCTGGTAGGCTGAAACTTTCTCTACCTTGCCAGCCAGCCACAACATGGCGGTTAGTTAGAATATATCCGTCTTTAGTTACAATAAATCCTGAACCATATTGCCCTTCACCAGAAGAGCCAATAACTGAATATTGAAACGCATTACCTTTTGTTCCTTCAAGAACCAAAAACGGTTCTACCCTATTGTTGTCCTTTATATATAGTGGAAGCTTGATGCTATCCCCATCACATCGATCTATGCTTTTTTTTTCACCGTTAAAACATGCAGATGCTTGGAAAAGCTGTTTACCTGAATTCACATCGATCAACTTCCAGCTTGTTGAAATAAAAACAGTAGAATTCGCATACCGTTCCGCTATCTGCGTAGAAGAAAGTCCCAATGGAAGCTTTTCTTCCAATTTGCCAATTGTTTTTTCGCTTTCAGTTTTTTGTTGACTCAAAGCCAGCGCCAAAATCTCCTGCCCTTTATTACTTTGGTAAAGCAAAAAGCCTGCGCCCAAAATAATAACCGCAATAATGCCGGAAGCAATATTAATCATTTTCTTACGGGTTTGTGAACTGGTTTCGGTTATTAGCCGTTCAACGGTAGCGCGCCCAATTGATGGCTTAGCTGTCGGTGATTCCTGAGCTGTTGCGCTGGTAGGTTGTGCTTGTTCGCGTGTTGCTGATGCCGTACTTTGTTCGAAACGAGTGGCTTTGGCAGAATTTTCAGGACGGGGATCCATATCGATACTGAATTCTACGCCCGCTTCACCCAACTTTACGAGCTCACCTACGTTCAAAATGACCGGGGCTTGAATGCGCCTACCGTTTACAAAGGTTCCATTCCGGCTGTTCAAATCGGCCAATTTAAAATGATCGCCTTCATGGATAATCTTGGCATGGCTCCGCCCTACCAGATCGTCTTTTTCTGGATCAAATTTAATGTTAGCCGAGCTGTCCCGGCCCAATATCAGCTCAGTGAAAGGTAATTCAAATATTTCCGTTTGGTCGGCTTTGGAACCTTTCAAGTGTTTGATGATAATTTTCTGCATGTACGCCCCTGTCGCTTTGCGATATTTATTGTTTTAATTTTGCGCGCATTCCCAATATCAGGATTGGGAATGCGGTCTTGGAAGCTCGAACTTCCTGTCCAATGTGTGTTCCGTGATGTTAGAGCTTGGAAACCAACGAAATACTTGATTAGTTATTCTGTTCAAATAAATACGTGGGCTTACGTCCAGCTGTACCCGCAGGACGTCCAATCCCTTGTTCTGCGTCATTATCCGGCTTGAATTCTATACCCTGATGATCACCTGATTTTGATAAAGGACTAGATTGAGCTTTAATAAAATCCTCACCATGATCCCGGTTGCCCTCATATCCTGCTGTACCGGCAGGGCGTCCAAAATCTTGCTCGGCATCGCTTTCAGGCTTATCGGCTAAAGAAATCGATATGGATGAAATCATTAAAATAACTGACAGAAACCCCCACTGCTTTTTAATAGACTTTTTCATTTTTATCTCCCTTTGCTAATTTTTTAATGCTGTTCTGATTTAGGAAAAAAATGATGTGTAATAATAATCACAATCGCCAATGTACTGATGGTAATGGGGTTGATATAAATACCCAACAAAGCTACCGACAAATACAGCAGCAGAAAAACCACGCTGAGGATAAGCATCAAATAACCTAACAATTTCAAATTCTCAAACCACTTACAAAGAGAGCGTATATTCAAACCGCTAAAATATACAACGACAAACACCACGAAACCGACAGCATAATCAAGCCAAGTAATGGATTCGTAATATCTTTGATCCAGCATAGCTTCAATATAATTCGCCTGAAGAATGAAGCCGGGTATCTGTTTACCAAAAACACTATCATGTTTATCATCTTCGTTATCCGATTCACCAATAATCACAATTTTGCCGCGAAGTCTGGAAAAATCATCCAACGGTTCAGGTGCAATTAATGTACCTGCGGGAATTAATTCAAACTTTTCTGGTTCAATAAAGCTGATGTAGGGATTTTTATCCAGTTCGAGTAGCTTTTTTATTCTTGGATATTTGTCTTCAAGCTTTTTTATTCCTGAATCTTTCACTACCGACTGTTCTGATTGGTTTTCGTAGTATGCTTTAACGGCGGCAAATGAAAGTGTCGGAATTTTTTGAGTTTCAATGTTTGCATCGGGTTTTACCGACCATTTTAATGCCAGTTTCCTGTTATCTAAATCAAGATTAACAATGCCCTCAACAATTTTCGGCTCCGAAGTATTGACGAACTTTAAAAGGTTTTGTGACGGTTTTAATACGCGAATGGTTTCACTGTACTCTTTTTTATCATTAAGCAGTTCTTGCGTCATTGCTCGCCTGCCTATAACGATAGGCGTCCCTTTACTGATTTTTTGCAGAGTATCTTTTAAGTTATTTGTTCCTGGGTCTTTTTCAGGACAAACGTCAGGAAAATATTTATCGATAACAATTTCAGCGGGTTTTTCCTCATCGATTTTATTAAGCAGCTGCGCTAAAGCATTTCTCGTTCCCTCTCCCTCATTCCCACAAGGGGTAGTCATGTTGTTGGTCGCATCTTTATATTTTTTATCTGTTACCGGGTTGATATCGACTAAAGCCGTGTAATTTTGCCTTAATTCACGCGGACCTGCTGTTATTAACCTTTGATAAACAGCCGACAAATTAAAAACAGAGTCGGCAACATACTGTTTTTCCATTGATTCAGTTACTTTATGTTCAAACAGAAAAGCAAACAGATAGGGGGACAGAAATAAAATTACGACTATCGGATTAAGCAATACGGGTTTTACAGTAGTGGTGGCTTTAAACATCAACATCCTCGCAGTTTAAAAATAAAAGGAGCAAGCCACGGTTTCTCAGCTTCTGAGATTTTTACCCAAAGACCATAGTCTGCTTTCTATTTGCAAAATGCACTTTTACAAATAGGGTTTTATTCTTCACTATTTTTTTAGATTTGTATAGTCAGCCTAAGCTTACATATGAGTTGACAATGAGATATACATCGAAATGGGGCGTATTAATTAAGCTAACCCTAAGGAAGGCGAATGATTATAGATGCTGCGGCGTTACTCGCTTATCTGCAACAACAAAAAAGAAGTTTATACGTAGAAAATTCTAACAAATCACACTTGAAGCAATATTTTAATGATTGCTTGCTCGTTGCAGAATATGGCTCAGCATCAATCCGATTTTTGATTAAGCTAGCTGCACTTTGCAGGCTCATTGTATAATTCAGCGCGATGTTTTTTACCGACCTCCTAAACCTAAAGGATTGATTAAAATATGCTTCCAGAAAAACGTTTCACTCGTCGACGCGGAATTTATTTATTACCTAACTTGTTTACCACGGGAGCTTTGTTTTCCGGTTTCTATGCGATTACTTCGGCAATGGGCGGACGTTACGAAACCGCTGTTGTTGCCATTTTTGTCGCGATGATTTTGGACGGCCTGGATGGCCGGGTAGCAAGACTAACCAATACCCAAAGCGAATTCGGCGCTCAATACGACAGTCTTTCGGACATGGTTTCCTTTGGCGCGGCGCCGGCTTTGGTCATGTATTTATGGGCATTCTCAAGCCTCGGCAAAGTGGGTTTATTTGCGGCATTTGTCCATATGGCGGGCGGCGCATTACGCTTGGCCCGATTTAACACCCAACTTGCCACCGCCGATAAAAACTATTTCCAAGGACTGCCCAGCCCTGCCGCCGCCGCTATTTTGGCCGGATTTATCTGGATTTGCCTGGAGTATGATTACGATATTGAGCTGTTCAAATATTTTGCACTGGTCTTAACGGTCAGCACCGGTTTGCTGATGGTGAGTAATTTTCGTTACTCCAGTTTCAAAAGCATCGACTTAAAAGGCAGAGTGCCTTTTATTGTCGCTATTGCCGCGATGCTGGCTATCTCTTTTGTAATGGCGCAGCCGCAAGTGATGTTGTTCTCGTTGTTTTTAGGTTACGCGATTTCAGGCCCGGCTATTACTTTAATCATGCGCAAACGCAAATTGCAGGAGCGTAAATCTTAAAATCTGCTTGAGGCCGCATAGCCGTTCGGGTATAGTCACGACTATGTTTACTCGAATCAATCCCGCATTTCAAAATCCCCTTTCTGTCGCAAAGTCCGCCGGAACCGTTTTGTGCGCGCGGCTATGCCTGCTGTTAAGATTCCTGCCCTGACGGGCAGCTATCTTTTTTCTATATTAATGATTTAAATCCCTATGTTTGTGTATCAACGTCACTGTTGATAGCCCTTCATCGACTGCATGGATAGATATTTGCTCCTACAGTGTCGGCATGAACCACATCCCTGTGGTGAATGCAGGAAGTAGAGCGCCAAAAGTAGACGTTTTACGACTGCATGGATGCAGTAGGTATTGCCGAGACGATGCAGGGAATAATTGCCGAGAATGGAGTTTTTTATGAAAGACAAGTTAATTATATTCGATACGACTTTGCGCGATGGCGAGCAAAGCCCCGGCGCATCGATGACGCGCGATGAGAAAATCAGGATCGCCAAGGCATTGGAACGGTTAAAGGTCGATGTGATCGAAGCCGGTTTTCCTGCGGCCAGTCCCGGCGATTTCGAAGCCGTGCAGGCGGTTGCCAAGGTCATCAAAAACAGTGTGGTCTGCGGTTTAGCCAGGGCTTTGGACAAGGATATTGACCGCGCGGGCGAGGCGCTTAAAGGCGCTAAGCAGTCGCGCATTCATACCTTTATCGCCACCTCGCCGATCCATATGCAAATGAAGTTGCAGATGCAGCCGGAACAAGTCATCGAATACGCGGTCAAGGCGGTCAAACGGGCGCGGCAATATACCGATAATGTCGAATTTTCCCCGGAAGATGCCGGGCGCTCGGAAGAAGACTTTTTGTGCCGGATTCTTGAGGCGGTTATCGACGCCGGCGCGACCACGCTGAATATCCCGGATACCGTGGGTTACAGCGTTCCCGATCAATTCGGCGCGACCATTGCCAACTTGATTCGGCGCATCCCGAATTCGGACAAGGCTATTTTTTCGGTGCATTGCCATAATGATTTGGGCCTTGCGGTTGCCAACTCCTTGTCTGCGGTCATGAACGGCGCACGCCAAGTGGAATGCACTATTAACGGCTTAGGCGAGCGCGCCGGTAACGCGTCGCTGGAAGAAGTGGTGATGGCGGTGCGCACCCGCAAGGATGTGTTTGCCTGCCAAACCGGCATTGATACCCGTGAAATTTTGACTTGCTCGAAATTGGTGTCGTCGATCACCGGTTTTCCGGTTCAGCCTAACAAGGCTATTGTCGGCGCCAACGCCTTTGCCCATGAGGCCGGAATTCATCAGGACGGCGTATTAAAAAGTCGCGAGACCTATGAAATCATGCGTGCTGAAGATGTCGGCTGGACCGCTAACCGGATGGTGTTGGGCAAGCATTCGGGACGGAATGCGTTTAAAAGCCGTATTACCGAACTGGGCTTTGAATTCGACTCGGAAGAAGAGTTGAACGAGGCTTTTGCCCGCTTTAAACAGTTGGCTGACAAAAAGCACGAAATTTTCGATGAAGATTTGCAAACCTTGATTTCGGAAGCCGGTTTTGAGGCGGATGATGAGCATGTCAAACTGATCGCGTTAAAAGTGTGCTCGGAAACCGGAGAGATACCTAATGCCACTATTACGCTACGGATGGACAATAAAGAAGTCACCGGCAATGCGGATGGCGGCGGCGCGGTCGACGCCAGCTTAAAGGCGATTGAAAAACTGGTGCAAACCAACGCCACATTGGAGCTTTATTCGGTTAACAGCATTACCAACGGTACCGATGCTCAGGGCGAAGTGACTATTCGTTTGGAAAAAGCGGGCCGGATTGTTAACGGCTTAGGTGCGGATACCGATATTGTGATTGCTTCCGCCAAGGCTTATATCAATGCCGTGAATAAATTGCAAAGCCCCGATCAACGTCGGCATCCTCAGAAAGGGGATGTTTGATTGAGATGAAAGGCGGAAGACTCATTATTTTCACGCTCCGGCGTGGGAACAATAAGTAAATGGACAACGCAACGCGTCTGCAATATCTGGAAGCGATGGGCATCGATGTTTGGGTGCCCAGAGCTTTTACCCATCCCGAGCACATGACGGCGGCGGATGTTAGCGTCGATAACGCCTTGCCGGAAATCCCCACCGATACGTGGGAGGCATTGCAAGCGGAAGTGTCTCCCTGCACAAAATGCGATTTATGTAAAACCCGTACCCAAACCGTTTTCGGCTCGGGCAATAAAAACGCAGACTGGATGTTTATCGGGGAAGGACCGGGACAAAACGAAGATCAACAAGGCTTGCCTTTTGTCGGTAACGCGGGTCTGCTGTTAACGGAAATGCTCAGAGCCATAGGCCTTGAACGGGAAGAGGTCTTTATTGCGAATATTGTCAAATGCCGCCCTCCCGCTAACCGCGATCCGACACCGACCGAAATTGACACCTGCAAGCCTTACCTGCTGCGGCAAATAGCGCTGGTCAAACCAAAAATCATCGTGGTGTTAGGACGGGTGGCCGCACAGGCGTTGCTCGACACGAATGAGCCGCTCAGCAAACTCAGAGGCAAAACATACGCTTTAAATGATACGCCGGTTGTTGTAGTCTATCACCCTGCGTACTTGTTAAGAACATTGCTGGACAAGCGTAAAGCCTGGGCGGATTTAAAGCTCGCGCTAATAACATATAAAAATAAGAAAGGTTAATCATGCGGGTAATGTTAGAAAAAATAAAAGATTTTGTGGTTTACGATGCCGATAAAGAATTCTACGCCAAATTATTTCCCGACTCGGTGGGCAGAAAAGATTTAATGCGCCTGAGAAGAATGAGAAGTTCCGATTTACCTCAAGTGATAGCGATTGAAAAAGCAAGCTATCAATTTCCTTGGGAAGAGGACATTTTTAGGGATTGCTTTAAAGCCAATTATAATTGCTGGGTTTGTGAAGAAGAGGATACTATCTTGGGCTACAGCATATTGGCCATGGCAGTCGGCGAGGCCCATATTTTAAATATTTGCGTCGCCCCCGCCGAACAGGGACAAGGGATAGGCCGTAAAATGCTGGAACATCTTATCGAAACGGCCAGAGGCCGGGCGGAAACCATGTTTCTGGAAGTCAGGCCGTCCAACGCCGCCGCTATTGCGCTTTATCAGGACATGGGCTTTAACGAAATCGGTGTCAGAAAAGGCTATTATCAATCCGAAAACGGCCGCGAAGATGCCATTATGCTGGCGTTGCAGATTTTTTAAAGCATAAAATCAATTCACCGCGAAAGTCACGAAAAAACAAAATAAAAACTCCGTATTCCTCGTGTCTTCGTGGTGACAGGGGTTAAATTGAAACCGACTACTTCAAATTATCGGTAACATGCGGCTCAATCAGCTGATACATGATTTGATGCATTTTCGGGCTGGCGGCAATCAGGTTTCCTGACTCCAAGTAATTGTCATTAAAAGAAAAATCGGTAACTACGCCGCCCGCCTCCTTAATCAACAAAATGCCTGCGGCCATATCCCACTCCATTAGGCCGATTTCCCAAAAGCCGTCCAATCTTCCGGCGGCCACATAAGCCAAATCAAGCGCCGCCGCGCCCGCACGGCGAAGCCCCGCCGAATCGGTCGCCAGCGCGCGAAACATGCCCAAATAAGCGTCCATATGCAGATTGGATTTAAACGGAAAACCGGTGCCGATTAACGCGCCTTTTAAAGTCGTTTGATTCGTCACCCGAAGGCGACGGTTGTTTAACATCGCGCCGCCGCCGCGTTTGGCGGTAAACAATTCATCGCGTAAGGGGTCATAAATAACGCCGACTTCAATCCTGCCTTTATGCTTTAAAGCGATAGAAACGGCGTATTGCGGAAAACCGTGTAAAAAATTGGTGGTGCCGTCCAGCGGATCGATCACCCAAACAAAGTCGTTACCTTGCTGCGCACCACTTTCTTCGGCCAGAATGCTGTGCTCGGGATAGGCCGTCTTAATAATATTGATGATTTCCCGTTCGGCCATGCGATCAATCTCGCTGGCATAATCGTTTCTGCCTTTTTGGTCGACTTTTAGGTGACCGATATTGTCGGATGAGCGGAGGATCAAGTCGCCGGCTGCTCTTGCGGCACGGACGGCGGTATTTAACATGGGTTGCATAGGCGGATTTTTATAAGCACAGAAAATGCCATAGGATACCAAATCTTTTGCTAAACTTAGGCTCTTTTTTTAACCCAGGACGACGCCTTGCTGTCTACTATAAAAATTGTGCTGGTCGAAACGACGCATCCGGGAAATATCGGCGCCGTTGCCCGCGCCATGAAAAACATGAAAATGCATAATCTTTGGCTGGTGGCGCCTAAAATATTTCCCAGCGCCGACGCCACTTCCAGAGCTTCCGGCGCGGATGATGTATTGGCCGGCGCAACCGTTTGCCCGACTTTGCAAGACGCCATAGCCGATTGCCAACTGGTGATTGGCGCAAGCGCCCGTGGCCGAACCATCAGCTGGCCGGAAATGACGCCCAGAGAATGCGCCGAAAAAGTGCTGATCAACGAACCCGGCAACAAAGTCGCTATCGTTTTCGGCCGGGAAAATTCAGGTCTAAAAAATCACGAACTGGATCTATGCCACTTTTTGCTGCGTATTCCCTGCAACAGCGAATACAGCTCGTTGAATATCGCCGCGGCCGTACAGGTCGTTTGTTATGAATTATTCGTGACTTCCGGCTTGGCGCCGCAAGAGCAAATTTTTGTCGGCGACAAAGGTGAACAAGCGTTAGCTTCGGCAGCGCAAATGGAATCCTTTTATAACCATATGGCCGAAGCATTAACCGATATAGGCTTTATGCACCCGGCCAAATCGAAATCCATTATGCGCCGTTTACGCCGGATCTATAACCGGGTGCAACTGGATACCAAGGAACTGGACATACTCCGGGGCATCTTGCGGATGTCTCAAGGCCACAAGAGGAATAACGATGCTTAATCGACTCAAAGAAGATATTGCCTGCGTCTTTGAACGCGATCCTGCGGCGCAGTCGGTGTTTGAAGTGATTACCACCTACCCCGGTTTTCATGCGGTTTTAATTCATCGGCTCAGTCACTTTTTCTGGCTGGCCGGATTCAGATGGCCGGCCCGCTTTATTGCCCATATCGGCCGCTGGCTGACCGGCATCGAAATCCACCCCGGCGCGCTCATCGGCAGGCGTTTTTTTCTCGATCACGGCATGGGCGTGGTGATCGGTGAAACCGCCGTTATCGGCGACGACTGCACGTTATATCATGGCGTCACTTTGGGCGGAACCAGTTGGGATAAAGGCAAGCGTCATCCGACTTTGCATAACGGCGTGGTCATCGGTGCGGGAGCCAAAGTTTTAGGCCCCATAGTTATAGGTGAAAACGCTCGTGTCGGTTCGAACTCGGTCGTGTTAAAACCGGTGCCGGCGGATGCAACCGTAGTCGGCATTCCGGCGCATATCGTCGATCCTAAAAGTAAGGCCGCAGCAGCCGAACGCGACAAGATTGCTTACAAAATGGGTTTTCATGCTTACGGAGCAACCACCGACATGCCCGACCCCATCGCTTATGCGATTAATCATATGCTGGATCATATTCACGTAATGGATCGGCAAATAGAAACCCTGCAAAAAGCGCTCAACGATGCCGGTATTAAATATCCCGAATTGCCCATTTCCACATTGGACGACTGCGAAATTGAGGATGGCTATGGAAAAAATGAACACTAAAAAGATTTTAAGCCGGCTCGCATCCCCCCGCTCACCGGCAGGGATAACCCCACTTCGGTATAAACCTGTAACAACCAAGGGTATAATAGTTGACTATTTTGCTGGGTTAAGTATAGTAATAATATCTTAACGGTATTTATTTAGAGGATACTATTGTGCGCTTAACTACTAAAGGCCGCTATGCGGTTACTGCAATGTTGGACTTGGCTTTTCACAGTCAAATTCAGCCGGTAACGCTGACTGACATTGCGGCTCGTCAAACCATTTCCCTGTCTTATTTGGAACAACTTTTTGCCCGCCTGCGCCGAGCCGGTATGGTAAAAGGCGTGCGCGGACCGGGCGGCGGTTACAAACTGTGTCGCAAAGCCAGCGACATCAATATTGCCGAAATCATTGCGGCTGTCGATGAACCTCTGGACTCAACCAAATGCGGCGGCGAAGCCAATTGCCAAAAAGATCAAGCCTGTTTAACCCATAATTTGTGGATGGGCTTGAGCGAACAGATTAGAAATTATTTGGAAGGCATTTCTTTAGCCCACTTGCTGGAAAAAAACCAGGTTCAGGAAGTTGCTAAAAGACAGCAGCATGATGCTCAGCAAACCATTGAAATTTATCGCCATCCCGAATAACACGCAAGCTGAATGATCTATCTCGACCATAACGCGACCACTCCCATAGATGATCGCGTTCTGGAAGCGATGCTTCCCTTCCTGAAAACATTCTACGGTAATCCTTCCAGCTTATATCGTCTCGGCAGAATCGCCGGCAGCGCCATTGATGCCGCTCGTGAGCAACTTGCGGCACTGGTTGGCGTTCAGCCGGGACAAATTATTTTTACCGGCGGCGGCACCGAAGCCAATAATCTGGCTTTGGCAACGCTTGATTCTCAGGCCGGGCTGGCGGTTTCAGCCATTGAACACCCGTCGGTTATGGAGCCTGCCTTACATTTAAAAAGCCAAGGGCATGAACTGGCTCTGCTAAAGGTCGATGCAAACGGCCTGATAACGCAGAGCGCTATCGACGAAGCTATATCACTAAAGCCCGGCCTGGTGTCTATGATGCTGGCTAATAACGAGACCGGCGTAATACAAAATATTGCACATTACGCCGACCAATTAAAAGCGCACGGTATTAAGGTTCATACCGATGCGGTACAGGCGCTGGGCAAAATCCCGCTGGACTTTAATCGACTCGGCGTGCATTTGATGTCGCTGTCCAGCCATAAAATCTACGGCCCAAAAGGCTGCGGTGCGCTGGTATTGGAAAAACCGGCAGCGCTAATAAAGCCCATGCTGTTGGGCGGCGGGCAAGAGCGAGGACTGAGGGCGGGAACTGAAAATGTCGCCGCCATCGTCGGCTTTGGCAAAGCCGCGGAATTGGCTAAAACCGAACTTGCCGAGCACCATGCGTACCTGTTAAAACTGAGAACACTGCTGGAGCATGACTTAAGCGCGATTCCCGGCCTGACTATTTTTGCAGAGCGGACAGAACGGCTGCCCAATACCGTCCAGATAGGCATTCAAGGCATTGACGGCGAAATGTTGTTGATGCGATTGGATCAAAAAGGCATCGCCGTTTCCAGCGGCTCGGCCTGCGCCAGCGGTCAAAGAGAACCCAGCCCGGTCTTGGTAGCGATGGGTATTGAGCCTGCTCAGGCAAAAAGTGCGATCCGCATCAGTTTAGGTAAAGCCAACACTGAAGCTGAAATTTTTGAATTTATTAAACAATTAAAATCCTTAATCGAAACAGGATAAAGAGGTTGTATGTCTATCTCATTAACTGAAACTGCCGCTCGGCAAATTAAAAAACAGTTAGAAAAACGCGGTAAAGGCCTGGGCTTAAAACTGGGCGTAAAAAAATCCGGCTGTTCGGGTTATGCGTATACCATTGATTACGCCGATGCTCTTAATGAAGGCGATGCCGTATTTGAAAATTTCGACGTAAAAGTCGTCGTTGCTGCAAATGACCTGGAGTTCGTTGACGGTATAGAACTGGATTACCGCAGGGAAGGCATTAACGAAGCCTTCCAGTTCAATAACCCGAACGTAAAAGGTACTTGCGGCTGCGGCGAGAGCTTTTCTGTTTGAGGGGAGTAAAGTCTACAAAAAGCATCCCGAACATACAGCATAGATTTTTTATCGAACATCGCCTGAGGTAATAGCTAAAGAGTTTTTACTACCCGGACCGCGAAGTTTTTGCCTCGGAGCCTATGCCCATGAATAGAAGATCTTTTCTTAAATTGGCGCTTTCCACAGGCGCTGTTGTTCTCGTCGGAAGCTACCCGATATTCATTGAACGAAACCTCGTGCAACTGAATCGGTATAAAATCCCCATCCCTAATTTGCCGCTTTCGTTTCACGGCTTTACGCTTGCGCATCTAACCGATGTGCATTTGGGCGCTTTAGTCTCGCCATCGTTTGAAGAAATAGTTCACCGAGCCAACCGGCTAAACACGGACATCATTGTCTGTACCGGTGATTATGTGCATCAAAGAAATACGATTGAAGAAATCGACAAAGTATGGCCCGTGTTATCCAAGCTGACAGCGCGATACGGCGTCTATTCGGTATTGGGCAATCATGATCATTGGGCCGACACCGCTAGGTCGCTGTATTGGCTGGAAAGGTCGGGGCAGAATATTCGTCACCAATGCAAGCCGATTTACAAAGGCCGAGAAAGAATCTTGCTGGGCGGAGCAGGCGACTTTTGGGAAGACGAGCTAAAAATCAATGAGGCTTTTTCCTGCTCGGATCAAGACGATTGCAAAATACTTTTGTCGCATAACCCGGATTCAGTCGATACCGATTTTCAAACGCCCTTATCTTTAGTACTAAGCGGCCATACCCACGGGGGACAGGTTGTACTGCCTTTTTTGGGCGCGCCTCGGCTACCGGTAGAAAACAAAGCCTATTCCAGCGGCCTTATCAGAACCCCGAAAACCCCGCTTTTTATAAGTCGTGGAATCGGCTGGTCGACTTTACCGGTCAGATTTAATTGTTACCCGGAAATTGCCGTACTCGAACTGGTAAATCCAAAATTAGCGGCATAATCGCTACATTTTTTAACCTACCTAAAAAACTTACGTTAAAATGGCTGTCATATATAAACGACTGGAGGTTCTTTATGTTTAAAAAACTATCCCCTGCGCTCATCATTATCGGTCTGATAACCGCTTGCGCCACTAGCCCCACCGGCAGAAGCCAGTTTATGTTCTTATCGGAGCAGCAAGTTGACCAAATGGGCTTGCAAGCCTTTAATGATTTAAAGCAAAAAAAACCTATCAGTAACAACCCGGCTTACAATCAATTAGCAAACTGTATAGCCAGAGCCATTACCCAGGAAACCGGCGGCCAGTGGGAAGTCGTGGTATTCAATGATAAAACGCCCAATGCGTTTGCATTGCCCGGTAATAAAATCGGCGTACATACCGGAATGATCACATTGGTCGATAATCCCGATCAATTGGCTGCGGTCATCGGTCATGAAGTCGGCCATGTCCTGGCCAAGCACAGCAATGAGCGCGCTTCACAGCAAATGGCGGTCAGTCAGGGCATGAGCCTCATTCAGGCGGTCAGCGCACCGCAAACCGCGCTCGGACAAACTGCAATCGGCTTATTAGGCGTCGGCGCGCAATACGGTATCTTGATGCCTTATAGCCGTATCCATGAAAGCGAAGCCGACCGGATCGGCCTGAATTTAATGGCCAAAGCGGGATTTGATCCTAGACAAAGCATCGGCTTGTGGCAAAAGATGGAACGAGCATCGCAAGGCCGGCAACCGATAGAGTTCTTGTCGACTCACCCTTCCCATGCCACTCGTATTCAGGAATTGGAACAACACATGCCGGAAGCCATGGGATTGTTCCAGCAAGCTCAGTCTATGGGCAAACAACCGCATTGCAGCTAATTAATGACTCCTAATTTAAAACATTTACATCCCTATCCGTTCGAAAAACTGGCTCAACTTAAACAAGGCATTATTCCGCCCATAGACAAGCCGCATATCGCCCTGTCTATGGGCGAACCCACTCATGCCACGCCGCATTTAATTCAAGAAGCGCTGTTAACTCATCTGCATGGCTTGGCTAACTACCCGACCACTAAAGGCATACCGGAACTGAGACAAACGATAGCCGGATGGATCAGCCGGCGTTTTAAGATTCCGGCGGAGGCTGTTAACCCTGAAACCCAGGTTTTACCGGTTAACGGTACGCGCGAGGCATTATTTTCGTTTGCCCAATGCCTTATCGATTCGACTAAGAACTCGCCTGTCGTGATTATGCCGAACCCGTTCTACCAAATTTATGAAGGCGCGGCTTTACTGGCAGGGGCTGAACCGTATTATCTGAATACATTGGAAGACTCCGGCTATTTGCCGGATTTTGACGCGGTACCGGATGAAATATGGCAGCGTTGCCAGTTGATTTACATATGCTCGCCCGGCAATCCGACCGGCTCGGTAATCGATCGGGCCAGCCATGAGAAACTACTCAATCTGGCGGAAAAACATGATTTTGTAATCGCCTCCGACGAATGCTACAGCGAAATTTATGACGACGAAACTAATCCGCCGCCGGGTTTGCTGCAAACGGCTTATAACATGGGCAACACAGCATTCAAACGTTGCGTTATCTTCCACAGTTTATCCAAACGCTCCAACGCGCCGGGTTTGCGCTCGGGCTTTGTCGCGGGCGATGCGGAAATTTTGAAACATTACTTTCAATACCGGACTTACCACGGCTGCGCGATGCCGTTACCGACCCAACATGCCAGCATTCAAGCTTGGCAGGATGAGCAACATGTTATTGAAAACCGCCGCTTGTACCGTGAAAAGTTCGCGGCGTTTATCGATATTGTTGGCGATATTTGCACTGTCATCAAGCCGCCGGCCAGTTTCTACGTCTGGTTGAAAACACCGATTGCCGATACCGAATTCGCCAAGCAATTGTTCGCCGAACAGAACATCACCGTATTGCCCGGCAGTTATTTATCCCGCGATTGCGACGGCGTCGATCCCGGCCTTAACCATGTCAGAATTGCATTGGTTGCGCCGCTGGATGAATGCATAGACGCTGCTCAACGCATAAAAATTTTCCTTAACTCTTTATAAGAAGAACTATGTCACAACTAGAAACTATCATTAACGACGCTTTTGAAAACCGTGCCGACATCTCGCCTGCCACTGTTTCTCCGGAAGTACGCTCAGCCGTTGAAGAAGCCATCAACTTATTGGACAGCGGCAAAGCCCGCGTCGCCGAAAAAACCAGCGGCGACTGGGTCACCAACCAATGGTTGAAAAAAGCCGTATTATTATCGTTTAGAATCAACGAAAACAGGCTAATGGACGGCGGCAACACGCGTTATTACGACAAGGTTGACAGCAAATTCGCCAACTACAGCGAAGAAGATTTCGCCCAGGCCGGCGTGCGCGTCGTACCGAACGCGGTTGCCCGCCGTGGTTCCTACATCGCGCCCGGCGCTATCTTGATGCCGTCCTACGTGAACATCGGCGGCTACGTCGATAGCGGCACGATGGTTGACACCTGGGTTACCGTCGGTTCTTGCGCACAAATCGGCAAGAACGTGCATC
>SXGU01489712.1_pt1 | contig 34640 bp, 34 predicted proteins | sample 3174531 | NCBI WGS metagenome assembly SXGU01 (sample SAMN11356863, study PRJNA531348) | freshwater metagenome | isolation source: freshwater sample F1-140 | place: China: Fuxian Lake, Yuxi | collected 2017-12-25 | reverse complement strand
GCGTCGTTGATGCCGTCGCCGACGAAGACAGTACTTGCACGCTGAGTCGCTGAAGTGGACCTCGTGGATGCCGACGAGATCGGCGAGATAACGAACTTCCGACTCGCGGTCGCCGGAGACGATCATCACTCGCTGGAAGTGATGGTTGGGCGCGAGATGTTTCACGAACGATGCCCCGTCCGCTCGTGGCTGATCGCGGAATCGCAACGTCACCGGAATCTGGTCGTCGATGATCGCAATGCACTCCATGCCGGCGACCTGCGGCGGGAGATCAGTTCGTAGTTCCGCCTTTAGACGGCTGTCCTGCAAAGCACCGCGTAAAGGTGGAACGACAAGCTTGCTGCGGCTGGTGATACGAATTTGGCGACCAGCAACGACGCCGGTTAATCCTTGGCCGGGAAGCTCGTGAACTTCGGTAGCATCTTGCAGCGCGATGCGTTGCTCGCGAACGGCGTCCAAAATCGCCGCTGCCAGCGGATGCTTCGAGTACCGCTCAACACTGCCGATCAGCGACAGAGCCTTGTCTGCGGTAAGGGGTCGGGAGTCTTTTTCAGGTCGGCCATCCCGATCGCTCTTCGATTCGGCTGACTTTGGGCCGACCTGAAAAAGGCTCCCGACCCCGTCATGCTGTTCGCCGCCGACGATCTCGGTCAGCACCGGTTGTCCGTAAGTCAGCGTACCGGTCTTGTCGAAGATCGCCATGCGACATGTCTCGATTCGCTCGAGCACTGACGGATCGCGAATGATGATGCCGCGCCGAGCCGCCAGCGCAATCGAGCCGATGATCGCCACCGGAATCGCGATCAGCAGCGGGCATGGTGTCGCCACGACCAACACGGCGAGACATCGATGCACGTCACCGCTCAAGCCCCATGCCAGCATCGCGAGTCCGACCGCCAACGGCGTGTAGAACGCTCCGAGTTGATCCCCCAAGCGACGCAGGCGCGGGCGGCGCTCTTCGGCTGCTCGCATGACGTGCATGATTTGGGCATATCGCGAATCGATCGCGAGTTTGTCCGCTCGAACCGTCAGTGCCGCTTCGCCATTCAACGCCCCGGAAATGACCGCAGAGCCGGAGGACTTCGGCATCAGGTACGGCTCACCGGTGAGGAACGACTCGTCCATCGTGCCGTGCCCGTCGAGCACCGTGCCGTCTATCGGGCAGACTTCGTGAGGAAACACCAACAGCGTGTCGCCGACAGCGACTTAATCGACCGCGATGTCCTGAATCGTCTCGTTCGTTTTGCGATGAGCTTGCGATGGCATGCGCCGAGCCAGCGCGGCGAGGACCGACGATGCGCTCCGCATGGCGTAGGCTTCGAGCGCCTCGCCGCCAGAGAGCATCAGCACGACGAGTGTCCCCGCGAGGTACTTGCCCAACACGATCGACGTGACGATCGAAATGCCGGCCAACAGGTCCGAGCCGAACTCGCGATGCACTAGCTTCCAAGACAGCCCAGCCACCAGCGGCAGACCGCCTCCCGCCAGCGCGAGGATCAACGGCCATTCGGCCAGCGAGAAGTGGCCGAACGAGTCATCAGCGAGGCTGCCGAATCTCACGACCAGATGTAGAGCGATCGCGATCACAGCCAGTAACGCAATCCACTTTTCAAAGCGGTGCTGGTCGCCTGGCGCGGGCGTAGCAGTGGATGCTGGATTGCTGGCGGCCATGTCGGTCTTTGGAGTGCTTCAGGCGGCCTGGATCATTCACGCCACGATGCCGGCAAGTCCCGCTTCGTGTCGAGCAGAATGGCGAGGATTGTCTGGCGATCCTCTTTCGGCAAGTGCTGGTACGTGGAGGATTGGTTGATGCCGGTGAGCACGTCGTGCAGCTTGCGATAGATGATCTGCTTCAGTTCCGCCGGCAAACCATCGAAAGCCGCAGAGTAAATCAGATAGCTGCACGGGTATTTGAAGATGCGCGATTGCAGATCGAAATCGCGCAGCGAGCGGCCTCGTTTGTCGCGCGGGCCGCGTTGGGCGAATTGCTCGGCAAAGCCCGACGTCCCTTGGATTCGATCCGTCAGCGCGGCTTCTTCAAAAAACAGGAGATGCTTCAGGACCAGTTCGGCGGCATGATCGAGCCGCCGTTGAATGCCTTCTGTGCGAGGCGGGTTCGGCTCTTTGTCTAAATCCCGCAGGATCTCTTCATCGCGGAGCGCGAGCTTGGCTTGATAGTTGGCCAGCGTCAGCGCGTTGTGCGCCGGAGCCTGATGCTCGAAGACCATCAAGGCGACGACGTCGCTGTGTGGCGTCAGATACGGCTCAACGTTGATGAGTTTGGAAAGGTCGGTGATGTTTGCTCCCGCATCGACGTCGAAGGCTTCCGGTTCACGCGGACTCTTAGCGATCATGTTTCCCATGTGCCGCTGCTGGCCGTGAGTGCCGCTGACATACCAGCCGCCCCAGCGGTGCTTGAGCGGGCTTTGCGACGTCGTCCGGTACGTCGTCGTGCTGAGAATCGGGTTACCGACGCCGTCGGGAAATACCGATCGAATCAGGTGGCCGGGAACCCCTTGCGTGACCGACGAGGCATGACACAGCGTGCAAGTGTCGGTGTGCCGTGTGAACTTTGGGTGGTCTGCTTCCTCTTGGTCGAGCGAATAAAAGATGCCGCCAAGTTGCGGATCGACGGCGGTGACTTCGACGACATCACCGTTTACACACCAGCCGATGTAAACGTCGTCGTTGAAATAGATCGCTCGCGGCGTACGCGGGTGGATGCGGTTCCGCTGGAAGCTCGTCTTCGAGAAAACCAGCATCTGCGAGGTCTCGGAAACGTTCAGAGTTTTGAGAACTGTCGCCAAGTAGCCGCTCTTGTCGTCGAACGTCAGCCGGACTTCGTCTGCGTCGATCCGCTTCTGCAACTGGCTGATCGGATCGGACAGCGGGGACTTGAGATAGTTGACCGGTTCGCGTTCGATGTCGAACTGTGCGGAAACGGACAGCGGGATGGGGGCGATGACCAGGAAGAGTGCGAAACGGATCATGACGGTGGGCTTTCAATGGCGGGACGATGTTTCGCAGCCTAATTGGCAAACCGCGTTCCGCCAACGTCGCCGCCATCGTTCGGCGTGATGAGCCGAATACCGAATCCGCATCGGCGGAACGCGCGGCTCGTCACGCGGAGCGGTGACGGCTAAGTAGCTGGCAGCGTGATGAAGATTTCCGTTCCTTCCGTTTTCATCTCGTTGACGGAAATCGTGCCGTCGTGTTCGTCGATGATCCGTTTGCTGATCGCCATGCCTAGGCCAGTGCCGGTCGGTTTTGTCGTGAAGAATGGTTCGAAGATTTTTTGACGTTGTTCGGGGGACATGCCTGGGCCGTTGTCGGCGATGGCAAGTTGCCAGGCCGGACGGCCGTTGAGCTTTGTCGGTTTCCAAGTGACGTCGATCCGTGCCGGGTCGACACACGCCGCCAGCGAGTTCTCAAAGATGTTGCGGAAGACTTGCTCGAGGCGGCTGGCATCGACCGAGCAGCGCGGTGACGGACCCGACTGTGGCAGATCGAACGAGACCGTGCGGCTTTGTCGCGTCCAGACGAGGTTCTCCCACGTCTCTTCCAGCAAGTCGCGGAGGTCGTGATCGACGCGTTGTAGTTTGATCGGTGCGGCGTAGTTGCGGACTTCCTCGAATAGTTCGTGCAACTTCTTCTGAGCCTTTTGGACGCAGGCCACCAAGTCCAGAGATTCCGGTTGTCCTTGCAGATTGAGGCCGAGCATCTCCAAGCAGGCTTCGCTGCGTTGCAGCGCGTTGCGACTTTCATGGACCAGGCCTGTCATCATTTCGCCGATGGCGGCGAGCCGTTCGGTTTGCAACATACGCGCGTTGGCAGCTTTCAAGGCCAGTTCGGTCTGTCGCTTCTCGGCCAGTTGTCGCAGCCGAGCCCGCAGCGTGTCGGCATCAACCGGCTTGATGAGATAGTCGGACGCTCCGTTGCGGAGCGCGGCGATCGCTCCGGTCAAATCTTCGTAACCCGTCACAATCACGATGGCAGCTTGCGGAGCGAGTTGTCGCAGTTGCGGCGGTAAGTCTTCGGAGTTTCCGTCGGGCAGTCTGCGATCGAGCACGATTGCGAAGTACCCATCCCAATGGGCTTCGCGTAAGGCTTGTCCAAAAGTCTCGGCAGCCTGCACGCGGTAGCCGTCCATCTCGAGGATGTCGATTAAGTTGCTGCGTGTATCTGGATCGTCTTCAACGACCAGGAGCGATAGCGGCCCCAACGCATCGGGATTAGGTATCTCGACTTTGTGTTGAGGCATGAGTTGAATCCGTGGTGAGGACTAGTGAATAGACTCTGTAGCCCGACTATCCGAGTCGAGAATTATTTAGCGGAATCCCGACACGGAGAGTCGGGCTACGTTTTGAATCAGCTTCTAGCAATTCACCCAACGTTGCAGCGTCCCCAGAAAGCCGTCCATTTCGAGCGGCTTGTACAACAAGACGTCCACGTCGTGAAGCAGTTTCTTCTCCAATCGTTCGACAAGCTCATGCTGATATCCCGTCAACAGCATGGTTCTCACTCGCGGATGTTGGCCGTGAATCTCTTCCAATAACTTCAGCCCATCGGCGTCCGGAAGCCGCCAATCGACGAGCACGATCGGAAACTCTTGGAGACGCATCTGCTGAGCCGCCTCCTGGGCCGATCCTGCGATGCCGACGCGGAACGATCGCTCGCGCAGCACATCGTACAAGCTGGCACAGAAGTCGGAGTCGTCGTCGACAATTAAGAGCAGCGGTTGCTTCGCCGCTTCGGAAATCAGAGGCAAGAGCGCCGAGACATCGACCGGTTTTGGCAGGATCCGCCACACGCCAAGTTGTTCGGCTCGCTGCCGCGTCTCGGCGTCCGCAAAGCCGGTAATCAAGATCGCGACAGTCGACGCCGAACGGCGTTTGAGTTCGCGATAGAGTTGCAAGCCATCCATTCCGGGCAGCTTGAGATCGAGCAGCACGACGTCGAAGGCTTGCTGGTCCAGCGTGCTCAGAGCCATCGTCGCATCGGTGGCACTCTGCACTTCATAACCGATGTCAGTCAGGATGTCCGCCAGATTCGCGCAAGTGTCGAGGTCATCATCCACGACCAGCAAACGAGTCGGCCGTTGAGGGGTCGCAAGTAAGTTGTTTATGGGGAGACAATCTGGTTGGGCGAGCTGTTCGTGCTCGCAGTTTGAATACTCAACGACGTGACGACAACGCACGAGGTGGAATGTGTTTCGGAATGGGAGTGCCGGAGAAACCAAGGCAGGAGAAAATCGGAGTCAGGCAGGTCTGCCGGATTTGGCAGTTTTCAGGGGGGTGCTTGTGAGATTGCGAAGACCGTGCCAGCGCTGCGCGCGTTGAGCGAGACCTGTGCAACACCGCGCGCACTGCGCGAGTTTGGCACAGACGCGTCGAGGTGACCGTGTTTTCGTAGGACGGGCACTCCTGCCCGTCAATCCGCATCAGACGGGCAGGAGTGCCCGTCCTACGCGCGAATGAACCGCTTGCCGGATCTCGGAGCAACCTGTTTTCAAAGAGTTCTCAAGTTCGGCACACCCTTCGCGAACGGCAGAAACTGCCAGGCCACGAGCGGTTCGGTATTCCGACCGAGAAGGTGCGAGGCTCACAAGGAAGAAGCCGGTACTTTCGCCGATCCGCCGCCAGGAAGGAGCACGGCCATGTTAGTTCTCTCCCGTAAGCTGAACGAGGAAATCCGCATCGCCGAAAACATCGTTGTGCGAGTGATCGGCATCAAAGGGAACCAAGTCCGATTGGGCATCATGGCCCCGGCCGAAGTTCCGGTCTTGCGAGAAGAGCTCATGACGAAGGTTCCCTCCATATCACGTGAGTCAGGCCCTCGATCACGGGTTATGAAGTGCGCCCGTTGTTAGTGCCCATAGGTTGGGACTCCGTCCCGACCAACCGGGTCGGGACAGAGTCCCAACCTACAATGAATAGTGTGTCTTGCCGCGCGAAACTGGTTACCGCTGGGACAGTCATAGGTTCCTGGGGGATGGGGGCTAGTTTCGCGCGGCTATTTGTTATTCTGCGACGTTGGGTGGTTCGCCGTTGGCGGATTGCTCGACCAGAGACGGGCAGGAGTGCCCGTCCTGCTTTTGTGGGCCCATGAAAGGTCCGATTGTGGCGCTCGATATTCGAGTCGATGAATTGTTTGCGCGGTATCAAGACATCCAACGCTACGTCGGCTGGACGCAGGCCGACGCCGTGCGGGTGCATGCCGCCGGACCACTGGTTGAGTCGGCGTTTTTTGAATTGATCGATGACTTCTATCGCGAGATCGCCGAGCACGAAGCAACGCGCAGAGTCATTACGGGTGGTGACGCGCAGGTCGAACGCTTGAAGGGGACGCTGCGAGCGTGGCTCAAAGAACTTGTCACCGGTCCCTATGACATGGCCTTTGTGGAACGACGTTTTCGCGTCGGCTACCGGCATGTCGAAATCGGCCTTAAGCAAATCTATGTCGAAGCGGCAGTCTCGCGGTTGCGGAACGGACTGCTGCGAGTGCTACGCCAGAACTGGCCAAGCGATGGCGACGTCGTCGAACTCGCTGCCACAATGCGGTCGCTGACGACGCTACTGGACCTCGACCTGGCGATCATCCAAGACGCCTATGAGACCGCCTCAAACGATCGGTTGATGCGAGTGGAACGACTGGCCGCGATTGGCCGAGTCGCGGGCGGGGTCGCTCACGAGTTGCGAAATCCGCTCAATGTGATGCGCACTTCGGTCTACTTTCTGCGGAACGCCAGCAATCCCGCAGCGGAAACAATTGCCGAACACCTGCAACGCATCGAACGACAAGTCGCCGCGTCCGACTCGGTGATTTCGGCGTTGTCCGAGTTCGCAAAGTTGGCGTCGCCGAACCTGCAACCGATGTCAATTCTCGATGGCCTCAGGAGATCCGTGCCGAGCGACTCGTGGCCGGAGAAGGTGGAATTGATCTGGGACATCTCAGCCGACCTGCCGCGCGCTCTGGCTGATGAAAAGCAACTGGCCATCGTCTTCAGCAACTTGATCCGCAACGGTTGCGAGTCGATGCCTGGTGGCGGACGTCTGACGCTGTCGGCACGGCACATGCAAGATCAGATCGAGGTTGCTGTGACCGACACTGGTTGTGGAATCCCCGCGGAAGATCTCCCCCGCATCCGCGAGCCATTTCGATCAACCAAAGCCCGTGGCATAGGATTGGGTTTGGCCCTCTCACAGGCCATTCTCGAAAAGAACCGCGGCACGCTGAGCGTTTCCAGCGAAGTCGGTCGCGGCAGCACTTTCACAGTGGTGCTGGTGGCGGAAAAGACTTGATGCCATCGGCACCGTTTCGTGGCGGATGCTGCCAGCATCCGCCGCTACGAAACGAGACTCTTGTGGCCGACGCAAGCTGCGTCGGCCACGGAGCGGAGTCGATGAGCCATGTCCAATCTTCGCATCTCAGTAGCCGACGACGAGCCTGACATGCGCGAGTTCTATCAGCGCATGCTGACGCACTTGGGCCATCGCGTCGTCTCCTGCTCGGCAAACGGTCGCGAGTTGGTGGACGAGTGCCTGCGGCAACTCCCCGACCTCGTCATCACCGACATCAAGATGCCGGAGCTGGATGGTCTGCATGCGGCGGAAGAAATCGGCCAGAAGTTTCCGGTCCCGGTGATCTTGGTTTCGGCGTATCACTCACCGGATATGGTCGAGCAAGCGAACGAGTCGTGCGTGCAAGCGTTCCTCACCAAGCCGATCAAGCTGGCCGATCTGGCTCCCACGATCGAGCTCGCCTGCCGACGCTTCCATCGGTCGCACGACCTCCATCAAGAGGAGGTCGAACTCCAGCAAGCTCGGCAGAGTCGCCACCCGTTGAGCCACGCGGAAATGGAACAAGGAGCCGTACCATGAGAACCCCCACCTTCGGCGTGTATCAATGTCTGTCCTGTGGCAGCCTCATTGAGCAAGAACTGCGTCGCTTACCACCGTTCTGCTGCGGAATCGAAATGGCCAAGTCGTGCGAACGCACTGTTCCGCAGGACGAGTTGCTCGTTCCGCTGTCTGCCGCGCCTGAGTGGGTGAAGACCGTCGGCAGTCGAGTGGCCAACCGCGAACCGCCGCCACGAACGGAATTCACTGTCAAACAGACTTTGTGAAACGCTGGCCGTCTTCTAATACTTCTGCGAACGCTCGCTCGTAGTGACCCCATTGATGGGGTCAGGATCGCGAGTCCGACCCCATCAATGGGGTCACTACGAGCGCGTGTGCGATGCGGGACGAGAGGAGTGCGGCATGAGGCCGTTGGTATCCAGCGTGGGAATGTTGTTGGCTCTGACGGTCGTGGGGACCGTGGGCCTGCGGCTCATCGAGAACGCGCCGTGGCTGGATTGCTTATTCATGGCGGTCATTTCGCTGACGACCGTCGGTTATGGTGAGGTTGTGCCGCTCAGTTCGGCCGGCCGCTGGTTCACGATGGCGTACTTGTTTGCCGGCCTGGGAGTCTTCACCTTCGCCGCAACGCGGATCGGCCAGTGGATCATCAGCGCAGAAATGCGCGAGTTTTGGGAAGGACGACGCATGGAAAAGAACCTGGCACGACTTCACAACCACTACATCATCTGCGGCCTGGGCCGGATGGGCTCGACCATCGCCAACTACTTGCATGACCGAAGCAAACCGTTTGTCGTGATCGACCATAATGCCGAGCGGTTACACAGTCTCTGTGACCAGCGCGGCTGGCTGTACGTCATCGGCGACGCCACGAACGACGACGTTCTGCGACATGCAGGGATCGAGCGGGCGCACGCGCTGACGACCGTGCTCAGCACAGATGCGGACAACATTTACGTCGTGCTGACCGCGCGGATGTTGAAGTCCACTCTACCGATCATTGCCCGTGCCAGCGATGAAAAGGCCGTGCAGAAGATGCAGCACGCCGGAGCCACGCGTGTCGTCAGCCCATTCAGCACCGGAGCCGTCAAGATGGCGCGTTTCATGCTGCACCCCAGCATCGAGGATTTCCTGGAAGTCTCCGACCGAACCGGCATCGACTTGGAACTTGCGGACCTGCAACTCCACGAGCAAAGCCGCTACATCGGCATGCGTTTGTCTGAAACGGATCTGCGTGGGAAGGGCGTAATGATCCTTGGTGTCCGCCGCGCCGATGGCCAGCAATTGATTCCGCCACCGGGCGACACCGAACTCCGCACGGGCGATTGTCTATTCGTCTTCGGCAGCAGTGCGGCAGTCAATGAAATGATCAACGCAGCAGATGTGTGAGATCGAATGTGGTTGCTTTGAACAACAGCCACTCACTCCGCACACCGAGCGGTTCCGCTCACTCAAGACTTGCCTTGACCAATTTCCAAAACTCATCAAAAGTCCGCGCGTCGTGCGCGACGTTGATGTAGATCATTTCAAGGAGGAAGGGTCATGAAACGAGTTGCTGCCGTTGTTGTTTTGAGTGGGTTGGTGCTCACTGTGTTGCTCGCTGCGGAGAAGCCGAAGTCGGCCAAGCCGCCAGCGGAAGACATCCTCATGCGAGCGAAGTTGGCGAGTTCTCAAAAGGTTCTCGAAGGCTTGGTGGAAAAGAAATTTGCCCACATCTAAAAGGGTGGTGAGGAACTCGTCAAAGTCGGCGAGACGGACGGATGGGTGGCTAAAGAAGACCCATCCTACGAACACTTTCGCCGAGAGTTTCGCCGGCAAGCTCGCAAGCTAGCCGCATTCGGCGAGCAGCAGAATCTGGAAGGAGCCAGCTACGCCTATCTCGCGTTGATCACGACTTGCGTGGAATGTCATTCGCATTGCCGAGACGTGCTGCGAATCGCGGCCGAACCGCCGAATCTGAAGGCCGTTCCCATTCCGACCACGGAAGGCCGACTCAGCGACGAGGACCGACGACCGATTCGTCGCTGATGCCGCTGGCTGAACGTTGATCACAAACTTTTCCTCGTCCACGAATTTCACGAATGGAATCTCTCATGAAACCACAATGGAGTCTCACCGTAGCCGTCGGCTTGGCCTTGGCCGCTGTCTCCCTCGCCGTATTTTCGCAGAGCCACGATCAGCGCGCACATGCGGAACAAGGGAAGGCGGGCTAGGCTGAAAACACACTGAGCACCTTCATGCGCAAGAAGCTCACCGCGGCTTCCGACATCTTGGAAGGGCTGACCACCGAAGACGGAGCATTGATCGCAAAAGGGGGCAACGCGATGGCCGAAATGAGTCGCGTCGAGGTTTGGCATGTGCTGACCGACGGCGATTATCGCAACTTCAGCCGCGATTTCCGTGAGGCTGCCAAAAAGCTGGCGGAAGCCGGCGAGAAAGAAAACTTCGACGCGGCCGTTTTGCACTGGATCAAAGTGACCACCGCGTGCATCGACTGCCACAAGCATGTCCGCCAACAACGCGCGGCCAAGAAATAATTCTCGACGGCAATCGACCGCGAGAAACGAACCAAGGGGCTGGCTTGTGCCGGCCCCTTGGTTCGTTCGATCTCGATTACTTCCCTTTGTGCGCCGCGTGGCAGACCTTGCAGCTTTGAGCGGTCAAGTCGCCGAACGCAGCTTTGGCGGCGGCCGCGTCTTTCTTCTCGGCAGCCTCCAGCAGCGCCGCGCTGGTGGCTTGCAGAGCCTTCGCGGACTTGGCCCATTCGCCGTCTGGGCAGCGGCCGTCATCCATCAAGATGTAGCCCGACTCATTCAGCAAGGCGGCGTGCAGCGTCACGTCGTCCCAGTTGATCTCGGCGGCGTCGAGATCCTTTTTCACTGCTCCACAATTCGCCGCGACTAAGCCTTTCATCAACAGCTTGGTCGAAGCCGCGCGAGTCTTCCCTTTGGTCTTTTGCGCCTCCACACGATCCACGATCGCGAAGCCTCCCACGAACAGTGACGCGATCACAATCCAGACGAACTTCTTCATGAATCTCTCCCTTTCCGGGGGCCAGAAAAAACGAGCTCCACAACGAAGCCCGAGTTCGTAGTTCCGCCTTCAGGCGGTGCATTTCAGCACGCCGCGCCGGCGAGTGGTCCAGACTGAAACCACTCGCTGGCGCGTCGTGCTAATTACCGGCCAACGTCGCATTGCGACGCTGAGCCGGTATGGAAGTCGTCGGAGGTTCGTACCAGTCGCCGCGCAGCCAATCGACCAGCAGGTTGAGTTCGCGTGGCGAGAGCAGATTGCGTTCGGGATGCTCGGTGTCTTCGGCGAACGCCGGCATCCGGTCGTTGCGATCGCCGGAGTAGAACCGCTCGTGCTGTGGATTGCCAATCATTCCCAGCAGCCATTCGCGCGAGCCGTACGCCGTCAAATCGGGTGCCGAGCCAAGCTCGCCCTGATCGCGGAATTTATGACAGTCGGTGCAGGCGAGACGTCCGGAAAGCAACTCGCGGCCGGTCACGATCGGGGCTTGAGCGTCGTGGTCGGCCGCGGCTGCACGAGGCAAAGCCGCTTCGGCGGAGAGGGCCTGCGCGACCAGTTTCAGATCGTCGCGCATTTTCGCGGCCTCGGCCTCTTCGATTCCATCAAACAATTCTTTGATCTTAGAGACCATGTCTCCCTCGGTGAACTTCGTCTTGCCGAAGTAGTGCTCGGAAACGATGCGCTGCGGGTCGAGCTTCCCGCTGATCCATGCGGCGGTTCCGAAACCGTGGAGGTTCGGAGCCGACGGCTCGCTGGCCACCATGCCCTGACCGCTTGCGTCCGCGTGTGAGTGACAGCTCGCGCAATGCCGAGCGAACAAGAGCGGACCTTGCGTCTTGGGATCATCTCTCAGCAACGTGATCGCTCCCTCCGGCGGCAACAGCGAGCGGTCGGCCAGATCGCGGGCGCGAGCCGAGAGCGCTTCGGTTTCCGCCGACGAGGCGAGGTACTCGGCGTCGTTCCAATCGCGGAGGTAAGACATTCCCGTCAGTCCGATCCAGGCTCCGACGCCGACCAATAACACCAGCGCTCGGTGGATCAGGCTCACTCGCGGCGAGCATTTGCGATTCAGCATTGGGAACAGCACGAAGAACCCCAGGACGGCACCGGGAATGATGATCGTGGCCACGAATTCCCAATCGCCGACGAAGTAGCGTCGCAGCTCGAACAGACTGCGAAAGTACCACTCCGGACGAGGCGTATGCGGCAACGTTGGATCGGCCGGAGCATCCAGCGGTGCTCCGTGCATCCCGGCGATGGCCGAGATGATCCCCAACACCACGGTCACCACGGTCATATTTCACACGGTCTGATACGGATAGTACTTCAACCGCGGCGGCGGCAACGGGCTCGTATGAGCCGCAATCAAATGCGTGAGGTTGGGAGCCGACCAGCGTGAGACGTCGTCCTGAGGGCCACCGAGTTCCGCGACGGACAACCCGTGTCGAATGACCTGGCCGATGTGGAACAGCAGCAAACCAATCACCAGTAACGGCAGCAGCCCGACGTGCAAGAAGTAGAGGTGCGTCAGCGTCAGGTGCCCGGCCTCTTCGCCACCGATCAGGATGCGTTGAATCAGCGGACCCACCCACGGCGTTGAGCCGATGATGTGTCCCTCGACTTCGATCTGAGAGACTCCGCTCAGTCCCCCCGACAACGGGTTGCCTGAGATCGCCCACACCAGCATCAGCGGAAACATCAGCAAGCCGGTGATCCACAACAATTCGCGCGGAGCCTGAAACGCTCGCGCCAGCAGCACGCGCACGACATGCACGCCGCACAGAATGATCAAAGCATGCGACGTGAAGTGATGCACGCCGCGCAGGAAGTGTCCGGCCGCCGTTTGCTCGATGAAATGCACGCTGGCCCAGGCGGTGGTTGTTGACGGGCTGTAGCTAAGCATCAGCAACAGGCCGGTCACCAATTGGACGATGAAGAGCCACAGCAGACAGCTCGCCGTCGAGTACGCCCAACGCGGCCCGGCCGGTAACACGCGCATTCGGATCGGTGCCAGCAGTTGCCGGTAATCGGTGCGAGCATCCAGCCAATTGAGAAACGATTGCATCATGCGATGATTTCAAAGTTGTAGCCACGGTCGCCAGACCGTGGGCCGCGCATTCAATCACCCACGCTCTGGCGAGCGTGGCTACGCCTTGAGCACCTTTTTGGTCAGCCCTTGCTCGAACTTCTGGAAGGTGACTTCGACCCAGACCTCTTGAGTTGTCTCATCCGTGACGAGCCGGCAGTCCAGCAGGTCCATCGCGCGCGGTGACGGGTTCTTCTGGACTCCCGTCTTCGCGGCGACTCGTTCGCCATCCAGGCCAAAGAGGGCGCGATGACAGGGACACTGGAACCGGTTTTCCTTGGCATCATGCTGAATGGCACAGCCTAGATGCGGGCAGGTCGCACTAAACGCCACGATTTGAGGGATCGATTCCGCGCCCACTTTTGCATCGGGTTTTCGCCGCACGAGCCACACACGGCCGAGCACTTCATCCGGATGCACCGTCCAGGCATCCTCGCGAGCACTGAGAATCGGCACCGCGACCGGTTTGCCGACGGGAAGATCCTTGAGCCGAGCGACTCGCCGCACGCGATCGCCGTCCGAACCGCTCTTCCGCAGAGCTTGCAACACGAAGCTCACTCCCGGAATGCCCACGACGGAGGCACACAACGTTGCCAGACAACCGCTGATCCATTTCAACAAAGTTCGACGTCGCATCCCACCCCCTCTCACTTCGATCAATCAGCCGCCTCGATCTTGCAAGGCACGTTCCAAAGCGCAGAGCGAGTGTTCGACGGTCATCGCTCGTGGAATGTGTGTGTGGGATCGCTCACCAATCGCACCAACTCGCGCGCCACAAGAGCGGTGCCGCGCGCCTGAGAGAACTTCGGCGAGCCGGTGGTGTTAGCCCCAACGGCGCTCGCATTGAGCGGAATGGCGCTAGTCACCGGTTTTTTTGGCCAATATCGCACGCAAGAACCGGCGACTAGCACCGTGCCGCTCACTCTCTTGGTCACAAAGCAAGTTCCCCTGAGCTGACTTCCGATGGCTTGCCGGAGAGTCGGTCGGCGGCACATTGCTTGCTCCAATTGCGAGACGACACGACTTCTCTGGCGTGAGTCGTCGCAGTCGATCGAGAACACGAAAAGTCATTCAACGCCGCGCGGAGGTGCTGATCATGTTGTGGCTACCGATCGTTTCCCTGGCGTTGATGATGTTGGTTGTTGGGTCCGCGTTCGCGCTGATGTTTTGCAGTGTCGCATTTGCCGGTTGGAGCAGCGGAGTCGCTCGGCCGTCGGCGGATGGGGATTTGCCGACGCTTTCGGGCGATCGTTTGCGGTCATGGGCTGCGAACTTGGCTCGCCGAGTTGTCGCGCGACACGCATGTCAGCCTCGGTCAGCGGAGACTCCGCTGGCAATCGCCACCGAGTTGGAAGCCGGCGCGAACGCGGTGCTCGAACAAGCGGCCCGACGAAATCACTCTGAAGCGGGCGAGACCTGCCCGGATGCGCGGCCTCGGCAAATCGCTGTCACCGCGCCGGAAGTCTTCGCCATCGCCGCCGAATTAGAACGCAAGTTTCCCAAATCAGAACTGCAAGTCACCCGCGAGTTAGCTGCGCTGAATGCTCGCCGCGCACGGTTCGTCATGCCGGATGAGTTTCCGCAAGCTGGCATCAATTGCCCGCTGCGTTCAGAAGACGGTCACTGCCTGACCTTCCTGAGTCGTCCGCTGGCCTGTCGGCGCATGTGTTCCGCGTGCTCATGCGCGGGAGATGGAAGTTGCACCGAGCAACTCCAGACGGGCATGGCTAACGGCTTGAGCGAAGGGTTGCGCCAAGAGGGTCTCGACGGCGACACGTACGAATTGAACGACGCACTGGCAACCGCGCTCGCTACACCTCACGCCGCCGCACGCTGGTCTCGCGGCGAAGCGGTCTTCGCGAATTGCACGAAGGCATGACTCGAAGAGGCTGTGAGTTTTTGATTCGCAGGGTGGGACCAGCGGCGTACTCGTCGCGCCAGCCCACCAATTTCGCTTGGAAACTGCTTGGTGGGCCGGCGCTGAGAGTACTCAGCTTGTCCCACCCTGCAAAAGATCACAGCCTCGAAGCATTAGGTGGAGCGGCATGCCGCGATCCGGAATGGTTCACCGGCAGCAATACGCACAACGCGCGTGTGAGTGTTACGCACTGAGATCACTCGCTTAGGCGTCGCTTGCGGGTCGGGTTCGTTTATTGAGGAGCCATGAATAATCCTGGCTGACACCCTCCGGTTCGCCTACTTTGTTTTTCATTCAGCCGATTCGGTACTTCGCCGCCAGATGTTCCAGGAATCGGTATCCGATTCCCGGAGCATCCGGAAATTCAATCACTCCATCCTTGACCGGGAAGCCCACTTCTTGGAGTTCTCGCCGCAGCGGCGAATCAAAGACTTCGGCCGGTGCGAATTCAATGAACGGCGTGATCGGCGAGTACGCCGCCAAATGAACCGACGCCGCACCGAGAATTTGCGTGGACCAATTGCCGGGGCAGACCAACGCACCGCGCGGCACAGCCAGATCGACGATCCGTTTCGCTTCAGTCAGTCCGCCGCACGTCGTCATGTAGGGCTGCATGACCGAGACCTTGCCGCGATCCATCATGTCGAGGAACTCCCAGCGTGTGACGCCGTGCTCCCCCAGTGCGAGAGGGATCGACGTCAGCTCGGCCAGCCGCGCGTAGGGTTCCGGCGAGTCCACCGGAAACGGAGTCTCAAAAAAGAAGATGTCGAGTTCTTCCAGCTCGCGACAGATGCGAGCCACCGTCGGCACGTCGTTGAATAGATAGCCGACATCGACCATCAGCGTTGGTTCAGGTCCGAGTGTCTCTCTGGCTCGGCGCGCCAGTTCGACGACGTCCTGCGGCGACGACATCATCGGTTCGACTTTGAACGCTCGGTAACCGAGCTCCAGCAATCGCTCGGCCCGTTCCGTCTGCTGAGCGAACATCGCTTCGCCTCCCCAGACGTCGGAGACCAACGTGCAATACGGCACGACGCCAGTCTTGCGAGTCTCACCGTGCGTCTGAAACGGCCCGCGCTGAATGCCGCCGAGTAATTGCCACACCGGTTGGCCAAGTGCCTGCCCATAGATGTCCCAGATCGCGACGTCCAGCGCGCCGAGAATGATGATCTCCCAACCGCGCCGATTGGTGTGCATCAACGAGTCCCAGACATGCTGCCACACCCGCTCCGGATGCGTGATCTCTTGCCCAATCAACAGCCGGCCGAAATGCGTGTCGGTTCCGCCAACAGTCGCTTGCACCACTCCCGGCGGGACTCGAAAGACTTCTGAGAACCCGACGAGTCCGTCATCCGTATGCACTCGCAAACAGGCGAGCGGTTCGACGCCCCCCTGATCCGGGTCGATGTCAGGACCATCGCCGATGACAAAGGTTTCCAGTCGAGCAATCATTGGCATGACCACAATGCTCCGAGATCGAGTGGCATATCTTCCTAAGTTTGCTGGAAGCACGGTGAGCCATGCTAGGCCCTGACGCTCGCGACTGCGAATCAGCAAAAGCCGCACGAGCACGGCTGGCGAATTCGTTGGTCTGAGAGGAACAGTCGCAGACACGCTCCGTGTACAGGCCGTCATAACGACCTGCCGTGGCCGCATGAGCCCCTCTGAAACACACTGTCAGGCGAAGCCCTCTTGGAGAAATGATCGTTCTCGGCATAAGTTCCACCAAGTTGGCGAGGCTGTACGCTCGCCGGACTTCTCAAAGCGAACAGCGATTCCATAAACGAGGCGGACGATGCGAGAGTTGAGTTTTCAAAGAGGCGTTTTCCGCGTGTGCGGCGCTTTGTTGCTGAGCCTTTTGCTCGCGATGGGTTTGTTTGCCGATGGGCCAAAAATCAGCAATGCCGTTCGACGACCGGCGACCTCTGGGCCGAGCGTGGGGCAGGTCGTGGATTCCAAATCCAATTCGCCAGCCACAAAAGACTCCGACGGCGAGCAAGCGGTTGATCCGAAGCTGCCCGCTCCGGGGAGTCTCGAATTGAAATCGAGCCGCGTCTATGTCTTTGTGGGCAAGACGGGATTGGGGCACGAGCACGCGATCACCGGAATGCTCAAGTCGGGTGAGTTATCTCTCGGCCGAGAGCAGGAAGCCGGAAAGTTGGAATTCGACATGCGGTCATTCGTGGCCGATACGGCGGACGCGCGGAAGTACATCGGATTGAAGGGAGAGACCGATCGCGGGACGGCTCAAAAAGTGCCGAGCAACATGCTCGGCCCGGAGGTGCTCAACGTGGCCTCGTTCCCAACAGCGACGTTTGTCGTCAGTTCCATCAAGAAGCAACGCGACCTGCCAGAGGCAGCGGCGGAGTATCTGTTGGAAGGAGACTTCACTTTACGCGGCGTCACTCGAAAGGTGCGATTCACGGCGTTGGATGAACCGAAGAAAGGTTGGCATCACTTGCGCGGTCGTTTCGCGATTCGGCAGACCGACTTTGGGATCACTCCGTTCTCGACGGCGCTCGGTGCAGTTGGCGTGGCAAACGAACTGACGATCTTCGGTGATCTGTGGGTCCGGCCCGAACGGCCGCTGGCGGACAGTCCCGAGGAGCCAGCTCGATGATTTCGGTTTCCGACGTCCGCTCTCGCGACATTCGGTTTCACTACGACCTGACGACCGTGTTCTATCGGCTGCTGCGGGGACAACACATCCACCACGGACTGTGGGACCCGGAGCACGGTCAAGTGACCGGCGACTCCCCGCTTGTCGCGCAGATTCATCTCGTCAACACGCTGGCGACGAAGGCGTTGATCAGCGCGGGGCAGCGAGTGCTCGACGTTGGTTGCGGCATGGGTGGCTCGTCGATTCACCTGGCTCGCGAACGTCACTGCGACGTGACCGGCATTACTTTAAGTCCCGTTCAGAAACTATGGGCGACGACTTCGGCCGCCTTCAGCGGTGTTCGTCGGCGGACTCGGTTTCGTCAAGCGGACGCCGAAGCCATCGAATTCTCCGCAAGTCAATTCGATGTCGTCTGGAGCGTCGAATGCACTGAGCATCTCTTCGACAAGCCGGCGTTCTTTCGCAAGGCCGCAAAGTGGCTGAAGCCCGGCGGTCGCATGGCGATCTGCGCATGGCTGGCCGGCGAGAAGTCCGACACACCCGCAGGTGTTGAGCAGGTTCGCCAAGTCTGTGAGAACTTCCTGTGTCCGTCACTCGGCAGCGAATCGGACTATGTTGGCTGGATGACGGCCGGCGGACTGGAAATGGTCGAAGCCGCCGATTGGACCGACCAAGTGCTCGCCACCTGGGAGATCTGCGAACGCCGAGTCCGTCGCACCGGAATGCGATGGCTGGCGAAACTCGTCGATCGCAACACGCAAAATTTCCTCAATCACTTTGAAACGATTCTGAACGCCTACCGCTCGCGAGCGATGGGTTACGGCTGCTTCGTGGCACGGAAGAATTGAAAAGTCGGATGGGCACTCCTGCCCGATCCGGACGGACAAGAGTGCCCATCCTACAGAGACCATCATAGAAGATGCCCTCCGACTTCACTGGCTGCCGTTCACTCGCGTGCGATTCGCCGTCGGCGTTCTCTTTGGCGTCACGACTCAGCTTGTATTCCTGTTGACGGTACGAGAACTGTTCGCATTCTTGCGCGGCCAGATCCCCGCGCGAGCCGGTTCGTTATGGTGGGACGTGTTTCTCGCCGCGCAGTTCGCCTTGCCGCACAGTTGGCTGCTGCTGCCGAGCACTCGCAAGTGGTTGTCACGTTGGATTGCCGCGCCGTTTTATGGCCTGGTGTTTTGTCTGGCGACGTGCGCCAGTCTGTTCGTGACATTTGCCTATTGGCGGACCAGCGAAGTCGAGCTGCGGGAGGTTTCGCCGCAGGCTCGATGGCTGATCGACGTCGGCTTCTTCGGCAGTTGGATCGCGTTGTTTTACAGCCTGCACTTGTCGGGCTTGGGATATCAGACGGGGCTGACACCGTGGTGGCTTTGGGTGCGAGGAAAACCGCAACCTCGTCGCGGCTTTGAACTGCGAGGAGCGTACCGTTTCATGCGGCATCCGATTTACGCAAGCTTCCTCGGCCTGATCTGGTTTACGCCGACGATGACGCTCGACCACGCGATCCTGACCGGTCTCTGGACCGTCTATATCTTGGCGGGCAGCCATCTCAAGAACGAACGCTGGCTCATTTCCTCGGCGACTCCTACCGGCAGTACCAGGCTCGGATACCGGGATTCGGAATCACAATCCGGCGAACCGGTGGGCGTCAGCCCCCGGACGGTGCTTGTTTGCAATTCGTCCGGGGCCTAACGGCCTCCGGTTCACCTGAAAATACGCTCGAGCCGACAACACAAACCCGATGACGATCCACCGGAAACGATTTCTGTTGCTGGCAGTTTACGCGTTGATCGCGTTGCCGTTCGTGGCGTTTTCGGCGGTGCGGGTGTTGCGATCGAATGCCAACTCGCCGCTCGATTGGATGCCCGAGTCGATGCTGGCCAAGCGGGCGTACCTGGACTTCACGAAGCAATTTGAATCGGGCGACGTGGTCGTTGTGAGTTGGCCGGGTTGCATGATTGATGAACCGAAGCTCGACCGCGTCGCGCAGAGCCTGCGTCGCTCGAAAGTCTTTCACGACGAGAAGGAAGCGTGGTATTTCGACCGAGTCGTCTCCGGTCGCGAGGTGGCCGAGTCACTCACGGCCGAGCCAGTCAGCTTGCCGCGCGAGAAAGTCGCACAGCGGCTGCGCGGTTCGCTCATCGGCGACGACGGCGAAACGACCTGTCTGGTGATCGCGTTCAACTCGGCCGGGTTGAAACGTCGCGGCGAACTCGTGCCGTACATCCGCGCGGCGGTCACCAAGTATGCCGACGTGCCGATTTCGGACGTGCATCTCGCCGGGCCGGTGATCGATGGACTGAGTGTCGATGACGCCAGCCAGCGAACGATGGACACCTATGCGGCTCCGTCCGCCATCGTCACGCTGATCGTGGCGTGCATCTGTTTGCGGTCGATTCGCTCGGCGCTCTTGGTCTTCGGTTTGTCGGTCTTCTGCCAATTAGTCACGCTGGCCTGTGTGGACTACGCCGGCGAGCCGATGAACGCGCTGCTGATCGTGCTGCCTCCGCTGGTGCAGGTCATCATGGTTGCAGGCGGCATCCACTTGGTGAACTACTTCAAAGAGATCAACACGCACGTCAGCGGCGTGGAAGCGGCTCGGCAAGTCCTCTCGATGGCGTGGCTTCCCTGCTTCATGTCGGCGATGACATCGGTGATCGGACTGGCCTCGCTGCTGGTCAGCCCGATGCTGCCGATCCGTTCGTTCGGGCTGTATTCGTCGATTGGCGTGCTCGTCAGCGCAGCGGTCTCACTGACGTTCATCCCCGGTGTGATGTCGCTGTTCGGAAGAAATGTCGCCATCAAGCTCCCGTGTGATGAGCCTTCTTCAGACATGTCGATGAACTCGGAAAGGCTCGTCACGTGGAGCGATGACGGCTCCGTTGAGCCGCACCCGTTCTGGGACGGCCTCTCGCACATCGTCGAGCGTTGGCATCGGCCGTTGATTGCAGCGTGTGTGATCGCGATGATCGTTTGCGGACTTGGCTTGCCGAATCTGAAGACATCGATCCGCATCGAGACGCTGTTCAACTCCGACAGCCGAATCATGACCGACTACCGCTGGCTGGAAGAGCACGTCGGCCCGCGCGTGCCAATTGAAGTGCTCGTCCGCTTCGACAGCGAGTGCGAGCTGTCGACCTACGACCGCGTCCTGCTCGTCAACAAAGTCCATCGAGAGCTGTCGTCGCTCAACGGCGTGGGGGCGACACTCTCGGCCGTGACGTACCTACCCGATCCGAAGACACCGAAAGAGGCACCGGCCATCGTACGTCGCAAGATCGCTGCAAAGATTCTCGATGAGAGTTTGCCCCACTTCGATGACCTCGGCGTCTTGCGCACGACCGACGGCGATCAAACGTGGCGGATCACCGCGTTTGTCAGCGCCGTTGAACCGCTCGATTACGGCCAGTTTGTCGCGAAGGTCCGGACACAGATTGACCCGCTTTTGAAGGACGACGACGGCCGCGAGCTCGCCAACGTCGCCGCTAGTTACACCGGCATCATGCCGCTGGTTCACGAGATTCAACGGCAGTTGCTCCGCGATTTGTACGACAGTTTTGTCTCTGGCTTCACGGTCATTACGATTGCCATGACGATCGTCCAAGCGGGCTTGCTGACCGCGCTGATTCCGATGATCACGAACATCTTCCCGACGCTGATCATGTTCGGAACCTTGGGCTGGCTGGGGTTGTCGCTCGACATCGGCTCGGTAATGACCGCCAGCATCGCGCTCGGCTTGGCCATCGACGACGAGCTGCACTACCTGACCTTCTTCCGCCGCGAATTGGAAAAAGGCCGCTCGATCCGCGACGCGATCCGGTTGGGCTATCGCCATTGCGGAGTCGCGATGACACAGACGTCGATCACCTGCGCCGTTGGCCTGTCGGTCTTCGCGTGGAGCGAGTTCATTCCGACGTCGCGCTTCGGCTGGGTGATGGCCATTCTGATCTCGCTCGCGTTGTTCGCCGACTTGCTGCTGCTGCCGGCGCTGCTGTTCAGTCCGCTGGGCCGATTCTTTTTGCCAAGCCAAGCGACACGGCAAATTCACGCCAGCAGTGCAGCTTCGATCGTCAATCCGGGGCCGAACGCGAGAGCCACACACGGACCGCTGACGGCTTCCTGACGCATTCGATCGAGGATGAACAGGATCGTCGGTGACGACATGTTGCCGAAGTCGGCGAGCACCGATTCGCTGATGGCCCACTGTTCGCGCTGCAAGCTGAGCGCTTCGCCGGCTGCGGTCAGAATGCGCGGTCCGCCCGGATGAAACGCCCACGAACGAATGTCGTCGATGCTCAAGTTGCGTGCGCCGAGCCATTCGCTCAGCCACGGCCGCAGATGCTGTTTGATGAGTTCGGGAACGCGAGCCGACAAGGTCATCTCAAAACCATGATCGCGAATCCGCCAGCCCATGTCGTCCAGTGTGTCGGGCAACACGACCGAGCCAGAGGCCAGCAACTGCCAGCTTGTCGGACTAGGAGGACTTCCAGAAGTAGCCGAACTCTCACGACTTCGGCTACCGGTCAGCACAACGGCCGCCGCGCCGTCGGCGAAGAGTGCGTTGGACACGATGCGATCCGGCGACCAGCCGTATTGATGATGCAAGCTGCACAACTCGACGCAGCACAGCAGCACGTTTGCGTGCGGATCGGCTTTCAGAAACGCATCGGCGACACGCAATCCGTTGAGCGCTCCGTGGCAACCCATGAAGCCGATGTGGGTCCGAGCCACACTCGGTGACAGTCCCGCCGCTTGCAGCAGCTCGATGTCGAAGCCAGGGGCGTGAAATCCACTGCAACTCACCGTCACCAGATGCGTGATGTCGGTCGCCTCGGTTTGTGAATCGGTTAATGCTCGCAGAGTCGCGGTCTTCGCGAGCCGACTCGCGTGTTGTTCGTAGATCCGCATACGTTCGGAGGTCGATGGGCCGAGCGGGCTTTTCGTGCTGCGTGGCGAGTACGTCGATTGTTGAACGACTCCCTCATCGCCACTCGTTTCCAGCACGACGCTGTGCCGGCGTCGTACTCCCGCACGTCGATAAAGGCCGCGCAACACGCGGGCTTGCTCCTCGGTGTCGGCATTGAACGGCAGCACGAACTCCGCGGCATTGGCTTGAGCGATCGAATGCTCCGGCAAGGCCAATCCGAATCCGCGAAGCCAACTCGGCATGAGTGAAACCTTTCATACTTCGCTCGGCCACAATTGAAACTGGCGAGCGGGGCGGCGTCAGCCCCCCGGTGCAATGACCCTCAGACCGGGGGGCTGACGCCGCCCCGCTCGCCAAAATCGCTTAGTGAGATCGTCAGTGATTGCGGCATTGATAAGCTGACACCACGCACGAGCGGCTGCAAGAGATTCGGCACCTTCGGGAGCAGGAGCATCGCACACCTGACACACGTCGGTGATTTCAGAAGTGCGGCCAGCATTCGACACGCTCGCTGACGCCTCCCCACAATCCGCATGTGCTCGCGAGACCATGTCGTCGCGAGCGCTGGCTGCCAATCGTCACAGGCCGCGTTCGCCAATGGTGCGAGTGCGACGGCCGAAGCCAATGCCCAGCCCATTCCTTCACCCGTAAATGGTTCGACGTAGCCCGACGCATCACCGAGCACAAACAATCGCTCCACCGCGACCGGCGTTGTCGAGCGTGTGAGCGCCGGCGTGCCGAGCCATTCCGCCTCGGCCATCGTAGAGATCGCCGGGAATCCCGCTTGAGACAGCACGTTGGACGCCGCGCGAGCTGGTCCGCCGGAGTCGCGAATCAGACGCGCATCGAACGCGGCGGCGATGTTCAACGCACCGCTTTCGACACACACCAAGCCGACGTATCCGCCGCGACCGACCGCCATGTGAATCACACCCGGCGTGTACTCGGCGGAGAATTCCGTGACCTCGCAACCGGCCCCGACGCGCGCTGACCGCGTCGTCCGGTCGTGAATCTCGCGGACGCTGCACAAGCTCGGATTGCCTAAGCCATCCGCCGCGAGGACGACCTTCGCGCTGGTTAAAGTCCTAAGCCGCGAAGCGGCGAAGGAGTTTAGCCGGGGGCGCAAGCCCCCGGTTTCAGCAGCATCGGAATCACTAAGCCCTGAAAGGGCGACACTCGGACGATTGCCGTTGATGCGGCGGCGCCCCTCCGGGGCTTCGAGACAATCGTCGGCGAACATCCTGGGGCTTGTGTCCCCGGCTAAACTCCATCGCCGCTCCGCGGCTGAATCCGGAGAGCAATCGGGCAACGCGGGTTGCGGTTTCGCTTGGATGCTTTCGGTCGCGTGTTTCAATTCGACGATTCGTCCATCGTCGTTGGCTTCGCCGACCGTCGCGATGACACCGTCTTGAAACGTGACGCCCGCGCGGATCGCAGCCTCGACGAGTTGTTGATCGAGCACCGATCGTGAGACCGCTCGTCCGCTTGGCAGTGGAAGACTCAAGCGACGCGATCCCGATCGCAAATGAAAACCACTCAATTCAACCGCGCCGCTGTCGTGCAAAATGTCGCCGAGGCCGATCTCTTCCAACAGCGACACCGCCGCATGATTCAAGCACGCTCCACAAACCTTGCGGCGCGGAAAGAGTTTCTTGTCGAGCAACAACACGCGACGCCCGCCGAGCGCAAGCTGCCGAGCCACGACTGATCCGGCGGGGCCGGCTCCGATGACGATCACATCCCAGTCGGTCGTCATGGTCGTCTCCAAGTGAGCAAGAAGCGTTGCGGCCAGTGTCGCGAGATCGTCGCTCCCGGCAAGCCGGCTTGCTCACAAAGACGCAACGCTTCTTGCGGCGTGAAGGCTCCCGCGACCGACAGCGGTCCATCCACATGCACGATTCGCGACCGCGACAGCAATCGCGTTCCGAGCATCGCCAGCAAGTAGCCACTGCGACTGCGAATCAAATCGTTGACCAGAACGGCGCGTTCCGCCGCCGCAGCCATCGACCGCAGCACGCGCACCGCGTCCGCTTCCTCCAGATGATGCAGGAACAGCGAGCACATGACGACGTCGAACTCCGCCGGCAACGGCTGTTGCAGCAGGTCGTGGTGAAAGAATTCCATCGACTCACCCGCCGAGTCGGCTCGACGTCGTGCGATGTCCAGCGCGGTCGGGCTGATGTCACAGCCGGAGACTCGGATCGGCAAACCAGTAAACTTCGCCCACCGAGCGATTGCAGTCGTCACATCTCCGCCACCACAGGCCACGTCGAGCAATCGCAGTGGCCTCGCGGCAGAACACTCAGTTGCAAGCAGACGTAAAGCAGGACATACGATCGCCGCGCTGCGGCTCCACCAATTGACGCGACGCAATCCCGCCAACGCGCGTGCGTGTTCCGAGACTTCGAGCGACGGCTCATCCATCAGTTCTGATTCTCGGTGCCGCTCAGTCAATCGCTTCAACGCACGCAGTTGATTCAGCCATAGCATCAGGCGGTCTCGTACGGTTGCCCCTGCGACTTTCAGGCGAGCGGGGCGGCGTCAGCCCCCCGGTGAATCGGCCAGCGCCAGGACCAGGGGGCTGACGCCGCCCCGCTCGCCTAGTTATTCACGGCTCAGCGTTGGTAAATCGGCAGATACCCGTTGTCGATCTGCAAGATTGTGGCGTTCATCGCGGTGTTGTAGACCTCGCCGACGTGGCCGTCTTTCCAAGCGCCATTCGCGGACTGAGTGCTCAAGATCTGCTTGCTGGTCTCGGCGAAGTACTTGTTCCACTCTTCGTCACCCAAGCGGTACACGACTTGGGAGTAGTAGTAATGCGAGTAGTGCCAATGTCCGAAGAGCTGATTGCTACCCCCCTTGCCCGGCCAGACGTTTTGGCGGCAGTACTCCAGCATCTTCTTGACGTGCTCCGATTCACCGTACTCGCCCGCGTTGAACATGGCGGCACACGCGGCGGCGGTGATCGGCGGGCGAGCGCCTCCGCCTCGGATGCTGTATTGTACGCCCCCTTCCGGAGTCGTGCAGTCTTGGATGTACTTCTTGGCTTTCTCGATGACTTCCTTGGGCACCGGGATGCCGGCATTGCGGCAGGCTCGCAGTCCTTGCACCTGTGTGATGCAAGTTGAGCCTTCATCAAAGTTCGGTTGATCCTTGGCCGAGACGTAGCCCCAACCACCACGCTCAGTCTGGGCTTGCGCGGAGAACTCGACCGCCTTGATGAGCACGCGCTTCAAGTCGGCGCGACGTTCGGAGTCTTCTTCCTCGCCGTAGACTTGCGAGAGGAACAGCATCGAGAAGCCGTGCCCGTAGGTGTAGTGATAGTCGTCCTTGAAACCGATCAGCCCGGACGGCTGAGCCATGTCGAGCAGATAATCCACCGCCAGCCGAATGTTCTTGGAGTACTTGCCGCGCGTGGTGGTTGAGCCTTCCGCCAACATCGCATTGCCCGCCAGCGCGGTCATCGCGACGCGGTACTGCCCTTGATTGGCCTCCCAGTACCCTTGCCGCCGCTGTTCTCGCGCGAGGTAATCAAGTGCTCGCGAGACCGCCGCCACGATCTTGGGGTCTTTCTTCTTCTTGACCGCCCACGCCAGATCGGGAAGCAGAAGCAAAGCCATCGCCGCCAAGACCACCACTGTTCGACGCATGATGCTGTTCCTCGACATGAGCCACGACTGAGACGCGTGAGGTATATCAACTGCGAAGCGTCACCGAACAGGTCGTTGCATTCGTAGGACGGGCAAGAGTGCCCGTCCTACGCCAGCTCACCGATGCCCGCTTCAATTTGCTCAGCCGTGAAACACAGCACTTGCACGCCTGCCCGGTCGAGTTCCGGCAATGGTGCGGATCGGCTCTGGATGACGATTACTTTCACTCGGCAACCATTGTCGAGCGCCGACTGAACCAGCCGCTGCCGCGATTCATCCCAGCCGAGGAACACACACACGAGCGCCGAGATATGAGGTAGCTCGGTCGCCAGCGCGGCTGTCAGCTTCTCAAATGGATTCGAGCGACACGACGGAACGTCGGCGAGGATGTCCAACACCGCATCAATCGGCGTCGTGCTGCGGCCCGTGCGGAAGATGTGCAACTCCGAACCGGCGGCAAAGACATCCAACAGGTACTCACCACGCGCAAAAACCTCCGCGACCGACGCAGTCAGGCTGACCGCCGCTTCGAGTTCCCGCTCACCTTTCCGGCGCAGCCGAGGATGATTCGGCCAGTCGACCGCGGTCCAATTCTGCGGCCGCCAATTGCGCGGCAAAAATGTGTCGAGCACCAACCCCAGCCGATGAAAGTATTCCTCATGAAACTCACGCACGACCGGCTTCGCCAGCCGTGCCCACGATTTGAAGTCGATATGCCTCGGTGAGTCCCCCGGCATGTACTCGCGGTTGCCGATGTATTCGGGAGACTCGCCGATCTGCGACATCAGCGAGACACCCCCCGGCTGATAGCGCTGCCCAATGTCGACATTGATCCGCTGCAACGGCTCGAACCGCGGCAACACGAGGATCGGCCGAGATTCCTTGCGGCCCAGTTGATTGCGAAACAGATTGAACGGAAACGTCGAGAACGCGCGGATGCTCGGCAACACATACCGACCACGACGGCGCGGGATGACGCAAATCGGCAGCTTCGCCGATTCCCCCGCTGGCAGCGTCGGCACCATTCGCTCTTCACGGAGTGCTTCCCACGTCGCCGGCAACTTGAACACCGCCAAGGACACGTCGAGCAACGGCCAGCGGTTGTTGTTCGTGACGGTGAAGTCGCCGCGCACCGTTTGTCCTGCGGTCACTCGATCGGGCCATTCGCCAGAGATGGAAACGCTCAACCAGCGCAAGACCGAACCACACGCCGACGCAACCATCACCAGCACTCCCAGCGTGACCGGTATCTGATAGATCGGCATGTCATCCGTAATCGCCCCCGCCAAGGCCGAGACCGATAACGCCAACATCACCACTTTGCCCGGCTGCGTGAACGGGTACGTCCAAATGAAGAACAGCAGTCCTGGAAACGGCCGCTCCCGAAACATTGCCCGATCCGCAATCATCGGCCGCAGAAAGCCGGACACCAACCGACCTACTCGACTGCGCGGTGCGGGCACATTGGCAACAGACGGCGGGCGATCGGGCATATTCGTTAGCAAATCTTTCTGGCGAGCGGGGCGGCGTCAGCCCCCCGGTGTCTTGGCAATGTTCGCGGCTCAACCGGGGGGCTGACGCCGCCCCGCTCGCCTGTTTCACTGTTTATTCGCGTCGTCGCGTGGTGTTGGAAGGGAATGAGGCTGAGTCAGTAACTCGTACATTTCTGGTCGGCGATCGGCGAGTCGGTCGATGGCGTGCTTTCCTGGGACGCGCGTCACTCGTTTGTTTCGCGACTGAGCCGGGTCGATGTCGGCATACAAGATGGTCGGCGCGGTGCTGCCAGTGCTTGCTAGCGTGCAGCCGCTCGGTTCGCAGATGCGGCTGCGGCCGATGAATTGGAAGCCCCGTTCCAGGCCGACTCGATTGACCGCCAGGAAGTAGACGGCGTTCTCCATCGCGCGCGAGTTGATCGTGAAGTCGGCAACGCATTCGGCTCCGGGAGGCCAGTTCGTTGGCAGCACGATCAAGTCCGCCCCAAGCAACGCCAGCGCGCGTGATGCTTCGGGAAAGGCCGCGTCGTAGCAGATCAACATGCCGATCTTCACACCGTCGGCCTCGAAGACCGCGAACGGCCGGTCACCGTAGTTCGTCCGCATGTCGATCCCCAAGTACGGCAGATGCACCTTGCGATACGAGCCGATCAAACCGTTCGGCCCAACCAACGCGACCGCGTTGAAGAGCCGGTCCCCCTCCTTTTCCAACAAACCGAAGACGACAAAAACATCGAGATCACCACAGACCTGTGCGAACCGCTGAGTCGCCGAGCCAGGCAGCGTCTGAGCGAACGGCTTCGCTTCCGCCACCGAGTCGAAGCAGTAGCCGGTCAGCGCGCATTCCGGAAAGCAAATCAGCTTGGCTCCGGCCGCGGCGGCTTCTTGCAACTTCGCCAGCATCGCGGCCAAGTTGGCTTCGGGTTTTCCAATCGTGACATCCATCTGAACAGCGGCGATTCGCATCGTAAGAACTCCAATCTAATTCCGACTCTCTGAGTTTCGACCCCAACGGCCTCGTGCCGTTGGTGAAGCCGATGGCAGGCTAGTCGATGTCGTTCCCACTCCTCCACCTGTCCCTTTCCTCCGCCTGCGGCGGAGGAAAGGGACAGGTGGAGGAGTGAGTGGTCTCATGCCTGTTAGCTCACCATCGTTTTCACCATCCGGGCAAGCCGGATGGGGCCATCAACGCGAACGTCAAATCTATCGAACTAAAGTAACTCAGCCACTGGCCGACCCGTACTAGCTCGCACGGAGAACCCATCGGGGCTGATCCCCGTTTCCGGCGCGATGCCCAGCGTTTGAAACAGCGTCGCGGCGAAATCTTCGGGGCTGACGGGGCGATCTTTGACATACGCCGCTTGAGCATCCGAGGCACCGTACACCGCACCACCGCGAATGCCCGCTCCGGCCAGCATGGCCGAGTAGCAATTCGGCCAATGATCGCGACCAATAGCGGAAGCTCCACGACTGATGCGCGGTGTCCGTCCGAATTCGCCAACCAACACGACCAGCGTGTTGTCGAGCAATCCGCGCTGCTGCAAATCTTCCAGCAATGCCGACACCGCGTTGTCGCACACCGGTAACGCCCAGCCGAGTCCGTTCCAACCGTTGCCGAAGATGTCGATCCCACCGTTGCCGTGCATGTCCCAGGTCTCAACGCTGTTGAACTTCTCTCCCGGAGCCAACCCGCACCACGCGACGACATTGACCAAGCGAACTCCCGCCTCGACCAGCCGCCGCGCCATCAGCAGATTCTGGCCGAGCGGGTTGCGTCCATACCGATCGCGCACCGAGTCCGGTTCGCGATCCACATCAAACGCCTGTCGCGCCGCCGAGCCGGTGAGCAGATCAAACGCCCGCGCCCGAAACCGTGACAGCGAATCGGCCGAGAGATTCGTCGCCAGCGGATCGAACTGCTCCAACAACTGCCTTCGCGCAGCGAGCCGATCCGAGGTCACTCCGTCAGCCGTATCAAACGCTTTGACTCGAAAGCCAGCCTCGCCCGGATTGTCGGCGTGATTCATGCCGATCACGAGCGGCGCATGCGCCATGCCCAACCATCCGCCCGTGACATACGTTGGTTCGGGAGGCATCGCTCCGCCCCCGAACTTCTGCAACCAAACATGCGAGGGGACGCTGGCATTCGACGGCTGCAACTTCGTGACGATCGAACCGAACGCCGGAGCATCCATCGCCGGCTGCGATTGTCCCGCCAGCAACATGCGATTGGCGACGTCATGCACCGGCACTCCATGACTCATCGAGCGAATCACCGCATAGCGATCCGCCAGACTGGCGAGCCGCGGCATCAGCTCACCCACCTGAAAGCCGGGGACCGCCGTTTCAATTGGCCGATACGGTCCACGAGTCTCCGAAGGCCCATTCGGTTTTACGTCCCACGAGTCGATTTGACTTAAGCCACCATATTGAAAAATGAAAATGCAGGACTTCTCTTGCGCTCGGCGCGGGTCTTCCGACCCCACCGCTCCTGCCGACCGCAGGTCTCCAGCACGAGCCGCGAACAGCCCTGGCAAAGACAACCCCAACGCCGGCACCGCTCCCACTTGCAGCAGTTGCCGCCGCGAGAGACGACCAAGTTGTGAGGTGTGACACGTCATTTGACTGGAGCTTCATTAGGCCGTTTGGATCACCAACGAATGCTTCGGTCTTGGCAGGCGCTTGCCAAGTTTTTGAAGACTTTCCAAATGCAGGTCGAGTGCCTCGCAAGCGTTTCCAAACGCCTCAGCCAGCGTGGCTCCGTTCGTCAGGATGTTCGGGAAATCCGAGAACTCGACGACATAGGCCGGGTCTTGGGCGTCGTACTCAATCGAAAAGACATACCCGCGATATTCGTGATGTGAAGTCATCATCGTCCTAGAATCTCCAATAGGCGGCGGATGTCAGCGGGATGACACGTCTTTCGACCACCATGAGGCACAACAATTGTCACCAGTCGGCCGTCGGCTCGGTGATACGTTCGGTGGCTGCCACGCTGATTGAATAGCACGAACCCTTCGTAACGCAACAGCGCATCGACTTCAGCGAACCGGATGCTTCTCGACGAACTTCGCATTTTGGCGATGAGCTTTTCTCGCTGGCTCACGATGCACTCCTCAGTAAGGTTCGTCTGCGTTTGCCACTCTTCACAGACCGGCGAGAAGTCTCTGAATCTCCAGTCGCTGCTTTTCAAACGACTCGTCATCGAACACCGGATGCAGGTCGGAGGTCGGCAGCAGCGTCGGCAGATCGACCCAGCTTTTGCAGCCGGCGAAGTGTGGCGAGTCGGCGATGACAATCGGCGTGGGCCGGCGGAAGACACGCGCAACCAGCACGAACAAGCCGGGAGTCCGGTATTGGAAACGCTGCTCGACCGTTGATTCCGACCAAACGTGCCGGCCACTCAATCGCGCGAGTGCCGCTCGATCAAGGACGTGATACACGTCTTCCACGACCGCGTACAAATCCAGCGAGAGGCCGAAGGGTTGCCCGCGCGATTGGACTCCTTCGAGCAACGGCCAAGCCTCCGGGATGATTTCGTCTCGTTGCTGATGAAAGTTGGTGGGGAAGAGCCAGAACTCGCGATGCTCGACATGGAATCCTTCGCGGCCTTCGTGAATGCCCCCCTTGCGGAGGATTAGCGTCTGCCGCCCCGCCGCGAGCGCAGCACAGACAACGGCCCATTCTTTGAACGCGAACTGAGTTTCGGTTGGCATGATTTCCGTGGGGCTTCGCGAAGTCCTGTTAGCACGACGCACAAGCGAGTGGTTGTTCCTACGACGATTTGACCACTCGCTCGCGCGTCGTGCTAGGTTGCGCAACCGCTTCTTACCTACTTCTTCGCCTTCTGTCGCGCCGCTTCCAATCGCGGCTTGGCGTCCTCGGCCCACTGGGTCTGCGAGAATTCTTTCAGCAGCGATTCGTAATCGGCGACCGCCTTCGCCCATTCGCCGAGTTGTTCGTCGCAAGCACCGGCTTGAAACAGCGCGGGGGCTTGCCAGGCCGGGTATTTGTAGAGCAGGTAGACCCGCAGGTAGTTCTCCAGCGCGGCCTTGTAGTCCTTCTGAAAGTAATAGGTCTCGGCAAGCATCAACTGAGCCTTCGCGGCGGTCTCAGTGCGAGTGCCGTTCGGGTCGTCGATGACCTGTTTGAAGGCGGCGCGTGCCTCTTCGAATTTCCCTTGGCTCTTGAACGCTCGGCCGAGCACTTCGTCGGCTTGATACAGCAGCTTGCTCTTGGCGTCCCACGCGCGGAAATCGGCGACTGTGGCAATGGACTCGGCGTAACTTTTCTTTTGCCACTGAATCTCCGCCAGCAGGATGAAGACGCGCGGGAACCAGTCTTTGTTTTTCATCTCCGGGTCCGCCTTCGCGGCGACCAGCGGCTTGAGCAGATCCAACGCGGGGTCCGCTTGCTGGCGTTGCAGGTGAGAGAGCGCCAGATAGAACGCCGCGTCCGTCTTGTAGCGACCCTCGGCGAAGCGAGTACGGATCGCGGTCGCAGACTTTTCGAGATCCGCCCACTGCTGTTGTTCTTCCGCGATCGCCATCAGTCGGAACAGCGAGTCTTGTTGCACGTCGGCATCCGACTTCGGGCTCTGTTCGAGTTGCCGGAACGCGGTCTTTGCCTCGTCGATCTTGCCAGCGAGCAATTCACTCTCCGCGAGATTGAACCGGGCATTGTCCGCCACATCGCTGTCGGGAGCCTCGGCGATCAGTCGCTTGAAGAGTTCATCCGCGCGGGGAAAACGTTCGGCTTCGTAATTCAGCAACGCCCACTCTTCGAGCAGCTTGTCGAGGTTCTCCGGCTTCGGGAACTTGACGAACAGCTTCGTGTAACCGGCATCGGCATCGTCAATCTTGTTGAGCCGTCGCAGCGTGCGTGCCGTCTCCAATCCCGCGAGGAAGCCGTAGCGTCCCGGTGAATACGTCTCGAACGCTTCCGCAAACGCCTTCGCCGCCGGTTCGAGTTGGTTGTCGAGCTGCAAGGACTCACCCAGCTTGAACGCCGCCTCGGGCGCGAGCGCGTGTTGCGGAGACTCCTTGACCAGCCGAGCGAACCCTTCGGCGGCCGGCTTGTATTGTTTCTTCTCAAACTGGCTCCACGCTTGGCCGGAGAGCGCCGGGATGAAGTGCGGCGACTGCGGGCCGGCGGCCACGGTCGTCGTGTACCAATCGAGCGAAGCATTGAAGTCTTTGTGAGCGTAAGCAATTTCGGCGAGTTGCAGCGTCGTCCGCACAATCAGCGGACTGTTGGGGAGAGCCGTTCGGAGTTGTTCGATCGACTGCTTCGCCACGTCGAACTGTTTCAGATTCGCTTCGGCCAGCGACTTTGCCACGAGAGCCTGATCGAGCTGCTCTCCTTTCGGTGCGAGCCGGACGTAGTCGGCCGACACCGCGACCGCTTCGGCGTATTTCTTCTCCGCGAGCGCACTGCTGGCGAACAGAACCAACCCGTCGAGGAACTCCGACGCGGCCCCTTCCTTGCGGACTTGCTCAACGACGGGCGTTAGCGTTTCGATCACCGCCGAGTGCTGCTTTAATCGCTGCTGCGCGCGGGCGAGGTGATATCGCGCCTGCCCCTGTGTCTGCGGACGCTGTGCGGTGGCCAACACTCCTTTGATCAACTCGGCCGCCGCCGTCGCGTCCGCATCGGACCCGCGGCTGAGCAGCACGCGGCCACGCAACAAGTCGTTGTACAACTTGAGTCCGCTATTCGGCTGCGTTGTGACGAACTGCTTCGTGTAATTCTCCGCCGCTTGAATCGCTGCCGTGCGAATCTCCGGCGTCGCCGCACGGTTGGCTCGTTGCAACGCGGCTTCGCCGGCGAAGTACAACGAGTCGTCCGCCCATTGACCTTGCGGCCAACGCTTCACGACATCGGCGAAGTGCAACTCGGCCGAGTCGAACTGCGAAAGTCGCAGCTCACAGTCCGCCCATTGAAAGAGCACTTGCTCGGAGATCGGGTTCTGCGCGTGGGCCTCAAACGCGGCCTTGAGCGTTGCGGAGGCTCCGGCCAGATCGCCGAGTTGTTTCTGCGACATGCCTCGCCAATAGCTGGCGGTCGCGGCTTGCTCCGGCTCTTTCGCTGCAAGCTCAAACTGCGTGGCGGCGGATTTGTAGTCCTTCAATTCGTAGTAGGCGTTGCCGGCGTTCAATCGAGCAGTCGCGACCTGCTTGCTCTCCGGAAAATTCTTTTGGAGGTCCGTGTACTCCTTCGCCGCGTTCGCGAAGTCTTTCTGCTCGAACAACCGATTCGCGATTTGCAACTGTGCCTGAGACGCCCGCACTCCGGCCTTGTTAGCGGCGATCTCACGATACAGGACCATCGCTTCCGGAGATTTCTGTTGTGCGTCGAGCGACTTCGCCAAGCCCCAGCGCGAGTCCTCCAGCATACGGCTTTGCGGATAGAGTTTGATGGCCTGCTGAAAACTCGCCGCCGCCGCGTCCACTTTGCCGAGCCGCAGGAGCGTGTCTCCAAAATACGGTAGCGCGTATTCGCGCAGCGGGTCTTCCGGAGACTTGGCAAAGAACGCTTGAAACTCTGGCTCGGCCGATTTCAGGTCGTCGAGGAAATAGCTCGACTCTGCGACACGGTACATCGCCTGCGGCACCTGCTGATTGTTCGGGTACTCTTTAACGAACGCTCGCAACACGGTGCGGGCTTCGTCGTACTTCTCCAAGTTCGTCAGGGCGAGTCCCAAGTACAGCCGCGCGAACGGGACACGCTCGTGCTTGGCATGATCCTTCAGAAACTTTTTAAACGTCTCCTCGGCCAGGCCCCAGCGGCTCTGCTTGTAGAAGCCGACCGCCGCCGCGTAGTCATCCGCCGCTTGATCGGCACGAGCCACCTGCGGTGCGAGAAAGGTTGCGCTTCCAAGTCCACTGAGGACCACGGCGACCAACAAGAATTGCTGAATCGGCCGCCAACCGAGACTGCTCCGAATGTTCCACATTGCTTGCTCCCAACACAGTAACTCATCACCCCATGAACCAGGCGAGCGGGGCGGCGTCAGCCCCCCGGTCCAATCGACGAATGACCGGGG
>SXGU01410958.1_pt1 | contig 34654 bp, 24 predicted proteins | sample 3174531 | NCBI WGS metagenome assembly SXGU01 (sample SAMN11356863, study PRJNA531348) | freshwater metagenome | isolation source: freshwater sample F1-140 | place: China: Fuxian Lake, Yuxi | collected 2017-12-25 | reverse complement strand
GTTATCGCGCCGATGCCGGGGTGCGGGCGCTTAATGAATTAAAACCATTGCTGGGACTGGAATTAACGGCAACGCCGTTTACCGAGAGCAGCAAAGGGCCGGTGCCGTTTAAGAATGTCGTCGTAGATTATCCTTTGGCGAAAGCAATGGATGATGGTTTTGTAAAAGAACCCGCCGTTGTCACGCAACGTAACTTTGATGCTTCACAGCATACCAAAGAAGAAGTAGAGCGCATCAAGTTGATGGACGGAATTCGTTTGCATGAAATAACCAAAGTGGAATTGCAGACTTATGCACACGAAAACGATGTAGCGGTGGTTAAACCGTTTATGTTGGTGATAGCCAGGGATACCACTCATGCCGCACAATTGGTTGGATTGATGGAGTCGTCGGCATTTTTTGATGGCCGATACCAAGGCAAAATTATTCAGGTGGATAGCAGCAAGAGCGGTGCCGCCGAAGAAGAAATGATTACCCGGCTTTTAGCAGTTGAAAGCCATGATGAGCCGACCGAAGTGGTGATTCACGTCAACATGCTGAAAGAAGGTTGGGACGTGACCAATCTTTATACCATCGTGCCGCTACGCGCGGCGAATGCCAGAACCTTGATTGAGCAATCGATAGGCCGTGGTTTGCGCTTGCCTTACGGTAAACGTACCGGTGTGACAGCCGTGGATAGATTGAACATCGTTGCCCATGACCGTTTTCAGGAAATTGTCGATGAAGCCAATAATCCTGAAAATCCGTTGCGTATGCAGCAGGTGATTCTCGATGCGCCTTCCGATGAAGAAAAGGCTGAAAGTGTGACCGTGGGTTCAAATCTGGATGGTTTGATTAACGGTAAAACCGGCGGAATGATTTATCCGGCCTTAGATAACAATCCATCGGCGTTTAGCGGTATTGCCGAAACTAAAGTTGCGCAATTCGCTATCGCTGAATTGAACAAGCTGCAACACAGTCCTGGGACTGTTGCCACCAGCAAAGCGTTATTGCATATTGATGTACAAAAATCGGTTACTCAGGCTGTCACCGAACATTTAAGTGCCGGTCAACAATCATTGTTTGATACTGAAAACCCGGTTGATGTCGCTGAGATAGTCGCTAAAACTACGGCGCTGATGGTGAACCATACCATAGATATTCCCCGTGTGGTTGTGGTGCCTAAAGGCGAAGTCAGTTATGGCTACAAGCCGTTTACGTTAAACCTTAGCGGATTGAATTTGCAACCCTCTGAGCGGGATATTGTTATTCACAGCCTGCAAACCAACGAGCAGGAATTAATGGCGGCACAAGTGGGTTTGATCGAGGCAAAACCGGAAAATTATATTGTTCACGCCCTGATTGATTATGACGATATTTCTTATGATGACCATGCGGATTTAATCTATGACTTGGCAACGCAAGCCGTTGACCATTTGCAAGGGTATCTATCAGAGGATGAAGTTAATAACGTCTTGAGCAATAACCGCCAGTTAATAGCCAAAACCATTCATACGCAAATGGCTGAACATTTTTGGGAGCAGGCTGATACTTACGAAGTCGAAGTGCGTAGTGGTTTTACGCCATTAAAAACTTGCGCTTATACTGTTGCTGCCGGTCAATCGGTTCAGCCTTATCGAGATACCGTAAGCGATAAAGGCAAAATCAAGCAGATGCTGTTTGGCGGTTTCAGCAAATGTTTATATCCAGTGCAGAAATTTGATTCCGATACCGAACGCCGATTTGCCGTGATCTTAGAACGCGATGCGCAAAAATGGTTTAAGCCAGCCAAAGGCCAGTTCAAAATTTTCTACAAAGACGGGGCTGAACATCCTGAATATGTCCCTGACTTTGTCGCTGAAATTGATGACTGTGTGTTGATGGTAGAAACCAAGTCTCAAGCGGAAATGGCTGATCCAAAGGTACAAGCTAAAGCAGATGCTGCGGTTAAGTGGTGTGAGAATGCCGGCGATTATCTTTTGAAAAACGGCGGTAAGGCTTGGAAATATTTATTAATCCCACACGATGAGGTTAAGGAAAATTTTCAGTTAGGGGATTATGTGCGAAAGTTTCGGCGCTTGTAACTTTGATCTGCTCCCATTTAAATATTTTGCTGGTTATAATTTTACCGGTACAAGTGTTCAATGTTTAACCGGCACGGACACTATATGCTCAACAGCCGCTCAATTTCAGCAAACCGCGAATCCACTCGTTTCATGGTTGCCAGCATTCCCATATAGGCTTCGTTGGAATAGGCTAACTGCTTGGCTACTAAACAATTATAAGTCCGCCAGTGCATGCCTTTGGGGTTCTATAACCGTTTTTAAAAACTTTGCCTTCCCTGATCGGTAAGGATTTGAAAAATTGGTTCAGATCGGAACCGTTCTATTTTTCCCGTTTTTTGTTGCTCGGTAGGTGATTGAATTTTTTTGATGTCGGTATTAAGCAATCCCTCTGCTTCTCCCCAGCGTGCGCTGGTGGCTAGACAAATTCTGGCAATATGGTAGCAATCGCTTTCTTTGCTTTTTTTAAGCTCTTCCAGTAATTCGAGGATTTGGCCGGATGTTAAAAAGGTCAGTTCTTGTTCATCCAGCTTTAATTTTCTGATTTTTCCTATTGGGTTTTCTTTTTGCCATTCGCCTATTCGCATGAGTTCGTTAAAAACGGCTGAAAGGTAAACGTGTTCGTGGTTTTATCGTGTTGGCGCTGACGCTGCTTATTAATCGGTCGTAAAGTTCGAACTTTTGATATTTTCCGCTCTGGGATCGCCAAAGCGTGTGCAAAGGTTATTGATCATTAATAGCCGGTTCTTGCCGTCTTTCAGGTTTTGGTCGTGCGCTGCATACTATAGCTTTATCAGGTCGGATAGCTTGCGTTTATCGATCTCGGTTGTGTCTCATTTCCCGGATTCGTTTTTCTTGATCATATTTTGGACTTTTGAGATTTTTGTCTGGACTTTGGGGGCCACTTTAATCCGCTCTCGCCCCGACCTCACAAAATTTATAAATACCGCCATGAATAAAGATCATTTAACAGGCTTAACTCGACAGAGTAATGTTTTCATGAATCTTGTTCAATTGGAGTTATTTATGAATACCCTCGTTAAAGCCACCGTCCTTTTAATGATGTTCGCATTTGAAGCGGCGGCAAAGCCCGATTCAAAATTCAACATCATCGCCAATCTCGATACCGGTCCGGGCAATGTAACCGTTACCGATAATGGCCGTATCATTATGAGTATGCATCAGTTTTATCAGCCTAAATTTACAGTGATTGAATATAAAGATAATGCGCTGCTGCCGTTTCCTAATAAAGAACTGTCGGATTCGGATTCAGTATCGAACCTGAAACTGGATTCCGTGCTGGGCATTAGGTCGGATGCTGCCGGCATCGTGTGGATGTTGGATAACGGCATGCGTAGCGGTGTCACGCCTAAGCTGGTCGGGTGGGATACCCGCGGCAATAAGCTGCATCGGGTCATTCATTTGCCGACACCGGTAGCGCCGAAGAATGCTTTTGTTAACGATTTTGCAATCGACACTAAACACCGGCATATTTTTATCAGCGATCCGGCCGGAGGGAGCAATGCGGCGCTGATTGTCGTTAATCTGAACACAGGAACGGCAAGACGCGTACTGGAAGGGCATAACAGCGTTATTCCGGAAGATGTCGATTTGATTATTGATAATGTACCGGTTCAAGTTAAAGATAAAGCCGGAAAATTGCTTCGTCCTCATATCGGCGTCAACCCGATTACCGAAGATTTGAACAACGAATGGGTTTATTTCGGTCCGATGCATGGACTCAGTTTATACCGGATAAAAGCGGACGATCTGGTCAACGAAAAGCTGGATGCCGAGACATTGGCAAAGCGTGTGGAACGTTACAGCGATAAACCGATTTCTGACGGCATGACCATCGACAAGGATAACAATATCTACCTCGGCGAGTTGGCAGCCAATGCGATTGGTGTGATTTCAGCCGACAAAAAATACCAACGGCTGGCGCAGTGCCCGCGCTTGTCATGGGTGGATTCGTTCAGTTTCGGGCCTAATGGGCAATTGTTTGCGGTGGTTAATCGCCTGCATCAGTCGGCAACGCTTAACGGCGGCGTGTCGGCATCCAAACCGCCGTATTATTTGTTACAGATAAAAGCCTTGGCTGGCGGATTGCCTGGACGATAAGCAACATCTCTATTTCAATCTTTTATTCACCACGAAGGCACGAAGGACATGAAGAAATAAAACTTCGTGTTCTTCGTGCCTCGGCAACTGCTCCTGCGTTGCTCTACCTCCTGCATCCATACAAGTCGTTCGTGGTGAGTTGTTTTAAGTTTTTTAAAACTCATAAGCCGTTAATATTCCGGCCTATCGCTGTTATTTTGTCCCGCAGCCAAAGATGGGCCGGATCTTTATCCTGCAATGGATGCCAAATCATCACTAACTCGTAACAAGAAGGAAGCTCGACAGGTACCGGAAATATGTCCAGCGGCGCAAATCTTTTAAACTGCTCGGCAATCCGGTAAGGCAGCGATAAGATCATATCGGTTTCGGCAACGATCAGCGGCGCGGAAAGAAAGTGCGGGACAATCAGTTTAATGCGCCGCTCCAAGCCCTGCTCCGCCAATTTTTGATCGATTAAACCGACATTGCTTCCGGTCCGGGAAATCAGCATATGAGAAGCCGCCAGATAGGCTTCTAACGAAGGCGGATTTGTTATAAACGGATGATTTTGCCTGACCACGCAGGCCATTTGATCGTTAAATAAATGTTCGCAGTGTAAATGAGCGGGCGGTTTTAATACCGATTCAAACCCGAGCACGACATCGAGACTGCCGTTTTCCAATTGCGCGGCCGGGAACGACGATTCGGTGCGCTTAATGTGAAGATCAATGCCGGGAGCGATTTGATCGATCAATCCCGATAACGCCGGTAATAACAGCAATTCCATATAATCCGTGGCCGCAAGCACGAATCGCCGTTGACTGGTTCTTGCTTCAAATTCCGATGGTGGTTGAATCAGCTGCTCCACCTCAGTCAATAAGTTTCTGACCGGTTCGATCAAGGCCAACGCTCTTTTGGTCGGTTTCATGCCTTTCGGTGTTTTAACCAGCAGAGGATCGTCCAATTGTTGCCGCAGCCTCTGCAAAATATGGCTCATCGCCGATTGCGTGATAAACATCTGTTCCGCCGCACGAGTAACGTTTAACTCTTGCATCAGTACATCGAAGGCCACCAATAAGTTCAGGTCAAAGGTTCTTAAATTAGACATTCGGGACTCTTTCAGCGTTGGTTTGACAGCGATTAGCATAACAAAAACACAGTCCGCGCCAGCTATGAATTGTGTCAATGATGCGATGAAATTTATACATTTAACAAAGTCCTCCTTTCAACTTACTGTATCACTCAGGCGTGTTGTTTAGTTTGAGTCGATCCAGTTCCCCCTCAATGGCCGGCCGACAAAATTTACAACACGCTGACCTTATCTATTGCTATTAATAGGAGACGCAACGATGTCAGCAACTATTTCAAAACGGTCTTTTCGACCGTACACCGGAGAAAAAGCGCGGATTAGCCGCGCTTACGATTATCTGATTCTGGTCTTGGCTCTTTTCCTGTTTATCGGAGCCTTTCATCTTCATTTTGCGCTGACCGTCGGCGACTGGGATTTCTGGGTGGACTGGAAAGACCGGCAATACTGGCCGTTGGTGACGCCGTTAATGGGCATTACTTTTCCGGCCGCGGTTCAGTATGTCATGTGGAATAAATTCCGTCTGCCGATGGGCGCTACGCTGTGTGTTGCAGCCTTGTTAATAGGCACTTGGGTTACCCGTATCTTTGCTTACCATTATTGGAACTATTTTCCGATCAACATGGTGTTACCGGCCACAATGTTGCCGGGCGCATTGGTCCTGGATTTTATCCTGATGTTGAGCAATAGCCTGACGATAACGGCCCTTTTTGGTGGAGCCGCTTTTGCATTACTGTTTTACCCCAGCAATTGGCCGATCTTCGGCATGTTCCATGTGCCTGTCGAGCAGGGTAACGGGCAAGTGACTGTCGCCGATCTATTCGGCTTCCAGTACATCCGCACCGGCATGCCCGAATATTTGCGCATTATTGAACGAGGCACTTTGCGGACCTACGGCCAATATGCGACACCGCTGTCGGCATTTGCCTCGGCGCTTTTATGCACTCTGATGTACACCTTATGGTGGTATATCGGCAAGTGGTTCTCGACCGTTCGTTACCTTAACAAAATCTAAAGGGAGGGGTTATGAAAACGATTTTAGTCAAAACCTTAACGGCATTCTGCCTGATTTTTTCCGTGTACTTGATCAATGTCCAGACTGCCATGGCCCATGGTGAGAAAGCCTTGGAGCCGTTCATCAGAATGCGCACCATCCAATGGTATGACGTGCATTGGTCGAAACAAGCGTTCAACGTCAACGAGGAAATCAGCGTCAGCGGTAAATTTCATGTCGCCGAGGATTGGCCTATCGGCGTACCCAAACCGGAAGCCTCATTTTTAAACATATCGACACCGGGGCCGGTGTTGATCAGAACCGAGCGTTATCTGAACGGCAAACCCTGGACTAATTCAGTGGCGTTGGAGCCGGGCGGCGATTACGACTTTAAGGTTGTGCTCAAGGGGCGCATGCCCGGTCATTACCACATCCATCCGTTCTTTAACTTAAAAGATGCCGGACAAGTGATGGGACCGGGGGTGTGGCTGGATATAGCCGGCAATGCGTCGGACTTTAGCAATCAGGCCAAGATCATCAACGGCGAGATGATCGATATGGAAAGCTTTGGCTTTGCCAATGGGGTTTTATGGCATGCGTTCTGGGGCATATTGGCAACAGCCTGGCTATTATGGTGGGTGCGAAGACCCTTATTCATATCCCGCTATCGCATGCTGGAAGCCGGCATGGAAGATGAGTTGATCACGCCTCAAGATAAGTTGATCGCCAAATCGGCCATGGTTGCTGTGCCGGTCATGGTCTTGGCTTTTAATGCGATGGCGAACAATGACCATCCGAACACGATTCCTCTACAGGCGTCTTTAGATCAGATTTTGCCGCTACCTGCCAAGGTGAATGCCGGTATCGTCAATGTCGATACCTTAAAAGCCGAATACCGCGTAGCGGAACGGGCGATGAAGTTTGACTTGAAAATCGATAACCAAAGTAATGCTCCTCTTCATATCGGCGAATTTTCGACAGCCAATGTGCATTTTTTGAACAAGGAGCTGCCCGTAGCGCATCAGGATCTTTCGGGTAGTTCGACCGTTTCCGAGGAAGGCATGAGCTTGGATAATAACGACGCGATAAAACCGGGTGAACAGCGTACCCTGACGATGATTGTCAAAGACGGCTTATGGGAATCCGAAAAACTGGACGGCTTGATTCGCGATGCGGATAGCCGAATCGGCGGCCTGCTGTTTCTTTACGATCTGACCGGCAAACGCTATATATCGAGCATTACCGCCGCTGTCATTCCAAAGTTCAATTAACCTCATTAGGAGAACATCATGGCACTATCATCCGAGCAATTAAAGGCCGCGCTGCCTGAGCAATTAAAAGCCCCGCTGGCACAACTGGGTAACGCCCCTTGGTATTTGAAGGATTTGCCCACTTATCTCAAGGCTTTCGGCATACTCACCGTTATCTACATTGGCTTGCGTTTGTACCAAGGCGAATTTGCGGTTTCCGCCGGACTGGATTCTTATGAACCCGCATTCGAGCAATACTGGATGCGTTTATTTTATATTGAGCTAGTGGTTCTGGCGGTATTTACGACCGGTTTATGGGGGTACTTATGGGTTTCACGGGATCGCAAGCTGGATTCGATCAGCCCTAAAGAGGAAATTCGCCGTTATTTCACGTTGACCATGTGGATTAGCGTTTACACCTTTGCCGTGTACTGGGCCGGCAGTTATTTTGCCGAACAGGATAATTCCTGGCACCAAGTGGCGATTCGCGACACGCCGTTTACAGCCAATCATATTATCGAGTTTTATTTCAACTTTCCGCTGTACGTCATCTTAGGCGGAAGCGCCTGGGTTTATGCCCGGACCCGGTTGCCGTTGTATGCCAAAGGTATTTCCCTGCCGTTGACGCTGGCGGTTTTCGGGCCGTTCATGATCCTGGTCAGTGTCGGCTTTAATGAATGGGGACATACCTTTTGGTTCAGGGAAGAGTTTTTCGCCGCGCCGATTCATTGGGGCTTTGTGATTGGCGTCTGGTTTGCGTTGGGAGTCGGCGGAATATTGCTGCAAGGCGTGACGCGTTTGATTGAATTGCTGGATGATCTGGAAGATGCGCCATGATTTATGGATAACGGAGTGGTCAAAGCGATAGGATTCTCTTTTCCTCCGAGCATAGATGGTACCACCCTCGCTCCCACGCAGCGCGTCATTACCATTCAGTTAAATACATCGACACTCCGTAGGAGCGGGCCGCGCCCGCGATAATAGCGCTACAACTCTGCAATCGCTGTGCAAATATCGCGGGCGCGGCCCGCTCCTACAACGCTTAATTTAATGGCAGTGACACACATGTAGGAACGAAACAATTACTTTAACCACCAAATACGTCGCCAATCATGACAACCATTAAACGCGTCGGCATTCATTATGCCTGGATCGTACTCGCCGTTACTTTTATTTGTTTGTTTGCGGCATCGGCGCTCCGCTCTGTTCCGGGCATCATTATGTTGTCGTTGGAACATGAATTTCATTGGAGCCGGGAAACCATCAGCGGCGCGGTTTCGATCAACCTGCTGTTATTCGGTCTTGCCGGTCCATTTTTAGGCAGATTGATGGATTTATACGGCACTAAAGCCATCACCGTGATCATGCTTACCCTGGTCAGTTTAGGGGCAAGTGGCAGCATTTTTATGCAGGAACCCTGGCAGCTGTATCTGTTTTGGGGCGTGATCATCGGCGCGGGTTCGGGAGGCACCTCTATCGTGATGGGATCGGCCGTTGTCAATCGCTGGTTTCGGCAACGGCGCGGCTTGGCTTTAGGTATTTTGAGCGCGGCTTTTTCGTCGGGCCAACTCATTTTCACGCCGATTATCATGAACCTGAACATTCAGTTGGGTTGGCGGGCGGTAACCCTGTTTATCGCTTTAATGCTGGGTTTGGTGGTATTGCCGCTGATCATGCTATTGATGGCTGATAATCCCGGTTCAAAAGGGTTACAGCCTTATGGCGACAATGGGCGAGCTATCCACGAGATTCCTCCTGACCCGAATCCGATGCGTTTGGCAATAGTCAGTCCTCAGTTCTGGTTGCTGGCTTTCAGCTTTGGTATCTGTGGCTTTACCACCTCGGGCCTGTTTCAGACGCACTTGATTTCTCACGGCATCGAACATGGCTTCCCTGAAATGACCATGGCCGTGTCATTAGGGGTAATGGGCGCGACCGATATTGCAGGTACCGTGTTCTCCGGTTGGTTATGCGATCGCTTCGGCAAACGCTGGCCGTTGGCGATTTATTATGCGCTACGGGGCGTTTCATTAATGCTGTTGCCTTATGTCGAATCGACCGGACAACTGATGGTTTTTTCCATGGTTTACGGGCTGAATTGGTTGTCGACGGTTCCGGCAACCTCAGCGCTGACAGCGGATTTATTCGGTAAACAAAATGTCGGGGTCGTTTTCGGCTGGATTTGCTTTGCCCATCAGATCGGCGCAGCGTTAGCCAGTTACGGAGCCGGCTATTTGCATGGCTTGTTCGGAAATTACACCTTGGCTTTTATGACCTCCGGTCTTTTTGCCTTAGCGGCTACCGGGCTGGTTATGAAGATACGGGAATGAATATAAATTGATTGCCGATTAATAGCTTATTTCACGCAGTTAAACTGCTTCAATAATAAAACCAGGAGATATAAAAATCCTCTTAGTTCGCATCTTATTAATGAACAACAGGCCGAACGGCTTTGGAAAAAAGGAGGGTTCGATCGTCTAACTGCTTCCTTAAAGAAAGCGCTATTCAATACTATCGCCGATCGGCTCCATAGGGAGATCGATGTCCGAATGCAATGGTAATGTAAGACTATTGGCTAAAATTGCAGGGTTCAAAAAAGTATCCACTCACGCCGGAAGATGTTCATTGATCTACGGGCGGAAAATCTCATTCAGGGTCACGGCATCTAATACACGGTCACCCCAAGTTTCAATTTGTTTAGATGTAGCCCTATCAGTCAGTCAAGATTTCCGTTTTCGCAGTTATTCCTAAAACCCAAAGGGTATTCCGATAGTGCTTGCAGACATAGAGGTAAATTGTTAGTAATCGTTCTTGCCGGTTCATGGGGAGCCTCGATAATTGGATGGGGTCGTGTCTTTCCCAATAGTCTGGCCCAAGCTGTTAACTGGCTCCTATTCAGCTTTGCCAACGCCACTTCGTCGGCGGATGGCCGGATACCGGCTATTACTCCAGCCATTCAATAATGTAGTCTTCCAAGTCCTCCAAGTTATCCGCGTCGGATTCTTTCATGGCATAGCTGCTGATGGCAACACCGGCGTCTTGAACGCTGTCGGGGCTTTTCGACACTAAGGGATGCCAAGCCGGAAGTTCTTCGCCGTCAGCCAGTAGCCGATAAGCGCAGGTGGCCGGTAGCCACTTATATTCGGCAAAATTGTATTGTTTTAGATCCAGGCATTCCGGGACTAAGCGGGTGCGTTCGCGATAACCGGTGCAACGGCAAGTGTTCAGGTCGATCAGTTTGCAGGCGACGCTGGTAAAATAAATGTCGCCGCTGTCTTCGTCTTCCAGTTTGTGCAGGCAGCATTTGCCGCAGTTATCGCATAACGACTCCCATTCTTCGGTAGTCATTTCGGCTAGTTTCTTGGTTTTCCAAAAGCTCATGGGGCGTTTCTCATTAACGGGCTGGGGCTTGACTTAATTCACCGAAAGGACACGCTTGGTTTTCCCTGTGTTTTTTGTGGTGAATTTTTGGATTACGGATGCTGCATCAATTCCCGAGCAGTTCCCATACCGGCCTGATGTTGGCGGGTAAAGGCGCGAGCTTGCCCAGTTCCACCCATTGATTGGCCGGATTATGGAAATCGGAGCCTACGGAACCGGCTAGTTTAAACTTCATTGCATAATTGGCGCTGCGTCTTATTTCATCGGCGTTATAGTGGCCGGTAACCACTTCGATGCCGAGTCCACCGACTTCTTTGAATGCCGTTAACAGGCGCTTCATCCAACTGGCGGTCAAGTTGTAACGCAAAGGATGCGCTAATACGGCAATGCCGCCGGATTCGCTAATCCAGTTAACCACTTTGTCCAGTTCGGACCATGTGGTGGGAACAAAAGCGGCTTTACCCGCGCCCAGATAGCGGTCGAAAGCTTCCTGTTGAGCGGACACGTGAAATTGCGAAAGCAGGAAGTCGGCGAAATGGCTGCGGGTGATCATGCCGTCTCCGGCCGCTTTCTTGACCGCTTCCAGTGCGCCGGAAATGCCTTTTTTCTCCAGTTTCTCGGCGATTTTTTCGGCGCGTTCCGTGCGCATGATTTGCAGGTTGCGGGTAGCTTCGCGTAGCGGCGGGTATTCAGGATTAATGCCCAGTCCGACGATGTGGAAACATTTGTTTTGCCAACTGCTTGACAGCTCTATGCCGGGTATTAATTTGATGCCTGTTGCGCTTGCCTCTGTCTGTGCTTCGGTAATTCCGGCAACGGTATCATGATCGGTTAAAGCCAGCGAGGTAACGCCGAATTGATGGGCGCGGCGCACTAATTCCGTCGGCGATAAGGCGCCGTCGGAGGCGGTGGAATGGCAGTGTAAGTCGTAAGTTTCAGTCATGGATATTCAGGCAAAGCACAAGGGATGTGTATTTGTAATTTAAAGCTTCGTTGTCAACGAGTGCGGGAAAAGCGCATGTAAAGCGCTTGTAAAGCGCTTGTAATCCGAGCTTCCGAGCTTTCATATTATACGCACAGATAGTTATACTTATACTTCCAAATCCGCTCCCTTCTCGGAAAAGAGGGTAAAGTCGATCAAACAAGCCCCGCTGCCTGATTCGGACCGGCAGAACATTTAAGCCAATGAACAGGATTTAAATTAATGACAGTAAACAGCAATAACGGCTCCATCGCCACGGAACTTATGTACCAGTGCCTTGTGCAAATCAACAACAATCACGGCAATGCGTTAACCGCAGCCGAATTCAAAGACCGCGAACAGCATTATCTTAAACGTCTGATGAAAGATTGCGCCGGGCTCGAATGGTTAGACCAAGTTGAACAGATAGATGCGGACAGCACCCCAATGACCTTGAATGCTGTTTATACCGCGTTGCTAACCACCAGCCAAAAAGACAGCAAAGAACAAACCTTCAGGGAAAAGCAACATTCTTCTTATAGTGCGGTGGAAATGCTTAACCGGAAACAACGGCTGGTCATCACCGGCGCGCCCGGCAGCGGCAAAACGGCCTTGGTTAACTTTATCGCGCTGTGCATGGCGGGCGAATTACTGGGAGATAGTTTATGCAATCTCCACTTGCTGACCGAACCGTTGCCGGTTGAGAAAGGTGACGAAAAACCGCAGCGGCAAGATTGGCACCATGTCGCTTTAATTCCGCTACGGGTTGTATTGAGGGATTTTGCCAGTTCGGAGCATTTCCCCCAAACAGGACAGCAAGGCACTGTGTTGCAGCTTTGTAACTTCATCAAAGCCGACTTGAGCAGCAAAATGTGCGCGGAGTACGTCGATATTTTGGAGCAGCGTTTGCGGCGCGGCGAAGTCTTGGTATTGTTCGACGGGCTCGATGAAGTGCCGCAGGCAAATGAGCGCAGAGTGCAGCTTAAACAGTGCATAGAAGATTTTTGTAAGTCCTATGGCTGCAACCGGTTTCTGGTGACCGTGCGCCCTTATGCTTATCAGCAAAAAGACTGGAAAATACGCCATTTTAGCCAAACCGGGCTGGCCAATTTCAGTCGCGGCCAAATCCGTTTATTTATCGAACGCTGGTATCGGTGTCGGATTGAAATTAAAGACAGCGAAAGGCAACACCGCGCCGAAAAACTTAAAACAGTGATTTTGCAGAACAGCGCTTTACACGAGTTGGCGGAACGGCCGCTATTGCTGACCTTAATGGCCTTTTTGCACAGTAATCGCCATGACTTGCCCGAACGCCGGGCCGATTTATACAAGCATTTATTGGATTTGTTAATTCAAAAATGGGAAAAAGCCCGCTTTAAAGTCGACGATGCCGAGGCGGCAAAAAAATGCGAACAGCACAGCTTAGCGGAGTTTTTACAAGTCGGTCCCGATGCGATCCGTCAAGTGTTGGAGCGGCTGGCCTATAATGCCCATGCCAATCAAACCGGTAACGCTAGCGGAACTGCGGACATTGCCGCCCAAAACCTGAGCCATGAGTTATTTAAACTGGCGCGTAATAATCAGCAACACAATGTCAGCGTAGCCAAGATTCATGACTATTTACGCGACCGGGTCGGCATTTTGTATCAACGCGGCGGTGACGGCGACAATGCGGTTTATACCTTTCCGCATCGCAGTTTTCAGGAATATCTGGCCGCCGCTTATTTTCATCGGGAAGAAAAGGATTTATTTACACAATATCCGAACTGTGAAGACTGGCAGGCCTTGGCTGCCCACTTAGCCACCACCGACCCGGATCGTTGGCGCGAAGTCGTCATTCTGGCAGGCGGAATTGAAGCACAGACCAAGCCCGGCCCTATCTGGACGTTATTGGACGCCTTAGTGCCGGAGCCGCTAACCGGACTATCCTTGGATTTAAGATCAGCCTGGGCTTTGCGCCTGTCCGCGCAAATTCTTGCCGAAAGCCTTAAGTTTATCGATTTAAGCCCAAAGCATGAGCGCATTAAACAACGCATTTGTTCATCATTGCCGCGGGTTTTAACAAGCTCGACACTGGCCGCCCCGGAGCGCGTTGCCGCAGGCCGTTATTTAGCCAAAATCGGCGATCCGCGCAACGAGGTGTTAAACGTTGATGACATGCTGTTTTGCTTGATAGCCAAAGGCGAGTTTTTCTTGGGCAGCACCGATGACGATAGTTTGGCCCGTGACGATGAAAAACATAACGCGGGCTTGCAAAGCCTGGATTATGTTTACGCGCTGGGCAAGTATCCGGTCACCGTGGCGCAGTTTGCCCAGTTTGTAAACGACTCGGGTTTTCAAGTGGATGATAAGAGCTATTTGGACGGGCTGGCGAATGCCCCCGTGGTTTATGTAAGTTGGGAGGAGGCGATGGCGTTTTGCGCGTGGCTGACCGAACATTGGACAAGTGTTTTGCCGCAAGGCTGGCGCGTGACGTTACCCACTGAACGCGAATGGGAAAAAGCCGCGCGTGGCGGTTTAAAAATTCCACCGGTGCCACAAGCATTCACCGCCGACGGCTTAGCGGGAAATTTAAACTCGGAAGCGATTAAAGATAACGACAGTCCGCAGCGGCTCTATCCCTGGGGCAATGACCTTGATGAGGAAAAGTTAAACTTTGCTATGCACATAGGCACGGTTTCATCAGTCGATTGTTATCCCTTGGGCGGCAGCCCTTATGGCTGCGAGGAGATGGCTGGCAATGTCTGGGAATGGACGCGTAGCGTTTATGAAGAAAACTATTCTGATCATGACAGCCTCTGGTTACAGCGCGACAGTCCAGCCAATAGTCGGCAATCGCGTGTGTTGCGCGGCGGCGGCTTCGATGGCCTTCAGTTCAACGTGCGTTGTGCCACTCGTGGCGACGTCCACCCGCTTAACCATTACAGCAGCGTCGGCTTTCGGGTGGTGCTGTCCCCGTTATCTCTGAACTTGTCGAACCCTACAAGACTTAAACGCCCACCCTTCGATAAGGTCTTTAGTCCTGAGCGCAGCCGAAGGGGCAGGGCGAACGGTTAAGCTTTGCATGTGTCCCGCCTTAAACGGGACGCCGCAATTTGAACGCGGAAAAGCTCTAAAAGAGTCCTTGTTGGATTCAATCATCGCGTGGAATAATCATGCAGGCTACGGTAATACACTAGGTTTACGTAAAGCGTTATTTGACGGTTTACCCGATGAAATCGCCGTGCCGGCCCGTAAACGTTATCAAAAAATTTTAAATCGACGCAACAAAACTCACCGGAGAACACTATGTACGACTTACAAACCGCCGCAACCGGCTTAATGGATTTATTGATTCAAGGCGGCTCGGACGCGGCTATAGAGCTATCTAAAAATGCGGTGCTCAACGGCTCGAAGGCTTTATCGAAATGTTGGCGGGATATTTTCAGCCAACAGCCCAAGGCTTATCCTTTGGCTGACGATGTCGCCAAACAGCCGGACAATGAAGCCTTAAAAAACCAGTTGCGAGCATTGTTGCAACAAACGCTTAACGAACATCCCGAGTTATTAAGCAACATCAACCTGTCGGGAGACACTCTTATCGGCGATGTCACTGCCGATAATGGTTCAATCGCCGTCGGACAAAGCAATAATTCAAGCCAAACCATCCATAAATAAATCGAACCGGAGTGCGGGCTTTGCCCGCTATCGCCAAGCAAAGTCCGCACTCCAAGAATATGAGTACATCTTATGAACTGGCTCGATTGGCTAAACCGAAAATTATCTAAACCTCAGCCACAAGCCGACGTTGCCAACGTAAGCGCCCAAAACGGCGGTATTGCAGTGGGCCAGGCTAACGGCAGCACTATCATTGTTTATAACCAGTCGGTGCCCGATCAGATTATCAAACTACAGGCAAAAGGGCTTAACTTGCCGACCGAACGCGCGGAAAAGATAACGCGGGAATTTTTAGAAGATATTCAAACCTATTACCGTTATCTGCCGTTAAAAGGCATGGGCAATAATGGCGACCTGCGGTTGCAGTTTCCGTTGGTTTCGCTGTTTATTCCGCTCAATGCCCGATTAACCTTGCCCAAAGCCGATACCTTGCCGGATGGTTTGCGCTTGGCCGGGAGAAAGTTAAGCGAGGAAGATGACGAGCAATGGGGCGGGCGTTTTGATCATGCCCGTCCGGTGTTGGAGCTGATTATCCAACACCCGGTGTTAGTCATCCTCGGCGATCCGGGTTCAGGCAAAAGTACGGTGCTGCGTTTTTTGGCGTTTTTATTGGCGACCGGGCAAGGCCGCAGTTTGCAACTGGAGGGTTTTTTGCCGCTATTGCTGCCGCTGGCCGCTTATTCCGAACGACTCAGCAAACAGGAGGATTTAAGTCTACGGCGTTTTGCATTGGAGTATTTTCAATCGCGGATGGATTTGGACGATTTGGCTGAATTACTGGAAACCCGTCTGGAACAAGGCAAGGTCTTAATCCTGTTGGACGGCCTGGATGAAGTTAAAGCCGTGCATTTGCGCAATACTGTCGTGGACCGGGTGCAGCAATTTCTCTGCGGGCATATTAAACACGGCAATCGGGTGATTATGACCAGCCGCATTATCGGTTATCAGGAAGTTCGCCCGCCGGAAATTGAAGGCCTGCGCGAATGTACGCTATTAGACTTTGATAAGGATGAAATAGCCGAGTTTATTGGGCGCTGGACGCAAACTATCGAAGCCGCCTGTTATGGGCAACAGTCGGTTATGCGCTATGAAGCACAACGGGAAGCTAATGAATTGATAAGCGCCATTCAACAAAATCCGGGCATACGCAAACTGGCGGCAACGCCGTTATTGCTGACCATGCTGGTCATCCAAAAACGTCAAGGCGTCAGTCTGCCCAAGCATCGCGTGATGCTGTATGAGCAATACATACAAAGCTTATTACGCGACTGGCTGCTGGCGCGCAGTTTACATAACAGCCCGGCGGATTTACCGGATGATTTAATGCTGCGCCGAGTGCTGGAGCCCCTGGCCTGGTGGCTGCAAAGCACAGTCCCCGGCAAAGGGCTGGTCAATGAGGCGGAGTTGCTCAGTTGGCTAAGTGATTTTTATGAAGGCGCGGAAAATCCCGGTCAGAAAGTCCGCGGCTTTATTAAAGACGTGCGCGAATATTCCGGTTTGCTGATCGACCGGGGCGGCGGAAGCTTCGGCTTCATGCACCTGACTTTTATGGAATACCTAGCTGCGGTATCGCTTGCCGACCGTGTGCAAAACGGATTGGACGCGGTTATAGCGTGCATGGTGGAGCACGCGGACGAGGCGGAATGGCAGGAAACCTTGTTGTTGGCTATCGGTTATTTGGGCATTAAACAAAAGTTCGCTCCGATGACGACCGAATTATTGTTGCAATTATTGCAGCGTCCTGCCAAACAACCCGGAAGCCATCATGAGCTGGTTGCCGCAGCCTTGGCCGATATGGGGCCGATGGGGGTAACAGCGGAAGGCTGGCAAAGTCTGCGGCAAAGGCTGGTGGACGAAGGCTTACGCAGTTCGGTTATTCCGGCGCGGAAACGGGCAAATATAGGCCGGTTACTGGCTGAAATGGGCGATCCACGTAGCGAAGTGTTAACTGTTGACGACATGTTGTTTTGCCGGGTGCCGAAAGGCGATTTTTTCCTGGGCAGCACCGATGCCGATGACATGGCCTATGATAATGAAAAACATAATGCGAGCTTACAAAGTCTGGACTATGACTATGCGCTGGCTAAATATCCCGTGACGGTGGCGCAGTTTACTCAGTTTGTGCAAGAAATTGGCTTTCAAGTAGGTGACAAGGACTGTTTAGACGGCATGGCGAATCAGCCTGTCGTTTATGTGAGCTGGGATGATGCGATGGCTTTTGGCTCTTGGCTGACTGAGCGCTGGAAAAATGATTTACCGTCAGGCTGGCGCGTAACTTTGCCGACCGAGCGCGAATGGGAAAAAGCCGCGCGTGGCGGATTAAAAATTCCTCTGGAACCGCAAGCATTCACCGCTGCCGGCTTATCAGGGAATTTAGCATTGGAGGCCGCCGTTAAAGATAACGGTAGTCCGCAACGGCTATACCCTTGGGGCGATCACGTAGATAACGAAAAATTAAATTTCAGGATGAACATAGGCGCGGTTTCAGCAGTCGGTTGTTATCCCTTGGGCTGCAGCCCTTATGGTTGTGAAGAGTTGAGTGGCAATGTCTGGGAATGGACGCTCAGCGCGTATGAAGAAAACTATCCTGATAACGGCAGCCTTTGGTTACAGCGCGACAGTTCAGCCGATAGCCAATGGTCGCGTGTGTTGCGCGGCGGCGGCTTCGGCTTCGGTCAGAACGGCGTGCGTTGTGCCGTTCGTGACGGCGACCCCCCGTACAGCTGTCTCAACGGCATTGGTTTTCGGGTGGTGCTGTCCCCATTACCTCCGGACTCTGAAGCCTCTGGTCTATGAATCTCTGAAAAAATGAACTTCACCGGTTTTGATAAGGGGAGGAATCAGGAGTGCAAGCTTTGCTTGACTGTGCAGGCGAAGCCTGCACTCCGCGATGCCGGAACTTGAGCTCGATGCCCGGTTACAGGCAGGCGGTGGCGGCGTTTTACTTTTGTTTTCGTCACTGATACTCGCCGTACAGTTTTGCATAAAGGCCGTTTTGGCTGAGCAGGGTTTCGTGTTGCCCATGCTCGCAGATTTTGCCTTCTTCAAACACATAAACATGGTCGGCTTGTTTAACCGCGCTGAGGCGGTGGGCAATAATAATGGTGGTGCGGTCCTTTAAAAACTCGGCCATGGCTTGATGCAGTTTGTGCTCGGTTTCGGTATCCAAGGCCGAGGTGGCTTCATCCAGTATCACCACTTTGGGATCGGCGACGATCATTCTGGCTATGGCCATGCGCTGCCGTTGGCCACCGGAAAGCCGCATGCCCAGACGGCCGACGACGGTGTCCAGTCCTTGGGTTAGGTCCTGCACGACGTCGTTCAATTGCGCGATAGCCAGCGCATTCCATAACACAGCATCGCTGGCCGGTTTGCCCAGGGTTAGGTTGGCGCGTATGGTGTCGTTAAACAGGACAGGATGCTGCAATACGGTGACGACATTTTCCCTGACCACTTCGAGGCCGATGCGGTCGATCGGAACTTCATCGAAATAAATCTGGCCGCTGTCGGGCGGGTATAGGCCGATCAGGGTTTGGATCAATGTCGATTTGCCGCCGCCGCTGGCGCCGACTAGCGCGACCTTTTCTCCTGCCTTGATTTTTAACTGGATACCGTCGAGTATTTTTTCATGCTGGTCTGTCCCGCCCGGCGCACTGCGGGTAAATGCCGATTCGCTCCCGGCGAATTGGTCATCGCTGTAGCTAAAGTGCAGGTTTTCTACGCGCAGAGAGACGGTTTTTTTATTTAAAAACGGGTTTTCAAGGTGAGGATAATGTGGTTCCTGTTTCAGGGCGCTAAGCCGATTAATGCGGATTAATGCGGCTTTGGCGGCATAAAACGCGTATTGGATGCTCAAAATTTCCTGCACCGGAGCCATCATAAACCAGAGATAGCCGAACACGGCCAGCATTTGCCCGATGCTGAGGTCGGAATAGACCACCATCAGCATCGCGCAGGCGCGGAAGATGTCGAAGCCGAACAAAAACACTAAAAAGCTCAAGCGCGATGCGGCATCGCTTTTCCAGGCGAAAGCGGTGGAAAAATCCTTAACCGACCGGGCCGATTCGATTAATTGCCGGCAATAATGCTTCTCGCGGTTGCTGGCGCGTATTTGATGAATGGCTTCCAGGGTTTCGGTCAAGGCTTGCTGGAAAACCTCGTAAGCGGAGTTTTCCCGAGACTTAAGGTCTTTAACTCGAGAGCCGACCGCGCGGGTGAAATAGATAACTACCGGATTTAACAGCAGGATAAATAAGCCCAGTTGCCAGTGCATCCATAATAAAACCACGGCCGTGCCGATAACGGTCAGGGTGGCGACCAGCAGTTTGCTGACGGTGGTGCCGATAAAGGTGTCTATGGTGTCGAGGTCTTTAACCAGATGGCTGACGACAGTGCCGGTACCCAAACTTTCGTATTCGGACATCGAAATGTTTTGCAAATGGCCGATCAGGTCGCTACGAATGCGAAATACAATATCTTTAGCAATGCAGGAAAATTGCCGGGACTGAATGATATTAAAGATGAGAGCGATAATGCGCAGGATAACGCTGACCAGCAGAATGAAGCCGATATAAAGAAAGGGAACTTGCCAAGCCACGGGAAACAGCAGGTTGACGTTTTGAATGATGACGCCGGGTTTATGCAGCAACACTTCGTCGACCAGCAGCGGCATCAACAACGGCACCGGAACGCTGGCTATGGTTGCCAGTATGGCGATAAAATGGGAGCCGATCAGCTCTTTTTTGTGCTTTAAAGCAATTCGATAGATAACGCCCCAGTTATAAAGTGGGGCGGCCTGTTTTGCTTGCACGGAATTGGATAGGGATGTTTTCATTAGCGCTGAATTATATCTGTCTGAAACATCTTTAGGAATATATTTACTGTGAGTGAAATATGAAACACCTGCGAAAAAAATTATTGTTGTGTCTGGTTTTTTTCTCCGGTGCGGCGCCGGCCAATAGCCTCAACGAGCAGCGAAACGATTTTTTACGGGCGGAAAAATTGCTGGCTCAAGGCAATAATACCGCATTCATCAACATCAGCGCCGCTTTGGTCGATTATCCCTTATACCCTTATCTTCAATACCAATGGCTAAAAGATAATTTATCGCAAACCGATCAGGTTTTGGCTTTTTTGAGTTCTTATAAAGACAGCCGTTATGCCGGCTTATTGAGATCTAAGTGGCTGGATTATTTGGCTAAAAATGAACGCTGGAACGATTTCATCCGAAATTATATCGCCAGGGATGGTGTGTATGCCGCAAACCTGCCGGGAGCAGGTGCGGCAATCGCCAGGGATGGTGTGTATGCCGCAAACCTGCCGGGAGCAGGTGCGGCAATCGCCAGGGACGGTGTGTATGCTGCAACGGAAGTCACCGAAACTACGCCTCTTGAATGTCAATACGCTCAGGCTGTCTATAAAACAGGCAGTCAGCTACAGGCGCTGGATGAAGCCAAGCGCTTGTGGCTTACCGGGGATTCGCTGCCGCCGGAATGCGACCCGCTGTTAGCGTTATTGACGATGTCGTCCGGCTTTACGCCGGAGCTGATTTGGCAGCGATTTGAGCTGGCTTTGGATAAAGATAATGTGTCTGTGGCCGAATACGTGCGTCGGTCGATGGGACGAGCCGATCAGGATATTGCCGATGTTTGGTTGCGGGTTCATCAAAAGCCGACCTTGATCGAAAACACTGGCTTTTTGAGTCCGCAAATGGGGCGGCTTTTTGCTCATGGCATAGACCGATTGGCAAAATCCGATTTAAGTTTGGCCGTTAAGCTTTGGGATGAAAGAAAATCCACTTATCGGATCGATAGCCAAACCGCTCAACAGTTGGAGCGCAGTCTGGCGATTGCCTTGGCGCGCAGTCGAAATCCCGGCGCTTATTACCGTCTTAGTCTGTTATCCGTAGTCGATGAGGAGGTTAATGAATGGAAAGTCAGGGCGGCTTTACTTGAACAAAATTGGCAGCATGTCACCGAAGCATTGGCGGGCTTGACTGCGTTGGAACGGCAAGATCCTAAATGGCAATATTGGCTGGCCAGAGCGCTGGAGAAAACCGGGAACTCTTTGCAGGCGCAGGACGCTTACAGCAAGCTCGCCGAAGACCGCAGCTTTTACGGCTTTCTGGCCGCAGACACCGTTAATAAGCCTTATCAACTCTCCAACAAGCCGGTGCTTTTGGCTGAAAATGAACTCGATAATCTGGCTAACGAAAGCGACTTTAAAATGGTTCGGGAATTTAAATTACTGAGCAGAGATGCCGAGGCTGAGCGGCTGTGGTGGTACGCGGTTAAAAAACTGAGTAAAGAACGGCGCAGAGTCGCGGCCAAGTTGGCGCAGCTTTGGCATTGGGATCAAGTCGCTATTACGACATTGGTTAAAGCCGATTATTGGGATGATTTGGAGCTGCGTTTCCCGCTTTATTATTCGGAACAGATTCATAACAATGCTTTTCGGCAAGATCTTGATCCGGCCATCGTTTTCGGTTTGATTCGGCAGGAAAGCATTTTTAATAAAGATGCCGAGTCGGTCGTCGGTGCGCGCGGCTTAATGCAAGTGATGCCCAAAACCGGCATGCAGATAGCCCGCGACTTGAAGGAAAAATGGCAGTCGGACAACAGCCTGTTTAATCCCGATGTGAATGTTCGATACGGCGCTTTTTATTACAAACAATTGCTAAAACAATTTCACGGGCATTTTGCTTTGGCCATTGCCGCTTATAACGCGGGAGGCGGGCGGGTGACAAAATGGTTGCCGAGTATTGAGTCGATGCCTGCAGATATTTGGATAGAAACCATCCCTTTTAAGGAAACCCGGAAATATGTCACCTCGGTGCTTTCTTACGCCATTATTTATCAGCAGCTTATACTCGGTAATTGCTCCATGCATTATTCTACCTCCTGCAGTCCCGCAGTCGAAAGAAAGGGCTTGAAGATAAAGGAATTGCTGATTGATGTGTTGCCCGGCTAAAAATTGAGCTGATTTTTTTTGACGGCTGTAAGATAATGCACCATTTAGAATAATAATAATTACGCAAGGTATATAAAGAGTATGGGGAAACAGCACAGTTTTACGCGCGAAGAATTGTTGATGTCCGGCAGGGGAGAACTGTACGGACCCAAGAATGCGCAATTGCCTCTACCGAATATGTTAATGATGGATCGCATTACCCTGATTACGGATGAAGGCGGTACCTACGGGAAAGGCGAGATCATTGCTGAACTGGATATAACGCCTGATTTATGGTTTTTTGACTGCCATTTTCAAGGCGACCCTGTAATGCCCGGCTGCTTGGGACTGGATGCGATGTGGCAGTTGGTCGGCTTCTTTTTGTGCTGGATGGGCGGTCCCGGCAAAGGACGCGCTTTAGGCGTAGGTGAAGTTAAATTTACCGGACAAGTACTGCCTACCGCTAAGAAAGTGATTTATCGCGTCAATTTAAAAAGATTGATTATGCGCAAGTTGGTTATGGGTATCGCCGACGCGACCATGGAAGTCGATGGCAAATTGATTTATGAAGCGACCGACTTACGTGTTGGTTTATTTACTTCCACCGAAGATTTTTAGAGGCATTAGCAATGAAAAGAGTCGTAGTCACCGGTTTAGGCATTGTTTCCAGTATAGGAAATAACCGAACAGAGGTTGTCGATTCCTTAAGAGAAGGCCGCTCAGGAATCGCTTTTGCCGATGTTTATCAAGAAATGGGCTTTCGCAGCCATATTCACGGACCGATCAATATCGATTTAGATAGTTTTATCGACCGTAAAATAAAACGTTTTATGGGCGATGGCGCGGCGTTCAATTATATTGCGATGCAGCAGGCGATTGACGATTCCGGCTTGGACGAAGCGGAGGTGTCGAACTTCAGAACCGGTTTGGTAATGGGTTCCGGCGGTCCTTCAACTTCAAATATTGTCGACGCGGCCGATATTTTACGCGACAAAGGCATCAAAAAAGTGGGTCCTTATATGGTGCCGCGAAGCATGTCCAGCACCAATACCGCTTGTCTGGCGACGCCTTATAAAATTAAAGGCGTCAATTACACGATCAGCTCGGCTTGCGCGACCAGCGCTCACTGTATCGGCCATGCGATGGAATTAATCCAGATGGGCAAGCAGGATGTGGTGTTTGCCGGCGGCGGCGAAGAAGTGCATTGGTCTATGTCTATGTTGTTCGATGCGATGGGTGCATTGTCTTCGAAATATAACGATAGCCCGGCAACCGCATCCAGACCTTATGACGAAACCCGCGATGGTTTTGTAATATCCGGCGGCGGCGGCGTTTTGGTGATTGAAGAACTGGAGCATGCCAAAGCGCGTGGCGCAAAAATATATGCGGAACTGACCGGTTACGGCGCAACGTCAGACGGGTACGACATGGTGCAACCTTCAGGCGAAGGCGCGGTGCGTTGCATGCAGCAGGCAATGGCGACTATCGGCGACACTAAGGTCGATTACATCAATGCTCACGGCACCAGTACGCCGGTCGGCGATACCCGAGAACTTGAAGCTTTGCGCAATGTGTTCGGCCCAGATAACGTGCCGTTGGTCAGTTCGACAAAATCGTTGACCGGTCACGCATTAGGTGCGGCGGGTGTTAACGAGGCGATTTACTCATTATTGATGATGCAAGAAAACTTCCTCAGCGCTTCCGCTAACATCAATCAGCTCGATCCGGGCGCTGAAGGCATTCCGATCGTGCGTGAACGTAAAGACAACATTACGTTAAATACCATTATGTCGAACAGCTTCGGATTCGGCGGCACCAACGCGACACTGATCTTTCAGCGTTACAACGGTTAACCCATTCCAGCTACATAATAGAACACGGATTGGGCGGATTTTAAAAAACTTGATCAGCGTTAGTCAGTCCAGTCCGCGTCATCCGTGTTCTATTCCTAAACCTTCTTCTGACCATGTCAGCTCCAAACCAAAAATCCACAACCCGGTTTAACACGCTGCAAAAAAATTGCGGCGCACGGTCGGCGCTGCGATTGCCGACTACAACATGATCGAAAACGGCGACAGGATCATGCTGTGCTTATCCGGCGGGGACACCTGTCACACAGAATAATCTTGCTGGAGAGACAGGTCGCGACCCATCGTCACTAAAAAAGTCGAGATATTCAACCTTAATTGACGAAACTCAGATACGGGTAAACCTATTCAGACTCGATTTATAGCCTGAGCAAGTTGGCAATATAACTATCCCTTCACATGGCCGAGCATTTCATCGCACTGACCGATGACTGCGGCTTCAATATTTAACATGGAAACTTTATGACCGTAGTTGCACAGCCTATACGCTTTGAACGCCACTCCAGCAATTTTAATCGTTTGCGAGGGCGTTTGGAGCATCAGGTCGGCAAAGCCATTGGCGATTTCAATATGATTGAAGACGGCGACAGCGTTCTGGTATGTCTCAGCGGCGGCAAAGATTCGTATACGCTGCTCGATATTCTGTTGGCTTTGCGCAAACGCGCACCGATCGATTTTCGCATTGTGGCGATGAATCTGGACCAGAAGCAGCCAGGCTTCCCGGCAGAGGTGCTTCCCAATTATCTAAAGCGTCTCGGTATTGAATATCACATTGAAACGCAAGACACTTATTCCATCGTCAAAGAAAAAATCCCTGAGGGAAAGACCACTTGTTCGTTGTGTTCGCGCCTGCGTCGGGGCATTATTTACAGGGTCGCCCGCGAGTTGGGCACCAATAAGATCGCGCTGGGACATCACCGCGACGACATGATCGAGACCTTGTTCCTGAACATGTTTTTCGGCGGCAAGTTAAAAGCGATGCCGCCGAAGTTGATTACCGACACGGGCGATCATATCGTGATCCGTCCGTTAGCCTATTGTTCCGAGAAAGACATTGCCCGTTTTGCGCGCAGCATGGATTTTCCTATAATCCCTTGCAACCTGTGCGGTTCTCAGGAGAATCTTCAACGCCAAAACATCAAAGAGATGCTGGTCGACTGGGAGCGCCAATATCCGGGACGCAGCCAGACCATCTTTACCGCAATGCAAAACATTGTGCCGTCGCATTTACTTGATAGTAATCAATTCGATTTTAAACATATACAGATGGACGGTTCGATAAAAGACGGCGATATAGTCTTTGATACCGATAATTGGCTTAGTTAGAAAAACCATGCTTGGAAACGGCGTTGCATATTTTCCATAGTCAGCGTCCGTTTTGCCGGTCGTTATCGGCTTTCACCGCCGGGTTTCAGTAGCCATGACGGTTTTATTTTTTCAGAGATGTTTTAGCGGTCTTAAACGTGATTTCAAGACGCGGCGCCAAAGCCGGGTTTCCTTCCTTGGCGACATAAGCCACCTCTCCGCTAATGTTCCAGGTTTCCTGCGTTACATTCAGCAACCATCCGCTCGCGCCGTCCTTTACATCATCGGAAACATCCCAGGTAACCTCGTCGCCGCTCCGAAGATCATTGGTATGCACGAACGGTGCCGCAGTAAATGGATTGGCATCGGCGGCCGTACCGTCGCTGCAATCTTTAACGGCGTTGCTGATGTCATTGTCGACAGTACACATCAACCGGAAGCCAGCTCAGCGTGGCGCTGCTTTTTGCCAATGATTTAGGCGGCGGCGCCAAAGAATACCACGACGCACTGAGCAGGAACGGTGCGGCAACGAACAGGCCGCCATTATTACCCCTTAAGAAATCCGTTTGGTCGGCTGATGTCTAAACACTTGATCCGGACAGTCGTCTGTATGTACGCTAACGTACCAACGCCGGAGCGTAGGAACGATAGCTGTGGCGGATTTATTGCGGTTACCTGAATACTGCGAACACTATAAAATTGACAATCAAACGATTGTTTGAAATCATATCATTCAATCGTTTGATTTATTTTTACGGCAAGTAATTTATCGAGGCAGCATGGGCAAAAACGAAAACACCGAAACAGAAACGCATGATGCGCGCAGCAGGCTGGTTTTAGCCGCATTGCGCTTGTTTGCCGAAAAAGGTTACGAGGCCGCCACCACCCGAGAAATCTGTGACGCGGCGGCGGCGAATATTTCGGCCATCCGCTACTATTTCGGCGATAAGGCCGGGCTCTATCGTGTCGTGTTCACCGAGCCGATGGGCGAGACCAAATGCCACACCAATATTGCAACATACTCGGATCTACCTCTGGCCGAAGCGCTTGGCAGGTTTTTCACGGAATTTCTTGATTGTCTGAAAATGGGCGAGGAGATCAGGCTGGTGATGAAGCTGCACTTCCGGGAAATGATCGAGCCGACCGGCATCTGGCAGCAGGAGATCGACACTGAAATCAAACCGCAACATGAAGCTCTCGTTGCGATGCTTAAAGAACATTTGGGCCTGCAACGCATCGATGCGGATCTGCATCGGCTGGCTTTTGCCATCGTCGGCATGGCCGTGTATTTTTATGTCGGGCAAGAGGTTGTTACGGCTATTTCGCCGCAAGTGTTGAGCACTCCAAAAGTGATTGACGTCCTGGCGGAACGTTTGGCCGGTTACGCCGTTTCTATGATCGAAGGCGAGGCCCGGCGTCGCGCACAAGAAGCCAATCATGAGTAATAAAAATCTGCACATACTAGGTAGGAATCTTCTGCCCTTGCTTCTTTCAGCCTGCGGTTCCAGCGGCTTGCTGACCACAGTGGGGCCCGATTACCAAACAGCGCCCTTGCCGACAGCAGCTAACTGGCAGGCTCCCCAACCCACGGGAAATAACTTACCGATTGCGCATCAAGGCGATCCGGCGGATTTAAGCCGGTGGTGGGATCGTTTTCAGGATCCGGTGCTGAACCGCTTTTTGGCGGCCGCCCAGCAAGAAAGCGCCTCAGTAGCCGATGCCCGAGCGCGTATCGAGCAAGCCAGAGCCAACCTGGTCGGTGCCGATTCGGCCTTATTGCCGACTATAGACTCCAGTTTAGGCGCCAAACGCTCCTCTTCTTCCTTTGGCGGCGCTCCGTTCGTATGGAACCAGTTTCCGGCCGGTCTGCAATCGAGCTGGGAAATCGACCTGTTCGGCGGTTTGGCGCGGCAGGAGCAAGCGGCCCGCAGTCAGCTGGAATCGAGAAACGCATCCTGGCACGATGCCCGCGTGTCGGTGGCGGTGGAAGTCGCCAATGCTTATCTGGCTTATCGCTATTGCGAGGCCCAAGTGCAAATAGTGCAGGCCGATACCGATTCTCGCCGGGAATCGGCGCGGCTCGCGGAAATCGCAGGTAAAGCCGGATTCCGTGCGCCGGGGGACGTCGCCCTCGCCGATGCCAGTGCAGCCGAAGGCAACAGGACTTTATTGCAGCAACAAGCGCAATGCGAACGTTCGATAAAAGGCTTGGTCGCACTCACCGGCATAAAGGAAACAGAAGTTCGAAAATTGTTAACCGAGGTACCGGAGCGGGTGGCAAAGCTGCCCAGCCCGTCTGCGTTCCGAATCGATTCCCTGCCTGCCCGTGTGTTGCTGCAACGGCCCGACGTGGCCGCCGCCGAGCGCGATGTCGCGGAGGCCAGCGCCAAAATCGGCGTCGAGCAGGCCAAGCGCTTTCCGAAGTTGAGCCTGTCCGGCAACATCACGCCCACGTTGCAAAACATTAACGGATCAGCGTTTTTGCTCGCGCAAACCTGGGCGATCGGTCCGACGCTCAGCTTGCCGCTGTTCGATGCCGGTAAGCGGGCTGCCGATGTGGAAGCGGCGCGAGTCCAATATCAGGCCGCCGAAAGCACGTTTCGCAGCAAGGTGCGCACGGCGGTCAAAGAAGTGGAAGACGCCTTGGTGCGATTAGACAGCGCCGGCCAACGCTTACCCGAAGGTCGCAAGGCGGTCACCGGTTATCGGGCGAATTTTCTGGCTGTCCAACAGCTTTACCAAGTCGGCTTAGGTAATTTGATCGACGTCGAAACGGCTCGGCGTAACGTTCTGTCTGCCGAAATGGCTGTTAAGGAACTGGAGCAGGAACAGGTAAGCGCCTGGATTGCCCTCTACCGCGCAGCCGGCGGAAGTTGGGATGGACATGAAAATGCCCGGAAAATTGATGCTGCAAGCGCTTTTGTTCCAAGCAACGGCAAACCCGAAAAACCGGATCAATTGTTAAATCATCAAATCGATTTCAGCGAAGGAAAATCATGACAAAAGGAAAAATAGCCGCCCTGCTGGCAGCCATAATCGTATTAGTCGGCATAGGCATTTTCGCCGGACGCAGTAAGCAACCCGCCGCCAATACCGCTTTGGCGTCTAAGCCTGCGCTCAGCGTTACGGTAGTGCAGCCCGTCATGATCGATATACCTATGACACTGACTGCCAACGGTTCGATAGCCGCATGGCAGGAGGCCATTATCGGCTCTGAAATAAGCGACCTGCGGCTGATCGAAGTGAATGTGCAGGTGGGGCAAACCGTAAAGAAAGGGCAAGTGCTGGCGGTTTTTTCCGACGAGAGCGTTTTAGCCGATGTCGCCCAAAGCCGGGCGGCGCTGGCCGAAGCCGAGGCAAACTTGGCCGATGCACGCGATAACGCCGAACGGGCCAAACAGATCTCCGCGTCCGGCGCCCTGAGCAGTCAGCAAGTGAACCAATATCTCACCGGCGAAAAAACGGCGAATGCCAAGGTTCAATCAGCTAAAGCGCAGTTGGACTCGCAATTGTTGCGGCTGAAATATACCAAGGTTTTAGCCGGCGATGACGGGGTTATTTCTTCCCGTAGCGCCACATTGGGAGCTGTCGCGGCAAAGGGCCAGGAGCTATTTCGGATGATCCGGCAAAACCGGCTGGAATGGCGGGGTGAAGTCACTGCGGCCGAAATGGCTAGACTCAAACTCGGCATTCCGGTTAGCGTCGATGTACCTGACGTCGGCCGTATCCAGGGCAAGATCCGCGCACTGGCTCCGACCTTGGACGAAAAGAGCCGCAATGGTTTGGTCTACGTGGATTTACCCGAAGCGGCCCGGCACGGCTTGCGCTCAGGAATGTTCGCCAAGGGGGAGTTCGAGATCGGCGTCAACCCCGGCCTGACTGTTCCTCAGACTGCGCTCTCTTTGCGGGAAGGCTTCAGTTATGTGTTCAAGCTGGGCGAGCAAAACGGCTCGCTTGCCAAGGTCTCCCAGATCAAAAGTCAACTGGGCCGGAGAATCGGCGACAGTCTGGAAATACTTTCGGGGCTCAAGCCGGGAGACAGGCTGGTTGCCGGCGGCGCCTCGTTCCTGACCGATGGCGATACTGTACAGGTGGTGCAGCCATGAACGTGTCCTCATGGTGTATCCGCAACCCCATTCCGGCGCTGATGTTGTTTGTGCTGTTGAGTTTCGGAGGGATATTGAGTTTTCAGTCGATGAAAGTTCAAAATATGCCGGATCTGGACTTGCCCACTGTGACGGTCAGCGCCTCTTTGCCCGGCGCCTCGCCGTCCCAGCTGGAAAGCGAGGTAGCGCGTAAGATTGAAAACGCTATCGCCACTTTGCAAGGTCTAAAGCATATCACCACTAAAGTGCAGGATGGCAGCGTCACCATTACTGCCGAGTTCCGGCTGGAAAAACCGGTGCAGGAAGCGCTGGACGATATACGCTCCGCCGTGTCCAAAGTGCGTTCCGATCTGCCTGCCGATTTGCGCGACCCGGTCGTTACCAAGCTGGATTTAGCCGCTTCCCCGATTCTGGCGTTTACTGTCGCCTCCGCCCAGCGCGATGACGAAGCGCTGTCCTGGTTTGTAGAAGAGACGGTTGCCAAAAAATTGCTCACTGTCCGAGGCGTCGGCCGGGTTAGCCGGGTGGGCGGCGTTAGCCGGGAAGTGACTATTGCCCTGGACCCGGTCAAATTACAATCGCTGGGCGCTACGGCGGCCGATATTTCCCGCCAGTTACGGGCGATACAAAGAGAAAGCGCCGGCGGGCGCGCTAGTTTGGGCAGCGGCGAGCAGCCTTTACGCACCTTGGCCAATGTTGCGTCGGTAGAAGAAATGCGGCCGCTGCAACTGTCGTTGACAGACGGGCGCAGTATCCGGCTCGACCAGGTCGCAACGATCGACGACACGGTGGCGGAGCCTCGAGCCCTGGCTTTGCTTAACGGCAAACCGGTGGTAGCGTTTGAAGTGACCCGCAGCCGCGGCGCCAGCGACGTCGAGGTGGGCGAGGGCGTGCAAAAAGCCTTGGCGGAATTACGTCTTGCCAACCCGGATATAGAATTTACCGAGGCGTTCAATTTTGTCACCCCGGCACAGGAAGAATTTCAGGGCTCGATGACCATGCTTTACGAAGGCGCTTTATTGGCGATATTGGTGGTATGGCTGTTTTTAAAAGATTGGCGGGCGACGTTCATCTCTTCCGTAGCCTTGCCGCTGTCGATAATTCCGGCCTTTTTGGGTATGGACTATCTGGGTTTTTCGCTGAACGGCATCACTTTGTTGGCCTTGTCTTTGGTGGTCGGCATTTTGGTGGATGATGCTATCGTCGAAGTCGAAAACATCGTGCGCCACTTGCGCATGGGCAAAACGCCTTATCAAGCGGCGATGCAGGCGGCCGATGAAATCGGCTTGGCGGTGGTCGCCACCACGTTCGCACTGGTTGCGGTATTTTTGCCGACGGCCTTCATGAGCGGGATTGCCGGGCGCTTCTTCAAGCAATTCGGCTGGACCGCGGCTCTGGCTGTGCTGGCCTCGCTGGTCGTGGCGCGGATGTTGACGCCGATGATGGCCGCTTATCTGTTGAAAGACAGCGGCCACTTCGAGCCGCCGGAAGGGCGCATCATGAAAAACTATATGAAACTGGCGGCCTGGTGTTTGCGGCATCGCCTAACCACGATAGCCGCTGCGGCGGCGTTTTTCATCGGTTCCTTGCTGCTGATTCCTTTATTGCCCACGGGATTCATACCGCCGGACGATAATCCGCAGACCCAGGTTTTCGTCGAATTATCGCCCGGCGCCAGCCTTGCCCAAACCAGCGCTTCGGCGGAAGCCGCCCGGCAACTGGTGGCAAAGGTGCCTTTTATAAAATCGGTTTATACCACGATCGGCGACGGTTCGGCCGGCGGCGATGCTTTTGCCGCTTCTCAAAACGGCGAAGTGCGTAAAGCCACGTTGACGATTACGCTGGCTAACCGGCAAGACCGGCCCGTGCGCAAGCAAGTCATCGAGCAAAACATCCGGCAGGCGCTGCAAAACCTGCCTGGCGTACGCACCAAAGTCGGCCTCGGCGGATCGGGCGAGAAATACGTGCTGGTGTTGAGCGGCGACGATCCGCAGGCCTTAAGCACCGCCGCCCGTAACGTCGAGCGCGATCTTCGGACTATTTCCGGCCTGGGCAGTATCGCCTCCAGCGCTTCTCTGGTAAGGCCTGAAATTGCGGTACGAACGGATTTTGCCCGCGCCGCCGACCTGGGCGTCACTACCGCGGCTATCGCAGAGACGTTGCGCATCGCCACCTTAGGGGATTACGACTGGTCTTTGCCCAAGCTTAATCTTGCCCAGCGCCAGGTGCCGGTTGTAGTGAGACTGCGCGCAGACGGACGCAGCGATCTTTCGGTGCTGGAACGGCTCGCAGTGCCGTCAGGCAAAGCGGGTTCGGGAGCGGTGATGGTGAGTCAGGTGGCCGACTTGGAGCTTTCCAGCGGGCCTGCGGTCATCGATCGTTATGATCGCTCACGTAACATCAATTTTGAAGTCGAACTCTCCGGCCTGCCGTTAGGGGATGTGACTAAGGCAGTGCAAAATTTGCCGAGCATTCGCAATCTGCCGGCCGGGGTAAAGCAGATTAATATCGGCGATGCCGAAATGATGGCTGAGCTATTCGCCAGTTTCGGCCTCGCGATGCTGACCGGCATGTTGTGCATATTCATCGTGCTGGTGCTGCTGTTCAAGGAGTTTTTGCAGCCGATCACCATTTTGGCGGCGCTGCCGCTTTCTTTCGGCGGCGGTTTTGTCGCGCTGCTGTTGACCGGAAAAGCGTTTTCGATGCCGTCGCTGATCGGGCTGATTATGTTGATGGGTATTGCGACCAAGAATTCCATATTGCTGGTCGAGTATGCCATTGTCGCCCGGCGAGATCATGGCATGTCTCGAATGGATGCGCTGCTGGATGCCTGCCGGAAACGCGCCCGCCCTATCGTTATGACCACCATCGCGATGGGTGCCGGTATGTTGCCGGTTGCGCTTGGCATGGGCGGCGCGGATTCATCCTTTCGCAGTCCGATGGCGGTCGCCGTGATCGGCGGCTTGGTGACTTCCACCTTGCTCAGCCTGTTGGTGATCCCGGTGGCGTATACCTATTTGGATGATTTCAATAATGTAATCAAGACATTTTGGCGGCGCTACGCCGCCGCCAAAGCATTAGATACTAAACCGGGAACGGCCGGTTGATGCCGCTATGTAAAATCAAGGAACGATCCGATTAAGTACTCCGGTCTGGGCGGCGGCTTACTTGCAATGGCACGAGTGGCGATTGCCTTAGCGACGTAACAACAAATAAAATACCATAAAACGACATCGTTCCCACGCGGGAGCGTCACTGCCATTAGTTAAGAAAAAAGCTCCCTCTCCTGCTGGAGAGGGTTGGGGTGAGGAGAATAAAAATAAGGAAAAAGCCTTATTTGATCCCCTCATCCTAACCTAATCATGCCGGACTCTCCTGTCCGGCACCCTACGGGCGAGTGCAAATCCGCTCCCGGCGGATTTGTCCCGGAGGGAGAAGGGACTGTCCAGCCTTAACTTAATGGCAGTGACGCGGGAGCGTGGGAACTATAAAAGGCGCCCTACACGCATGCCTCCCGCGCTTGCCGGGTACAGTATTTATTATTACTTCTCTTAACAAAGCGGCTTGCCGATGCGTTACCGCGGAACAAAGCCCATGATGCTCATGCCCGGTTCAAAAAACCGATAATTATTACGTCCGCCGTCTTTGGCGTGAGACATCGCGGTATCCGCGCTTTTGATCAAAGTCTCCGCATCGGCCCCGTCATCGGGATAAATACTGATGCCGATGCTGACCGAAACAACAAGCTCCAGCTGATTGATGCGATGGGGAACGGTTAGCGTAGCGAGTATTTTTTGCGCACTGATCGCGGCATCTTTGGCGTGCTCGATATCCGCCAGCAGGATGACGAATTCGTCGCCGCCCTGACGGCAGACGGTGTCCGAACTGCGTACGTCCGCTACTAAGCGCTTTGCCACCGATTGTAGCAATTGGTCGCCGACCGCATGGCCCAGCGAGTCGTTAATCTCCTTAAAGCGGTCCAGATCCAGAAACATTACCGCAAATTGTTTGTTTTGGCGGCGCGCCAAGGCAATCGCCTGAGCCAGCCTATCATCCAGCAATATGCGATTAGGCAAACCGGTAAGCGCGTCGTGCTGGGCCAAATGAGTCAGTTCCACTTTAGCCTTTTCGTTTTCTTCGGCCAAGGTGTGCGCCTCGATAGTGTCGATGATCAGGTCGGCATTGGTCTGCTGCAATTGCAGCACATGATCGTCAAGCTCTGCATTTTGTTTAAACAAGGCCACTTCCGTCGTGCGTAAGCCGGACTCTGTTTTACGCAAGGCCTGCACCGTTTGTTCCAGTATCAGATTGTGGCTTTTCGATTCCTTGTGCAACAGGCGTACTTCCAGCATGTTGCGGATACGCGCGAGTAATTCGGCTAGATCCAGCGGCTTGCTGATAAAGTCTTTTGCTCCGACTTGCAGTGCATGCAGCTTGTGCGCAGGTTGGGCGGTGATGACTAAAACCGGAATATAACCGTCCCGCTCGATTTTCTTCAAGCCTTCCATGACCTTGAAGCCGTCCATGCCGGGCATCTGTAGATCAAGCAGGATGAGATCGTAACGGTTTTTGCGATGCAGCGAATAGACCGTATGCGGATCTTTGGTCGAAGTAATGGAGTTATAGCCGGCTTGATACAACATTTGTTCCAGTAGAAAGATATTGGCTTCCTGATCGTCTACGATCAGAATGTCGGCATTAAGAATATCGGCGGCGCTAATCATCCGATCTATCCTTGGCTAAGGGCATGGTCTAATCCCGTTTCCGCAAATGCCAGCGCCGTGTCCAGCGCATCCATGAACGCGTTGACTTTGATCGGCTTGGTAAGATAGCCGAAGAATCCCGCCTTCATACCGCGTTCGATGTCCAGCGGCATAGCGTTAGCGCTGATTGCAAGCACCGGGATATGTGCCGTTGCCGGATCTTCGCGCAGGATTTTCAGCGCCTGGATACCG
>SXGU01232342.1_pt1 | contig 34655 bp, 27 predicted proteins | sample 3174531 | NCBI WGS metagenome assembly SXGU01 (sample SAMN11356863, study PRJNA531348) | freshwater metagenome | isolation source: freshwater sample F1-140 | place: China: Fuxian Lake, Yuxi | collected 2017-12-25 | reverse complement strand
GTTTGTGCAAGCACCTGCAGCGTAAATGCGATGCCAATAGAAAAGACAGCGGAAAATGCTATTGCGCCTGAACCCATGCGTAACAGATCGATAGAGACTGGTTCGATACCGATCGCAATGATTCCCGAAAGAATTCCTGTCACCAAAAATTGCACGAATGCAATGCCCAGCGCGTCGCCGCGCATCGCGGCCCATCCAATGACATGGACATGCAGCGCCCACGCAATTGCACAGCCCAAGAGATAGAGATCTCCAGCTGAAAACTCGCGCCCACCTTGCATTGTCAGGAACCAAAGTCCGACGAGAGAAAGCACTGCGCCAATCCACACGCGAGCGGTGACGCGTTGCCCCCAGCACAATCCAAGCAGCGGAGTCCAAATGACATATGTGCCAGTGATGAATCCCGCAGTTCCCGCTGTGACTGTCGACATCGCTTTTTGTTGAAGCGACGCGGCGAGCAACATCACGCACGCCGCGATGATTCCACCTGTCATGGTCACTTTGGTTCGCGCAGAAGTTCGGCGAACAATGAATGGGAATAAAAGTATTGCACCCAGCAGAAATCGAGCGGAGTTGAATGTGAATGGAGTATCGCCCATCTCTTGCGTGGCGATTCTTTGCGCAACAAATCCAGCACCCCACAGCACAGCGCACACGAGAAGAAATCCATCCGCGACTGGAACGGAAATGCGCACGGTGGTTCTGCGGGCTAGCGAATGAATCTCACGCGCCCCATGTCTGGGATGAATGATCGTCCGCCAGGAGTGAGCGCGAGTGGCGCTGGAAAATACACAGACCAAGCCTTGCCAATGACCATTTGACTTGGAACGATGAATGGACTTTCAATTCCGAGTTCGCCTACGACCAGAGGATGTGGTCGACCCCAGAGTCTTGAATCTTTGCTTGCGCCACTGTTGTCACCAAACATGACATATTCACCAGGCTTCACTCTGGAAAGAGTCGTTGGATCCGTCGCAAATGCGAGTCCTGCAATCGCGGGACCGTTGGTAGGAAATTGATTATTCGCGCTTAAAAAATCTGGGCGATAGTACAGATCGCGTTTCACCTCGACGCGCCGAAGCGTGAATGGCGCGCCATCGAATGTCCACTGGATTCCCGTTGGAGTTGGACGTTGTCCCATTGGATTTGAAAGCACCTGTTCGAGCGATCGCCCAAAGTGTGAGGCAAGAATTCTTTTGATGGATCCACCGAAGTCATATTGCAGATCAGCGATGCGTTCGCCATCGACGAACACGGACATTTCTTGATCGACATGCCACATCTCCAACCAGAGCGGCGTGTTCGACTTGGGAATGAATGGCCGCGTGACGGTCGCAATCACTTCTTGCGATTCTGCTTGTTGCACGGAGAGCACGACTTGGCCATTGGCAAAGTCGAACTGATAAAGCATTCCGCGCGCCGTCAAGTTGAGCGTCGTACGAAATGCGCTTGCATCTGTCACGTCGATCGCTGCGGCGATACTGAGATCAGCTGTGGGAAAGAGCGGGACTTCACGGCGATAAATGTTGTAGGCGTTCCAATCATCGAGTGCGAGAACTTCATTTGACCAAGTCAAACTTGCGGCAGTTTTCTTCTCCCAAGTCCACGCTCGATCCCCGCGAATTTTCCAACCTTCTGACGCAGTCCACGGTGCGCCCGCCCAATTTCGACGCAAGGCAGATTCGAGTCGTGGAATATCTGTTGGCTGAAAGTCGCTGTCATAGACTGGTTGCCAAACTGCGCGTTGAACATATTCCGGCTTGCGCTGAATGCGTAGTTCGTCTGCGCTTGCGGAGATTGGACCAGTAAAAATATCGCCATCGGCAACCAAAAGCGTTTCATCTGGCATGCCCACAAGTCGCTTGATGTAATACACCGCATCACCAACAGGATCTGTCGGATTCTTAAAAACCACAACATCCCAGCGCTTTGGCGCGGTGAATGGGAAGAGATATTTCAGAACCAACACACGATCGCCCATTCGGCTTTCTGTCGCGAGTTCTTCGTTTGGCAACATCTGCACAGGAAGCTGCCGAGTAATCATCGGATCGAAAATCGGCCGAGGACCTTGCATCTTGCTCATCGCCGCCATAATGAGTTCGGCGCTATCCGCGGCATATTCATATCCCGTCACAGGACTTCGCAGACGAACATGAGCGCCCATCAAAGTTGGCGCCATCGATCCAGTTGGAATCACAAAACCCTCAAGAATAAATCCGCGGAATGCCATCGCGAAAACAAAGGCGACGATCAGCGACTGTATTGTGTCGATGATGCCGCTCGTTGTTTGGGGCGCGTGTTCGCTCGCGCGAGTGGCATTCATTATTGAAACATCCTACAACTTCGGTTTATTTTGGGGTGGCGTAGGAGGTTTTTTTCCGGTTTCGTCCGGCCGAGAAATGACTTTGACATCTTCGATTGGATACGCAAATTCGTGGCCGTTGGATTCGAGCCGTATCAGCACAAGTTGCACCAGAATGCGCGCCTCCAACACAATACCTGGACCATCTGGCGTTTCAACCCGAGCCTTCACCTTCGGCATCCGCTTGGAGAGCGTTTCGTATGTTTCATCTTCGTATCGCAGGCAGCACATCAAACGCCCGCATCTGCCACTGATTTTCATCGGATCAAGAGTTGCCTTTTGCAGTTTGGCGCTCTTCATTGAAATAGGCTTCAGCACCTTCAAGAAATTCTTACAGCAACAGTGTTGCCCACATTTTTCATAGTCCGCAACCAATCGCGCTTCGTCGCGCGCACCAACCTGTCGCAATTCGATTCGCGCGGAAAAACGAGCGGCAAGAATCTTGAGCAAGTCCCGAAAGTCGATTCGTTCTTCGCTCAAGTAATAGATCGTCAACAATTCACGACCGAAAATTGGTTCTACAGCGACAAATTTCATCGGAAGCCCGCTATTGCGTAGAATTTCTTTCGCCACGGGACCAAGCGACGCAACCTCGGACTGCGTTGAATTCCACTGGGCAATGTCTTCGGTTGTTGCGACGCGCAGAATTCGTCCTTCTTGATGGAATGGATAATCGCGCCCACCAGAATTTTCGATGTACTCCAACACCTCTTGGCGCGAGACGCTTTTCGAGCAACCAGAATTGGAGCAAACAGTCGTCAGCATCTCCACCAGCTCCGTACCGCGGTGCGTGTGCGCGATCATTCGCGTCCCGCATCCGGGCTTCGCGCCGCCTTCGTATGGATACTCGGCGATCCATTTCATACGCCCGCCTCGCACAACAATCGAAGTCGGCGGCTTCAGTTTTGCATAAGCCTCCGCATCAGTTTCGAGCGAGCGAAAACTTGGATCCGCATCGCGTTCAAAAATTGGAAGGGGTTGGATCGACATAGTTTGGTTCTTCAGGCGCGTCCGGCGGAGCGACGGTTTTTGACATCATCTGGATCTCTGCGTCGCGCGCTGAAGATCAGTTTGATCGGCACTTCTGAATATGGCAACTCTTCTCGCAAGCGATTGAGAAGGTATTTCTCGTATGCGCCTTCGAAAAGTTCTGGCTTGTTGACCACCATCGCAATTGTTGGTGGATTCGTTTCGATTTGCGAGATGTAATAAATCTTGGCAATCGTTCCGAGTTTCGATGATGGCCCGCGTTCGGTCAAGATTTTCTGCACGAGCGCATTCAACTTTCCCGTTGTTTCGCGGTGGCTTGCTTGCGTGTGCAGATTGAAAGCCATCGCAATTGCATCCGCAGTTCCATCGCCGTTCTTTGCGCTGATGAAAACAAGTGGCGCAAAGTTGAGCATTGGCAACTCTTGCGTCAGATATTCCAAGTAGTCATTTGGAGTTTGCTTTGCTTCGACGAGATCCCATTTATTCACAACGATGACGGTTGGTTTGTATGCCTCGACCAATTCTCCAGCAAGTTGCTTTTCAACTTGCGAAACAGGCTCCGTTGCATCAAGCAACAACAGCGCGACATCGGCTCGGCGAAGAGCAACCTCAGTTCGGTTGTGGGAATAAAATTCGACATCATCGGCCCACGATTTGCGCTTGCGAATGCCAGCGGTATCAATCGCGATGAAAATTCGACCCTCAGATTCGAATCGAACATCGACAGAGTCGCGAGTTGTTCCGGCAATTTCGCTGACAATAACGCGCGGCGCCCCAGCGAGTGCATTGACAAGACTGCTCTTGCCCGCATTGCGTCGACCAACGATTGCAACTTTCATTTCTGGCGATGCTGGCGGCTCATCGGGTCGCGATCCCAGTCGCGTCCAAAGTGCTTCCATCAATTGCCGAATTCCAGAACCCGCCTTGGTCGAGACAGACAAAGTATCACCGAAGCCCAGTTTGGCCGCATCGAGTGCGTGAACTTCCCAAGAAGGTCCATCCACTTTATTGGCGACTTGAATGACACGATGCGTATTTCCAGCACGCCTCAAGAGCTGGGCGATTTTTTCGTCAAGCGCGGTAATTCCAGATTGCGCGTCGATTGTGAAAAGCACAATGGTTGCGCCTTCAACTGCCGCAAAAATTTGCGCTTCGATATCGGGAGCGAGCGCGGACAAATCTTCCCCCGCATCATCGAATCTTTTTCCTTCGGCCACATAGATTCCGAAGCCGCCCGTGTCGCAGAGTTCGGCGACGCGTGGCAAGGCATCCGCCTCATCGGTGTCGTTGGAAGGATTGATGGTGATAATTGTCGAAATCCGATCGCGAGTCACACCAGGCGTGGGATCAACGATTGATATGCGCTCGCCAGCGAGTCGATTGAACAGACTGGACTTGCCCACATTGGGGCGACCGACGATAGCGATGACTGGCAACATTGGAGAATTGGATCATAGTCGTTCGTCGATAGTTCACCCAATTCGATGCTGGTTCACTCTCGAACGCGCATGACGAATCCAAATTTCTTACAAAGTGGTTTTTGCTCGCGGCGCATAAGTGTGATGGCTCGTTTCGCTCCCGTTCGTGATCGAGATTCATAGTGCAGCAGCGTCAACCAATACGTTTCAAATATGGTTGATTCGAGCCACGGGACTTCGCGCGAAAATCCGCTGACACAAAGCGCTTTTGTTCGCTTCATAAACTTTGTCAGCCGTGCTGGTGGAATTTTTAGAAAGCGGCATCCTGAAAAATGCAAGATGCGACCTTGGCATCGACCTGCAAGCATTTCTTCCAAATCATCAAGCGAGATGCGTTCGAGTGGAACTCGCATATCGCCTGGAAGAAGCTCTCCAGGTCGAGAATGAATCGCAAACCAAAGCAAATCGAAGCGACGGTATCTCGCTTGAAAAGATCGACGCAAATAGAACTCGATTTCGGCACGGGTCACAACATCGCGAAGGACATATGGAATCCGCGCATCGCTGCTTTCCATCAAGTCGAGCGCAGGGCGCATGGACATTGGACGGACCAATCCGAACCAGTCAGCCTCGAGACAAAACACGCCATGGGACTTCGGCATGAGGCGAGTGTAATTCATCAACGAACAATTTGGAGCGCGACGAAATTTTATGGCAACAAGAGCGATCGACCCGTCATCGCATCTGGAATAGCCATACCCATCATGTCGAGCATCGTCGGTGCGATATCTGCAAGTCTGCCATCAACGCGTAGCGATCGTCCTCGAAACGAATTGCCGACAATCATCAGCGGCACATCATAATTTGTATGCGCTGTGTGGGGCGCGCCGGTGATCGGATCTTTCATCTGCTCTACATTTCCATGATCCGCAGTGATGACAAGCGATCCGCCACGCGCCAAGACCGCATCAACGATCTTGCCGACGCAGGCATCCACAACCTCGACAGCTTGAATTGCTGCGGGCAAACTTCCTGTGTGACCAACCATATCGCAATTCGCAAAGTTGACGATGATCACATCTTCGCAGTCTCTCGCAGCAATTCTGCGTAAAACAGCATCGCGAACGCCGGCGGCACTCATCTCTGGCTTCAAGTCGTATGTCGGAATATCACGCGGACTTGGAATAATTGTGCGAGTCTCGCCCTGAAATGGATCCTCTCGATAATCGTTAAAGAAAAATGTGACATGCGGAAACTTTTCAGTTTCAGCGCAGCGAAATTGTCGAAGGGAATGATCGGCAAGCCACGATCCCAAAATATCTTTCATCGGAGCAGGTCGGTCAAAGATCACATGAACCGGCAATCCTCGCTCGTACTGTGCCATCGTGCAGAAAAATAAATCCTTTGGAATCGCGCCGCGATCAAATCCACCATTGGGCAAATCACGAAACGCGCTCTCCGAAAAGAGAAAAGTCTTCACGATCTCTCGTGGCCGATCGCCACGGAAATTGAAAAAGATCACGCTGTCTCCATCGCGGATTGCGCCGTCAACTCCAGAGATTCGAGTTGCGGGAATAAATTCGTCGCTGGTCTGGCTGGATGAAGTTGGCGATGCATAGTGAAGTTCAACTGCATCCGCGGCGTTGTCACAAATTCGCGTGCTTCTTCCAAGCAAACATTCCCACGCTTGTATGACACGATCCCAGCGATGATCTCGATCCATCGCAAAGAATCGGCCAATCACCGTTGCGATTCTTCCGCCATTTTCTTTGAGCGCAGTTTCGAGCGTTTCGATAAATCCCAGCGCAGATTTTGGCGGACAATCTCGGCCGTCAGTAAAGACATGAACAAAGAGGCGTTCCTTTGGGAAGTCACATTTGCGAGCGAGTTCCAGAAGCGCAACAAGATGCGAGATATCGCTATGAACTTGTCCATCACTGACCAATCCCATCAAGTGAACGCTTCGGCCGGTTTCCTTGCCGCGCTTGAAAGCATCGAGCATGGTTGTGTTGGATGCAAAGCGTCCGTCGCGAATGGCGTGGGAGATTCGCATCAGTTCTTGATCAACGATTCTTCCTGCGCCAATGTTTTGATGGCCGACTTCGGAATTTCCCATCACTGGCCCGCTCGAATCGATTGGCAAACCAACATCTTCTCCGCTGGTTCGAATCAGAACGGTGGGAAAATCGCGGGAGAGTTGAGCGTCGACAGGGGCTTTGGCCAAGCGCAGCGCATTGAAGGCATCGTGCGAAGGATGCGGATTTCGACCCCAACCATCCCGAACAATCAGAACGCAGGGGGTATTTGAAATGCGCGGCTTCACGATGAGCAGAATAGATCATTGGGATGCAGGATGGAATTCGGTGTCGCGCTTCATCGGACTGTCGGATACTCTTGGGAAATTGGAGGTTCGGCAATGCAGGACGCGATCGCCAGAGTAGAAACTATGGACGGAACACTCAAAGAACGATACGAAGAAGTGAAGCAACGAATCGCAGCGGCAGCTGTTCGAAGTGGGCGCAAGCCCGAGCAGATCATGCTTGTCGTTGTCTCAAAGTCTGCAACGATTGAGCAAATTCGAGAATTGATTTCGTTCGGTCAGCAGGACTTTGGAGAAAATCGAGTTCAGCAGTTGATCCAGCGCGTTGCGCAGATTGACGAACATTTGGTCCGCTTGCGGGAATTGCGTGGTCAAGCGCCAGAAGTTCGATGGCACATGATCGGAACGATTCAACGCAACAAGGTTCGTAAGGCCGTCGAGTTATCGCGCTTGATTCAATCCGTGGATAGTTTGCGCTTGGCAGAGGAAATTCATGTCCAAGCAGCACGTCGCGAACAGCCCATTGATGTTTTGCTGGAAGTGAATGTTTCTGGCGAGATATCAAAGCACGGAATTACTGGCGCTGCAGTTCGGCATGTTGTGCAACAGTTGGACACGATGGTCAACATTCGTGTTCGAGGGTTGATGTGTATGGCACCGCTTGTTGGTGGCGCAACAGCAGCGCGTCAGACATTCGATCGCGGATTTGAACTCTTCACAGATGTGCGGCAGAGTGGTCAAGGGGGAAAAACTTTTGACTTGCTCTCGATGGGAATGTCTGGCGACTTCGAAGAGGCGATTCTTGCTGGTGCAAATATTGTTCGAGTTGGATCTGCGATCTTTGGTAAAGCCGAAGCTGAAGTGGCGTCTGAATTAGATACGGAGACGGAGAGCGCATGATTGATCCGATGGTCACGGAGGCGGCGCGCAATCCTAAAATAGAATCCCAAGATGGAAACACAGTCACAAGTTGAAATTGACGAGCACACTCGGCGGATTCGCGCGAGACTAGAATCTGTCGTTATGCAGGATGCTTCGGCGTGGACATCTCTTCTTCCTGGGCGATTCATCGTCTTTGACGGCCCAGATGGCAGTGGAAAGAGCACTCAATTTCAAGCGGTGGCGAAAGTTGCACAAGCCGCAGGTGTTGAAACCGTTGAAGTGCGAGAACCAGGCGGCACGCCCATTGGCGAAAAGATTCGCGCTGTGCTGCTTGATCCCGCAAATTCCGAAATGGTGACTCGATGCGAGATGCTCCTTTATATGGCGAGTCGATCGCAGTTGATGGAAGAACGAATTCTTCCCGCACTCTCGCGTGGTGCATTCGTCTTGGCTGATCGATTCATCTCGTCGACACTTGCATATCAAGGAAGCGCTGGCGGTCTGTCGCGACAAGACATCCTCTCTGTTGGCGATATTGCAATCGGTGGCCGGTGGCCTGATCTTGTTGTGGTCTTTGACGTTGATTGGAAGACCGCACAATCTCGAATGGCTCGCGCACTTGATCGAATGGAGCAGAAAGACGCTGAGTATCACCGACGCGTCCGCGATGGATATTTGGAACAGGCGCGTTCGCAACCTGGAAAATATCTGGTGGTTGATTCAACAGCTCAGCCCGAAGCAGTTTTTTCTGCGTTGATCGCGGGAATCACCGATCGATTAAATCGCTGATAAGAAGGGGATTTATCGTCAATTTTAATAATCAAATCGAATGCGGGACCACAACACCCATTCGTTTGGCAACAAGCGCGCAGATTGTATCGGTTGCACGGGCAAGATCGTCGTTGACAATAAAGTCGTCATATGTTTTTCCGATGCGAGCGCGAGCGATTTCTTTTGTGCTTGCCGCGAAGCGTCGCTGAATCGCAGCTTCATCTTCGCGCCCTCGCAGTCGAAGTCGATGAAGTAACTCCTCTTCCGAAGGTGCAAGCACGAAGACGCCATACATCTGTGGATATTTTGCACGAACAATTTCCGCCCCTTGCACATCGATATCCAAAATTGCAAGGCGACCATTCCTCAGCGCAGTCTCGATCGGCTCGCGCGGCGATCCATACCAAGAGCGACCGAAGACTTGAGCATATTCAAGAAAGAGATCATCGTTGATCATTTTCTGAAATCCAGATTCGGTGATGAATTTATAATCACGCCCATCAATTTCGCCAGGACCTGCTTGACGCGTTGTTGCTGAAACACTGAATACGCCATCAAAGCGTCGAAGGAGTTCGTGGACGATGGATGTTTTTCCCACACCCGATGGTCCGCTGAGAACTAAAAGAAGTCCATCGAGGCGTACTCCATCTGTGCGCAAAGCATCGGTACGTTGATTCGACATATTTAGAGTGTAAAGAGTTTGGGGAATGCGCTTTTGTGGTGCACGAAAGAAAAATTAGAAATCAGATGTAAGAAAAATGAGCGCTCACTCCTTTTATGCATGCATAGGCGGCGGTTTCGGACCCGGAGTCCGCAAGAAAGTGGGGTATCTATGTCTCGAGATGAAGTTCGGCGTGATCGACTCAGCCAATTTGTTGATCTTGCGCGTATTTATCGCAGGTGGACAAGAATTCAAACAGCTCAGGCGCTTGGGCGCGAGCCATCCAAAGTAGTTCCGGAAAGTGGTAATCCCAAACTCGATTTAGTAGTTGGACTTGCAGAAGCGCTCGACTGGGATGTCGGCGATGTTGCGGAAGGAATCTGGCGCGATGAAGCCGAGGCTTATGGAGAAATTGAAAGGATGGCTGAACGCGGATTTGCAATACTCGATCGAGAAGCAATCGAAGCGCATCGCTCTGGCGAATTTCGGCGAATGACCGAATTATCGCGCGCTTTATTTCTCGCCGCGCATACTGGAAGTGAGCGTGCGACCGCGGCAAATCGTCTCGCGGGAGCGTATGACGGACTTGGGCGATATACGAAAGCTCTCGCAGCCTTGCAACGTGGGCTTGCAGAGCCTGGAGTTCCCACTCATGTTCGAATGATGCTCGAGGTGAATCTTGCGAACGCTCATTATGCCCTTTGGCATCTTGTTGAAGCTTGTTCTGTTTCGAATTCGCTCGTCGAGCGTTTTCAATCGCGACCAGCGGAAACGCGCACCGAGCGAGTTGTCGAAGCGTTTGGACATTATGTTCGAGGACAATCCCAGCGCCGATTGATCGAGACCGATCCACTCAGCGGAAATTCGCACGCGCAGCGCGCTCGAGAAGATTTGCAGATTGCGCTGACTTCATATTCAACCCTTGCAAAGGAATTTGATGATGCGTCTTATGCGGGTATCGCCAATACTTGCACAGGGGCGATTTTGGAATGCGACGCCGCGCTTGGTGTGATGGATCCACTGCGTGCTGCAGAAGCACTTTCCGCAGGATTGGATCAAGTTGTCGATGTCGCCAACTATCCACCAGGCGATTGGTTGGAGAGTTATGGTTGGTGGGCGATCTTCGGCTGCAATGTTGTGCTGCGCGGATTGAGCGGTCCAGAATTGCATCGACATATGGCGGTGTTTTCCAACAAGACCGCGGAAATCGCAGAGCGTATGGAAAATTGGTCGATGCGTGAACGCGCGTTCACATTCGAGCATCTGCGTCGACAGAGAATGAACGAATCACTTGGCTACGCAACCGAATGGTTATTAGACGACGACGATGTTCGAACCGTGACAGGCACGATGGGTCGATTCCCATCATTTCGTGAAACAGGATGGCGAATCCTCGAGAGCGCTCGCTCTTTGCATACAGCCTGAAAGGCAGAAAGGAAAACCATATGAAATTCCCCCACAAATTTGCATGGTCTATGGTTCGCAAATCAATGAAGCGACTCTCATTTTCGTTTCTTACCTTTTCATTGATCGCAGTTGGAGCACTCTGCCTGCAGACCAACAACGCATTTGGCATACCGCCGCATTGGTCACTTCGAGCGCAGGCATACCCGCAAGCATTTGTCACATTTATGGACGATCACTTTGGACGCGCGTGGATGCACACCGTTCAAGAGCGTGTCGTTCGACGGATGTATGCCGTTTGGTGCGAAAAGAATGACCCTATGCGGAAAGAGAAGAAAGAGCGATAGCGAACTTTTGTATTGAATCATCATTGCTGTGGCGAGTCATCGCCAATGCCGTCACAGTATCAGGTACTCCCCGTATGAACGATTTCATACGGGGAGTCTGCTTGTTTTGCGGTGTTGTCACCTAGTTCAAAAGTTCTATCGCTGTATCAACCGTGAATCACGCGACCTTCAGTCGCAAGCGCCGCTTCATGAATCGCTTCGTGCATTGTCGGATGAGCGTGGACAGTCGAGATGATGTCCTCCGCGGTCGCTTCGAGGCGTTTGGCCAATCCCATTTCACCAATCAGTTCGCTTGCGTCTTCGCCGAAGATGTGAGCCCCGAGAATTTCTCCGTATGGTTCGCTGGTGATGATCTTCACAAGTCCATCGGTTGCCCCGACGGCGATTGCTTTACCGTGCGCCTTCAGCGGATACTTGCCAACTTTATATTTCAATCCCTTCGCCTTCGCCTCGCGTTCGGTCATACCGATCGACGCAACCTGTGGATTGCAATATGTGCATCCTGGAATCGATGAATAATCCACACCAAGCGTGTGATGTCCCTTCATTCGTTCGACGCATGCAACTGCTTCTTCGCTGGCAACATGCGCAAGCCAAGGTGGTCCGATGACATCACCAATCGCATACACACCAGGAACACTTGTTTGATATGAAGGTTCGGGCTTGTCTTGATAGTCCGTCCAGATGTGGCCTTTCGCAGGACCTGAATCGCAAATGCGAACACCAAGCGAAGGGTCGAACAAACCGTCATAGCGCGCGCCGACACCGACGGCGACAAGGACAACCTCGACTTCCAAAGTTTCCGTCTTCTTTTCATCTTTCACTTCATACAAAGTGACCTTCGCACCCTTTGGATTCTTGTCGATCGCCTTGACGCTCGACCCAATTCGGAATGCGATTCCTTGCGCTGTAAATGTTTTTATCGCTGCCGCGGAAATGTCATCATCTTCGATTGGCAGAATTCGATCCTGCATTTCAACGACGGTGACCTTCGTTCCAAAAGCGTTATAGAAGTATGCGAACTCCATTCCGATTGCGCCAGATCCGATGATCAACATCGAAGCTGGTCGAGTTGGAAGGTTCATTGCTTCATAACTTGAGATGATCGTCTTACCATCGCATGGTGCGAATGGAAGTTGTTTCGGTGCAGCCCCAGTTGCAAGCATGACGCGATCTGCAGTGATGATTTGTGCATCACCTTCGCTTGCACCCTTGTAATACGTTCCATTGGCTTTGCGCACTTCAACTTTGCAAGGTCCCGCGGCCGTCTTGCCTGCGGTGATCTTCGCGTGACCGACAATGTGATCAATTTTATTCTTCTTAAAGAGGAATGCGATACCAGCATTCAATTGACCAGTGATGCCACGGCTTCGCCCGACGACTTTTTCCCAATTCACTTTGATATGCTCGGGTTTGATTTCAATTCCCCAAGTCTCGCCGTGGCGAATCGCCTCCATGTAAAGCTCCGCATTATGCAGCAGAGCCTTTGTTGGGATGCATCCCCAGTTCAAACAAACGCCGCCAAGCTTGTCGCGTTCTATGCAACAGACTTTCATACCCATTTGCGCTGCGCGAATCGCGCCCACATAACCGCCAGGTCCGCTTCCAATCACGATGAGGTCATAATGCTTCATATCTGTCATAGGGGGGGTGATTCTAGCGATCTGTCGCGAGAGGTTTGCTAGTATCCCTTCCCCCTCAATAATATGCGGGAAACCCTATGCGAACTGCACTCATCAGCGACGTCCACTCGAATCTCTCCGCGCTCGAAACGGTGCTGGCGGATATCGACAGCCGGGGTGTTGATCGGATTCTTTCCCTCGGCGACATCGTTGGATATGGGCCTGATCCGAAGGAGTGCGTCGATCTGGTTGCCAAGCGTTGCGAGTGGAGTTTGATGGGCAATCACGATTTTGGTGTGCTGTATGAGCCAACAAATTTCAATGCATCCGCCGAGGCCGCGGCATATTGGACGCGTCGACAATTAGAGCCGCCGAAGGCCGAAGATGGCGAATCAGGCGCAGAGTATGACGTCGCGGAAGCCGTGAGTCGATGGGATTTTCTTGGCCAACTTCGCGTTCGTGTTGTATTCGGCCCATTCCTTTGCGTGCATGGTTCGCCGCGTCGACCAATCAATGAATACATCTTTCCCGAAGATCCGCTGAATAGCACGAAGAAGATCAAGGATATTTTTGCGCGCATCAAGCCATCGCGAGTCTGTCTTGTTGGGCACACACATGTTCCAGGTGTATTCACCGACGATCCAGATTTTCTTCCCTCCGCTGAAATGACTGATGGAATTTATAAATTTTCAGCGCAGGATTCTGTCATCGTGAATCCTGGTTCGGTTGGTCAACCTCGCGACCTCGATCCACGCGCTTCGTATGCAATCTTGGAAACTGGCGAGAATTTCGAACCAATTTCAGTGCAGTTCATTCGCTTGGAATATGACATAGAGCGCACCGTTGAAAAGATCAAAGCCATCGATGATTTGAATGATTGGCTCGGCGAACGACTTCTCCAAGGTCGTTGAGCATCAAGAATGAGAAACGAATAAAAATATGAATACGGGAACTCGAAAATTACTTCTAACGCTGTCGGTGATTTTATTCGCGGCAAGCATTGTGACGATCGTCATCACGGGGAAAAGCGCCGAAAAATCGAAGCAAGTCGCGGATTCGCCGGCGGCCAGCACTACACCTCCTGCGAACGCAGAGGTCGCATCGAATGCAACTGCTTTGCCTACGCCTGCTGCGACGACCAATGTCTCTGTACCTGCCGCGGTCATCCCGCCGAATGCGCCAACTACGACAGTTTCTCCAGTAGTGCCAACAGCAAAGTTGAAAGCTCGTCCATCTGGCGCAGCGGCTTCTACTGTGGCAAGTCTTGGTTCGCTTGATCCAGCAAAAGATCGCTTCACAATTGATTTTTCGACATCAGGCGCAGGAATTAGCAAAATTGTTTTCAGCGAATTTTGGGTGAATGCATCTGATCGAATAGCGGCAATTCGCCACGCATCAGCAATTGCATCTGGCGCGAACACAATTCCGCCATTGCCCGACGCGAGCAATCGATATTTTCTCGCGCCAGTTGGAACGCTCGTAAATTTCACCGTGCCAATGTTGGCCGCCCATTCGATTCAGGTCGATGGCCAATCAACATCGCTCTTTGGCGCTGTCTGGTCTCAACAATCTGCTGGAACTTTCGAGACAATTCTCGTCGATGATGCGGGAACGCCAGTGCTGAAAATTCGACGTGTTTTCACCCTGCAAGCGAAACAGGGCGATGGATATGACATCGCACTTTCGCAGACTGTGGAGAATCTTTCCGCCGCCACACACACGATCAGCATTGTGCAATACGGTCCTGGCGATCTGACGCGGGAGGCGAATGAGATGATGGATATTCGTCGTCTGCAGTTTGGATATTTGATGAGCGAACGGCGCGATCCAGCGCAGACTTCTGTGATCACCCACGATGCGATGCTCGAGCGCGCTACAGTTGTAACAAATGTCGCCGCCGCAAAATTTGATGTGTGGCCAAGTCCAGAGCAGAAGGAACAAGATCAACACCTGAGTTGGTTTGGAACCACGAACCGATATTTTTCTCTCGCAGTGCATGCGCCAATGACACCTACCGCGACAGGTGTTCCAAGCAAATCACTTGCAACATCGATCGAGTCCATTCGTGCTTCCCTTGGCGATCCAAGTTCGACCGATACAACAGGAGCGCCAACATTATTTATTGAGTTGCATTCGCCAGCGCGCACCGTTGCTGCAGGGCAGACAGCGGATTTTTCAATGGGTGTGTTTGCGGGTCCTCTCGATCATGTGATCCTCTCGACCGTCCCTCCATACAGCGCGCTTGAAATGTCGGGGCTTATTGTCTATTCGATGGGCGGATGTTGTTCGTGGTGCACATTTGCGTGGTTGGCAAATTTGATGGTCATCTTCTTGGATTTCCTGCATAACTATGTTGTGTTTGATTGGGCGCTCGCAATCATCGCGCTTGTGCTTGTTGTGCGACTGATTTTGCATCCGATCAGCAAGAAGTCACAAGTGCAGATGCAGCGCTTGACCAAGGGGATGGCGGAGATGAAGCCAGAACTCGATGCGCTCAAGGCGAGATATGGCGATGATCCAAAGCGAATGCAGCAAGAGCAGATGCGGCTCTATAAAGAGAAGGGCGTCAATCCAGTGGGATGTCTTGGTGGATTCCTGCCAACATTCTTGCAGATGCCAATTTGGATGGCGCTGTATGCCGTTCTATATCTGGCATTCGAACTTCGCCAACAGCCAGCATTCTTCGGCGTCTTCCAACTTTTTGGTGGATGGAATTTTCTTGGCGATCTCAGCGCGCAAGATCGATTCATCACACTTCCAACACCGATCAATCTTTACTTTTTCTCTCTCGCAAGCATCAACATTGTTCCGTTATTGATGGGTGGCGTTTTTTATATTCAGCAGAAATATATGGCGCCGCCGCCATCGACTCAGCAAACTCCCGAGCAGTTACAACAACAGAAAATGATGCGGATCATGACTGTCGTTATGTTCCCTGTTATGCTCTATGCCGCTCCATCCGGATTGACTTTGTACATCATGACTTCGACGCTTGTTGGAATTTGGGAGAGCAAAATGGTGCGCCGATACATTGAAATGACAAAGGATCAGCCAGTCGTTGTGAAGAAGTCCAAGACGCGAGACGCAATTGGAAAGCTGTACGAGAAGGCCTTGGAACGCGCCCAGTCAAAGCGACAAACAAATAAGAAGTTCAAAGACAGAGGCTGATATGCCTGGCCCTGCGAACTGGGTCGAAACTGCATCAAACTCCGACGCAATTGCGGCGATTTCTTCGCCGCCAGGTTCTGCTGCCCGAGGCATTGTGCGCATCAGTGGTGACGCTGCGTTTCGAATTGTGAACGAGCGACTTATTGAAGGGAAATTGACCGCACGTCGTGGCGTGCAATCCGTTCGTATTGGCATCAAAGTCTCCGGGGAAAAGGTTGATGTACCCGCGCTTGCTTTGGTGATGGTTGCTCCTCAAAGTTTCACGGGGCAAGAGACCGTCGAACTTTTACTCGCGGGTCACACGACACTCTTGACGGCCGTGGTCAACACATTGTGCGATTCTGCATTCGGCACAATATGCGCGCGCCGCGCATCACCCGGCGAATTCAGTGCTCGCGCGTTTCTCAGTGGCACGCTTGAAGTGGAGGAGGCGGAGTCGATCGCACTCTCGATTTCGGCTGAATCAGATTCACAGTTGGATGCTGCGCGACAATTGCGCTCTGGACGCGTAAGACAAATTGCATTCAAAGCCGCGGAGGAAATCATTGGCTTGCTTGCGCTTGTTGAGGCCGGCATCGACTTCAGCGACCAAGAAGATGTTGTTGCAATTACCGCGGTCGATCTCGTCAGGGGAATCGCTTCGGTTCAGGCGGATCTTTCCGCAGCGGTCAATCAAACAACTCCTGAAGAATCGCTGCGTGCGCTTCCTGTGATTGCGCTGCGTGGCGCGCCGAATGCGGGAAAATCGTGTCTTTTCAACGCACTTCTTGGGCATGAACGCGTTGTGACATCGCCTCAAGCAGGTTCGACGCGTGACGCGATTATTGAAACTTTGAAACTGAATCGAGGTCGCGAAGTGTTGCTGGTTGATTTGCCAGGAATCGAAGATCCGCATCATGCCCTTGGAGAGCAGATGCAAGAACTTGCGAAGCACGCATTTGATTCAGCAACATTGCAATTGAATTGCGTCCCAATTTCGACTGATGCGACGGTGATGAGTGGCGCGCGAATGATGACTGTGTGGACGAAGTCGGACTGCGCAGATGATCAAAGTCACACCCGTGCCAAAGTGCAAGGCGGTTGCATCACAAGCGCATTGAATGGTGATGGCATCGACGAACTTCGGGAAGCGCTCACCGCAGCAGTCGATGATGGAGGATGGGTTGGCGGATCGAGACTCGCGCCAGTTCTGCTTGAACGGCACCGATCTGCACTCGCCGAAGCGCAGAGTTTGATGGCACAAGCGCGCGATGCGGCACAAGCATGCGTCGATGCAGGGCGACGCGCCGCTGAGCCTGCGGAGATTATTGCGATGGAATTGCGCGACGCGCTCGATTCGCTGGGAATCGTCGCGGGTCATCGCACTCCTGACGATGTGCTCGCCGCGCTCTTCGCGCGGTTCTGCATCGGTAAGTGATCTGCGATATAAAAGAAGGAATGGCGCAGGTTCATAAAATGGAAATTCGGCCGCGTTACTGCGAGTGTGATCCGATGAGCGTCGTGCATCACACCGTCTATCCAATTTGGTTTGAGATGGGCAGAACGGAATTGTTGCGTGCGAGTGGTTCGACATACGCGGATCTTGAAGCGCGCGGAATTTTGCTGGCGGTCACGCGTTTAGATGTCAGATATCGCAAACCCGCAAAGTACGACGAACTGCTGGTTCTCGAAACCACGCTGCGCGATGTTGGTCATGTGAAGATCGAACATTCCTATCGACTTTGCAGAGGAGACGAAGAACTTGTGATCGGCGAAACAACTCTCGCATGTATTGATCGTGATGGTCGCGTGCAAGCTCTGCCAGAAAATTGGAGTGGCGCTCCTATTGTGGCGGGTTGACTTGCCCAACGCGCATTCTTACGCGAGTGATTTTGCCTGCGCTTGCATTTCGGATTTCAGCATCAACCCCGCCGCGCAATATCCGATCAAGCGTATAGCTCGTCGCCGCGGACCCTGTCACGACCGTCAGCACGCCACCAGAAATTCCTGAGAGGCGCGTGTCATCTCGAACATTCGCGGGAATGAATCGCTCCCATAATTCAGCGGCGTTACCAAACCTTTGCGCGTGTTTTTCGACAGTCGTTCTCAGTCGAGTGATATCACCGCGGATCGAATCGGCAGGGATCGTATTTGTACTTCTTGCGCCACGCCGTTTTTGCAGGTCATGAAGATGTTCAAGAGGATTCACCATAGCGCGCGGCAATTGTACGGTGCGCACTCGCTGATTTCACCTGTTTACTATGCTTTCATTCGTGACAAGCCTTCGGCTGATCAACATTCGCAAGACATTCGATCAAACGGTCGCGGTCGAAGATGTCAGTATTGAAGTTTCGGCGGGCTCGCTTTTCTTTCTGCTTGGATCTTCGGGATGTGGCAAGACCACGATTCTGCGGATGATTGCTGGGTTCGTCCAACCAACTGCGGGGCGAATTTTCTTTGGCGATCGTGATGTCACCGCACTTCCCCCAGAGAACCGCAATACCGGAATGGTTTTTCAGAATTACGCGCTCTGGCCGCATATGAACGTATCGCAGAATGTCGGATTTGGTCTGGACGTTCGTCGCATGCCATCAGCCGAGAAGAAAAAGCGTATTGGAGAATCGCTGGAACTTGTCCGTATGAGCCAATATGCCGATCGACTTCCCAACCAACTTTCTGGTGGCCAGCAACAACGCGTCGCATTGGCACGCGCCATCGCGTTTCGTCCCGATCTGCTTCTACTTGATGAGCCACTTTCAAATTTGGACGCCAAGTTGCGTCTTGAAATGCGATCCGAGATTCGGCGGATCTCCAATGAACTGCGCATCACGATGATCTATGTCACGCACGATCAATACGAAGCGTTATCACTTGCCGATCAAATCGCAGTGATGTCAGCGGGAAAGATTGAACAACTCGGTGCGCCGAGGGATATTTATCAACGGCCTCGAACTCGATTTGTCGCAGAATTTATTGGCGAAACAAATTTTCTTTATGGAGAGATGCAGGGGACGCGCGACTCAAGTGGGTTTGCACAGGTTGTCACGCCGATTGCAACGATGCGTGCTCTTGTTCCGCCGACAAAGAAAGCTGGAGATCGGATCACGCTCTCGATTCGGCCAGAGACGATCACAATTGATGAACTCGACGCGGTGACGCAATCGCGATCCAATGCGACCATCATTCTTGGAAAATGTATTGAGTCAACATATCTCGGGGCTTATGCGCAGCACATAGTCGAAGCGAATGGGCAACGCATCAAGGTTTTCCAAGTGAATCCTCATTCAACTCTCTTTGCAGGCAAGCAAGTTCGCGTGACCATCCCTGCGGATCAAGTTGTTGGCGTCGAGGAGTGAAATCAACTTTGCATTTGTGGTTCCGCCTTTGGCTGAATGCAAAAATATGCAACTATGAATGCCGTCAACGCAACGATGGCATGAAGACCAAATCCAAATCCGATATCGCGCGCGGTCAATGTTGATGGCGCATTTTCTGTCGCGGTGGGCGAAGCCAAACCATGCATCACAAGCACCATCAATGCGATGCCAATGGTGGATCCAAACTGTCGCATCATTTGTACAAGTCCGCTTGCTTCACCGCGCTGGGCGATCGGTGCACGCGAAAGAGAATCGGCGTTCGCGGGGCTCATTGCAAATCCACATCCCATTCCGAGCACAGTCATTCCAATCGCAAGAATTGGATAGCTCAGGGCGAAGACGCCAATTGTTTCAATCACCGTTCCAGTCAGCACGAAGGAAAGCCCCAAAATGATTGGGCGGCGCGGGCCGTGATTGTCATACATTCGTCCTGCAAAGTGAATGATGCCCAGAACGGGGACAAGCAGCGGAAGCGTCCCTAGTCCTGCTTGCATTGGCGTGAATCCCAGAAAATTTTGCATATATAAGGATCCATAAATTCCTTGGCCCACATTGATAAAGCTGACGCATAACAATAAGAATGCGTCTCCAAAGAACCCTCGATCTCGAAAGAGCCTCAGATCAATTGTCGGTTGTGTCAATCGGAATTGCCGATGCGCGAACACAAACAAGAGCACGCCGCCAACCACGATTAAAAGCCAAGCAGGTTTTGTTGTGGGGCCGTGAAGTCCAAGCTCTTGAAATCCGCTGACTAACAATGGGGTACCGACAAGCAAGATCAGAATCGATGCCCAGTCGGTTTTTGCTGTTGTGGCGCGGGTGGATTTCATTCGCAGCGTCAATGTCAGTCCGATTGAAATGAGTGCGATGGGAACATTCAGCCAGAAGCACCAATTCCAAGATGCAAATTGCACTAGAGCTCCGCCGATCAGCGGACCGCCCGCCATAAACAAAAGTGATATACCGGCATATGTCGCCATTGCGCGTCCGCGCTGATTTGCAGGATAAATATCGATCACAATCGCAGCGCTTGCGGGTTGCATCGTTCCTGCACAAATTCCCTGAATAACTCGCGCGGTGATAAAGACCCATGCAGTTGGCGCAAGCGCACATCCGATTGATGCGATCATAAATCCAATCATGCCCAAACGAAACGCATTGATCCGCCCCATCCAATCACCAAGCTTTCCGCCAATCGCGACCCACGAAGCCATCGCAAGGAGATATCCATTGACGGCCCACGCCAAAGACGAATCATCAAATTTCAAATCTTGTCGAATACTTGGCAATGCGACGCCAAGCACCGTGGAATCAAGCATAATCATTGAGAGTGACCCCGTCATGGCAAACAATGTCAGCCATCGTCTGTCGGGCTTATTCGGTTCGGTCATAGAGCGAGTATAAGACGCATATGAAAAGCATTGGCATAAAGTCGTTCAAGATCGCTGCATCTTTGATTGCAAGCGTCGCCATTACAGGCGTGATTGTTCTTGCTGTATTCAACGCGTCGACTGCAAGTGAGAAAGTCGCACCAGTCGCACCAGTCGCACCAGTCGCACCAGTCGCGCCAGTCGCGGGACCAAACTATTCATTTACTTCGTTTGATGGTCGCGAATTGAATCCCGCGACATTGAAAGGAAAAATTGTCTTTATTGATTTCTGGGCGACATGGTGCGGTCCGTGTCGAGCGACTCTTCCAGCTCTGGAACAACTCGCACAGGCGTATCCAAATGATCTCGTCATCATTGGAGTTTCCAATGAACCGAAAGCAACCGTGACAAAATTTCTGACTGGTAAAGCAATTTCGTATCCGATGGTTGCACCCGCGCCGCCTACGGGCAAACCATTTTCGTCCGTGCGCTCAATCCCGACGATTTTTATTCTCCGCCGCGATGGAACCTTGTCGCAGACGATGGTTGGTTCGCACAGCTTTACCCAATTGGCGGAAGCGATGCGAGCGGCAGATACTGCAGTACGCTGACCTGATGCGAATAATAATTTTTTGTTGCGTTGTGGTTCTGGCCTCGATCTTTCCAACAAAATCTCTGGCGCAGGCTCCGGCTCTACCAGCACCAACCGCAGCGAAAGCCGATCTTGATCGACGCATGGGATGGTTCCGCGACGCACGCTTCGGTATGTTCATTCACTGGGGGCTTTACGCAATTCCAGCTGGTCAATGGGACGGCAAGTCGATTGCCGGCATAGGCGAGTGGATTTTGAACTCGGGAAAAATTCAGCCGGCGCAATACATGAAGTTGCAAGATCAATTCAACCCGATTGATTTCAATGCGGATGAGTGGGTTCGCATCGCAAAACTTGCTGGCCAGAAGTACATCGTCATCACCAGCAAACATCATGATGGATTTGCACTTTGGAATTCGAAGGTTTCAAATTTTGATGTGATGGCAACTCCATTCAAGCGGGATATCTTGTTGGAACTTGCGCGTGCATGCGAGCGCGGCGGCATTCAACTGTGTTTTTATCACTCGATTATGGATTGGACACACGACGATTATGTTCCGCACCGTTCATGGGATCCACGCAAGGATGAGGACGCTGACTTCGATCGATACATCGGATATATGAAAGAGCAATTGAAAGAATTGGTCTCTGGCAAGTATGGCAAGATTGGAATTCTCTGGTTCGACGGAGAATGGGAAGAGTCTTGGACGCACGAGCGTGGTCTTGATCTTGCAAAGTATGTTCAATCGCTCGATCCAGACATCATCATCAACAATCGCGTTGACAAAGGGCGATCGGGAATGGCTGGCATGAACGGCGAAGGGGATTGGGCTGGCGATTATGGAACTCCTGAGCAAGAAGTTCCTTCGACAGGATTTCCAGGTCGTGATTGGGAAACATGTATGACCATGAACGACACGTGGGGATTCAGGAGCGATGACCATAATTGGAAAAGTGCTCAAGAAATGATCCGCATGCTTTGTGATATTGCCAGCAAGGGTGGAAACTTTCTGCTGAATGTTGGTCCGCAAGCCAACGGTCAGATTCCACAAGAATCAATCGATCGGCTCATGCGAATCGGTCAATGGATGGAAACAAACGGCGATGCAATTTATGGCACCTACGCGAGTCCATTTGTTCGCCTCCCATGGGGACGATGCACGAAGAAGCCGTTGCCCAACGGTCAGACGCGACTTTATTTCCATGTCTTCAATTGGCCGAAATCTGCTGATGGAAATACCAACGCGCTCGTCATTCCTGGTTTGAGCAGCGAAGTTCTTTCGGCGCGTCTGTTGGGGGCGACAGGATTCGCGGCGCAAGTATCTCGACAAGGCGATGGTTGGTCGATCTCAATTCCAGTCACGGCGCCGGATGATGTCAGCAGCGTGATCGCAGTCGATATTGTTGGCGAACCTCAAATTATCGCACAGGCAATTCTCCCAGATGCAACACAAACATTTCATTTGACGGCGAAGGACGCCGAGTTGCGCGGCCGTTTGATCTATGAAGAAAAGCCCGACAGCATTGGATACTGGACCGATGTCGATGGCACCGCACGATGGGTGTTGCGCCTTCAGTCTCCAGGAAAATACAAAGTGATCGCAGAAGTCGCCGCCTCTCCAACTGAAGGTGGAAGTCGATTTCGCGTTTCAGTCGCAGACGCAGGAGTTGAGGGTGTTGAATCGACCGTTCAGGCTGGCGCAAACTGGTACGATTTCAAGGCGTCAGACATGGGAATCATCTCTTGCCCTGCGGGCGATTTTGAAATTGTGGTCAAGCCATTGTCGAAGGCGGGATCTGCAGTGATGAACTTGCGAAGGATCATTCTCCAGCCACTTGCGAAGTGATTCGTTTTTGCTTCAAGGCTAATGCCGAAAAGCTTGCACAGGAATCTCCGCAAAGTTTGTCGTCATCGGCAGGCGCCAGCGAAGAACAAGTGCTTCAGTTCCAACGGATTCGAACATTCGAACATCAAGATCATGACAGCCAATCGCAAGCGCGATATCTCCAACCTTTGGCGTGGCTCCATGCAATCCACCGTTATTGATGACAAGTACGCCGTCGATCCATAACTCGCTTCCGTCATCGCTCGCGATTTCGAATCGATAGACACCGCTTGCTGGCACATCGATCATGCCGCGAATTTGTATCGCGTATCGGTCCGCAGGTACCCCGACTGGAATCGCAACCGATTCGATCACGCTTCGCTGTGTCGAGCCAGAAAAAGCATCGTTCGCTGGAACGATTTCAAATGTGCCAGCGATCACTCGCGCATCGAGTCCAACACGATCGCCACACGCTTTCGCTGGCGATAATTCGCTGCGAGTGAAAGTGATCGCAGTCTCGGCATCGCTCATATTTCCCTGCCAACTTGTTCGCGCTCGCAAGGTCGAAGTTTGGTCGAGCACGATTGCGAACTCTCCCTGTGCATTCGCTTGGATTGCGAGTGTGTTTATGCTTGGCTGCGAATCATCCGTCGTGACATGAATCATCGCACCAGTCGGCGGCGCTGCGAAGCGCACAGTCGTTGTGCCAACAAACATCCGATCATCGCCCAAGATTTTCGGCGCGGTCATGATTCTGGGTTGCGAGGCGAAATCGAAAGCAATCACAGAATGTGCGGAGGCCTTCGCAATCGCACCAAGAACAGAAGGATCAAGTTTGACGATCAAGTCTGGACCCTCTCGACGAAATGTCGGCGCAGCAAACTCTCCACCAAGCACACGCACCGCTATCGGATCATCGATGACGCCATCAAGACGAATCAATCCAGACTTTGGCGGCGAAAAAAGATGCGCATTGAATGTTGTACGGCCCTCTTGGTTTGTGCCCATCGTCCATCGTCCCCATTCTGGAACAGGAAGATCTGCATGACCATTTCTATAAATCGAACTCGAATGTGTTTGCATCCACCGACCGATCCCTGCGAGCACCTCGAGTGATTCGGGATCGATGCGTCCGCGTCCATCAGGTCCAATGTTCAGAAGATAATTTCCGCCCTTGGAAATAATGTCGGCGAGATTTTGCAAGACAGCTGGCGCGGATTTGAAATCATGGTCATCACGCGCATATCCCCAAGACCCATTGAGTGTCATGCATGTCTCCCACGGACGATCGAGCATTGCATCTGGGATTAAATTTTCTGGCGTCGCATAATCGCCTGGCTGAGCCCAACGATTGTTCACGAGAATTCCTGGCTGTAACGCACGAGCCATCGCAACAATCTCATCGCTGGTGTGTTCGCGCGCCCCATGCTCCCAGTCGCCATCGCCCCAAAGCACGGCGATTTTTCCATAACGACCATCGAGAAGTTCCTTCACTTGCGCTCGCATGAACTGTGTGTAACGCGCATATTGCGCTCCATCAATTGGCCGCGCATCCCACTCTCGGCGAGGGAGATAGTCCGGATGCGCCCAATCCAACAGCGAGTAATAAAACCCCAACTTCAAACCGTGGACTTCGCACGCATCGGCAAGTTCTCGCAGTGGATCGCGACCGCGCCCGCCTTCCGCGATCGGCTTTCCAAATTTCGTCGCCGCAATATCTTGATCGCTGACGGCGCTTGGCCAATTCGCAAATCCTTCGTGGTGCTTTGTCGTGATCACGATGTATTTCATCCCAGCATTTTTCGCCGCGAGCACCCACGCATTGGCGTCGAAATCCGCGGGATCAAATCTTGGCATCAACTCTGCGTAATACTCGGCAGGAGGAATTTTTTTGCGGTTGAGCATCCACTCGCTCCAACCAGGAAGAAAATGTCCCTTCCAAACACTTCCAGCTTCGCTGTACAAACCCCAATGCACAAACATTCCAAATCGCGCCTCTCGCCACCACGCGAAATCTGGCGGAGCGATTTGATCACTTTTTGGACACGCATTTGAAGTGATTGCACATGTCGCAAGAACAAGCGCGACAATTCGAACGAGCAACTTTTGGTTCCGCATGCGAATACGGTACGAAACCGATAGGCTTCTTGTATGCCATCAATGATTCTTAACGGCCAACAAATCGAACTGACAATTCAATCGCAAGAGACGCTTGGAAGCGTTATCAATGCGATTTTGCCACTGATTGCTGCCAAGCAACCTCTCGCGCCATCGATCGGCGGGCTTCTTGGTCAAGGACTTGCGTCAGAGCAAGCCACGAGTGATCCACACATTCAGTGGTGCCTCTGGCTTCTGCACGAAATGGGCGTTCGAGCATTGACTGTTCCGCCAGGTGGCACGGGCGGTTCAATCGATAAAGTCTTATCTGCGGAGGAGCGTCAGCGTGATATCTCCGATCCATATTCGCAAGGCAACATTGCAACAGGTCGTGCATTAGCAATGGCGCTTGCGAATATTTCAAGCCGAGTCTTCGTGCTCAATGGAGAACAGCGCGATGTGAAATTGATGACGAGAGACAAGATGGAACCCGCAATGCAAGCAGTTGTTGATATGCGTCGATTGAATGAGCCGATCCACATCACAACGACGCGCGCGCTCGCATCGCTGATCTCAAGCAATGTCGCGAAGGATGATGAACGGATCGATGCGGTTATTTCGATCATCTCCGATCTTGGGGTTGTGGGAATCAGCATCGATGTTGCCACCAGCACAATCACTTTCGACGGTCTCTTTTCAGAGGCGAATGCCGCGGCTTCCGCGTTTTTGCAGGGTGGTGGGGTGAATGGCGTTCTTCGGATGCGCCAGAGAATTCGCGAGCTCAATTCGCAGATGCAAGGTTCGGGCGGCGCAGCGGCGGGGCAGGGCCGTCAAGATGGACGAAATACTGGCGCAATTGGCTCGAAAGGGGGCGATACGGCTCGGCCTTCGATCAAGAGTCTTGTGAAGCCTCGTCGGCGCCGTTAAAGATCGTCCGAACAAAGTTAAAAAATTCATCACAAAACTCGACTTTCTCTTAATTCGAGATATGGTTTCTTTAATGATGAGCCCACGGATAAACGCTATTTTATCTCTGCTGCCGATGAGTTTGACTTTTGTCGCTTCAATAGAAGCCCAAGCTCAGATTCAATTTGTTGATCAGACGACCACGCGCTTTCCAGTCCAAGCGGAATACACCAATCAGATTGGAGTCGCCGACATCGATAGTGATGGTGATTTGGATATGTGCTTCGCCAATGGGCAGGGTTATTCGTCGCTCGGCACTCTTCTCAAACCACGCATCTATATAAACAACGGCGCCGGTGTTTTTAGCGATCAGACCGACACACGTGTCGCAGGCATCACAGGATGTTTTCGAAGTGCGGAATTTGGGGATGTGGACCTCGACGGAGATATGGATCTCTTGCTTGGTCAGGATTACAGCCGGCAAATGCTTTTGCTGATAAATAATGGTTTGGGTGTTTTTGCCAACGAAACTACTACGCGCATTCCAACCTTGAACACATCCACAGCCCGTGCAACATTCGGCGATGTTGATGCAGACGGCGATCTTGATATTGCTTTGTGCAATTCTGGAACAACGCGATTTGGTACAACGGGGCAACCGCGTTTGTATCTCAATGATGGCGGAGGAAGATTCACCGATTCAACGACGGGGCGAATTCCAACTGGCAACATTGCGCAGCAAATGGATGTTCTCTTTTTCGATGCAGATGGGGATTACGACCTTGATCTCTTTGTTGCGACTCGGGCTACAACCCCAAATCAAAGTCGCCTTTGGCTAAATAATGGATCTGGAGTTTTCGCGGCAGGTGGAAACTTTCCCAACGACACTACGGCGTATGCGTATGACGCAGGCGATATCGATAGCGATGGCGATCTTGACTTGATTGGAACGAATGCTGGAACGAGCAACGCAGAACTTCTGGCGAAAAATGCAAATGGATTAGGTACTTCTTGGACCAATGTCTCCACTTCGATTTCTCCCAATCCTTCAGTCGACGATAACGACAGCAAGTTTTTCGATATGGACAACGACGGCGATCTTGATTTGGTTATCGCGGTGCTCGGCGGGACGAAGCGGATTTATCGAAACAACGGAACGGGTGCCTTTACTCAAGTGACAAACATCATTACCGCCGCAACGGATTCATCGCTCGACGTGAAGGTCGCGGACTTCGATGGCGATGGTCGCTATGACATCGTCACGGGTCAAGGTGAAAGTGGCGCATTTCAGAATCGCATCTATATGAACAACGGCGCGATCGACACATTGCCACCAGTCAATGTCCGAACTGAGCAAGTGATTGCGGGGACAGTTCTTGGCGCGGCGCATCCTGTGCGCGTCGAACTTCGAGATGCGTACACGAGTCACATGGGTTTTCACGCGCGAAGCGTGACCCTTCGATTTGGAACTAGCGGCATTCTTTCGCAGTCTGTGCCGATGAAATTGACGGGCAATTGCCTTTGGCGCGGCGTGATGCCTGCACAGACGGCAGGATCGCTGGTCAGCTATTCCGTGCGCTCAGTTGATGCATTTGGAAATACTGGCGACGGTCCAATTCTGACATTCACAGAATTTGGAACGCCTCCGATCCCTGCCGACCGCAATGGAGACGGGCATGTTGATGGAATTGATCTAACCATTATCTTGGCGGCATTTGGAACTTCTGCCGCTGGTGGCGATGCAAATGGCGATAATTTTGTTGATGGATTGGATCTCGCCATCGTGCTCGCGGCGTTTGGGCTGTAATTTACAGCGTATGTCCATTCAATCAATTTCTGGATTTGTTTTTCTCGCAGCAACTTTTATGTTGGGAGCTTGCAACTCTCCACCAACACAACCAGGTCCGATCGCGGGCCAAAGCGTTTCGACGATTGGTCGTTGGTCGGGCAGTTTCACCGCACAAGATCAAACAAGCGGCGGACAAGCGCGACTTTCAATTGGCGCAGATGGAAAGGTGAATGGTTCACTTGTGGATTCTGTCTGGCAAGCCGCGCACGGAGTTGGTCGCACTGGAATCATTTCTGGTTCGTTGGTAGCGGGTGTCGCGCAAATCACGATTGCATGGAGCACAAGTCAAACCGAAAAATTTGAAGGAGTGGTCAGCGCGCCATCTTTTGGTTCGATGGGGATCAATATCCGCGAGTATGGTCCTGATGGAAATTTTGCCAAGGGTGGAAACATCGCATTCGCCCTTCACGAGCAAGGTGTTTCAGCAGGGCCTCCATATGGAAAGCCGACCACCACTCAACCAAATTTTATGGCTCAATATGTCGGGCGCTGGACTGTGAATTTTTATACCGCCGACGGAAACGCAGGAACAGGAACAGCGACAATTGCAGCGAATGGTGATTTTTCTGGCGTCCTTGTTGATGATGCCTGGGCGGATAGTTCCGCTGGATCCAACGCGCGACATGGATCGATCATCGGCAAGATTGATGACACCGGCAAACTTGCGCTGGGAATTTCGTGGGATGGATCTGCCGCCCAATACATTCAAGGCGTCGGCTATTTTGAAGGTCCAGAAGCAGTTGTTTTCCAAATGGGCAAAGACATCGACGCGGTCAAGTTGAACGGTCCCGCGTTGACAATGACCTTGGGTCGCCATTGAAACGCTTCTGGAGATGAAACTTATTTCGGCGCACTTTTGAGCGAATCGAGATATGCCACTAAATCTCGCATTTCGCGGGGATTGAGCAGGGGGCCCATCGCTGGCATTGCAGAAACTGTGCCGTATCCCACAGTGATATTTGCTTGCGGTTCGAGCAGAGATTGTAAGAGCGCGTGTCGATCCAACCGAGACCCAACGCCGTCAAGCGCTGGTCCAGCATGTCCGCCGACACCAGCAACCGCGTGGCATCGCAAACATGCGGCAGATGATTGATACATCAAAACTTCACGGCCGCGATCGGGATCGCCTCCAGTCAATAAATTTGGAGAGAGCGAGTCGGTCAAACTTGTTCCTTGCTTGGGCGACATCAATGCGGCGACCTTCGCAGAATTCGCATCGCCTGTCGCGAGCGCTGTTTCGATCAAATCCAATCTCAGTCCAGCGGCAACAGAATCTTTGTTCATTTGATCAAGCAAGCTGTTCAATTCTTGATTCGCACTCTGACTTAACGCGGTATTGGGAGCGCGCGTCAATTGACCAAGCAAAGAGATCGCCGATTGCTGTTCAGCCTCGCTGCCAGAGGCGATTGCTTTCTTCGCCTCATCAAGTGTTCTCGCTGGGTCAACCGCCGCCATGTATTGGCGCGCAGAGATTCGCAAGTCTGCATCCGATGACACAAGCGATGCATCAAGTGCTTGGCCAAGTGTCTCGTGCTTTGCGGCGGCTAATTGTCCAAGACACGCAACACGCTCGGAGCTCGGTCGTTTCGAGTCCAGAACAGCTTCCAAATTGGCTCGCTGATCAAGGGCAATTCCTGCGACGGTCGCAAGTTTCAGCGCGCCCGCGCGAAGATCACCATCAGAATCTTTCGCAAGCATTGGAAGATTCATCGTCAATGCACGGCGAAATGCAAGTGCATCGCGTGCGGCGGGCACAACCAGGTCCACGCGCCCATGAACTCGGTCGCGTCGACCAGGTGATTGATATTCACCAAGTGCGGCGAGTGCTTCAATTCTGATCGCTTTTGGTAGTTTCGGATTCGCAGCGATTGATGCGATCGCTGTCGCGCCTTCACTGTCCGCATCCAAAGTCCCCATCGCAAGATTTGCGGCGATTGTTCTTCGAGCGAAAGCGGAAATGTTCGGATCGACTTCAACGCGTCCAATTGGTCGCTCGAAAGAACTGCTTGGCAACTTCCAACCGATTGCAAGATGGTTTCCACCGCCGCCTTGTGCGTGGCGCGCTTCAAGCAGATATTTTTTCCCCGCTTGCAATTGAATCGCAGCGGAAATCTGCGAGGGATCGTTTTCCCATCCTGCTGGATCGGAATATCCGTCCACGCGGGCGATGACTTGCGCGCTCTTCGGCGCACCAACTTCTTGAATAGTCAAAATTGAGTGATCATCGCTAGTTAAATAGAAGTGATATTCACCATCTTCTGGCGCAGTCACCACGCCACTCAACCGTTGTAGATAGTTGTTTCCATGTTCGGAAAATCCGACAGCTTCGTTTGCTTCGCCAGTTTCATCCGCAGTGTGGTCGAATGCAGTTGCGCTCTCGAGAGCTTTTGATGACGCTGCGGTTTTGTTCTTCCAGACTTCGCGCTTGAAGACAAGAGGAACAATCACCACATCTTTTTTCGATTCGTTTGGAAGTGCCCCAAGTCGTCCGCTTGCCGCGGCAAGAGCCGCGAATCCACTTGGAATTGGCACATCCCAGATCGCACGCGCTGCCTCCGTCGCAATACGAAAATCTGGATCGAACAGAAAGCGCGCGATTGCGGGATCTTTCTGAATGCGCATTGCAAGCAGAACTCCAAGTCGAACGCTGGCAAATTGATCCGCCGAGAGTTCCTGAAGTTTTGCGGAGTCTGCGCATCCAGCAAGGCCCACCACAAGCGCGTGGCGCAAGAACGCATCCATTGTGTCGTTTTCGAAGAGCGCGGCAGTCAGCGAAGGAATCGCATCTTTCATCTCTGACTTCGACTTCGTTGCCAATTGAGCGCATGCAAGCGCACACGCAGCACGCACTCGAGGATTTTCATCAACGATATGTTCGATCAACTTTGGTGCGGCGGAAATGTATCCCGCATCGCCAAGCGTGCGCGCAGTTTGTGTCCGCACTTCGGCATCCTCTGCATCGAGCATCGAAACAATTGGCGCAAGTGGATCGGGCGTGGTCACCGCTGCACATCGAATTCCACTCGCCTGCATTCCAAGCGCCCAAATTGCATGAATCTGCGCCAGTACTCGCAGTCGATCATCTGTTTCAGCAGCATCATCGCCTCCATCCGCTTCGCCTGCCTGCGCGAGCGCGAGTAATTGCAATGTGCTCAGCGAACCCATCGATGCAAGCGCAAATTGAGCGCCACGACGAACGCGCATATCACGGTGTTCCATCATCGGGATCAGTTCGCTGATTGGTCGCGAAGCAAATCCAGCTTTCAAAATTGCCCGAGTTTTTACAGATTCAGCGGCATCACGCATCATCGGATCCCATATCGCATGAATCGCTCCCTTCTGAGTTGAATACCAACCTCCGCCCCACGCGCTGACATACACGCGACCATCAGGACCGAAAGTGACATCAGTCGCAAGAACATTCGTCGCAAAGGGTTTTGAACTTTTCACTTTATATCCCGCGCCATCCATCTCGACTTCAATCGCAATCACACTGCTGTGTGTTTCACTTCCCAAAAAATCGCAGAGATAAAATCTTCGATCCCACTCCTTGGGCATTCCCGTTCCTGGTGTGTATGCAAGTCCAGACGGACCACTGCTGATATGCGCAAGCGGCGGCAACGACCACGCTGGATACCGCGCGTCAGATCCAGTGCGGACATGCCAAATTCCCTCTTGATTCCACGGTCCGCGTTGATTCACACCTTCAAGCGTTTGATAATTCATATCCCATCCAGTTTCGCCCTGTGCCATCACATAGACAAACCGCGCACGATCACCACCATCTGAATTATTGTCGCCTGTGAAAAGATCGCCATATTCGTTGAATGCAAGTTCTTGCGGATTACGCAACCCAGTTGCGAAAATTTCCAGTTGCGATCCATCTGGACGGCATCGAAAGACCGCGCCTGATTTCGGATCGGCAAGCACCACACCTTCGCGCGTCTTCACGTGGTATCCACGGTCGCCGATCGACCAATAGATTCGTCCATCCATACCAACAGTCAACCCATGCATGTCGTGACCGCGCAGCGCGGTGCGCACGCCAAAGCCTCCGAACATCGAATCAGTTGCGTCAGCTTTTCCATCCGCATTCGCATCGCGCAACCGCCAGAGATTTGGAATGCAGGTATAAAAAATATCGTTGCCATCCACAAGAATGCCCGCGCCCGTTCCATCGAGCGGATCGCGAAAATCGCGCGAAAAATTCGTGACACGATCGCCGATGTCATCGCCGTTTGAATCTTGGACTATGCGAATTCGATCAGCGAAAGCCGTGTAATAGTCCATACCACCTTTGCGCTTGTCTTTATATTTTTCGTAATAGGCAAGTCGATCTTCTACGGTCTGCGCGGTGAGATCCTCCATCAACCAAAATGTGCTCGAGCGATTATCTTCAACACCGCGTTCTTGCCGCTCGCTTTCAGCAATAAAGATTCGCCCTTGAGAATCAATATCAATCGCAACGGGATCGGCGACGAGTGGCTCACGCGCGAAGATTTCGATCTTGAATCCATCAGGCACAATCACAGGTGTGGCTTCTTGTTTCGCTTCTTGTTTCGCTTCTTGCTTGGCCTCTTGCTTCTGGGCAGCCGTTGGCGTTGCCGCAGTCGGCGGCGGAACAAAAGCCATCAACAATAAAATGATGTGTGTCAACATTGAATAGAGAGTAATTTGAATGGGTGAACTCGGTGCAACTGAAATCAATTCGTGATCAAGTCGCGCTAGTTGGCGCGCGTATTCAGCCGAAACTTTTGCCGCACGAATCGCTCGCGCATCGCAACGCTTTCGCTCATATCTGGCTTGGGGTGAAGACAATCTTTGGTGAACATTGGCGAGAGTCTGGGGTCGAGTCGCAAGTCACGGCATTTGTGACTTGGATCGACGCAAATCCCAATGCGGACTATGAATCTTTCCCCGGCCCAGTCACCCATTGCAAAGTTGCCCCATCGAAACCAGCCGAAAAAGGGCTCTTTGACTGATAGTGATTGGAACTCGAACTGAAATGCGCAAGTTTTTTTGCGGTCAACCCAATCCGTGCCATAATAGATTGTGAAAACGAAGAACGCTATCGGTGCATGCTTGCTTTGTGTTGCGGCGGCTTGCTTGGCTTGGACACCAACGCCTGCAACAACACTCGGTGGAGGAGCGAACGATCAAGTACAAGCGAAAATTGGCGCCACGACTGATGGCGGTTTTTGCATGTCGTGGTTCGACAACGCAACAGGTGGATATGACGTTCGCGCGAATCGATTCAATCCATCTGGAGTGCCGATGTGGGGAGCGAATGGCGTGCTAGTTGCCGATCGTAGTTTTTCCTCGACAGTGGATTACAGTTCGTGGGTTGTCAGCGGAAATCAGTTCGCCGTTGCATACAACGATGATCGACTTGGTGGAGATCGAATCAGTTTTTCTTTGCTCAGTGACTCTGGCGCAATCTTGTGGACGACAACGGTCGGCACGGCTGGTGCATCTGTCGCCAATCCAAAGGTTTGCCAAGATCCATTTGATGGAGCGATCTATGGATCATGGGTCGAGAATTCGGCAAGTAAAGTTCAAAAGTTTGATGTCGCTACTGGCGCAACAATCTGGTCGGCACCTGTCACTATTCAAGATGGCACGGCGCAAACCTGGAATGCCGATCTCTGGCCCGCTGCGGATTCAACTGGTGGCGTGATGCTTTCGTGCGTGCGCCAAGTTGGATTCACTGGTGCAAAAACTATTAAAGCGTGGCGACTTTCTCCAACCGGCGTCCTCGGATGGACCTCAGCAAGCACAGCACCATCTGTGGTGTTCTCGACGGGATCTCTTCAGATTGGAAATTATCCAAGTTGCCAATCGATCTATGGAGTCGGCTATGTTTTCTGTTGGTACACATCAAGCCCTCTTCAGAGCTATGTGCAGGTTCTTAATACGGCAGGCGTCGCACAATTTGGAGCGAATGGAACTGCCGTTACTGCAACAACAACGCGGAATCGTGTCAACCCATCTTTCGCTGCCGATGGTCCGACCAATCGCATCTATGTCGTGTGGCCAGAGCAAGTGCCAAATACTTCTACATATAGCGTCGCCGCGCAATCATTCGCATTGAATGGAACCGGAGCTCGATTGTGGGGAGAATCTGGTGCAAATCTCTTGCCTTCAACCACTCTTTATTCCGCGGACTTCACCGCAGTGCGATGCGGAGGTGGAGCAACATTCGCATGGCAATCATCGACGGCATTTGGCCAGGCCTCACTTTACGCTCGCCGATTGAATGAGGACGGAACTAATGCATGGTCAAGCGGAACTGTTCTCGTCGATGGCGTGAGCAGCAAGAGCAAGATGGTTTCATATCGTCAATCAGCAGCAACAGTTGTTGTGTGGAGTGATGGCGGGACAGGTTTGGCTGATATCAAAGGTCAACGCATTGGAAATGATGGTTCGATCGGCGGGAATCCAACTTTGCCTGGCGACTTGAATAATGACGGATTTGTGAATGGAGCAGACCTCGCCACCTTGCTTACCGCATGGGGAACGAGTGAGCAGCAAGCAGATATTGACCACGATGGAATCGTTGGTGGGGGCGATTTAGCAATACTGCTTTCGGCGTGGAGTTGATGCGCGGGATTTTTTTCGCGGCAAATCAATTGTGACGGTTGGAGCGATACCATTCAATTGTTTTCGCAAGACCTGTTTCGAATTCGACTTTTGCACGCCAACCCAAGAGTGAAG
>SXGU01491462.1_pt1 | contig 34686 bp, 25 predicted proteins | sample 3174531 | NCBI WGS metagenome assembly SXGU01 (sample SAMN11356863, study PRJNA531348) | freshwater metagenome | isolation source: freshwater sample F1-140 | place: China: Fuxian Lake, Yuxi | collected 2017-12-25 | reverse complement strand
TACGACGCCAACCGCGAGGCTTTGGTCGACTCTGGTGTTACGCTGGTCGACGAAGGGGTGCGGGAATCGGGCCGCCGCATGTTTTTTGTGCATGATCCCGACGGCAACTTGATCGAAATAACCGAATACAATGTTTGGGGCGATTAAAAATTGGGTCAAAAGGGCAACGCCGGTCAAAAGGGTAACGCTCGTTGTTGCATGCTATTTATTGGCCATCAATTCTTCGGCTCAAATTCAAGACCCCATTAAGTGGAGTTTTGAATGGGTGGCTACCAGTGAAACAGAGGCTTTGTTTCGGGCCAAGGCGCGCATCGATAAAGGATGGCACCTCTACGCCCAGGAAATGAAAATTGACGACGGTATGGGCCCCGAGCGTACGGTATTCACGTTTCACCCATCGAAGGATTGGCAACGTTTGGGTAAAGTGGTGGAGCGCAGCAAGGTCTACGAGGAAAAAGCAGAAGTTTGGGAGGGTTTGTTGGTTCGATATTTCAAGAACGAAGCGGTTTTTGAGCAGAAGTTTAAGGTCAGGCGCCAAGGGGCGCGGCTTAAGGGGAATGTTTATGCCATGGTATGCGACGATAAGCAGTGCCTTCCGCCAGAGGAGACGGAGTTTGACCTGGTGTTTTCACCTGCCGGTGCCCCTGCCCAATCGGGCGCCCATGCTTCTACACCAGGCGAAATGAGCCAGGGATCGAACCCGTTGGAGGCGAACACGGGGGCAGCCGTTTCTGATGGACGGACTGCGGACCCGGATACAGGACGAACCGCGGACTCGGATGCAGAGGGTAGCGCCGGTTCGGCTGATGATCAGACCGAGAGACGAACCGCGGGTGGTGCATTGTGGGGAATTTTTCTTGCTGGTCTCCTTGGTGGATTCATTGCGCTTCTTACCCCATGTGTTTTTCCGATGATCCCGCTCACGGTGAGTTATTTCACCAAACAAACGGGAAGCCGCCAACAAGGGTTGGTGAAAGCGTTGCTCTATGGGCTAAGCATTGTGGTGATCTACGTGGGGTTGGGGTTAATCGTGACGTTCGCCTTTGGCTCTGACGCCCTCAATGCTATGGCGAGCGACATTTGGTTCAATTTGGCCTTTTTTGTGCTGTTGGTGGTGTTTGGCATTTCATTTTTAGGCGCATTCGAGATCACTCTTCCCTCTTCTTGGGTAAATAAGGCCGACACCAACAGCGAGCGTGGGGGTTGGGCCGGCATATTTTTTATGGCGTTCACCTTGGCGTTGGTGTCCTTTAGCTGCACGGGCCCCATAATTGGCACCTTGCTGGTTGAGGCGGCTACCCGTGGTGCTGTCTTGGGCCCAGCGGTGGGGATGACTGGCTTTGCCTTAGCACTGGCGTTGCCTTTCAGCTTGTTTGCACTATTCCCGGGATGGCTCAAGAGCCTACCCCGTTCGGGTGGATGGCTCAATCGGGTGAAGGTGGTGCTCGGACTCCTTGAATTGGCCTTTGCTTTGAAGTTTTTGAGCAATGTAGATTTGGCCTATCATTGGGGAATACTCGACCGAGAGGTTTTTCTGGTGATTTGGATTGCGCTTTTTTTGAGTTTGAGTCTCTACCTTATGGGTTTTATCCGATTCCCGCACGACGATCCAGGCCCAGAGCCCCTTTCCATACCCCGCTTTCTGTTGTCTGTGGTGGCTCTTTCCTTTACCTTCTATCTTGTTCCGGGTTTATGGGGCGCCCCTTTAAAGTCGGTGAATGCATTTCTTCCTCCCATGGCCACCCAGGACTTTGACATGAGTGTGTCGAAACAGGGTGGGGGCGCCGCTAACCCCAGCGCACCCGCTCCGAGCCAAGCGGGGACCCTCTACAGCGACCTTTTTCATTGCCCCCATGGACTTTCCTGTTTTTTCGACCTTGAGGAGGGATTGGCCTATGCCGAAAAAGCGAACAAACCCGTGATGATCGATTTCACAGGGCACAGTTGTGTAAACTGTAGGAAAATGGAAGCCAGCGTATGGGCCGATCCGGAGGTGTTGCAGATGTTGCGCGATTCTTTTGTGTTGATATCCTTGTATGTCGACGATAAAACAGTCTTACCCACATCCCAGCAATATGTGAGCAGCTTCAGTGGAAAGAAGGTAAAAACTTTAGGCAATAAGTGGAGCGACTACCAGGCCTCTGTGTTTGGAATCAATTCTCAACCCTATTATGTACTCATGAATGGTAAGAAAAAGCAGTTGACGACACCTTCTGCCTATGACCCCGACATTGAGCGCTACCGCACCTTTTTACGCAGCGGGCTTCGTGCATTCCGCGAACAGGGCAAGAGTTCCCGATGGATGTAGCCTGAAGCGCTCATGATCAACAACCTACGTGTCTTTTATTATTGCTAGGCAAGGCCAGGTGTCAATTTTTGTCATCCCCCTGTCCGGCATTTGTCACCTCCTACTGAATAGCGTCGTGTCGTTTTTTCCGTATTTTCGGCCTTCTATTTCGTTTTGACACTTGATTTTTGATAAGCTACATGAAATCGTACCCTCTGATTAACAACATCACCGGTTGGCTGGTGTTTCTCATTTCCGCGGCGGTTTATACCCTTACGCTGGAACCCACCACGAGCTTCTGGGACTGTGGAGAATTTATTTCTGCCTGTTATAAAATGCAAATCATGCACCCTCCGGGGGCGCCATTTTTCATGTTAACCGGTCGGATGTTTACCCTTTTGGCTGCCGACCCCTCACAGGTTGCCTGGATGGTTAACTTCTTTAGCGGTATAGCGAGTGCATTCACCATTCTCTTTCTTTTTTGGAGTATAACAGCCCTTGGCCGAAAAATGTTGGAATCGGGGGGTGCAGCCCTCGATTTTGGGGGCACATTGTTGCTGATGGGCGCTGGCGCGGTGGGTGCATTGGCCTATACCTTCAGCGATTCGTTTTGGTTTTCAGCGGTTGAAGGCGAAGTTTACGCCTATTCCAGTTTCTTTACGGCAATTGTTTTTTGGGCGATTCTGAAGTGGGAGCGCGTAGCCGAAGAAGAAGGCGCTGACCGTTGGCTGTTGCTCATCGCCTATTTGATGGGCTTGTCGATTGGGGTGCACTTATTGAATTTGTTGGCTATTCCAGCCATTTGCCTGGTCTATTATTTTCGCAAGTATCCCATCACCCGTAATGGGGTTTTGATGGCTTCTGGTATTTCGATTGCCATTTTGGCGGTCATTATGTACGGGATCATTCCGGGTCTTCCCACTTTGGCATCGAAGTTTGATCTGTTTATGGTGAATGGAATTGGCCTGCCCTTCGGTTCTGGGAATCTATTGTTCGCCTTGTTGGTGGTTGGTGGACTTGCCTACGGCATCATGCATTCTCAAAAAACGGCTAAGGGCTTGCTTAATATGTCATTATTGGCTGCCACCTTTATCATCATCGGCTATAGTTCATATTCCATGATTGTGATTCGTTCACACGCTGATCCACCAATCAACATGAACAAGCCCTCCGATATTTTTTCGTTGGTGAGCTACATCAACCGTGAACAATATGGCGATCGGCCTTTGCTGTATGGCCCTTATTTCACGGCTGAGTTGGTAGACCAGAAGGAGGGCAGCATGAAGTACCGTAAAGGTGCTGATCAATATGAGGAAATTGGCAAAGATATCGTGCCCGTTTATGACCCCACACAGAATACACTTCTTCCGCGTGCCTACAAGCGAGCCGGAACGCAACAAAGGCATATTGATTTTTATAAATCATGGCTTAAGTTGCGCGACGGACAAAAACCAACCTTCGGCCAAAACCTCAACTTTTTGTTCAGCTACCAATTGGGGCATATGTACTTCCGCTATTTCATGTGGAATTTTGCTGGCCGCCAAAATGACGTGCAGGGACAAGGACGCGACTACGAGCGGGGAAACTGGATTTCAGGGATTCCGGCGGTGGATGAAGGTCGTGCGGGGGAATTGAAAAATTTGCCTGATATCCGTACACAGAATAAGGCGCGCAATATGTATTATGGCTTACCGCTTCTCTTGGGATTGGTGGGATTGTTTTATCATTTCCGCAAACAACGTCTCGATTTTTGGGTGGTAACGATCCTCTTTGTGCTCACCGGGGTGGCCATTGTCATCTACCTTAATTTCGAGCCTCAGCAACCACGTGAACGGGATTATGCCTATGTGGGTTCTTTCTACGCCTTTGCGATTTGGATTGGCTTGGGTGTCATGGGTGTGGCACAGGCCCTTCGTCGGTTTATCCCGTTGTTGCCTGCAGCTGCTTTATCGACCTTGCTATGTCTCGGGGTTCCTGGCATTTTAGCGGCTGAAAACTGGGACGATCACGATCGCTCGGGAAAATATACTGCTCGGGACTTTGCGATTAATTACCTTGAAAGCTGCGCGCCGAATGCGATTCTGTTTACCATGGGTGACAACGATACTTATCCACTTTGGTATGCCCAGGAAGTTGAAGGAATTCGCACGGATGTTCGGGTGGTGAATCTAAGTTTGTTGGGAACCGATTGGTACATCAACCAACTAAGAAAACCCGTGAACAATTCGGCTCCCATAAAACTGTCCTTTTCTCCGGAGCAGATCGTGACCGGAACACGCGATTATGTTCCGTTTTACGATCGGGGCTTAACGGGACCTGTCGACCTTGCGCAAACCATGAAGTTTATCGCATCGGAGGATCCAAGCATGAAGGCGCAAACACAAGCCGGCGATCAAATTAATTATTTCCCTTCCAAGAAACTCGTGATTCCTGTGAATCGGGCTAATGCAATTCGCCAAGGTGCCGTAACAGAAGCCGACTCTGCGGAAACACTCAATGCCATCGTGTGGGAATATCCACGCAGCGGAATCATGAAGAATGATTTAATTATTCTCGATATCATCGCCCAGAACAACTGGGAACGCCCGATCTATTGGACGGTCAGTATGGGCTCTGAACAATATTTGGGACTCGACGACTTTTTTCAATTGGAAGGCCTGACCTATCGCCTATCGCCTCGCTTCCAACCCAGTAATGATGGCAATACGATTCGCGTGGCAGCTGACATCATGTACAAGAATATGATGGAAAAATTTCGTTGGGGACGCATGAATCAGGGTATTTACGTGGATCCTGAGACCAGCCGCATGACCATTAATCTGCGCAGCAATGCGATTCGGTTGGCCGAGCGTTTTGTAGAGCAGGGTGAGAAAAAGAAGGCTGAGAACATCTTAGATTTAGTGATGAAGGAGATGCCTCATAAGCACGTGCCCTTATTGATTTATAACTACCGCATGGTTGAATTGTATCACCGAGCAGGTGCACATAAGAAGGCAAATGAAGTGGCGAAGACCTTGGTGAATGTATTCGAACAAGATCTTAAGTATTTTAGTGGACTCAGAGGCAAAAACCTCAGTTTCTACGATAGGGATCGTCAGAATGCCATAGCCCTTATGGGTGAAATGGCCAATATTTCCCGACAGCACGGGCAGGATACATTGGCCAATAATTTTCAAAAACGCCTCGAGGCATTCGGGGGTGGCGCACTTCCACGCTGATCGCCGCCGATCCCCATCTGGGGGTTCGGATGGCCTGGCTTATGGACTGCACGCGGTAGAGGCTTTAATGGCATCGGGCGCTGAGTTGAATCGGTTGCTCGTGGTGCGTGACCGACGCGACACCGCTCTTCGTGCCCTTATGGCGCAGGCGCATGAACGCGGAATCCCTGTGCAGGAGGTTCCTCGAGAAAAGCTCGATGGCTTGGTTCGGGGTACGCATCAAGGTGTAGTGGCTCTTCGATCGCCGGTAGAATATCAGCCGATCGACGCTGTAGTGGCGGGTCTGTTTGAACTCGGTGTGTTGCCTATGTTGGTATTGTTGGATGGCGTAACAGATGTTCGGAACCTAGGGGCGATTGCCCGAACAGCACAAGCCTCCGGCGCGCATGCTTTGGTCATACCCCGTAATAACAGTGCGCAGGTGACATCGGACGCCATGAAGGCAAGCGCTGGAGCCCTTGCAAGTATGCCAGTTTGTCGCGTAGCCTCTCTGGTTGAGGCTGCAGATTATTTGGTTACTTGTGGCTTTTCTTTGGTGGGTGCTACAGAAAGGGGGGTTCAGGCATACGAAACAATCGACTACACGGGGCCACTGGGACTGGTAATGGGAGGGGAGGAAGCTGGAATTGCACCAGCCCTGATGCGTAAATGCACGGTATTGTCGTGTATCCCCATGCCTTCGGGTGTGGGTTCACTGAATGTGTCTGTGGCCGCTGGGGTATTTCTATTCGAAGCGGCAAGACAAAGAAGAGTAGACGCGGTGTAAAGCTTTTGTTGGATGCTGTAGATGGATGATGTTAGATTCGCGGCATGAGCAGTAAGTTTACGATGAAAAACAAATGAATAGCGAAAACTATAGACGCGGGGTGTTCTCACCGCCCGCATCGTCGCCCACGCCCGCCTTGTTTCGACCGCCTGCCTTGAAAAGGGGCGATTGCATAGCGTTGGCAGCCCCTGCGCGTTGGATGGATCATTCGGAAGTTGAACCATTTGTTAGGTGGTTAACTTCTGAAGGATTTAATGTGCGCAGTTCTTGGGGCATAGGGCGCAGGCATCATCAATTTTCGGGGCGCGACGATGAGCGGGCCCAAGCATTCCAAGAATTGTTGGATGACCCTGAGGTTCGGGCGATTGTATGCTTGAGAGGTGGTTACGGAACGGTACGCATGGTCGACCTGTTGGATTGGTCGGCTTTCAAGCATCAACCCAAATGGGTTGTGGGTTACAGCGATATTACAGTATTGCATGCCCATTTGCACCAATTGGGTTTTAGGAGTATGCATGCCGCAATGCCCGTACAGTTCACTAGTGCATCAATGCCCGTACAGCCAACTGCTGACGCAATACCCGCACAGCCAACTGCGGCCGATATACCCGTAGATGGTCCCGAAACAGGGGGGGGTCCCGCCCATTGGTGCGCATGGCTCAATATATTAATGGCGCCCGATCATAAGGAAGCGCAAGAGTGGAACCATTTCCCATGGGCCTCACGATGCCATGTAGCACGAGCAGGCACCCTGGACGGCATACTCATAGGCGGAAATCTATCGGTATTGTATAGTCTTTTGGGAAGTCGATCGTTTCCTGACCTGAAGGGAAAGGTTCTTTTCTTAGAAGATGTCGATGAATATCTCTACCACATCGACCGTATGCTGACGGCGCTGAAAAGAGCCGGAATGCTCAAAGATTTGGGAGGGCTGTTGGTCGGCGATTTTACGGGAATGAAAGACCACAGCATTTCATTTGGATCGACATGGGAAGAAATAATCTTAGAATCGGTCGCGACATACCATTATCCGGTGATTTTCGGTGTGCCGGCCGGGCATGGAGACGAGAACTGGCCGCTGGAAATGGGCATTAGGCTTCAATCCCAAATACACATGGCTTCAATCCCCGATACGCAATAAAAAGACCTAATCGTCCGTTTATAAAATCGACTATATTTGACCCCGAAATGAAACGAATCGTGCCATCCCTTTGGACATTCGTGTTCGGAATATTCTGGACATTTTACTGCGCCCAGGCCGTCACTTTGCTTCATGGCTCAACGTCCGCAGCGAGTCAAATCAGCGTTGATACAGGTGTACGAAACACGGAATTTCACCAAATTCCGCAGGCACATGCGCCCTACGACCCCTTCTTTCATGCCGAATCAGCCAATGGGATATTGCCATGGGGGGAAATTGCTGGCACCACCAATGAAGAGGAAACAGAGCGGGAGACGAAGTCCGCTCTAGCTTTTAACCATCGACTCCACCGATTTTTAACAACAACATCTACCGGACAAGTCTGTCCATCGCATCGAAAAAGATGTGAACCCGGCATCCCCCGATATCTGCTTCTGGGAAATCTGAGGATACACGACTGTATCGAAGGTTTGATCAGCTGATAATTGCATCAACTACGAGCGATTCAGCAGCACTTGTGCACCATTAAAACAGGAATGGGGGCACAAGATTCTCAAACCATCCCACTTTCATACTTTAAGAACTATGGATACCAACCACGGTGGTGGGGATCTACTGGTCAGATTGCGGCATCATCTGCCCACACAGGCCTCCCTAAAGGACTTCATCCACCACAACACCCTACACGCATACCAAGATCTACCCTTTCACCAAGCACTCTGGACGGCATCATCACTCCACGGAAGCGCAACTTATTTGTCGCTCAACGAATTCCGTCGACTTCACAAAGAAGGTAGAATTAGCGAGGAAATACTGCACGACCGAATCCATCGGCACCTTCTGTATCGATTTAAAGAGCCCTATCCGCAGGAGGAATTCGATAGTCTGCTGGCCCGCATGGTTCAGAAGCAGCCCGAGAATGCAGACATCCACGCAAGAATCGGGCGATTTCGTGCACAATGGAAACACAAACGACAAATCAATCTGAGCAAATCGGCTCATCCCTTGCTTTTTCGACTGATTGCAGGCTATCTCGATCAAGGAATTGCATCCTGGAAATTCCCATACCCTGAACTAGGCTTCATACAAGGACTTCAGAGAATGGTGAATGAGGGAAACACATCCATTTTTCGTTCTGCCCGGGTGCGCGATTGGTTTCGGAACGGAATCCCGGCGCTCTCCGATCTACTCGAAAGGGTAGTTGGCGACTCCGCGGCTTTTGAAACCTATCTATTCGACCAGCAATTTGCGCATCCGGGTTGGTCGGGATTCGTGGCCACTACCGAAGCGCAGCCGGAAATTCTCCTCGATCGAAGGCATGTGACCCTGGAAGAGTGGATTACACTGGAATTACTCCTGGAAATTGATGCATTGGATCATAAGTTTCCGAACGGGTGGTTGCCCTTAACCTCATTCACCAAACCCGAGTTTCCGGACCTGTTTGTCGATATCCCCGATCCCGGTGAACTGTCCTCTGTCCTCGGAATTTGGCAGGATGCTTTTGAGTGGAGCTATTACGATCAGGTTTTAGGCGGATTAAAGCCAACCCGATTAGACGTTGAGCGGGGTCAAGTAGGCCAACCGAACGAAGCGGTCGATGCATTTCAGGCTGTTTTCTGTATTGATGACCGCGAATATTCAGTGAGACGGCACTTACAGAATTGTTTGAAGGACTGCAGTACCTACGGAACCCCCGGTTTCTTCGGTATTGCGCTCTATTTTCAACCTGAGCACGGAAAATTCATCACAAAGTGCTGCCCGGCGCCTGTTAAACCCCGGCATTTGGTGGTAGAACACGAACGCCGGCAAAGACCTGTCAGCGATTTATCGATGCGTCACGCCCGCGGCTCGCTCATTCGTGGGTGGATCCTGTCCAATACCCTGGGATTTATGGCCGGTATGCGCATGTTGGGCAACCTGTTTAATCCGCGTCCGGTTGCGGTCATGGCCGATTCCTTTCAACATATGGATGAGCATTCCAAGCTCGAGTATGTCTACAATGGACGGGAGCACCAAGGTTCTCGAATCGGTTTCACCGATCAGGAAATGGCCGCAATAGTATACCGAACCCTGTCGACGATCGGACTTACATCCGATTTTGCCGCGCATATTTACATCATAGGGCATGGAGGGAGTTCGGTGAATAACCCCTACTATGCAGGCTATGACTGTGGGGCGTGCAGCGGCCGACCCGGTTCGGTGAATGCCCGCTTATTTGCCGCTATGGCCAACCGACATGAAGTACGGCATTTGCTGAACGATCAACATGGGTTGCACATTCCCGCCCAAACCAGGTTCATTGGGGCGCTTCACGATACAACGCGCGATGAGGTCATCTACTACGATCTTTACAGCGCCGACCACAAGGAACACACACGCCATCAGCGCTTCCAAATGGGTATGCAGCAGGCGTTGGTCGACAATGCGCGTGAACGGGCCATCAGATTTCCCTCGGTACATCGAACCGAAAGCAATGATCGACTCATGCGGGCCATCCGCAAAAGGAGCTTTGCGTTTTTTGAGCCACGGCCTGAGTGGAACCATACCGACAATGCCTTAATCCTGGTGGGTCGATCCCAAGTCTTTCAGGGGTTGTACCTAGACAAGCGCCCCTTTCTCAACTCCTACGACTACCGCCAGGACCCAACGGGCGATGCCCTCCAGTCCATATTATCGGCGGCTATACCCGTATGCGGAGGCATCAACCTGGAGTACTACTTCTCGAGGGTCGATGCACAGCAATGGGGGGCTGGCACCAAACTTCCGCATAATGTAGTGGGCTTGTTTGCGGTAAACAACGGCATCGATGGCGACTTGCGCCCAGGACTTCCCAGTCAGATGACCGAAATACATGAGCCCATACGTGCTTTATTTATCGTTGAGCAAGAAGGAGAAGTTGTAGAGCGGCTTTTTCAGCGATTTCCGGAGCTTTTTGCCTGGGTTCAGAAAGGCTGGGTGTGGTTTTCCATATTGGATCCGAACACCGGAGACTATCTGGTCTACCAAAACGATCAATGGATGCCGTATGTGCCTTACACCAAAAGTGTCAACCCAGTTCAGGGGGAGGAGTCTTTTGTGCGGGTTGTCAACAAAACAGGTCAACTCGTTGCACGACTATGAATAGTAATAACATTATTCTGACCATAGCTCTTCTTTGGCCATTTGCCGGATTTGCCGTGAGCCTTTTGGTTCCTTCGCGCGCGGAAAAGGGACTCTCCCGATGGGCATTCACCACCCTAATCAGCCATGCTGCCATGCTCCTCGCCCTAAGTGTCTCCTGGTTTGGGCAATCAGAACCAGCACTTCAGCTGCGTGAAATCACACTTTACAGGCATGATGACTATGGATTTTTCATCGATGTGTATTTCGACTATATATCCGCAACTTTTCTTTGGACAGGCACCCTAATTGCCGGCATGGTGGTTTATTACAGCGGATTTTATATGCACCGTGAGTGGGGGTACAAGCGCTTTTTCAATACGCTCTTGTTTTTTTATGCGGCTTATGTGTTTGTGATTCTGGCCGGCAATTTCGAAACCTTGTTTTTGGGCTGGGAATTTATCGGACTATCATCGTTTCTGTTGGTGGCCTTTTATCGACTACGGTACATTCCTGTGCGGAATGCTGTACGCGTCTACACCATCTATCGTTTGGGCGATGTGGGCTTACTCATGGCCATGTGGATGAGCCATCATTTTTGGCATGCAAACATCACCTTTGCCGAATTGGCGTAGCATGAGTGGAGCGACGTGTATTTCGAGCATCACCACCAGACAGCCTTATTCGTTTCGCTGATGGTGCTCTTGGCGGCATTGGCCAAGTCCGCGCAGTTCCCCTTCTCTTCCTGGTTGCCACGCGCAATGGAAGGCCCCACCCCATCGAGTGCGGTCTTTTACGGGTCGCTTTCTGTTCACCTCGGAGCCTATTTGCTGATGCGCACGCACACCTTTTGGGAGATGCTTCCTGAAGTTAAGGTGCTCATTGCATTTTTGGGGCTCACCACCGCGGTGAGTGGTACCCTCATATCCCGCACGCAGTCGACCATAAAGGGATAAATTGCCTACAGTTCGAGCGCACAGATTGGGATGATGTTTATGGAAATTGCGTTGGGTCTGCATTCTTTGGTACTGATTCATTTTGTAGGAAATGCCTTGCTTCGAACATACCAATTGCTGGTATCGCCTTCGGTGGTGACCTACCTCATTCGAGATCAATTCTATCATTTTGAGCCTAAGCCCGTTGCACCTGCTAAAAGTCGCTGGGTACATCGCCTCAAAAGCAGCTTGTATCTGTTGAGCCTCAAGGAATGGAACCTCGATCACCTGATCTTTTCCGTTTTGTTATCACCTTTGAAACGTCTAAAAAAAATCCTGAACCCCATTCCAAATCCACTTTTTCTGTTGATGACCACAATGATTATGCTGTTATCGACCTTTTGGTTGCCGTTTGAAAAGGCCGAGTGGGCTGGAGTTGATAACGACTTCGCGCGCAGTGCAACGTCTACCGCACTGGGAATCTGGGCTTTGCTCCTGATGGTGAAGGCTTATAACGAAAGGGGTAGCGTAGTTTATGGGTGGACGTGGATTTTGTTGGGCAACCTACTGGTGTTGCGCTCTACACAGTGGCGGGTAGAGATTAACGACACGGAAGCTGCTCTTTTTTTAGGCGGGATCATACTCAGCAGTAGTGTGGGATACGCCGTGCTGCTACTACTCCGTGCCCAACTCAAACAAATGCCCGATTTGAACGCGTATTGGGGGCTAATACACACCAAGCCCACCCTTGGTTTTTTCTTTCTGATGAGCGGTCTGGGCATGTCGGGATTCCCCATCACCACCACATTTTTAGGACAGGACCTTCTCCTGAGCCATATAGAGGAGGGAGACTTTGTTATGGCCACCCTGCTTGCATTATCATTTGTTCTAAACGGAATCTCGATCATACGCATGTATGCCAGGGTCTTTCTGGGTCATCATCAAAAATCTTATCTCCATTCTACCCCTCAAACCCTTTAATTTGAACCCCGATGAATAATCATTCTTCACATAAAAATCCATATACCCTGTTGGACGCAAGTGACCTGCAGGACCTTCAAAAAAACTGGAAAACCGATATGCTGTCGGGTTTTCTGGTCTTTCTTTTGGCACTTCCCCTCAGTTTAGGCATCGCCAAGGCCAGTGGTTTTCCGGCGGCCATGGGGGTGCTCACCGCCATGGTGGGTGGACTCATCACACCGCTTTTTAGAGTTTCTCCCCTTACGATTAAAGGTCCTGCGGCCGGTCTCATTACCGTTTGTTCGGGGGCTTTTCTGGAATTTGGAGGCGAAGCCTATTGGCCCATGGTGACCGCTGCCGTAATGTTGGCTGCCCTCTTGCAGTTGCTTTTGGCTTTGGGTCGGCTCGGTTCGCTGAGCGATTTGTTTCCACATTCGGCAGTTCACGGGATGCTTGCTGCCATTGGCATCATCATCATTTCCAAGCAATTTCCTGTACTCATGGGGGTCGAACCCTCGATGTATGCCGGAAAGCCACCGCTTGAATTGCTGGCCGAAATCCCGAATTTCATCGGTCAAGCCCGTATGGAGCCGGCCATTCTCGGAGTCGTATCGCTTCTTATTATGTTTTTTTACCCCGCCGTTCAAAAGGGCTGGCTCAAAAAAATACCTGCACCGGTGTGGGTGTTGCTCATTGCGATTCCCACTTCACTCATCCGTCATTTTCCAGAAAAATTACCGGCATACACCCTCGTGCACATCGGAGATTTTTGGGGCGATTTCGGTTTCCACTTCAATTTCTCATTGATAGGGACCTGGGTGTTTTGGAAATATGTATTCATGTTTTTGTTCATTAACTCGCTCGAATCGCTGCTCACCGTAAAGGCCATCGATTCTATGGATCCGCAAAAGCGTACTTCCGACTACAATTCGGATTTATTTGGTTTGGGTGTGGGTAATTTTGTTTCCTCCATGTTGGGTGGATTACCTTTGATTTCGGAGGTGGTCCGCAGCAGTGCCAATGTGGGATTCGGAGCGCACACAAAATGGTCCAATTTTTTTCATGGCGCTTTTTTGTTGCTCTCCATGCTCTTTCTGATTCCAGTCATAGAACTCATTCCCAATTCAGCACTTGCCGCCATGCTGTTGTTTGCTGGCTACCGCTTGGCTTCGCCCCGACAATTTCGTCAGACTCTGCAAATCGGATGGGAGCAACTGGCCATATTTTTGGTCACCATTGGTGTTACTTTGGCCGAAGATCTTCTTTTGGGCGTGGCCTCTGGCATTTTATTAAAATTATTAGTGCATATCATCCGTTGGCTCATTTTGGGATCCTTTTTCAAACCAACTTATGAATTAAGGCCTGACCTTGTCCCGCACACGCTTGAAATTCATGGGGCTGCGTTGTTCACGCACCTCATCGGATACAAAAAAGTACTCGGTCGCTTATCGGAGGTATCGCTTGTACGGATCGATTTTTCCCATTGCCAATTTGTTGACCATTCATTCCTCGAGTTCATGGAGGAACAACGCATCCATGCAAAGAATGAGGGAAGAGTGCTGCATTTGGAAGGTTTGGAAGGGATGAAACCCATTTCCCAGCATCCTTTGGCTTCTCGGGTTAGGGTGAATAATTAAACCCAGACATCCCATGTTTGGCACTATGATACCGGTACCCCGCTTTGGGTTTGTGTTGTTCAACATGTTTTGTATGATTGGCGTCTATAAGGGCACTAATGGCGCCGTTACATGTCTTGAGTGGATTGAAAATGCCCAAATAAATCCCGAAACGCCCGATTCAATACTGAGCACTCCAAAACCTGAGGAGGGCATTCGTTATAAGCTCAACGGGTCTGGAACCCGATATATTCAAATAACATTCCTTAACCAGGTCTGGTTGCGCCGAAATCAAAACAATCCGGGAACAACGGTAGAGGGACTTCCACAAGATATAAGTTGCGACATCGGTTTGAGGCGGACACGAATGCAACTCCTCGCGCAGCTTACCGATCGTGTGTTCTTTAATATGCAATATGGGCAGAACAATTTCAACAGTCAATATGCACTGGGGGGCAACCGAAAACAGGCGGCATTCTTGCACGATGCCGTTTGCGAATACCGAATCGGCCCTGCGAATCAACTAAAATTAGGGGGAGGTCTTACGATCATCAACGGGCTCTCAAGGTTTAGCCAACCTGCGATTGGATCCATTCTTTCGCTTGATGTGCCCGTATTTGCCCAGGCAACGGTCGACCAAACCGATGAATTTTCGCGCAAGTTGAGCGTTTATGCTCGTGGTCAGATAGGCCGTTTCGATTATAGAGTTGTATTGAGTGATCCATTTCCTATAAGTTCATCCGGAGGATACCCGGCGCCGCCGTATAAACCCGACTCATTGTTTTCGGCCTTTTCACCTGTGGGTCATCAAAGCCAGTCACAGCTTTATTTAATCTACCAATTCGGTACACATGAATCGCATATCACGCCCTATATGGCAGGAACACGGCTCGGACAGAAGCGTATATATAACATTGCGGGCGGTATCATTCATCAAAAAAATGCGATGTGGAACGGAATCAGCAGTTACCGACAATTCGAGCCGATGCTACTATGGGCTATTGAAGGCTACCTTGACATTCCGCTTAATCAGGATCGGGGAAATGCTCTGAGTGCCTATTTGGGCTATTTTAACACCAATTATGGAACGCGATATCTGCGATATAACGGAATCATGAACCCTGCGAATGGTCAGGATGTATCCTTTGTTCCGGGAACCGGACGACAAGGCCCTACCTGGGGCAATGCTCTGCCGATGATGGGTACGGGTCAGACTATTTATGCCCAATTCGGCTATTTGCTTCCGAAAAGTAAACTCATCCAGGCACAAAAACTCATGCCATACGCTACGGCTACCCTATCAAAATTTGATGCACTCAATGGCTTGCCTATGACCACCTGGAATTTGGGCTGCAATTACTTTATTCAAGGACATCAGGCGAAATTGACGCTGGATTGGCTGTCGCGACCTACATTCCTCCCCGAGTATCCCGGAAACGCAGGTACATCTGGCATGAAGGCCGGTCCCCGCAAGTGCACCCTTACCCTGCAGTTCCAGATCTTTTTTTAAGGAAGGACAAATTTCTAGGAAGGACAAACAAAGCGCACTATTTTTGTTAAACATCACCCCTTCTGCGTACTAACCGCTGCTTATAAACTTACAAGTATAAATGTCCCGACTTTCACCCCATCAGATTCTATTTCTAAACGAATCACGGGGCTATGCCCATCACGGCTGGCTGGAGGCACGCCACACTTTCAGTTTTGCTAATTATTATAATCCTGATCGCATCCATTTCGGGGTGCTTAGGGTACTTAATGACGACCGGGTTTCAGGAGGTATGGGCTTTGGAACGCATCCCCATGACAATATGGAAATCATTACGATTCCTTTGGAAGGCGCATTGGAGCATCGCGACAGCATGGGCAATTGGGGCATTATTCGAAAGGGTGATGTGCAGGTAATGAGTGCAGGAACGCGCGTAACACATAGTGAATTTAATCACCATCCCGATCAGGACGTTCGTCTATTCCAGATATGGGTATTTCCCGACCGCAAGAACGTGTCGCCTCGCTACGATCAAAAGTCGTTCGATTTCCAAGGCAGTCGGAATACCTTGCAGACCCTGGTTGTACCACAGTCTTATGAAGGGGCGGCTGATGAGCTATGGATCCACCAAAATGCGTGGTTTTACCGCGGAATTTTTGATGAAGGCACGAGCATTCTTTATCCCAAGCGGACAGCCAGCAACGGTCTCTTTGCGATGGTCATTGAGGGGAACTTCCAAGTGGATGGCGTGGACCTCAACCGGCGTGATGCGCTGGGAATTAAGCCCTTGGAGCGTAACGAAATCGGCATCATGGCACAAGCGCCCGATTCGGAATTGTTGCTGATTGAAATACCCATGTACATTTCCGACTGACGCTCCAACAAGAAGTGAATAGACCGGAAGGTTTGTACAGTTAAATTGGCCTCAAGCGGCCTTAGAAAAGGTCGTGCTCAACTTGGTTATACAGTCAATTTCTTCAATATCGCCTCCACCTCTGCCCCCTCTATCCCCATGATTTCTGAGATCCCCTCAAGGCTCATTCCATGGCGATGCATTCTGAGCACAGTAGCCTCGAGCTGGATCCTTGCACCTGTCTCTCGACCTACTTCCATTCCTTCCGCTATCCCCTCCGCCTTACCCTCCGCCTTACCCTCCGCTATCCCCTCCGCCTTACCCTTTATCAAGCCTTTCAAAAATCCTCTGTGCTCCCCCTCGGCTTCGCCATCATCCCAGTAGTCCAGGAGCGTCTTCTCCGATATCCCGTATTCCTTGAGCTTGTGCATGTATTCTTTATGAAGTTCTGGGTTCATAAGGTCTAATTTTAGTTGTTTGTCCACCTCACCGAGCCCCTTGGCCTGATAGCTCTTGGGCAATTTGCTGTGCTTGAAATAGTAGATCCATTCATCCAGCGTGTCCTTTATAGGCCCTACAAATCTACTGATATTTATGATATAGTATTCGGGGTATAGATCGGCTGGAACGGTTCCACCAAATCTTCGGCGTTGGGCACGCCCCAGTTTGAGGGTGTCGTTTTGATGAATCCCAGTGAACTGTTGCCGACCGCGGTACACATAGTCTTTGCCAAGACCCAGGTTGAAGTACACGATGTGGACGGAATAGATCTTTTTGATTTTACCATAAGGCAATTTCTTGTCGAGGTACTCCAGAACCAACTTCGAGGCACCGAACAACATCCGCTGGAAGTAGTCGGTCTCGCGGAAGTATTGCACTTCGATGATAATCAGTTCGTCATTTTCGTTCTTGCAGAGCAGATCGACCCGATTGGTCTTATCATCCTTCTTTTCGGCAATCGATTCAGAGTCGAGGATGACGGTCACCCGAACATCGAACTTGAACAATTCGCTCAGAAAGCCCTCAAGGATATCGTGGTTAGACTTTTGCTTGAATAGGCGCTTCATGGCCCAATCGAAGCTGATGAAGGTGCGGGCAGGAGGTATTGTCTTACTCATGAACGCAAGTTCGCATGGGCCAAGGGAACCAGTCGTATGGCTGACGTTTACTTACGGAAGATTACGGAAAAAAATGGAGAACCATAAAAAGACGGCACACATGACAAGGAAATTGGCCTCAAGCGGCCTAAGTATCACGCAGATAAATCCGTTTTACCCTTTGCGAAATGCCACTCAATAAGGCGTATGGGATGGTGTTGAGGTCATGGGCTAAGGAGGCCACAGGCTGGTGCTGACCAAACACCTCGACCACATCCCCCTCCCGGCACTCTATGCCGGTTACGTCGAGCATGCATAAATCCATACAAATTCGACCTAGGGTAGGCGCGGGCTTTCCATTCACCATGAAGTGCACTTTTCCCTCACCCGCTTGCCATGGAATGCCATCGGCATACCCAATGGGGATGGTGGCCACCCGCGCATGAGCAGTAGGACGCCCTTTCCGGCCGTAGCCGATGGTATCGCCCACATCTGTTTCGTGGATCTGGGCAATGGTGGTGAGTAAACTACCCGCCGGACGTAATTCAATGCGATTCGACCCATCACGCAGACCGGGATCATCCTTCGACCCATCACGCAGAGCCGCATCAGACTGAGGGATGGGATCTACGCCATACAAACCAATACCCAGTCGCACCATATCCAACTGCGCTTCCGGAAAACGAATAATCCCGGCGGTATTCAGAACATGCCGCAGCGGCATATAGCCCAATGCTGCTGCGACCATCGCACCCCCTTCACTAAATTGTTCGATTTGATGACGTGTGAAGACATCATGTTCAGCACTTTCGGAAGCCACCAGGTGGGTGTAGATCGACTCAACACGAATTCGGCCTGCCTGACTACCCATTATCGATAATTGCCGGCAAAGTTCAGGCCAGTCGGCCCGCGAAAAACCCAGGCGGTTCATACCCGTATCGAGATTAAGGTGGATGCGCAGCGGAGCTTTGTCGTTTACATGAAGGGCTAGGTCAAGAATCGTCTGCAATAAGGAAAAACTAAATATCTCTGGCTCTAAACGGTGTTCCAACAATAAGGGAATAGAATGGACATCGGGGTTCATCACCATAATCGGCAGGTGGATGCCATTATTGCGCAGGGCCACCCCCTCATCGGGGTAGGCTACCGCCAAATAATTGGCTTTATGGTGCTGAACAAGGGCCGCAACCTCGGCGGTACCGCTGCCATACGAAAGGGCTTTCACCATCACCATCACGCGCGTTTCGGGCTTAAGGCGCGCGCGATATGCCCGAAAATTATGGAGAACCGCGTCCAGGTCAACTTCAAAAACGGTTTGGTGTTGCTTGATCGATAAGCGGCGGTCGACCCGTTCCAAGGCAAAGCTCCGAGCACCTTTCAATAAAATAACACAATTCGACAAGCGTTCATAGGGCATGGCCTGCAATAAGTGTTCTGTATCGCGGTAAAAAAGACACTCAGGTTGAACAGACGAGCCGACCGCCTGGCGCCACCCTGCACCGACGGCCAGGAGAAGTTGGATATGCGCTTCTCGCAGAAAATCAAGAGCTTGAGAATAAATGTGTGGGTTGTGGCGGACGAGCGAATCATCAAAATCGGAGAGCACAGCCACCCGATATGATTGTTGAGGCAAGGTTTTCATATACTGAAGAGCAATCCCCAGCGAATCGATATCGAGGCTATAGGAATCATTGATCAAGAAACTACCTTGCAAGGCCTCGCGGATTTCCATGCGCATCTTCGGACTTCTGAGGGCCCCAAAGCGGCCGACTAAAACATCGTTGGGGTAACCCATACCGGCCAAAAAAACCCGGCAAGAGAGGGCATTTTCAACAGATGCTGCGTCTGTGAAAGGCAGTTGAAGCCGATCGGGCTCGCCCGATGCCCACTCCAGACGCCATTGACTGCTGTTATTGTCGAAGCTTTCGTTAAAGACTACGCAATACAAGTCATTCGACTGATGATTTTCTCGTGGATGAGCCTCTTTAAAAGACGGATCATCGGCCATGCACCAACTGAGTAACTCGGCATCCGCATGGCGTGCACGCCATAGGCCCACTTCAGCCGCAACAAGGGGATCGTTGACCCGAACGGTAAGGCTTTTTACCCCATCAAAAAGCAAGAATTTCTCACGAAGTTTATGAACACGGTCGGTGAATCCACCGTCGTGTGCGTCGCCCAAATGGGTAAAAAGGCCATGGGTTGGACGAACCACAGCCTGCAGGCGTTTCATTTCTCCCGCCTGACTGATCCCTGCTTCGATGATCGATAAATTGGCATCGGCAGGAATGCGCCAAACGGATAAAGCGACACCCAACTGCGAATTGTAGCTCCGTGGCGAACGATGTATATTCAAATCGGGCGATAGGAGTTCATAGAGCCAGTCCTTTACCACCGTTTTCCCGTTACTGCCGGTAATGGCCAATACCGGTCGATCACCCAAACGGGTTCTATGCCAAGCCGCTACATGTTGCATGGCCAAAAGGGTGTCGTCTACCGACAAGAAAGTGCCTTCGCGCCATTGCGGGGGCACCTCAAAATCGTGGTGCACCACAAAGAGCCGTACCCCCGTGCGCCAAGCATCATCCACAAATGCCGCGCCATCACGCCCAGCTGAACGAAGGGCGAAAAAAACCGAATGGGTGCCGTTTGAAATCCGCCTCGTGTCGTATGCCAGGTGCTGTACCCGATTCGATAAGCCTCGCTGCAACCAAGTAGCGCCGCACAGGTCGTGCAACGTTTCGGAATCGATGCTCCCCAAAGGGAGAGAAGCGGCCAGTTCCATAAAAATATTGTGCAAAGATAGGGGCGACCTTTAGAGAATGCGACTAATGACGTGGAGATCGATGGCCTCCGGCGGCATCTTCAGCCAACAATGGCCGGGCCGTTTGCCAAATACCCAACGCACAGACCAGGAGAAAAACAGAGAGGATTAAGAATGCAAACCGAATTTGATTGCCTTCATGGAACCAGCTCAGGCTGAATAACGCAATGAAAAAACCGCGTGCGAGCGTGTCGGTAACCTTAAAAAAACTCAAAACCCTGCCCATTTTTCCGTTTTCGACCCGCCTGAACAAATACTGAACCCGAAGGATGCGTACCGCCGTATTCACAAATCCATAAACAAAAGAAAATACAAATAGATAAGACAGGCTTTTGCTGAATGTTAACACGGCAAAAAGCAAGCCCATCAGGGTCATCAAAACGGAAACGCCATACACCGCTGGCCATCGGCCCAAGACAGATCCAGTAACGAAACCCGAGCAAAGGGCACCGAAAGCAAAGAGCATTTCATTAGAAGCAAAGACGTCGGCGCCGCCCGAAAGGTGCTGACGAATGTAGGTGGGCAACAACACGCGATCCTCCACGAGTACGGTCACAAATACCCCGTAGCTGAGCATCCCGAAGCGCAACAACCAAGGATTGGAACGGAGGTAGGCATAGCCCGTGCGCAGACGGTCGAGAACGCGACCTGGCTCTGGGTAATATGGGGTGAGGGGACGGTAACGTATGGCCGACATCAACATCAAGGAGATGAAATAGGTGATGCCATCCAGCAAAAAGATGTCATGCAGCGACCAGCGCGTAATTTCGAAAGGGAAAACCACCGGAATCCCCATCAACAACACCTCATGATCAGCCGCGACCCCTTCGAGCAACAATGCAGCCAAGGCCCCCGACAGCATACTGGTCGACTGTCCCTGAATCTCGAGCCGACTAATGATCTTTTTGTAATGTTGCGCATCGGTCATCTCCTGGGCAAACGCATACAAGGCCGGGTAATGCAGGTTAAAATTAAGAAGGGTAACACCCATCACCATCAAGGCAGGGATGAGGCCGAGTGATCCAGTAGCCCACCCATAAAAACCCCCTGCAAGCGCAACAGATCCGCATACAGCATTGAGTCCGATAAAAAGTCGCCGTCGGTCGAATCGATCGATGAGAGCCCCAGCATACATCACCCAAAACACGCTGAGCAAGGTAAAGACAGCGTAAAACGATGAGAAAATCACACTGGCACCCAATTGGTCGATCACATACCAGGGTACAGCGATCATGCTGATGCCTTGTGCTGCTCCTGATATGGTATTGGCCGAAAACAGCAGCAGCAGAGCCCTGCGGTTGTGGCTGGGAGGGATTGGGGGCACGCCCGAATCTACGTAAAAACTTGCGTAAATACTTGAAAACTCGCGTAAAATGGAAAAGCGAGCCGTTGTATTTTTGGGCATGACGCAAGCCATAGATGCACATGACCATGAAGCGGAGGGGGGAAAGGCTCAGTTGGCTCAGCTCATGAATTACTGCGCCCGCCAGGAACGCTCGCTGCAGAGTGTACTAGCCTGGATGGCACGGCGCGGGGTGGCGGAGGAACAGGCACAAGAGTGGATGGAAGTGCTTCAAAAAGAGGGGTATGTAGACCAGCAGCGGTTCGCGCGGCTGTATGCGCGTAGCAAAATGCGTCAGAAGCAGTGGGGGCAGGCCAAAATTAGAGCAGGACTGTTGCGGCTCGGGTTATCGATGGAAGATATTGAAGGAGCCCTAGCTGAATTGAGCGATGAGGAATACTTGAGTACTCTGCGTCGGGTAGCGGAACGGAAATGGGAACGATTGACCCGTCATCCTGAGCCGGAACGAAGAATTAGGCTTATTCGGTTTCTTTTGGGAAGAGGGTATAGTGCTGCACAGGCCCGTTCCGAAGCTTTTAGGCTGTGAGGTCCATGGATTGGTTGGGTGTAAGTGGAACTCTGGGTGTAAGTGGAACTCTGGGGGTGAGTGGAACTCTGGGGGTGAGTGGAACTCTGGGGGTGAGTGGAACACTGGCGGTGAGTGGATCCTTGAGGGGCTGCTGAACTTGGGTGTAAGTGGAACGCTGGGTGTCAGTGGAACACTGGGTGTCAGTGGAACGCTGGGTGTCAGTGGAACGCTGGGTGTCAGTGGAACGCTGGGTGTCAGTGGATCCTTGAAGGGCTGTTGAACGCTGGGGATGAGTGGAATGTTTGGGGTGAGTAGAAAGCAGCGGTTCAGCTAAAAGCGGAGGGTGAGGAACTAGCCGGAATACCCCAATCCCTCAAGATAGGCTTCCGTAAAGTGCAAAAGTGAGCGAATGGCCTCAGGGTCGGCTCCAAACTCCACCCCGGCGCGCGCATACACCTCCCGCACCGATCTTGTTTGACCGAGCGCCAAAGCCGCCTTGTAATCAGCCAGCGCATTCGATCCTGCTTCCATGCTGCGTTTCCAAACACCCAATGCCCCCAATTGCGCGAAACCATATTCGATGTAATAGAAAGGCACCTCAAACAGATGCAATTGCGCTTGCCATTGCCGACCCAAATGCGCCTCGAGTTGCGACCAATCAACGCCCTTGCCGCCAAATCGGGTAGCTATTTCCATCCATTGCGCCGTTCTTTCGGCACGAGAATGACCCGGATTCGCATAGGTCCAGTGTTGAAAAGCATCAATGGCGGCGATCCAGGGAAGAACCGACAAAGACCGCTGCAGCTGTTCGTAGCGTGCCCTGCGCACCAATTCATCGTCATCAAAAAAAACCGAGAAATGTTCCATGGCCAATAGTTCCATGCTCATGGAAGCCAATTCAGCTGTTTCCGAAGGCAGTTGACGGTAGGCTCCCAGGGGAAGCGCGCTTGTGAGGAAAGAGTGCACGGCATGCCCACCTTCGTGCATCATTGTTTCCAGGTCCTCCATCGTTCCCGCCGCATTCATGAATATGAAAGGAGCGCCCGTATCCAATAAGGGATAATTATAGCCACCAGGGGCTTTGCCTTTTCGGCTGTAGAGATCGAAGTGCCCCATTTCCCGCATGGTATGCAGGCAATCCCCGAAATAGGGATCGATGGCACCAAAGGCACGAATGCTGCGCTCCACCAATTGATCTTCGCTGTCGAAAGGAGTTAGGGCTTTTAGGTCGGCTGGTTCGGCACGGGTATCCCAAGGCCGAAGGATGGGCAAACCCAAGCGACGCGCGCGGTCCGTATGGAATCGATGGCAAACGGGGAGCACCACCTCCTCAATAGCGTTGTGAAAGGCCAAACAATCCGCGTGCTCGTAATCGAATCGGCCCAATTCCAGGAATCGATAAGGGATGTATGAATCGAAACCAGCGCCCAGCGCAATGCGGTGGCGGAGGTCAATCAAACGATCCATCAGTTCGTCGAGCACCTCAGCATCCTGTGCCCTTCTTTCGGCTATCAAGTGCCAAATCCGCTCGCGAATCATGCGGTCGGGCGATTTCAGCAGGACCCCCGCCTGCGGCATAGTCAGCTCTTGTCCGTCGAATAGCACCGACATCGCTCCAGCAATGGCCCCATAGCGGCTTTCCAATTGTTTGAGTTCGGTAATGAGGGGAATATTCTCCACACGGTACAACCGAATTTCGGTTTCTACACGCCGCACCCAAAGGGCGAGGGCGGGATCCGATGCAAATCCATCGGGTAGGGCCGCCAGCATCTTGCGGTTTAACCGATCAGTCCAGGGCGCCATTTCGGGGTAGATCGAGCCAATGAAAAACTCATAATCGGCCTTCAGTCGATCATCTTCCGTATTGCAGGTCATCCGAATGTAGCGCCAGGCCAGATCCTCATCGAGAGCCGACTCCAAGGCCGATCGGTCGAGCAAAAACGCCTCAAAAGCCTGAACAGTCCCTAAATCACGGGAGTCAAGCTGTTCGTACCAAACTACAACGTCATCCCAGTGCTGCAAACGCCAGTTAGAGGGCAAGAAAGCGCGCCTTCGCGGAAGATTAAGGGTATTTGCCATTCCACAAAAATAGGACATGGCGGGTTCGGCCCGTCCGTTCCGTATTTTCGCCAATCTTTACACAACAAGAATAGTATGACCGCAGCATTTGCGCGTTGGTTGGGGGGCGGACTAGGATGGGCCATGGGCGGACCCATTGGAGCATTGATTGGTTTTGCTATCGGATCGGTACTCGACGACCGTTCAGGTTCGGTGGAGTCGCAATTTGGAAGAGGGCCCTCCGATTCTTCACGAACAACAGCCGAGGGTGTGGGCGATTTTGGTTTGGCCCTATTGGTGCTCACCGCGGTGGTCATGAAGGCCGACGGCAAGGTCCTAAAATCTGAGCTGGATTATGTGAAGGACGTGCTCAAAAAGAGTTTCGGGCTCGAAAAAGCGCGACAGCTCACCCTCATGTTGCGCGAAGTCATCAACAAAGACATCGACCCACAGGGGGTATGTCGCCAAATTGCCGACAACATGAATGTAGCCGGGCGGCGCGAATTGCTGCATTTGCTTTTCGGAATTGCTTTGGCCGACGGAACAATGGGCGCAGCAGAGTTGGATTGTCTCAAAGGACTGGCACGTTTGCTGCGCATTCCTCAGTCCGATTTCGATTCCATTCGGGCGATGTACGGTCAGACCACTGAGGATGCCTATACAGTACTGGAGGTTTCACCTTCGGCTACCGATGAAGAATTGAAAAAAGCATACCGTCGAATGGCCACCAAACATCACCCTGATAAAGTGGCTCACTTGGGGCCCGAAGCGCAAAAGGCCGCCAATGAGAAATTCCAGCAGCTCAGCCAGGCATGGGATCAAATCCAACGCGCGCGCGGTTCATCCATATAACGGAAGGCGCGTTTCAAAAAAAGTGGGGTAGTGAGGGTGGCCAATAAGCTCATCACGAGGAGAATGGAAAAAACCTCTACCGAAATGAGACCACCGACATAAGCTGTGTTTGCGATCACGATTTCCATAATTCCCCTTGCGTTTAATCCAACCCCTAGTGTCACCGATTCACGGTGCGACAGGCGCGCTGCCCGTCCGCCCAGGTATCCACCCAATGTTTTGGTCAGGTAAGAGGCCCCCAAAACAGCCAAGAGGAGTCCAATATTCTGGATGGATGTTCGTTCGAAAACCAAGCCAATTCCAGCGAAAAAAACCGGCGCCAAAAACCCCATGGCCATGTTGCCCGTGGTGCGTTCAATCGACTTCAAGTGAACCCTTCCGATAACAGCCTCACTAATGAGAAGCGAGGCAAAAAAGGTCCCCACAATAAAATGGAGGCCCAAACCTTCGGTTACTGTCGAAAAGAGCAGAACAAAAGCAAAAAAGAGGGCAAAGAGAGGTTCCTTACCACGCAACAACAAGAGCAGACGGTTTAAGTAGTCTTCCAGGTAATTCCCTAGGTTCACCACACGTCGAATGAGGAAATAGGCTCCTCCCAACAGGCCAACGAGCAAAAGCAATTTCATCAAAGATACGACAGCGGCCATGCTGATGGTGGGGAGAGACAAATCAGTTCCATTAACACTCAACAGCACACCCAGCAGAGAAAGTGCTATCACGTCATCAAAAATGGCGACCGAAATAATGCGCTGACCGATTTTACTGTTCAGCTGCCCCATATCTTGAAGCATACGGATGCCAACGGGAAGAGCGGTGATGGCCATACACAACCCAATAAATAAATTGGTCATGATATCCTGTTCAAACAAACTCCCAGCCATGTAGCCCCCGCACATGGGAAGAAGCATAGCAAACAGGGAAGTCAGGAGGTTGCGTCCTTTGAGCGATTTGATGATGTCATCGATATCGATTTCCAGGCCGGCCAGGATTACAAGCAGAAAAATGCCGAGCTCAGAAATTACCTTAATCTCTTCTGTGCGCTCCATGATCCCCAGTACACTCGGGCCCAAAACGATTCCTGCTAAGATCTCTCCGATCATTGAAGGTTGTCGAAAGCGCTCCATGATTTCACCAAAAATGCGCGCCGTCACCAGCAAAATGAGCAGGTTGGTGAAGAAAGGAAGGTGGAGAACGGCAGGGTTCATATTGATTACAAAGTTATGGGGTGGTCGAAATAAATTTTGTAACGTGCATAAAGTTTATGGTAAATTCAAAAAATACTCCTACATTTACTTGTTTAAAACAATTATTATGGTCAAAAAATTTAACACACTCTTTTCGTTTGTGCATTCAGTAGTGAGGTCGCTGCATATGGGCAGTGAACCTCAGGATGCCTCTCACGCTCAAAGCGGACTTCATTCGAGGTTATCGAGCCAATTGAAGGCTTGCTCTGCCGCTGCCTTATTGGCTGTTGGTGGTTTGGTAGATGCAGATGCTGCGGTTGTACATTGGCAAAACGCCAACTTGCTCATTCCCAACACGGTTGATGGTTTGTATATCAATGTGGAAACACAAGCCACCGGATCTGCTGGAAACGTAACAGCGGGCTGGGACATAAACCCCTTTTCTTCTACTGCGCTGTCTTGGTGGAATGCGACTGGAACGGGAATGATGCGTTTCCCGGGGGTGACTAGCGGGTCGGCGGGTAATCTTGCACAAGGCACGGAAATAAACGCAACAAGATCTTACGGTTCGGGTCCTGTCGTAGTGGGCTCCGGACCGGGGAAGTGGCAGTTGAACGCCAGTAATTATTTTGGATTCAGATTTGTGGCCTCCGATGGTTTAACGCATTATGGTTGGGGTCGGTTTGTAATCGGCGCTTCGATATCTGGCACCGATCGGATGATTGCTGAGCTCGCATACGAAAGTGTTGCGGGTACTGCAATAACAATCCCAGATCCTTCTGCTATTTCCGGCGCCCCTGTAGGTGGAACGGTGGTTTATGGCAATTCAGCCTCGTCACCGATGCGCAACGCTGTTGTGGTATTGAAGCAAGGCAACGCCGAAGTGGTGCGCGACACCACCGATGCAACGGGCGCTTTCTTGTTGCCATTGGTTGCACCCGGAACCTATGATGTGGTGGTGACGTCCAACACGCCATGGGGCGGTGTGAATGCAACAGATGCTGTTCTAATTCTTCGTAGCTTTTCGGGATCAGCCCCTCTGAATGGCATTCGCTTAACAGCAGCGGATGTGAACGGAAGCGCTTCGGTTAATTCAACGGATGCATTGAATGCATTAAATCGCTTCACGGGAGCATTACTGACCTTCAGTGTAGGCAATTACGCGGCGAGCACGAGCAGTTACACAGCCAGTGGCGCGGGAACGGGCAGTCTCAATGTATCGATGTTGTGTTATGGTGATGTGAATGCGAGCTACCAGCCGAATGGTGGTTTCGTGCGCACGAGTTGGAAGGATTTGTCGACCCAAGGGGTGGCGCGCATCACGAGCGGCAGCTATGAGGTGCCTTTTTTTGTAAGCCGAGGCGTACAACCAGCGGGTGTGAGCTTAGAGCTTGAATTGCCAGAAGGGCTGCGTGTACTGGGTGTGCGGGCATCGGAAGGTCTGAGGGCCAATCAGGTGGTCTATCATCAAGAGGGCAATCGGGTACGTATGGCTTGGCTCGATGAGTCGGGTGCCGAATTGAAGGCAGGCGATGTATTATGCTATGTACAGGTAGAGGGAGCGGTCGAGGGGGTATGGCGCAGCAGCACGGAAGTAGAGCTGGCCAACGTATTGGGTGAAGTACAATCGGGTGTTGAATTGCGCATGCCGAAACTGAGTGCATCACTTGGAGCGATGGAAGCCTCGGTATATCCGAATCCAGGCCGAGGCTTGCGTACTTTGTCGTTGGAGCTATCGGAAGGGATGGGTGTAGCGGTACGGGTTACCGACGCATTGGGTCGCACGGTGTATACACATACGGCGGGCACACTGGCCTCAGGCACGCACCTTATGGAGCTGAACATGGAAGGCTGGCCAGTGGGCAGCTACCAGGTACAGGTACTGGGTGCAACGGCCGAAAGCAAGACCCATCAGCGCAGCATCACCGTATTGCAAACGCGCTAATCAGGCTCGGTTAATAACCAACATTAAGCCCGTGGGAAAACGCCTAAGCGTTTCCCCACGGGCTTAAATATTTTTAGGGAAAATGGTGCTGCTTTGATTATAGTATGACTATCGTTTGTGGTACTTTTCTTTAAAAGCAATTGATCCATAGGGTATTAACGCGTTGCAACGATCCAAAATAGAATCGAATTCATCATCAATCTCTTCCCCCTTCAACATTTTGGTAAAACGTTGCGCTTCTACATGATCGGGTTGAAGTTTCAGTGCCAAATCCAGGCATAGCATGGCGTCGGCGGGTTGTTGCATCCATGCGAGACAGGCTCCCAATACAAAATGTGCCTCAGGTATTGCCTGGCTTATGTCTAAAGCATCAAGAGCCTTTTCAGCAGCGCGTTCTATCTGTCCGGCTGCTAGAAAAATTTTGGCTACCAGGATGTCTATTTTGGGCTCTCCACCTGACAAACTCAATAGTTGACGGGTGTATTGCAGTGCTTTATCAATTTTTCCAATATTGAGCCATGCATTAGCCACGTTGGCATAGTGTTCTCGGTTTTGTCCATTCAGGCGAGCAGCCTGCTCCACACTGTGCTCCGCTTCCGTGCGCATTCCATTCGACAGAAATGCATTTGATTGCAGCAAATATCCCTCGACTAATGTAGGATGCTGATGGAGTAAGTCTTGAACCGCCGACTGTGCGCGAACATATTGTTTGGCGGAAAGTAGGTTCTGCACCCAGCCTGTTGCATATCGTGCTATAGTTGGATGTTTCATCCACAACAATTCATATTCAGAGGCAGCTCTTTCATATTCACGGGCAAAGGTCAAGTAGCCCGCAAGGTTATAACGACTCTCTCGTTCTACTAAATCGATTTGTTGCGCCACATCGTCCGGAAGAGCGGCGAGGTAGCCAAGGTCAATCAATTGCTTGAGGGTTGCAACTTGTTCCAGAGGATTCGAAATCCGGTTTGGTGGATGCATCCCATCGTTTTGTGCGGGTAGATCCCATGATTGAACGCGGCCAGGGAATGATTTGGGCATTAGCCAATCTTCAATGACTCTTCCCGGCATGTCTTGGCCAGCGGGCAATCCACAGATGGCCAAGAGGGTTGGGGCAACATCCATGAGGCTCATGGAAAGTTGGTCGTTCATTTGACGAAATTGAGGCCCTGCGGAAGCCCAAATCCCAAATGTTCGGTGCCATGAAGCTTCCATTTCCATTCTCTTGTCGGGCGATAATTGTTGAGTGGCTGGTCGACCAGGCCCATGTTGAAAGCCGTGGTCGGATAAAATCACAACATTTGTCTTCTCGTTGGTATGTGCCAACATACGCCCTAACACTTGGTCATGCCATTCATACACGGCGTCCATAACCCCGGAAAACAGTCTGAAGTGCTTATCAGAAACGTAGGATAGTTTCGGTTGTCGAAATGCCATAAATTCGTGACCCATCGTATCAATGGTATCAAAAAAGACCATCGACACATCCCATGGGTCATTGGTCAAGAGCCATTCACTGATTTGAGCAATGTGGTGGGCGTGAGTCATTTTCTGAATGAGTCCCTTCAAAAAATGATCGTCTTGGGGTGCAACCTCACGGAAGCGCGGTAGCCATGTGCTAATTTGTTTTGATCCGAGGACAGGTTTCGACCGAACCAAATTCTTGAAATCTAAAGCAATGTTTTGAGGGTGAATAATATCGGGGTCAAAATCAGCTTCAGACTCTTCCGGGAGCGAGTTGCTTACTACGACGCCTCGAATGGGTTCGGCTGGATGTGATGCATACCAACCCACCACATGCGTTCGCAGCCCCGATTGCGAGAACATATTCCAAAGCGCTTTAGTACGACGTGTGGTGGATTGAACCAGGCGCAGTCCTTGACCGTCGGGTTTGGGCTCTACAAAATTTAAAATGCCGTGTTGATCGGCTCCTTTGCCGGTCGCAATGGTCGACCACAGCAAAGGGGATAACCGAGGCTCAAGTGTTTTTAGGTTGCACCGAACACCTCTTCCGATGAGACGCTGAAGATGGGGCATTCGTCCTTTGGCCATCAAATCATCGATGATACCCCAATCTGCGGCATCCCATCCAATCACCAGCAGTTTTTTTCCTTGCTTGGTCATACTCGTTTTTTGGTCATACTTGTTTATCGGTTATTCACGCGGAATGAGATCCGACAACCGTTTATTGCGTAAAAATGTTACGTTCATATCGCGTTGCTCCTTGAATACTGATCGAATTTGACATTCCTCTGGCCTTTCGCATTCCGCGCAAGGTTTGTAAAACTTAAAGGTCACACAAGGAATTATTCCGATGGCACCATCGAATAGACGCACCACTTCTACCAGTGGGATGTCTGCGGGTAAGCGCTGAAGGGTGTAGCCACCACCCTTTCCACGCTTGCTGCAAACAATGCCCGCTTTGGTTAATTCGGTAAGAATCGACTCCAAAAATTTCCTGGGCAGGCGGGTGTCGGTCGATAAGCGTTTGGATTCGACGGGTAGACCGACAGGTTGGGCCGCGAGGTGCACCAGTGCATGAAGAGCATACCGGGCCTTTTTGGTGAGCATCCAACAAAAATAGGAGATATCTATTAAATTTGTAGGAAATTAAATTCGAATGGGCATGGTGTTCTGGATGACTGGGTTGAGTGGAGCGGGCAAATCCACATTGTCAGAGGCAGTGTACGCGCTTCTTAGCCAGAAAGGATACGCAGTGGCGGTCATAGATGGCGATCGATTACGGTCTGGACTTTGTTCTGATTTGGGATTTCAAGAGGCGGATCGTGCCGAAAACAACCGTCGGGCCGCTGAAATGGCTAAAATGCTGGTTGAACAACAAATAATCGTCTTGGTAGCACTTATTTCTCCGAGAAAAATACACCGAGAAATGGCACGCTCTTTAATCGGGACTGCCTTTTTCAGAGAAGTCTTTGTGGATGCACCGTTCGATTTGTGCCTTCGCAGAGATGTAAAAGGGCTATACCAGCGCGCATTAGAAGGAGAAATTCAGGGATTTACTGGACTCGACTCGCCCTATGAGGTGCCCGATGCCCCTGATCTGCATATTCGTACGGACAATTGGAGCCTCAAATATTCTATAGAGGTGCTTCATGAGTGGATCATAACGTTAATAAAGAGTAAGATTCATGAACCCGATTGATGAATTAGAGGCAGAAGCCATCTATATTCTGCGCGAAGTACAGGCTCAATTCAAAAGGCCGGTCATCCTTTTTTCGGGGGGAAAGGACAGCATCGTTCTCACTCATTTAGCCGTTCAGGCATTTTATCCCCAGAAAATGCCATTTCCCCTGCTGCACATCGATACTGGGCATAACTTTCCGGAGACTTTAGCATTTAGAGATGAACTGGTGCGCTCACGGCACTTCGAGCTCATCATTGGATCGGTGCAGGAGTCGATCGATCAAGGAAAAGCCACCGAAGAGACAGGGCCAGAGGCAAGCAGGAATAGTCTGCAGACCATCACCCTACGAGACACCCTTTGCAAATTGGGTTTGGATGCCTGCATCGGAGGGGGCCGAAGAGATGAGGAAAAGGCCCGTGCTAAGGAGCGTGTTTTTTCGCACCGCGATGTAAGCGGACAATGGAGGCCCGACAGACAGCGACCTGAATTGTGGCACCACTACAACGGATTGGCATTAAAGGGCGAGCACTTTAGGATATTCCCCCTTTCGAATTGGACAGAATTGGATATTTGGTCCTATATTCAGCGTGAAAATATCCAACTTCCGTCACTCTATTTTGCTCATGAACGAGAGATCATTCGCCGAAATGGCAGCATATTGAGTGTTGGACCATACCTCAAACCAAGGAATGGAGAACAGACGGAGCGTCTTACGATTCGATTTAGAACCTGCGGAGATATGCCCATTACTGGTGCAATTGAATCGAATGCACAAACGACAGAGGAGGTAATGGAAGAGCTCAAACTGATGCGGACATCCGAACGCGGTAGTCGAGCCGATGACCAAAGGAGCGAAACCGCGATGGAAGACCGCAAAAGAGAGGGCTATTTTTAACCGAATGTTGACGTCATGTCGAAAAACCATAATTTGTCTATACTTAGGATGATCTTTGCGGGCAGTGTCGACGACGGTAAAAGTACCCTAATGGGTCGTTTATTCTATGATGCCGGCGCACTGCCAGCCGATCAAATCGATCAAATTGCCCAGTATAGAACATTGAATGAAAATAATTTACCGGATTTCAGTCTGTTCACCGACGGACTTCGTGAGGAACGGACAAACGGGATTACGATCGATGTAGCCTACAGGTATTTTCGCACAAAAAACCGACAGTACATCGTTGCAGATACCCCAGGGCACTTTCACTTCACCCGCAATATGATCACAGCTGCATCCAATGCAAATTTGATTGTGTTGTTGGTTGATGTTCAACAGGGTATGATAGAACAGACAAAACTGCACATGGAAATCGCTAATCGATTGGGCATCAAACACTGGATTGTTTGTGTTAATAAAATGGATCGAGTCGATTACCAAATGAATGCTTTTGAAAGGGTATCGCAAGAAATTCAACAGTATGCATCTGCGGTTAATAATCGAATAAACATCAGCATCATACCCGTATCTGCTTTACATGGCGACCAAGTTGTTGAACCTTCAGCTTCGATGACATGGTACGGGGGTCCGACGTTGCTGGAGTTAATTGAGCAAGCAGAAAGCAACGAGAACGAACACGATAAACCGCTGCGGTTTTCAGTCCAGTGTTTCTATTCCGCTTCGGAAGTAGCAACAAGTACATGCAACTTTGCATTGGGTAGGGTTGCAGGAGGGTGCGTATACCCTGGGGATGATGTGGCCGTATGGCCTGGGAATGAACAATTACGGGTAAGCCGGATTTTTGTTGGATCGCGCGAAGTCTTTTGTGCCACAGAAGGCATGTCGGTGACTCTGCAATTCAGCAGCTCCTGTCATTTATCGCGTGGAATGTATCTCTGTGATCCCAAGATAGAGCTTTTGAAGAGTCGACAACTGAGGGTTACCGTATGTTGGTTATCCGAACAAAAGTGTGATTTCGAAGCGTCATATCTGCTCAAACATGGTCATAATCTATACAATGTGCGGATACAAAAGGACTCCATCAGGGACACCAATTCAGGAGGGGAGCCAAAAACGGAAGGAATACAGATTAAGGAGTCAAGAATTAAGCCGACAAAGTCGAATGGGGATATTTTTGGTACAGAGAACGAGATCTTTAATGTTCTTGTGAATTTGGAACGCGAAATGGCTTTTGATCCATACAATATGAATAGAAATACAGGTTCGGTGGTTTTCATCAATCCAGCCACCTTTGAAACTTGTGCTGCAGGATTTGTATGCCCCTTTGATAATGAATAGCGGCATTATGTATCCAATGAATGAATCTATTGTGGTAGTTAGCGGTCTCCCACGCTCTGGCACCAGCCTAGCCATGCAAATGCTCGAATCGGCTGGCCTACCAGTCTATACCGATCAAAAGCGACAGCCTGATTTTCATAATCCAAGGGGATACTTTGAACATGCACAAGTGCTAACGCTTCCCGTCGATCAGTCGTGGGTTCCACAAGTAAAAGGTCATGTGGTGAAGGTAATCCACGCGCTAATTCCTTATCTGCCATCGAATGAACATTATAAGGTTATTTTCATGACCCGCAACATCGAAGAAGTGGTTGCAAGCCAAGCACGCATGTTGGAGTCATTGGGTCGCAAAGGGGGGTTGCTATCGGGTAGTCAGTTGGCTCTATCGCTCATGCAGGATTTGGAACGAACACAGTTGTGGATGAATCTTCAGGACAATATTGATTGGATCACAATAGACTATAATTTACTCGTCGAGCAGCCATTAATTGAAGTATCAAAAATATTTGGGCTGCTTTTTGAGCATCAAGAAGATCTCGAGGGCATTCAGGAGCGCATGGCGAGTTGCGTTCAGGGAGAATTATATCGAAACCGTGCTGGTTTATAAGCCAAACAGCACCTTATTTAGTTCATCATCGCTGTTCAGGCCCATTTTCTTCTGGCTTGTCCCCTTCAAAATTAGTGCGGTCATAAGTCTTTGATAATCAACAAAAGTTATTGAAAAAGCAGTTAATTTACCGCACTAAGGTAAGTTTTCAGCATGAGAATCAGGGTAGTCAAAACCGCCTCAAAGGCGAAGGCGGTACAGGTCGTGAGGTATTAGGATAACAAAAGGATCGTAATGCAGCCCATCGGTTCGGCCCATACATCCGAAGCACTAAGTGATTTGATGATCTTGGCCGAAGAATGGATAAAAAATTACACTGGCCAGCTTTCAATTTTCCCTGATGAAAACCCCAACAGGTTACTGCACCTGAACCACAGCGCTTTTATTGGCGTTAAATACCGCTATTTTTACCTTCAGGTACGTGCCATACAGGAATTGATCAAACTGGACGATTTGCCTGTGTTGCTAAACGATTTGGCAGCCATAAGGATATTTGAACCCGCATC
>SXGU01555804.1_pt1 | contig 34693 bp, 32 predicted proteins | sample 3174531 | NCBI WGS metagenome assembly SXGU01 (sample SAMN11356863, study PRJNA531348) | freshwater metagenome | isolation source: freshwater sample F1-140 | place: China: Fuxian Lake, Yuxi | collected 2017-12-25 | reverse complement strand
CCAGATGGCGGTACATGTTCCATTGTCGCTGGAAGCCCAACTCGAAGCCAGGTCTCTCATGATGGCGACCAACAACATTCTATCGCCAGCCAATGGCGAACCCATCATCAATCCCACCCAGGACGTGGTTCTCGGTCTTTATTACATGAGTCGGGAAAGGGTAGGTGTGAAGGGGGCCGGGATGCGGTTTTCGGACATATCCGAGTTGCAACGAGCCTATCAGAACAGAGCGGTTGATTTGCAGGCCCGGATCACGGTACGCATAGAAGAACACACCTTCAACGAAGAGGGGCAAAAAATCTCGGAGATCAAGCGGGTTGATACCGTTGTGGGGCGTGCCATTATCTGGTCCATCGTGCCTGAAGGATTGCCCTTCAGTATCATCAATCAGGATATGACCAAGAAAAACATATCCAGGCTGATTAATACGTGCTACCGCATGCTGGGGGTCAAGGCTACCGTGGTGTTTGCAGACCAACTCATGTACATGGGGTTTTCGTTTGCAACCCGGGCCGGTGTTTCTTTCGGAATCAATGACATGGCCATTCCGGCCCGTAAGGAAGAAATCATTCATGCGGCAGAACTGGAAGTAAAGGAGATACAGAACCAGTATGCCTCGGGTTTGGTGACGGATGGTGAACGCTACAACAAGGTCGTCGATATCTGGTCGCATGCCAATGACCAGGTAGCCAAGGTGATGATGGATGGGTTGGGCACCGAGGTAGCAGTACTCGATACGGGTGAGAAGGTTAACCAAAAGTCGTTTAACTCGGTTTTCATGATGGCGGACTCCGGTGCCCGAGGTTCGGCTGCCCAAATTCGCCAGTAGGCTGGTATGCGCGGCCGGATGGCCAAGCCGGATGGTTCCATCATCGAGACGCCCATTACCGCAAATTTTCGTGAGGGACTGGACGTTCTGCAATACTTCATTTCCACGCATGGAGCCCGTAAGGGACTGGCGGATACCGCGCTTAAAACCGCCAACGCGGGTTACCTGACACGCCGCCTGGTCGATGTAGCCCAGGATTTGGTTATTACCGAAGAAGACTGTGGTACCAACGAGGGATTATTGATGTCCCCCCTGATTGAGGGTGGTGACGTGGTTGAACCTTTGGCCGAGCGGGTGTTGGGTCGTGTGCTGGCGGAGGATATATACGATCCCTCAGGTCAGCGACTACTGATGACCGCCGGTTCCATGCTGGACGAATTTGCCGTTCAGTTGCTCGAGGAAAACAGTGTCGACAATGTACGGGTTCGCTCGGTTATTACTTGCAGAACCCGCTACGGGGTATGCGGTTCATGTTACGGGCGTGATCTGGGGCGGGGACACAAGGTTAATATCGGTGAGGCTATTGGCGTGATTGCCGCGCAGTCCATCGGAGAACCGGGAACGCAGTTGACCATGCGTACTTTCCACATCGGAGGAGCTGCATCACGTTCGGCTGCCATCAGTAACGTGGAAGTCAAGTCGACGGGCAGCATCAAACTCACCAATCTCAAGACGGTCGAAAACAAGGACGGTAATCTGGTTGCCGTTTCCCGTTCGGGTGAAGTGAGTGTGATAGATGAGCACGGACGTGAGCGGGAGCGGTATAAAATACCTTACGGTGCAGTTTCATCAGTTCGGGAAGGTGATGAAGTCAAGGCGGGGCAGATTGTCGTTAACTGGGATCCTCATACTCATCCGGTCATTACCGAGGTGAAGGGGTATGCCAAAACGGTCGACTTCATCGAGGGTTTAACCGTGCGTGAACAATCCGATGATGTAACCGGTTTGAGTTCCATGGTGGTGATCGACCCAAAACAACGTGGCGGTGGGGGCAAGGATTTGAGACCGATGGTCAAACTGGTAGATGAGGAGGGAAAAGACATTCGTATTCCGTCTACGGACATCGCAGCCCAGTATTTCCTGCCGGCGGGGGCCGTCATTGGGGTTCAGGATGGTGGACTAGTGCAGGTCGGCGACGTACTGGCAAGGATTCCACAGGAATCCAGTAAAACGCGCGATATTACTGGTGGTTTGCCCCGGGTTGCCGATCTGTTTGAAGCACGCAAAACCAAGGATCCAGCGATATTGGCGGAAGCAACCGGTACCATCAGTTTTGGCAAGGAAACCAAAGGTAAGCGGCGCATTGTCATTACCGACACCCACGGTCAACAACATGAAGTGCTGATTCCCAAATGGCGGCACATCACGATATTTGAAGGAGAACATGTCGAGCAGGGTGAAACCATTGCAGAAGGTGATTTGACTCCGCATGACATCTTGCGTCTGCGTGGTATCCCGGAGTTGGCATCGTATCTCGTCAAGGAGATTCAGGATGTCTATCGTCTGCAAGGGGTTAAAATCAATGACAAACACATTGAGGTTATCATCCGGCAGATGCTAAGGAAAATCGAGATAACTGATCCCGGTGATTCCAGTTTCCTTAAGGGCGAGCAGGTCGATCGTGCCCGCGTATACGATGAGAATGACAGGCTCGAAGCCGCAGGTAAGCTGTCAGCCTGTTATGAGCCCGTGTTGTTGGGTATTACCAAGGCTTCACTGGCAACGGAGTCATTTATTTCTGCAGCGTCGTTCCAGGAAACTACCCGCGTACTGACGGAAGCCGCCATCCGGGGATTAAGCGATAAGTTGCAGGGTCTCAAGGAGAACGTCATCGTAGGGCGGTTGATTCCGGCCGGAACCGGTTTGGCCTACCATCAGGAAAGAAGACAAAGATCTCCGTTACATGAGATGGAGGTTGTTGAAACCGACATGGCAGCCATGGATACCGGTGACGTAGAGGAGGCATTGAAGCAGGCCTTGGGCAATGTGGATTAAACCATGGAATATAAGGTAAACTGAAGCCATCCTGAATGGACATTGCTCTTATGAGGATTCAGTCTTTTCCGGTTGATTTTTCTGGTAAGGGCTGGATCCTTTTGGTGTGTCCGGGCATTATTGCGTCGATGGTGCTGCTTGCTCATTGTACAGGGAATAGAGAACCCGGTTATGCCGGGTTTTTCGTGTCTGGAGATTCCCTGACCGGGACAAGCTGAAAAACAGGCTTGGTACGATACCGGCCCGTCCATCGCGAAAGGGTATCAGGCCTGTTCGTTTCCAGCCTGGATTCCCTGTATCCACGGAATTCTAAACTCAGGAGTCGACTCCCGTTGGAACCTGCTGATGGATGCGCCTGACGGTCACTTTTACCGGGATGCAATCTGGTCAGAGTGCTCAAAACCTTGTCTGTCAATCACTTAAGCGGGAGGAGACTCAAGCTGTCTTCAATCACTCAATCAACCTTCGGAGATATCCATGAAATATGATGTGCTTAAATCCATACTGGGGGCTAGTTTCCTGATACTGCTGGGCACTGCGGAAGTGCAGGCAGTTGGCGACAGCGAACAAGGACAAAAGAAATTTTATACCTGTGCGGGATGCCACGCGATACCGGGTTATTCAAATAGTTATCCCTCTTATCATGTACCTCGCATTGGTGGGCAACATGCTGAGTATGTCATCTCAGCACTCAAGGCTTATCAGTCTACGCAGAGAAAACATGGCAGCATGCAGGCTAACGCGACTACCCTGACTCAGGATGATATGGAAGATATAGCGATTTATGTGGCCAGATTCAGAAATAATGCGGCTGCACTGCCCGTGACAGGTGATATCAAGCGAGGGAGCGAAAAAGCGGGTCTGTGTGCCGGATGTCATGGCGAAGATGGCAATAGTGAGGATCCGGGATATCCAAAACTGGCAGGACAATATGAAAGCTATCTCGTCAAGGCATTGACTGATTACCGGTCTGGGGTACGCAAGAATGCCATCATGGCAGGATTTGCTGCCGGGCTTTCCGATCAAGACATACTCGATGTATCCGCTTATTATGCCAGTCAGAAACGTGGTCTTAATACGGTAGGAAAAGACTAGTTGGCTTTCATTTAAGTCGGGACATGGAGTCAATGAAGCTACCGGCAAGGGTAAATCATTGTATTTCGGTTTACATTGGTCGTTAGTAGGGGACTCCATCACCAACCTGCCTGTGTTCCTGGTTTGGCGTTCGGGGTGGACTTTACCTGTTTGAGCTCATCCCGAACTTCAGGCCTTGTTCGAGCATGTGATACCTTATCGTCTCGCACAGGGTTTGGTGTCGTTCCAGGTTTATGAATCATCCACGCGAACCCGTGCAAGGCAGCCCTAAGGTTTCGCGCAGGGAATCGAATGTGCTGATCCTGATCCCGATACAAAATTGTTACCTACATCTTTTGCTCCCATGAGGTTTTTACTAGTCCGGATTCTGCTACTGGCCGGGTTTCTCATGCAATCGCAGTATGTTGAGTCTGCTGAATCCGGTGCTTCTGGTTACCCTATCGTGACGATGGGATGGCTTGAGTCCATCTATCTCAAGCCATGGGGAATACAACTAACGGCTAAACTCGATACCGGTGCCAAAACGTCGTCCCTGCACGCCACTACGGTCGAACATTTCAGGCGGCAGGAAGCAGATTGGGTAAGATTCGATTTATATGACAAGGAGGCTAACAGAAAAGTGACGGTGGAAAAGCCACTGGTACGTACCGTGTTTATCAAAGAGCGCAAGTCGGGAGCCAGCCAGCGTGATGTCGTAATCATGCGATTGTGCAAGAATGGTAAGGAATATGATACCGAAATAACTCTGGTCGACAGGAGCAACTTTAACTACCCCTTACTACTGGGACGTAGTTTTCTCAAAGGAGTGGCTTATGTCGATTCAGGTTCCACATTCATGTATCCCGGGGAAAATGATGGTTGTAATGCCATCAAGAAGAAATGAATGGTCTTATGCCATCTGTGTAAGCCTCGTTTGATGGTTGGATTCCTTACTATTTTTTATCTCGGGACATGTCGATCAACCTGCATATAAAACTGTTAACCTTTCTTCTGGTGGCCGCAGGATTGATCGTTGTGTGGTACAAGGTAACCTACCTGGGATTACCGTTGGTGCCTACGACGAAGGCAGAGGTATGGATCATAGAGGCACGGATAGAATTCAAGGCTCGACGCGATGTTCCGGTGAAACTGGACTTTCTCATACCGCGTGATCCCGAAGGGTTTATCATTGTTGATGAAAACTTTGTATCGGGAAACTACGGGTTAAATATCGAAGAAATTGAACTAAACCGCAAAGTGCAATGGGCTGTGAGAAAAACCAGTGGTTATCAGGTTTTGTACTACAGGCTTCATGTCGCTGCCGACGATGTAGCGGGTACGGTAAATGTTCCGGCTGATGCTATTGTTCAGGATACCATGGTTCCAGTCTTTCCGGATTATATGCTGGCGGCCATTAACAGCCTGATTGGTGAGGTCAGGACAAAATCAGCCGATAATACTTCGTTCGCTCGTGAAATGTTGCGGCGGTGTAATGCCGGTTCACCGGATTCCAATGTCGAGTTGCTGCATCAGGACATTAATGACGATGAACAGTGGATTGTCCGGATCGCCAGGATTCTCGCGCAAGGTAACGTACCCGCGCGCCTGGTTCGCATATTGACCTTGAAGGATGGCCTCAATCACAGGGTATTGATGCCCTGGCTGGAAATTCATGATGGTGCGCATTGGGTTATCATGAATCCGTGGACTGGTGAGACTGGTTTGCCCCGGGACTCAATGATATGGGCCAGGGGGGATCGAGACTTGATCGAACTCCTTGGTGGTAAAAGTCCCAAACTTGAATTTTCTGTAGGTAAACATTCGCTGGATATGACAGTGGTCGCTGAGCGACGGGCCCGCAAACTGAATTCCAGAATGATGGATTTTTCCCTGATGCGATTGCCGGTGCAGACCCAGAATATCTACCGTATTTTGCTAATGATACCTGTAGGTGCCCTGTTGGTGGTATTGCTGCGTAATGTAATAGGGATAAAAACCTTTGGTACTTTCATGCCCATACTGATTGCCCTGGCCTTCAGGGAAACCGAATTGCTATGGGGTATCATTCTGTTTACGACATTGATTGCCCTGGGATTGTTGTTCAGATTTTATCTGGAATACCTCAAGCTCTTGCTGGTTCCCCGTTTGGCTTCTGTCCTTATAATAGTCGTCATGCTGATGTTGATCATTTCGGTTGTGAGCTATAAACTGGGGTTTGACAGAGGGCTTTCCCTGGCACTGTTTCCAATGGTCATTATTACCATGTCGATAGAGCGAATGTCTCTGGTCTGGGAGGAGTTTGGCAGTGTCGAGGCAATCAAGCAGGGGGTGGGGAGTCTCATGGTTGCGGTCTTGGGCTATTTGGCAATGAGTAGCCGATATCTTGGACATCTTGTATTTAACTTTCCTGAAGTTTTACTGATCATTCTCGCGGGTTCACTTTTGCTGGGGCGATACACTGGCTACCGTCTGACCGAGCTATGGCGGTTCAGAAATGCCCTGGGATATGGCCGTCAATAATATCCTTTCCGGCAGGGGGTATAATACAACCTGCGCGTTCCGGTTAATGAACGCCGTGAAGCCTCGCCTGGGGGCTTAATGATTAAAACCCTTCTTTCGACAGCCTTACCCGATCCGTACCGGGCCTCGTCGAGCAACCGGTCAGTTATTGTGGACCCTGTCCTGGGTTATTATTAAGCCTATTCTTAACCAGATGTAGATGAAGCGTTTTTTTCCCTGGCAGCAATTATCGGCAGTAGGGATACTGGGCATTAATCAGAGAAATGCCGAATACATTTCCAGGTATAACCCCAGAAATAGATATCCGATGGTTGATGATAAAAGGAAGTCAAAATATCTGGCGTCCAGGCAGGGAATTCCTGTGCCTGAGTTGTATGGCGTGATCGAGATAGAACACCAGATAGAAGATTTGCCCTCCATGGTGCAGGGGAAGTCTTCTTTTGTAATAAAACCGGCCCGAGGTAGTGGAGGTGAGGGCATACTGATTATAGATGAGCGAACTGCGGGAGGCTATTTGTGCGTCAACGGACACCGATTGACTCATGTTCAGATGGCCCATCATGTTTCCAATATACTGAGTGGCATGTACAGTCTTGGCGGCAAGCCGGATGTCGCCTTGATTGAATACAGGGTTGATTTTGACCCAGCCTTCAATTCCATCAGTTTCAAGGGAATTCCGGATATCAGAACCCTGGTATTCAGGGGGATACCTGTGATGTCCATGTTGCGTCTACCAAGCCGAACCTCAAACGGGAAGGCCAATCTTCATCAAGGCGCGGTAGGCGTGGGTATTCATATGAGGGATGGGATCACTCGGGGAGGGATATGGTACGATAATCCGGTCAGGTTGCATCCCGATACGGGAAGCGAGGTGGCGGGTCTGACCATCCCGGATTGGGATAGTATTTTGCGGCTCAATGCCAAGTGTCAGGATTGTGTAGGCATGGGGTTCATCGGGGTTGATATCGTTCTGGATAAACAGTTGGGTCCCCTGTTGCTGGAAATCAATGCCAGGCCAGGTTTGAGTATACAAATGGCCAATCGAACCGGTTTGTTGCCAAGGCTCAGGTTCATTGAGTCATTGCAGGTTCTTCCGAACACCCTTGATGACAGGATGGCACTGGCAAAGGCTTTGGAATGAGTAGTCCCTGTCAGGGCAAATGACACACTTCAGTAATATGGATTTGCTAAAACCCGTACTGACGCCGTTTTTTCCGACGCACGCCGGTATGCAGGTGCTATGTCCAGAGTACCTGATATCGTCCACCTACAGCAAGTAAGGGGCAGATTATGCCGCCCCCTTCTCAAGATTTGGCAGATTACTGTACATCTCGATGGAAAAACCAACCCTTCTTTTTCTGATATTCATACTTGCCGTGTTGGCCTATTATCTGGGGCGAAACAGGTCAATTTCCCTGGTTGATGGGCATGGTGCCAAGCTGCATTCCCTCCCCTTGTACTACGGCAGTTATTCTGCCCTGTGGTTCGTATTTCCTGCGCTGTTTTTCATGTCTGCCTGGGTGGCATTCGAGAACTCCATACTGACCCATGTTCTCGTTTCAGGTTTACCTGCTGAAATCGCTGCTGCGCCGGATGAAAAACTCGGACTCTTTCTGAATGATGTAAGAAATGTAGCCGGGGGAGGAGCCAGTGAATCGCAGGATGTTTTGTTGGCGGCAAGCCAATATAACGGGCTCGCGCTTGTGAGTGACTGGATTCTCACGGTATTTGCACTGCTGGCCGGTATTTTTGGATTCTGGTGGGCTTATTTCAGAATAGCACCTGGATTTCATGCCCGCAATCATGTCGAAAACTGGATTAGTTATGTTCTGGTAGCCTGCTCATCGCTGGCTGTATTAACCACAGTCGGTATTATTTTTTCGGTTCTGGTCGAGAGTCTTCGTTTTTTTCAACGGATACCGGTTACCGAGTTTCTATTCGGACTGTCCTGGAGCCCGCAGACCGCTTTACGCAGTGATCAGGTTGCCTCGGACGGTGCATTTGGCGCGGTTCCCCTGTTTGTCGGTACTTTTCTTATATCCCTGATAGCCCTCAGTGTTGCCGTTCCGGTGGGATTGTTTTCGGCGATCTATCTGTCCGAGTATGCCAGTAAAAGGTTTCGTGCCATCGCTAAACCCCTGCTGGAAATTCTGGCTGGAATACCCACAGTGGTATATGGTTTTTTTGCAGCATTGGTGCTGGCCCCGGCGATACGTGAACTGGGTACCCGGGTAGGCATGGATGTCAGTTCTGAAAGTGCATTGGCTGCCGGATTGGTCATGGGTGTCATGATTATTCCTTTTGTTTCATCATTGGCAGATGATTTCATCAATGCAGTACCCCAATCCCTGCGGGACGGTGCCTATGCGTTGGGTGCCACCCGGTCAGAGACCATTCGCCAGGTCGTTATGCCTGCAGCCCTGCCGGGTATTGTCGGTGGTGTATTGTTGGCGGCTTCCAGGGCTATAGGGGAAACCATGATTGTAGTAATGGCATCCGGTCTCACCGCCAATCTGACCTTGAATCCCCTGGACGCAGTGACAACCGTGACCACGCAGATAGTGACTTTGCTGGTGGGCGATCAGGAATTCGATAGTGCAAAGACATTGGCTGCCTTCGCCCTGGGGTTGGTGTTGTTTGTGGTAACGTTGACGCTAAATATCGTGTCCCTGCATATTGTCAGGAAATACCGTGAGCAGTATGAATAGCAATTTACAAGACTTGAGCGGGAAAACAGCGAATACCCTGGAAAAAGTTAAAGCCAGCCTGAAAAAAAGGCGGGCAGCCGAAGTGCGATTTCAAACGTTGGGATTGATTTCCATCGTAGCCGCCCTGTTATTTTTGGTGCTGTTGCTGGGTAGTATTTTGAAGAGTGCCTTGCCGGCATTTACCAGTACTTATATCGTACTGGATGTCTACCTGGATCCTGAACATATAGACCCGGAATCGCGCAGGGATCCCAGGTTTCTGGCTGACGGCAATTATGAGGCTTGCGTCAAGGCCGCCCTGGCCGGCCTGTTTCCCGAGGTGAAGGATCGCACACAAAAGCGTGCCCTGAATGCCCTGCTGAGTTCGTCAGCATCATTCCAGGTTCGGCGCATGGTGATGGATGCTCCCGAGTTGGTGGGGCAGACCCGTACCGTCTGGTTGCTGGCGGATGATACGGTGGATCAGGTCTTGAAGGGGGGGGTAACGCGAGGCGTACCAGAAGCCGAGCGCAAGGTGAAAGACAATCAGTTGGCCTGGATAGACCAGTTATCCAGTCAAGGGAAGATCAAACAGCAGTTCAATAGTTTGTTTTTCCTGTCGGGAGACTCCAGGGAACCCGAATCTGCCGGTATTCGGGGTGCGTTGAGCGGATCCTTTTTGACCTTGCTGGTGGCTGTTTCATTGTCACTTCCCATCGGTATGGCTACGGCTATCTATCTTGAGGAGTTCGCTCCCAAAAACCGCTGGACAGACTTCATAGAAGTCAATATCAATAACCTGGCTGCAGTCCCCTCCATTGTATTTGGGCTGTTGGGTCTGGCAGTATTCATCAATTTTATGGGACTGACCCGCTCATCGCCTTTGGTGGGGGGGTTGATTCTGACTCTGATGACCATGCCCGTCATTATCATCGCGGGGCGATCGGCACTCAAGTCCGTTCCCCCCTCTGTCAGGGAAGCTGCCCTTGGTGTAGGGGCATCTCCCATTCAGACGGTATTTCACCATGTGTTTCCATTGGCCATGCCGGGGATGCTCACGGGTGCCATTATTGGTCTGTCCCGTGCACTGGGTGAAAGTGCCCCCTTGTTGATGATCGGTATGGTTGCCTTTATTGTGGACATTCCGCAAGGAATTCGTGATCCTGCTACCGTTCTGCCTGTTCAGATTTATTTGTGGGCAGACAGCCCTGAAAGGGCTTTCGTCGAAAGAACCTCGGCCGCCATTCTGGTACTGTTGGCGTTTCTTGTCTGTATGAATGGCTTGGCCGTCTACCTCAGAAAAAAATATGAAAAACGCTGGTAATCGCCTTGCCTTCCGGGCTGCATTCGATTCCGGTCGGGTTGTTCTGGCTCGCAGGATAGGGTTCCAGCTAATACCCTTTTGGGCTGGATCGGGAAGTGATTATTGGCCATATCCTTGCCCGAAATTCAACTTACAGCAAAAAAACCATAGATCATGAAATCGCGTGACAAAACCAACGAAGCATCTTACACCCGGGATCACATTGAAACCGTGGGCGAGATCCACAGCGCGAACGCGAGGATCACTTGCCGTGATGTCAACGTATACTACGGAACCAGCAAACATGCGATACAGAATGTGAGCCTGGATATAGCCAGAAACGAAGTAGTGGCCCTGATTGGCCCTTCCGGGTGTGGCAAATCCACTTTCATCCGCTGTCTCAACCGCATGAATGATACTATTCCGGGTTGCCTGGTGACGGGAGATATACGTGTTGATGGTCACAGTATATTCGACGAAAATATGGATGTGGTTCAATTGAGGGCACAGGTGGGTATGGTCTTTCAAAAGCCTAATCCCTTCCCAAAAAGTATTTTTGACAATGTGGCGTATGGCCCGAGAATCCATGGGCTAACCAATTCCAAACTGGAACTGGAAGAAATTGTGGAATCTTCCTTGCGCAAGGCCGGTTTGTGGGAGGAAGTTCGGGATCGTCTGACTCAACCAGGTACCAGCCTCTCGGGAGGGCAGCAACAACGTTTGTGTATCGCCAGAACCATCGCGGTGAATCCTGAAGTCATCCTGATGGATGAGCCTTGTTCTGCCCTTGATCCCATTGCTACCGCGAAAATCGAACAGTTGATAGACGATCTTCGTATACATTACACGATTGCGATCGTGACCCACTCCATGCAACAGGCCGCCCGGGTTTCCCAGCGGACAGCTTATTTCCATTTGGGGCGGTTGATCGAAGTAGGAGAGACTGCCCAGATATTCACCAATCCCCGTCATCAGTTGACGGAAGATTACATTACCGGACGTTTTGGTTGATAGCCATAGAGGGTATTGCGGGATGAAAACACCAGATCAACATAATCCTGACAGTGTAATTGCCGGACATACCAGTCGAAGTTACGATGAGGAACTGGGTAGTTTGCGGGCCTCTCTCACCCGGTTGGGCCGTTCGGTATTGCAGCAAGCAAGGGATACCCTGAGTGCCTTGACCGGCAAGGACATCGATTTGGCGCGATCCATCATTCAGCGAGAGAACCGGGTTGATCTCTGCGAAATCGATATCGATGCCCGGGTGCTGTCTACCATTGCCCGCAGAGCCCCGTTAGGCAGTGATTTGAGAATGGTCATTGCGGTCTCCAAAGGCGTGGTCGATCTGGAGCGAATTAGTGATGAAGCGGCCAAAATCGCCGATATCGTCGTCAATATCTATGGTTCGGGTGCCCTGGAGCCTAACAGTGAGTTGATTCGCGATGTGCATCAGATGGGATGCCTGGCCATTGCGACACTGGAGCGGGCCGTTGATTTGTACGAACGACTCGACGATATTGGTGCTCGGGAATTACAGGCCGAAAATCACCAGCTCGAAGCGGCTTTCGAGGATGGTTTGAGGCGTCTGATGACCTACGTCATGGAGGATTCCAGAAATATAGGTTTCATGGTGGATATGGTGCTTGCCATGAAGGCTTATGAACGGATTGCTGCCCACGCGCAAAATCTGGCCGAATTTGTCATTTATCAGGTCGAAGGTGAAGACATAAGGCACAGTCATCCGTGATGAGGGTTTGATCATTACCAATGCCTTTGGCTGTCCTGCTACAGCAATTTTCACTCGATCGGCTGATCCGACAGGCCGAGCAGATATTCCCCACCCCGCATAAGAGTCCTGCCTGATTTTGAGCCCTTTTTTTCCTGCCGAATTGGAGTGCCCTGTTCCCCTGTCCCGGCATGACTGCATCGTCATGGCTCACGGCGGGGGAGGGATGTTAATGCAACGATTACTGGACGAAATCATCCGCCCCCCTTTTGACAATGACCTGCTCCTGCAATGGCACGACAGTGTGGTTCTGCCCGTTAGCCGTCGTTGCGCGTTTACTACCGATTCCTATGTGATTCATCCCCTGGTTTTTCCCGGAGGGGATATTGGAAAACTGGCGGTTTGCGGCACCCTGAATGATTTGGCCATGGTTGGCGCGAAGCCAGCCTATCTCGGTGTGGGCTTCATTCTGGAAGAAGGCTTGCCGCTCGGTACGTTGCGTCAAATCGTAGACTCGATGGCTGCAACAGCTCACCAGGCCGGGGTCATGATCGTGACAGGCGATACCAAGGTCGTGGAGAAAGGCAAGGGGGATGGTATTTATATCAATACCAGTGGTATAGGCCACATTGAAACGGCTCTTGTCCTGCATCCTTCATCCATTCGCCCGGGAGATGTCATCATTCTCAACGGTGATGTCGGGCGGCATGGGGTTGCCGTTATGGCCAGTCGGGAAAATCTGGAGTTTGAAACCACGCTGGAAAGTGATTGTGCGGATTTATCCGGTTTGGTTGGCGAGTTACTTGAAGCAGGTTTTCCCGTTCACTGCATGCGGGATTTGACTCGTGGGGGATTAGCCACGGCCCTGATCGAATTAGCCCGGGAAAGTCATCATGGCCTCTTGCTGGAGGAGGCCTCGGTGAGCGTGTCGCCTGCCGTACGGGGAGCTTGCGGGATGTTGGGGCTGGATCCCCTGTTCGTGGCCAATGAAGGACGATTCGTAACTTATTTGCCGGAGGCCTTTGCCGACGATTGTTTGTTGCTCATGCAATCCCACCCCCTGGGACGGAATGCCCGCGTGATTGGTCGGGTAGTCGACACCCATTCATCCTGTGTAATATTACAAACCGGTTTGGGCACGACGCGTCGCTTGATCCTGCCCAGCGGCGAACAATTACCAAGAATCTGTTGACGGCACCTGCAAATCCGTGCGGTGGTTGAAGGGATTCAGAAAAACCGCGGCAGAACCCGACCTGAAGGTCAGGGGCAGCGGACCACCGACCGCACCGGAGGCAGGATGAATCGGCCCATCTTCTGTATTTGCTTCCCTGCCATTCCGGAAGTCCTGACCTTCCCGGTCTTGTCATTATCCTTATTTCTGGCGAACTCAATACCATGGAAAACAATATTTCTGATGCCAAGCCTTCACAGCATCCCTGGGAGAAGGAAGCCCTGGAAAAGGTGCTCATGGCGTCCATTGTCGAACAGCGGCAACGGCGTCGCTGGGGCATTTTTTTTCGTTTCGTCCTGATTTTTTACGTCGGTATTGCGTTGTGGCAACTGACGGCTCCACTGGACAATTCAGACTGGTGGGATCAGGGCAAGGCACACACGGCCATCATTGATGTGGCCGGCATGATTGCGGCCGGGCAACCTGCCAGTGCCGACAACATCATCGAAGGTTTGCGTGCTGCGGTCGAGGACGCGAACACCCGGGGAGTAATCCTTCGCATGAATACCCCCGGGGGGAGTCCGGTGCAATCAGCCTATGTCCATGATGAAATCAGACGGCTCAAGGCCCGCAAACCGTCATTGCCCATCTATGCCGTGGTATCGGATATGTGTACTTCGGGGGGGTATTACATCGCGGCGGCAGCCGATAAAATCTACGTCAACAGTGCCAGCGTGGTGGGTTCGATCGGCGTCATCATGGGAAATTTCGGCTTCGTGGAAGCCATCAATAGACTGGGCATTGAACGGCGGGTCATGACTGCCGGTGCCCATAAAGCCATACTGGATCCGTTTTCCCCGGTAGACAAGGTGGCCCAGGAATACATGCAGGGCGTTTTGAATGAAGTACACCAGCAATTCATCAATGCGGTAAAACAGGGGCGTGGAGCCCGCCTCAAGGAGACTCCGGAACTCTTTTCCGGTCTGGTGTGGACGGGAAGCCGTGGCATGGAGCTGGGGCTGGTCGATGAACTGGGCGATGTGCGACATGTGGCGGAGGATATCATCGGTGCCAAGACACTGGTCAACTTCACTCCACAGGAAAACCTGATGGATCGTATAGGTCAGCGTTTGGGGACGGTCGTTGCCTCCAGCCTGGGTGCCATGATGAATGCCATGCAGTAAAGCAGCGAATGGGGTTGACATGCACTACGAAATCATCGAGGAATCGGTAGCCTTCAAGGGCTTTTTCAGTTTGCTGAAGTATCGGTTGAAGCATACCCTGTACAAAGGTGGGTGGTCGGAGGTGATCAGTCGCGAACTGTTCCATCGCGGTGATTGTGTAGCCGTGATTCCCTATGATCCGATACTCGACCGGGTCATATTGATCGAACAGTTCAGGATCGGTGCCATCAAAACCAGTCCGGTACCCTGGCTGTGGGAAATCGTAGCCGGTGCGATCGAGGCGGGTGAGACCCCTGAAACAGTAGCGCATCGGGAAACTTTTGAAGAGGCCGGTTGTTTGATCAGGGAACTCATAAGAATTGGCCGTTTCTACCCAACGCCCGGGGGATGCTCTGAAACCATTACCCTGTTCTGTGCGCTGGTCGATGCCCGCGATGCAGAAGGCATTTATGGTCTGGCCGAAGAACACGAAGACATCCGTGCCAGCAGTTTGAGTTTCGATGAAGCCATGCAGTGGCTGGAATCCGAAAAAATCGCGGCCGCCGCCCCCATTATTGGTTTGCAGTGGCTGGCCCTCAACCGGGAAAAATTACGGAATCACCATGCCGGATAATTCGCTCTATCAACATCTGGCCGGTGAAGCCGGAAAAATTACCTGGCAGGAGTTACAACCTCATTTTGCCCGCGGTGTGCTGGTCGTCGTATCTGACTCACTTGATCTGATCGAAGTGGCGACCCGTATCGCACAGGATGACCGTGATGTGGTGGCCCGGTGGACCAGCGAGGGGCACGTCATCAAGGCCAGTGACGATCATGCCCGATGCTGGACGTTGTCGAATCCCTTGTTATATGCCGTGGTCGTCGCACCCTGGGTCCTGGTGCAGTTACCACCACGACATTGACTCTTGTCCGTCCCTGCCCCTTCATGAGCATTCTCTTGCCCTTGCTGCTGCTCTTGTCGTTTGGTGCTGTCCAGGCCGATGACGATGATGATGACAGCGGCGAAGCATTGTCTGGTCTCAACCTGTCCGTAGAACAGGAGGCAGCAGCGGGTCTGGTTCTGGCCACACTGGAGCCGGTCGCCTGGGGGGAGGAGACCGTCACCGTGGGCAAGGTGCTGGATATACAACCATTGCTGGTGTTTCGCAGTCGTTACCGGGCAGCCAGGGCGGAGGCGGTCATGGCCCGGGCCGGGCTGGATCTGGCACACAAAAATCGTGTTCGACTCTCGGGCTTGTATCGGGAACATATCGTTGCCGGTCGTGTGGCCACCGAGGCTGAAGCGCAGTACGTCAGTGAGGCAGCGCGTAGTTTGGCGGCGGACCATCGGGTCGAGGACATCCGCAATGAGGCCGTACAGAGCCTGGGGCCTGAACTGGCGCACCTGATTCTGGATCAGGAGGGGGCGTTGCTAAAGGACTGGATCGAACGGCGGCGGGTTCTGCTGCTGATATCATTACCCGGGCGAGAGACACGGTCTCCCGGGGCTACGGCCGTCCGGGTCAATCGGGTGGCTGATCCGGGAACGGCGAAACCCGCCCAACTGATTGCCAGGGCACCGGTCACTGATGAGTTGACTCAGGGTGAGACTTTCTATTATCACGCTTCGTCCGAGGGCTTGCGTAGCGGTATGCGGTTGCAGGTCTGGATCACGGAAACCGGTACGGCCCGGTCTGGTGTACGGATACCCTACAGTGCCATCGTCTGGCAAGATGGCAAGTCATGGGTTTATCGGCACGAAGGTTCGCATCGCTACGTGCGTACCGAAGTTTTGAAATACCGTGATGACGGTTCGGACTGGCTGGTGAGTGAGGGGTTTCAGCCAGGTGATCGTCTGGTCGTGCGTGGTGCACAAACCTTGCTTTCCGAAACCCTGAAACGACAGATTCCCGGGGAAGATGATGATTGAACCGTCTGGATCAGACGTATGAAGGGCTTTTCCATTCAACCCATGGGGACTACTGTCGTGATGCACGACCAACAACAAACACCTGGAAGGGGAACACCGATCATGAACATACATATCATTGGTATTTGCGGGACATTCATGGGCGGATTGGCGATCATCGCCAGGCAACTGGGGCATCAGGTCACCGGCTCCGACCACAATGTCTATCCTCCCATGAGCCATCAACTCGAAGCACAGGGTATTACCCTGATGGAAGGTTACCAGGCCAGCAATATCGCCCATAATCCCGATCTGGTCGTGGTGGGCAATGCCATATCGAGAGGTAACCCTGAAATCGAAGCCGTGCTTAATCAGGGGTTGGCCTATACCTCGGGACCGCAGTGGTTATATAACCATGTTCTCAAGGGACACTGGGTCATGGCGGTAGCCGGTACCCATGGCAAGACGACAACATCGAGCATGCTGGCCTGGATACTGGATCAGGCAGGGTACGAGCCCGGGTTCCTGATCGGTGGTGTTCCCCTCAATTTTGGTCAATCCGCCCGTATTGGCAACGGACAGTATTTTGTGGTCGAGGCGGATGAATATGATACGGCGTTTTTCGATAAACGCTCCAAGTTCGTGCATTATCATCCCCGTACCGCCATCCTGAACAATCTGGAATATGATCACGCGGACATATTTCCGGATCTGGCTTCCATTCAGCGGCAATTCCACCATTTGATCCGAAGCATACCCGGAAACGGTCGTATTTTGGCACCTGCCAATGACCCGGCTTTACAGGAGGTCTTGCAGATGGGCTGCTGGACACCCGTGGAGTTGTTTGCGGAAGAGGGGCAAGAGTCGGCGGCAAACTGGCACTATGCCTTGCTGGAGCCCGATGCCAGTCGCATCGATATCATCCAGGCCGGGAAGCATCGGGGTACCATCGAATGGTCTTTGAGCGGTCAACATAATGCCCGTAACGCTTTGGCGGCGATTGCCGCTGCCCATCATGCCGGCGTTCAACCCGATCGCGCCATCATGGCCCTGTCACGGTTCAGTGGTGTAAAAAGACGAATGGAACTGAAGGCCGAAGTCAACCGGATCAAGGTATTCGATGATTTTGCCCACCATCCTACTGCGATAGCGACGACCCTGGCCGGCTTGCGGGCACGGGTTGGAAATGCCCGTATTGTTGCGTTACTGGAACTGCGTTCCAACACCATGAAAATGGGCATACACGCAGGCGAACTGATTCAATCACTTCGTCTGGCCGATCAGTCTCATATCTACCAACCGTCCGGATCGAATCTGGATTTGCAGGATAGCGACACTGCAGCGGTTTCGGTCAAAATCGCCACAAGTATCGAGGCGTTGGTCGCAGAAGTCGTCGATGACTCACGCCCCGGTGACCACATTCTTATCATGAGCAACGGTGACTTTTCGCATATCCATGACCGCATTATTGATCGCCTGACCATGTTGGCGGTTTGAAAACCGTAGCCTCGGCAGGCCCGCGGGATGTTATTGTGGGCCATGGCCCAACCGTCAGATCAACACCAGCAACAAACCCGACAGAACCACGATGGCCAGCACTTTATACGGCCAGGCCAGCAATCCGATGGCCAGTCTTACCGACTGGTAATGTCTTTTGACCCGACGAATGACCCAGGGAAGCCCGTGTTGCATGCTGTAACGCCACAGGTTTTTCAGCAGCACAAACCCAACCAGTAACTTGAGTGGTGTCAAACCAATCGCGGTGACCATTTCTGAATAGCGGGAGGCATCCTGCGGGAAATGCTCTCCCAGCCATTCCTCGATGTAGTCCTCCAGTATTTCCTCCGGTGCTTCGATCAACACCAGATAGAGGTTTTCGAACAGATCGAAAATCAGTTCGAGCATATCCAGCACGAATTCCAGCGCAAATTCTCCCAGTCCCACCAGCACACCCAGCGTGCCCAGTGTCCACCACAGGGGTTTCCAGCTAGGTGTTATCTCTTCTGCGCCCGGAGGCATTTCCGCATTGGACAAGTTTTTTTCGTTTTCAGTATCAGTCATGGATAAAGTCTGTTTGCAGGGTGAGGGTTATGTTCAGGATATAGCCTGCGGGGCTACCCGTTCGCCCGAACACCGTTGGTCGTAGCCCCAATGTCGCAGCGAAATCGAGGATTGGCCTGTCTCGAACGGTCATAATGAGAATGGCTGGATTTTATTCCCGATCGAGGCATAACGGCCCGAAATCGTATAAGATATATCCCTTTTTTTTGCAACAGGGTAGCACCGAATGGTTCAAGTTGGCATTGTAATGGGCAGCACCAGTGATTGGGAGGTGATGGCGCATGCCGCCCGTATCCTCAAGGGATTTGGTGTGATCTATGAGGCCCGGGTAGTTTCCGCGCACAGAACCCCTGATTTATTGTTTGAATACGCACAATCAGCGGCCGGGCGGGGTATTCAATGCATCATTGCCGGAGCCGGAGGAGCCGCTCATCTGCCCGGTATGCTGGCGGCTAAAACGTCTCTGCCTGTACTGGGGGTGCCGGTTCCCTCCCGCTATCTCAATGGCCAGGATTCGCTGTACTCCATCGTGCAAATGCCCAAGGGAATACCCGTCGCAACGTTTGCCATCGGTGAGGCCGGGGCCAGCAACGCCGCCCTGTTCGCAACATCCCTGTTGTCCTTGCAGGATACCGGGCTCGGTCAGAAATTGCAGGATTTTCGTCAGCAGCAAACAGAGACGGTGTTGAAGGCACGACTCCCTGACGTGGAAATGGCTGGAGGATACTCCTGATGCCCATTCTGCCACAGGCTACCCTGGGCCTTCTGGGAGGAGGGCAGCTGGGACAGATGTTCGCGCTGGCGGCCATCGCCATGGGCTACCGGGTTGCTGTGCTGGATCCCGACGCGGACAGCCCGGCCGGTCGTCTGGCCTGTTTGCACATCCGGGCGGCCTACGATGACCGCGAAGCACTGGATCGACTGGCTGCTGCCTGTGTTGCCGTTACCACTGAATTCGAGAATGTGCCGGCGGACAGTTTGCGTTACCTGGCAGGCCAGGTGAAGGTCAGTCCTGCGGCCGAGTGTGTGTCGATTGCCCAGGATCGCATTACCGAAAAACGCTATCTGGTCGCAGAGGGTTTTGCGGTCGCACCCTTCCGGGTCATCGAAACACCGGATGATCTCAATCAGTCGTTCGATGATTATCTTCCCGGCATACTGAAGCTGGCTCGTCTAGGCTACGATGGCAAGGGCCAGAGCCGCGTGACATCGCCTGAAGAAATCGCCTCCGCCTTTAGCCGACTGGGAAGCAAGGCTTGCGTGCTGGAGAAACAACTGCACCTCAAAACCGAAGTATCGGCGGTCATTGCCAGAACGATGCCCGGGCAAACCGCCTGTTACCCGATTGCCGAAAATCAGCACCGTGACGGCATCCTGGATGTGAGTATCGTGCCGGCGAGGGTTTCATCTGAAGTCGCCTTGCAAGCCCGTGAAACGGCTTTACGGTTGGCTGAGGTCATGGATTATGTGGGGGTATTGGCTGTCGAATACTTCGTGCTGCCGGACGAAACACTCCTCATCAATGAAATCGCACCCCGTCCGCATAACAGCGGCCATTTTACCCAGGATGCCTGCTTGTCCAGCCAGTTTCAGCAACAGGTCAGAACCCTGTGTGGATTGCCACCGGCTGACACCCGGTTGTTGACCCCGGTCGTCATGGCCAACCTGTTGGGCGAACCCTGGTTCGATGGTTCACCGGCCATCGCCCGGCTACTCGAATCCCCCCATGTGAAGCTCCATCTGTACGGCAAGCAGCAAGCCCGGGCCGGTCGCAAGATGGGTCATGTCAATATCCTGGCCGACACGACCGAGGCTGCACTCGAACAACTCTCGACGCTGCGCGGTATCCGGTGATTCCCGCAAGAATCATCACGTTGTCAGTCAACGCATACCGTGTGAAAATCCGGGCCTGTTTCAATTCCAACCGTTAACCACGAATCCTTGTTCCCATGGAAATCATTTTAGCCAACCCCCGCGGTTTCTGCGCCGGTGTCGACCGGGCCATCGATATAGTACAGCGCGCCATAGAAGTTTTCGGAGCCCCCATTTATGTCAGTCATGAGGTGGTTCATAACCGCTACGTCGTAGAGGGGCTTCGCCACAGTGGAGCCGTCTTCGTGGAGGAACTGTCCGAAGTCCCCGAAAAGGCCACGGTCATCTTTAGTGCCCACGGGGTATCCCAGGCCATACAAGCCGAGGCCCGGGAGCGCGGACTCCGGATTTTCGATGCGACCTGTCCTCTGGTGACCAAGGTGAATATCGAGGTACATCATCATGCCAGTGAATATCGGGAAATTGTATTCATAGGTCATGCCGGACACCCGGAAGTCGAGGGAACCATGGGGCAATATGTTAACCCCCGTGGTGGTATTTATCTGGTCGAATCGCCCGATGATGTGGCGCATCTCGTGGTCAAAAATCCCGATAATCTGGCCTATGTCACCCAGACCACCTTGTCGATTGATGATACGCAAGCCGTCGTTGCGGCCTTGCGAGCCCGTTTTCCGAGGATTCTGGGACCCAGAAAGGATGATATCTGCTACGCCACTCAAAACCGGCAGGATGCCGTCAAAAAGCTGGCAGAATCCTGTGACGTAATACTGGTGGTGGGCTCACCCAACAGTTCCAACTCCAATCGCCTGCGGGAAATTGCTGAAAAAATGGGACGTCCTTCCTACCTCATCGACGATGCAGGGCAGTTGCAACCTGCATGGGTGGAGCAGATAACCAGGGTGGGTGTCACTGCAGGGGCTTCAGCCCCTGAAATCCTGGTCAGCCAGGTCGTTGACAGGCTGAAGTCCTGGGGCGGGCTGGTGGTCAGGGAAAATCAGGGCATAGAGGAGAAAGTGGTGTTTTCCCTGCCCAAGGAATTGAGGCCGTCGGCCTGAACAACCCGCTTCAACCGAATGACAGGGAGGATCTGATCCATCTGAAGGATCAGATCCGGTGCTGGGGACAGGACTTGGGATTCCAGCAAGTGGGCATCAGCAACGCCGACCCGGGTGATGCCAGCACACGCCTCAGGGAGTGGCTCGCCGCCGGATGGCAGGGCAGCATGGCCTGGATGGCTGATCGGGCGGAGCTTCGTACCCGTCCGGATGCCCTGGTACCCGGCACCCTCCGCGTCATCAGTGTGCGTATGGATTACCTCCCTGAAGCGCGTGAACAAGCCTGGGTTCAACTGCAAAATCCTGATCAGGCTTATGTGTCCCGTTATGCGCTGGGGCGGGACTATCACAAATTGGTACGGAAACGGCTACAGCAACTGGCCGAACGGATACGTCGCTACGCAGCCGATCTGCATTACCGGGTTTTTTGCGATAGCGCACCGGTACTCGAAAAGCCTCTGGCCAGTCAGGCGGGTCTGGGCTGGATTGGCAAACACACCAACCTCATTCACCGCCAGGCCGGCTCGTTCTTCTTCATCGGAGAAATTTACACCAATCTCCCGCTACCGGTTGATCACCCCGCCGAGGCCCATTGCGGCAGTTGCACCGCCTGTATGGTGGTTTGTCCCACCCAGGCCATCGTCGCACCTTATCGTCTCGATGCACGCCGTTGTATCGCCTACCTGACCATCGAATGGCGCGGGATCATCCCCGAAGCCTTCCGCCGTGCCATCGGTAACCGCATCTACGGGTGTGACGATTGTCAACTGGTGTGTCCCTGGAACCGCTATGCCCGCATGACCCGGGAAATCGACTTCATGCCCCGTCACGGTCTGGATACGGCGAGTCTTCTGTCCTTGTGGGCGTGGTCGGAGGAGCTGTTTTTGCGGCGGATGGAGGGTTCTCCGATACGGCGTATCGGGTACGAGAGCTGGCTCAGAAACATTGCCGTAGCCCTGGGGAATGCTCCGGCATCTTCAGCGGTCGTGACGGCACTGCAATCCCGACTCGCACAGGCATCTCCCTTGCTGAGCACACATATCCTCTGGTCACTGGAACGGCAACTCACTGAAAAGTAGACGGCTCGATACAGTGGCGGGTCAGCAGACGATAAAATTCGGTACGGTTGCGCTTGGCCAGGCGGGCAGCACGGGCAACATTACCGGCGGTGATGTGCATTAAGCGCAACAGATAGTCCTGCTCGAAGTGTGTCCGGGCTTCCTCAAAACAGGGGAAGCCCACCCACTCCAGATGACTGAGGGCCTTGCTGACCAGACTGGCGGCGATTTCGGTAGTTGTGGACAGTGCCACACAGTGTTCGACCACATTGCGTAATTGCCGCACGTTACCCGGCCAGGGACAGGTTCTCAGCAGATTCAGTGCATCCGGGGCGAAGGTCTTGGGTTCCTCGCCGTAACTCAGGGCCAGGTGATCCAGAAAACTGTCGACCAGCCAGGCAATATCGTCCGGTCGTTCGGACAGCTTCGGCAGATTCAGGGCGACCACGTTCAGGCGGTAATACAGGTCCTCCCGGAACGAACCCTCCTTCATGGCCTTGCCCAGATCCACATGTGTAGCGGAAATCACCCGGATGTCGACCGGCTCATCCTGTATTCCGCCGACCGGGCGCACTTGTCTTTCCTGCAGGCTTCTCAGCAATTTGGCCTGACACGAGCGCGGCATTTCGCCAATTTCATCCAGAAACAGGGTGCCGCCGTGGGCGGCCCGCATCAAACCACTGTGATGACGGACGGCTCCGGTAAAGGCCCCCTTGCAGTGGCCAAACAATTCGGATTCGAACAGATGCTCCGGTATGGCACTGCAATTGACCGCGACAAAAGCCCGGGCTCGACGGGCACTGGCAGCATGAATGGCGCGAGCCAGCAACTCTTTTCCGGTGCCACTGGCCCCGCCGATCAGAAGGCTGGCATTGCCCTGACTGACTTGATAGGCTTGACTCAGTAGCTCTTCCATCACGGGATTGCGGGTCAACAGGGCAGCACGCCAACTCCCGTCCAGGGGGGCGGCATGACAGGCGGCCTGCACCCGTTCCCGCAGGAGGGCTTTCCGGTCAGGCCATGGCAGGCAGTCGATGGGGCGGGGATGAACCGCAGGCCGACCTGCTCCCGGATATTTCAGGGTTATCACGGGCAAGGTAGGATAGAGCGACTTGAGCGGTTCGATGATATCGATGGCGGCATCGGTCACCGCTAACCGGGGTCTGGTTTGTCTGGCCCGTATCAAGCCGTCCTGTGTGCCTGTCGCCAGATCAACCCTCAGGTCAGCCGTTTCTGCCAGAAACAGCCGAACATCGGGGTTATTGCCGATATACAGAACGGTGGGGGGTAGCATGATTTGTTTCATGACATGCGTTACAGTCCCTTTGATGACGTTTTTTACCGGAAGTAGCCTAATGCCTGGAAACCCGAAATGACAGTCGCTTTTACCCTTAGGTCATGGCTCACAATAACGCACCGATTTCCCGACGAGGTCGGGTATGGTGTTATCCTGGTTTGTGAACGGGTAGCCCGATCGTGCTGTCATCCTCTATTCTGCTGACGCGGTCTGCCTGATCATATCCGATGTATTCACTGCTTTTTCGTCTGTTGCCCTGGCTATCGGCTCTATCCTTTCTACTCCTGTGGCAGATCGTTGCGTCCTTTGTGGACGCAAGCCTGTTGCCGTCCCCGTTGACGGTGGTCGATGTGCTCTGGCAGTCGTTGGCCAGTGGCCAGTTGCCTTACCATCTGGGTATTACCCTGTTGCGGCTGGGCGTGAGTTTCACCCTGGCCCTGTTACTGGGGACTGCCCTCGGGATTCTGCTGGGACGACATCCCGGACTGGATCGGTTTTTCGATGGGTGGCTGTTGCTGTTTTTGAATATACCGGCACTGGTCACCATCATTCTGTGCTATGTCTGGTTTGGCCTGGAAGAATCTGCGGCCATTCTGGCGGTCGTCATCAACAAATTGCCGAATGTCGTCGTGACCTTGCGCGAAGGTACCCGTACCCTGGACAAAAAGCTGCTGGAGATGGCCCGCGTGTACCGTTTTGGCGGGTGGAACACTTATCGTCACGTCATTTGGCCCCAGCTTTATCCTTTCCTGATGTCGGCCAGCCGTACCGGACTGGCCCTGATCTGGAAAATCATCCTGGTCGTTGAGTTGCTGGGGCGCAGTGAGGGGATGGGTTATCAACTGCACCTTTTTTTCCAGTTGTTCGATGTGGCCTCGTTATTGGCCTACTCGCTGAGTTTCGTGCTGGTGATACAGGGGATAGAGGGGGTGATCCTCAAACCATTGGATGAACGGGCCAGACGGTGGCGGCAATGACTGGCGTTACGATAGACATACGGCAAAAACGTCAGGGCGGGCGGGTGTTATTCGATCATTTCCATATCGATCTGGCCCGGGCAGCCTTTACCTGTCTGGTGGGGCCTTCCGGTTGCGGCAAGACGACCTTGCTCAATATGGTTGCCGGACTGGATCGTGATTTTGACGGACGGATTGAATTTGCCGGTCTCGATACGACACCGCGTATCGGATATGTCTTTCAGGAGCCGCGCCTGCTGCCCTGGCGCACCGTGGCAGAAAACCTTGACCTGGCGGTGCCGGAGGGGACGGATCCCGGGTTTGTGCAAGGCTTGCTGGATCAGGTCGGACTGGCCGACGTGCAGCATCAGTATCCGGGTCAATTGTCTTTGGGCATGAGTCGTCGGGTCGCGCTGGTAAGGGCCTTTGCCATCGCCCCGGATTTGCTGTTGATGGATGAACCGCTGGTCTCCCTCGATACACCGGCGGCCCGCAAGATCAGGGAGTTGATGTTGCAACTCTGGCAGGGCCGCCCCCATACCGTGCTGTACGTCACGCATGACATGAGGGAAGCCATAGCACTGGCTGACCGGTTGGTTTTCCTGTCTCCTGGCCCCTGCCGCATCTCAGCGGAGGTGGTCATCCCCATTGCCCGACACGAACGCAGTCCGGACAGGATAGAGGCGTTTTATCGATCCCTGCAGGAGGATGTGATCGAACTGCAGGGCCTGCTGTAGTCGTCCTGCCGGGACAGGCAAGGGCATCACAGGTTTCTCGCTATGTCTTCCAGTTGAACCCGTATCCCGGAGAGTTGCTCGTTCAACATGGATTCCCTTTGCAGGTATTCATTGACTTGTTTCAGTACGCGCTGGGCCTCGTCTTTCAGAACCATTTTCTGGAGTTCATCCAGGTCAAGTTCGCTGAGGATCGTTGCCAGATGGGACATATAGCCCTCACTGGCACTGAGAGCCTGATTGATGTGCTGCAGTTGGGTTTGTTCCAGTTCATGCACCGTCGTAGACAAAAGCCCCAGTTCTTCCAGTGAAATCCTGCTTTTCTCACTCCAACCCTTGTCCTGGTTCATGTATTCAAGTCGGGCATTGCTGGCTTCCGCAATGAACGACAGATGATCCCTTTGCCGTCCCAGCAGGGCATCATCATCCAGATCGAAACCGGATACCACCATGCTGACCTGATCGTAGTTTACGACCAGGCACTCCTTGACCCAGGCCATGCGTCCCTTGCTGCGGGCGTGCTCCAGTATGGCCTGTTCCAGCGGACTGCATTCCGGATTATTCGAATAACAGCGTTTGTCTCCCTGATGGCGTAATTCGAGCAGAATGCCCAGACCAAACTCCTTGATGGCCTGGCGTATGGCGATGGCCAACTGGTCCAGGGTTTCAGCCAGGTGTGACTTACGCAGAAAATCGAACAGTACCCCGGTTTCCCCCAGGCTGGATATGGCACTGAAAGCCGCTTGTTGTGCGACTTCGGCCTGTAGCATGATGCCTTGATGTCGATGGAATTCTTCTTCGGCGACCTTGACCTTGCGGATCAGCTCTGCACGCGAATACGGTTTACAGATGTAATCGGAGCCGCCGGCATCGTAGGCCTTGATGCGGGTTTCCATGTTGTCGTGGGCTGAAATGAAGATGAAACGGATCTGGTTGTCGACCATATCCTTGAGCCGTCGACAGGTTTCTATGCCGTTGATACCCGGCATTTCCACATCCATCAGCACCAGACCTGACAATTTTTGCTGTGTAGTCAGGATGGATTCGCCGCTGCCGAATTCGGTGACCGGGTAGCCCGAATCCTTGAGGAAGGATTTGAGTACGTGGCGGGAAATCGGATCGTCATCGACGATGAATATATTGAACTCGTGTTCGCTCATCAGTGAACTGAAAAAGATGTTTTGGGGGATGAATGTTTTCCCGTTGGAAAACCGGTTGAAGCAGGCCAGCGGTCCGGAAATGATGATCGGACCGGGATGCCGGGCGATTTGTCTGCCAGGTTCGGCGCATTGTAGAGCCTGCACCCGTTGGATGCTACCCCGTTTTGTGAGGAGGCTCCTCCAATGCGTTCCGGTCGGGTTGCTTTACCTGACCGTCTCCCTAATAATTCGGGCTTTTCCAGTTATTATTGCCGTCATGTGGTTCAAGAACCTTGCATTATTTCGTTTTACCGAACCGTTTACCCTGACCTCCGATGAGCTCGGTGAGTGTCTGGAGGCCCGCCGCTTCAAGCCCTGCGGCAGTCTGGAACCCGTTAGCCTGGGCTGGACCGCCCCGTTGGGCAAGGAGACCTTTCCCCTGGTGCATGCCTCTCAAGGGTACATCATGATCTGCCTGATGAAGGAAGAAAAGATTTTGCCGGCTTCGGTTATCAATGAGACGCTGGCCGAGCGGGTCGAGGAAATCGAAACCCAACAGGGCCGTCCGCTGCGTCGCAAGGAAAAGGATAGCCTGAAAGACGAGATCATGCAGGATCTCCTGCCCCGGGCTTTCAGTCACAGCCGTAAGAGTTATGCCTACCTGGATACCCGGGGTGGATGGCTCATTGTCGACAGTGCCAGCCACAAGAAAACCGATGAACTGGTTTCGCTGCTACGCCAGTGTGCAGGTACCCTGCCGGTAGTTCCCCTGTCTACCCGGGAAAGACCCGCCAGTGTGTTGTCCGGCTGGCTGGCTGAAAATGCGGCACCGGTGGATATCACCCTGGAAAGTGATTGTGAACTGCGCTCACCCGATGAAGACGGTGGTGTCATCCGGTGTCGTCGTCACGATCTGACGGCACCCGAAATTCAGAATCACCTGGAAGCCGGTAAAGAGGTCGTTAAACTGGCGGTGACCTGGAATGACCGCCTCAGCTTCGTTCTGGATGACGCCCCTTCCGTCCGTGGCCTGCGTTTCCTGGAGATCGTGCAGGAAGAGGCGGCTGACGTCGATACGTCCAATCCCGTTGAGCGTTTTGATGCCGATTTTGCCGTGATGACCCTGGAGTTGAACCAGTTTCTGCCGCGCCTGGTCGCGTTGTTTGGCGGCGAAAATACCGAAGGTGGCGTTGGTCGCTGAACAGTTTGATCCTTTGGATAAAGAATCGTATGAAACCAAATCATTACCTGAAAGGCGGTTTGCTGCTGACCGCCTGCCTGTTGCAACCGGTTCAGGCCGAACTGTTCAGCCTGCCTGTGGCCAATAACGATCTGATCGGTGAGACACGATACGTGCGGGCCCATCATGAGGATACCCTGATCGACATTGCCCGTCAGTACAGTGTCGGCCAGGACGAAATCGTGATGGCTAATCCTGCGGTGGATCGCTGGTTACCGGGAGCCAATGCCGAAGTGCTGATTCCCCGGCAGTTCATTTTGCCGGAAGCTCCCCGCAGTGGCATCGTCGTCAATATTCCCGAGATGCGGCTTTTCTACTATCCGGTCGCCGGCAAGGACAAGCCGGTCTCGGTTATTACTTATCCCATCAGCATCGGTCGCATGGACTGGCGTACCCCGTTGGGCGTAACCCGGGTGGTGCAGAAGGTCAAGGATCCGACCTGGACCCCGCCGCAATCCATCAAGATCGAACATGCCCGGGATGGTGATTTCCTGCCCGATGTCGTGCCGGCCGGGCCCATGAATCCGCTGGGACGTTTCGCGCTCAAGCTGGGGGTGAGTGGTTATCTCATACATGGCACCGGTATCGACAAGGCTTTCGGTATAGGCATGCGGGTAACGCATGGGTGCATCCGCATGTATCCGGAAGATATCGAGAAACTGTATGGGCAGGTCGGGGTGGGGACTTCGGTCAATCTGGTCAACCAGCCCGTCAAACTGGGGTGGCAGGGAGACACCCTCTACGTCGAGGTGCATCAACCACTGGATGAAGATGTCATGAGCTACACCGAACTGCTGGACAGCACCATGAATCTCATTTCGCGCAAAACAGCCGGCCGGGCCATTACGATCGACGGGGCAGCCTTGAGAACGGCTCTGGAAAAACCCAGCGGCATACCGGTTGCCATTTCCAGGCAACCGGTCGCACGACCGCCGGTCGCTCCCGTTCAGCCGGTCATCGAGACCTATCCTGAATCCTCCTTCCGGGATCAACCGCCCGCAGGTTTGTAAGACGCGGGCACGCTGACTTCTCCCCCGAACAGGAACTTCTCCCGTTCACCGGCCAGGAATTTTCGGGCCTCGGGTTCAAAGGGGGTGAGGCGGTGTTCATTGATGAGTACCGTCTGCATCCTGACCCAATCGTCCCAGGCTTTTCTGGAGACCTGCTCATAGATCTTTTGACCCTCGGAGCCTGGAAACGGGGGACGTTCCAGGCCTTCTGCTTCTGCGCCGTAGCGACTGCACAATACGATACGTGTCATTGTTTATACTCCGGTGTTGATGGTTGAAACCTGATACCCTGTTCGTAGCTGTTCATTCCGTCATCCCCGTTCCAGCCTGTATTTCGTTCAGTAATTGTCGTACCGGTGTTGGGACGGCCAGGGAATCGCCGGGCGCGAACCAGCACTGATCCGGCGTTTCCCGTATGCCTGTGGCATGTCGGTCGACTGCCGGAAGATGGACGGGGGTGTAGTCCAGATGATAATGGGAGAAGGTATGACGGCGGGGCGGGTGTTCAAACCGTTGCCCGGCCTGCAGGCCGAGCGTCAAAGCCCCATCGATCAAATCCTCCAGGGAGGCAAATTCGGGAAACACCCACAACCCTCCCCATAGTCCTGTCGGCGGCCGTCGGGTCAGCAGAACCTTTCCGTCCCGGTCAACCGCGATCAGCAGGTAACAGGTGCGGGATGGTAATACCGAGGCCGGTTTGGGGGTGGGTAGTTCATGCACTTGACCACGGGCCAGTGCCTTGCAGGTAGCCTGTAGCGGACAGACCGTACAAGCCGGTTTTTTTCTGATGCAGGTGGTTGCCCCCAGATCCATCATGGCCTGATTGTAGTCAGCGACCCGGGCCTCCGGTGTCAGGTCTTCACTCCACTGCCACAAGGCCCGACTGACCGGGGTATGTCCCGGCCAGCCTGCCACGCCAAAGTGACGACTCAATACCCGTTTAACATTGCCGTCCAGTATGGCTGCCCGCATACCATAGCCCAGGCTGAGTATGGCCCCTGCCGTTGACCGACCTATGCCCGGTAGCTTCGTCAGGGCGGTCAAATCAGCCGGCACCCGTCCCTGATGCCGTTCCATGATGAGACCGGCTGCGGCGTGCAGATGCCGGGCACGGGCATAGTAGCCCAAGCCTGACCAGGCACTCAGTACTTCGTCCAGATCAGCCGCCGAAAGGGTAGCCACGTCGGGAAACCGGGTCATGAAACGCAGATAATACGGGATGACCGTCGCGACCTGGGTCTGTTGCAGCATGATTTCCGATAGCCACACCGCATAGGGCGTTCTGCCGGTCTGCCAGGGTAGATTCTTGCGACCGTTACGGTCATACCAGCTCAGTACCGCCTGCTGAAACGCCCGTGCATTTCCCGCCATGAGGGTTAATCAGGCTTTTCCTGTCCCGACTGACACCCTTCCAGTTCCAGTTCGTAGCGGGCGTAATAGCGACCCAGAGCCTCCCGACTGCCGTTTTCGGCAAAATCGGTATGGTGCGTCGGCGGGGTATAGTTTTTCTTGTGCAACTGCCGGATGGGACACCACATCCGTTCGGTTTCGGCCGCAATTTTCTGTACATACCGCAGAACCCCGTTGGCATAACTACAGTAATAACAATTCAGCCGGTCTACGATATTCAGGGCTTCCAGTCCGGTTCTTTTGATTTGCATGAATTGTCCGCGCTCGACTTTGGGCATGCGGTAAATCGGAAAGCAAACCACCTGATAAAGGGTCGCCAGGGCATCCAGTAGTGTAATGGGTATGATCAGGGCATAAATGAACGGCATGCCGAAGACCAGTTTTGACAGCCCGATGAGCGGGAATAACCGGCCTTTGAAGGCATCGAGTCTGTAACTGTGATGTTCGCCTATCATGTTGTTATTATCCTGTAATGAGTACGGCCTTGCGGCCAAGGTTTTTCAAGACCCGACTGGCCTCCATAAAGGCTTGTAGCGGGCCGACTTCGTTGTAAACGATATGGTGTTGCTCGCAGAACGCACGGGTTACGGCGGCGGCCTCAGGCAGTTTATGCCAGGAAATGGCTGGCCAGAGGTGATGTTCGGTCTGGTAGGCCAGAACTCCCCAGAACCAGCGACCGAAGCGGCCATTGATATTGCGGGTGGTATAGGTTTGCAGGGTCAGGCGATCCACCGGATAGTCCCCATTCAGGGTGGGCAGGCCAACGTGATTGAGTGCGAAAACCAGCCCAATGCAAAATCCGGCGATCAGGTATTTATACAGCAATAATGTCAGCCCCAGCCATAAGGGTTTGGCTGTGAAGAGGGCCAGGTTATTGATGACATAACCCGATAGTATCAGCGTAATCACGACAAACTTGTTACTGTCGATGGCAAAGGTTCTTCCCTTGAACCGGCCCGTCAGGACAAAGATCAGGCTTTCGATACTCAAACCGATCACCAGCAGGGTCAAGGCCATCCAGTAAACGACAGACTGGGTGCGGGCCACCGACCAGGCCAGCCAGTGGGTATAGGGTTTGATTTGGGATTCGCCCAGAATGAAGGGCGGGGTTTCTATATCGGGATCACTGTTTTCGGCAGCCGAGATATTGGTGAATTTGTGATGCAGGGTATGTTTCTTGTCCCAGAATTCCTTGCTCAGCCCCAGAAAAAAGCTCCAGACAAACTCGCCCAGCCAATCCTTGTAAAAGCGGGTGTTGGCGGTTGCACCGTGGGCCAGATCGTGGCCGATAAATCCCATACGCAGGATATAAACGGCATCGATGCTCAGAAACAGGAGGCAGAGGGCCGGATGTGTGCTGAGTGCTACCGCGATCATCATGGTGATGTGGACGATAACGTACCAGGCAAAACGCCACAGGTAGTAATCCGGTTTTTTTTCGTAACAGGAATAGGGTTTGAGTCGTTCGGTGAGTTCGGCAAACAGGGCTGAACGATCGGTTCGGAGGTATTCTTCTTCGGCGGACGGGGTCATGGGCAGGCCTCTTGTCATTGTTTTTATGGGATACGCAGGCAGGTTTCACAGCCATCGGCGGTTATGAAACCATATCAGCATGGACACGGCAATCACCAGGCAGAGCACCCAGAACAACGGGTAGGCGTAGGGCCATTGATTTTCCGGGATGGGCATGTTCATGCCGTACACTCCGGCAAGAAAGGTCAGCGGGATGAAAATGGTGCTGATGATCGTCAGTACCTTCATGATTTCGTTCATGCGGTGGGAGATCACCGACATATAAGTTTCTATCGCGGCGGTGGCGATTTCATGGTAGGTCTCGGTGAGGTCGATGATTTGTACGCAATGATCATACAGATCCCGAAAATAGGTGAGTGTCGTCTCGGACAGGCATTCGTGCTGGTCCCGCTGGAGTTGCGATACGATTTCCCGCATCGGCCAGATGGTTCTGCGGATCTGGGACAATTCGCGCTTGATGATGTGTAACTCCCTGAGGGTGCCGTGTAGCGGATGACCCATCAACTGTTCTTCTGCCGCTTCCAGCCGATCGGAGTAGGTTTCGAGCAGCGGAAAATAACCATCCACGATGGTATCGAGCAGGGAATAGCACAGGAAACTGGCATCGTTGCTGCGCAGCCGGGAAGTGCTGTTGCCCAGTCGATGATGTATGGCATCGAACAGCATGCTGTCCCCGGCATGAAAGGTCAGCAGGGTGGTTCGCCCCAAAAAAATGCTCACCTGCTCGTTGTGCAGGTGGTCACCCTGCCGGTACACGATGCGGGCCACGATGAACAGGCGACCCGGTGCATCCACGGAACCCGGGTAATCCTCGACTTTGGGCCTTTGAGTGCCCTGCATCACATCTTCCATGGCCAGGGGATGCAACTGGTATTTTTCCGCGAACGATTCCACGGTTTCCGGGTTGCCGTTACCGGTCAGATCGATCCAGCGCACCCTGGCCCAGGCTGGCCGGTGATGGGCGAGGAATTCGGGGATGTCGTCAATATACAGCCGTTCACTTCGCTCGGGACAGAAATCCACGCAACTGGCTTTGGGAGGGATTTTCTCCATGGGGTTATCCCATTCCCCGCTTGAAACTCTGGTGGTGTCTGGCATTTTCCTCGATGAATTCAATGATGAGTCCGGCGACATCGATACCGGTAATGGTTTCGATGCCTTGCAATCCGGGCGATGAATTGACTTCAAGCACCAGCGGTCCCCGCTCGCTGCGTACGATATCGACCCCGGCAACATTGAGTCCTACGGTTTCAGCCGCCTGTATGGCCGTTTCCTGTTCTTCCGGTGTCAGTTCCACACTGGAACCGGTTCCACCGCGATGCAGGTTGGAACGAAATTCACCCTCCCGGGCGGTGCGCTTCATGGCGGCGATCACCTTGCCACCCACCACCAGACAGCGGATATCGCTGCCACCGGCCTCACTGACGTATTCCTGTACCAGCAGATTGGCATCGAGTTTCCGGAATGCATCGATCACGCTTTCGGCAGCCTGAGCCGTTTCGGCCAGAACCACCCCCTTACCCTGGGTTCCTTCGAGTAATTTGATGATGAGTGGAGGGCCGCCGACCAGCGTGATCAGGGATTTGATGTCATCAGGGCTATGGGCAAAGCCGGTGACCGGCAAACCCAGTCCGGCCCGGGCCAGCAACTGGTGGGAGCGCAGTTTGTCACGCGAACGCCCTATTGCCATGGACGGATTGAGTGGATAGACATCCATCATTTCGAACTGACGCAAAACCGCCAGACCATAAAAGGTGATGGAAGCACCAATGCGGGGAATGACGGCTCCAAATCCCTGTAGTTTCTGATCACCCAGGAAAATGGCCGGTTTGGTCGAGGTGATGTCCATGTAAACGTGCAGGGGATCGATGACCCTGGCTTCATGACCACGGCTGATGGCTGCCTCGACCAGGCGTCTGGTTGAATAGAGTGCGGGATTTCGGGACAGGATTGCTATTCTCATGAACACACTGAAGGGGTTGGTCAAGGTGGTTTTAGGATATGGCTTACAACAACCGACAACGCAAGGCGGGACTGCATTCAGCACCATCCCCGGATTATAAGGCGAATACCGGATGTTCGGAAAAATACCAGTGAAACACCATCACAGTCACTGAGCGGTTATACTTCAATCGAGCGGTCAGATGGAGCTTTTTGGTCTGGCCAATGCAGCAGATGGCAAAGGTTTAACCTTTACCATGTCAGGAATATGACCACAGCTCCGGCACGGTCGGGTTTTGTGCCGTCTGAGCGAGCATCCGGGCTTCCGGTTCAAGCTGAAATCAACAGGAGTTAGACATGACAAACACATTCGCCGATTTTGCACAACGATGGATTGATCACCTCAGGCAGGCAAAAAACGCACTGGACCGTCGCCACAAGACACCGCCCCCTCCCCCCACACCGGAATCCGGTGGATTCAGTCGTCACTGGATCACGGTTTTGATCGTCTTCCTGCTGTTTTACCTTTGGCAAAATTACCGGGAAATCAGGCAGGACGAGATACCCTACAGCGAGTTTCTGCGCCATGTGCAAGCACAGAACGTGGTCGACAGCCTGATTACCGAGCAAGTCATCACCGGGCATCTGAAACCGGAAACACCCGATGCCGAACCGCGCACTTTCATTACGGTTCCCCTCGCCAATCAGGAACTGGCCACCTTGCTACAGGAAAAAGGCGTGCAGTACACGGTGCGCTATGGCAGCAACTGGCTGAGTAATTTCCTGTTCAACTGGTTGTTGCCCATGGTCGTCTTGTTCGGTCTGTGGAGCTTGATGGCTCGTCGCATGGGGGGGGCAGGCGGTTTGCTGAACATGGGGCGGGGCCATGCCCGCATTCACGCCGAATCATCCGGACAGATCAGCTTTCAGGATGTGGCCGGGGCCGAGGAAGCCAAGCAGGAATTGCGCGAGAGCATCGAATTCATGCGTGATCCCACCCGCATTCAGCGTCTGGGCGGACGCATGCCCAAGGGGGTGCTGCTGGT
>SXGU01123234.1_pt1 | contig 34714 bp, 33 predicted proteins | sample 3174531 | NCBI WGS metagenome assembly SXGU01 (sample SAMN11356863, study PRJNA531348) | freshwater metagenome | isolation source: freshwater sample F1-140 | place: China: Fuxian Lake, Yuxi | collected 2017-12-25 | reverse complement strand
TGGCCTTGTTTGGTGGCAAAGAACAGATTTCGTTCGCCGGGGAACTCGCGGGTGTCGATGATGGCCTGGATGGTTTCGCCTTGCTGGAGTGGCAACAAATTGACGATGGGGATGCCCTTGGCGGTGCGTTCACGCTCGGGCACTTCCAACGCGCGGAGTCGATACACGCGTCCGCGATTGGAGAAGAACAACAAGTACGCATGTGCCGTGGTGAAGATGACGTTGCGTACGATGTCGTCGCTCTTCATTCGTGCACCGCTGACGCCGCGACCACCTCGACCTTGTGTGCGGAACGAGTCGGCTGACACCGCCTTGATGTACTGCTCTTGAGTCATCACGATGACGAGCTCTTTGTCCTCTACGAGATCTTCAACACCCATTTCACCCACATCGGCAGCAATCTGACAGACGCGCGGGTTGGCGAAGGTGTCACGCACCTTCTTTAGTTCGGTGGAAATGACACCGCGTAACACTTTGTCGTCTTCCAGGATGGCAGTGAGTTCCTTGATCTTGGTACGGAGTTCTTTCTGTTCCGTTTCCAAATCGATGCGTGACAATTTGGTGAGTTGACGTAGTTGCATGTCGAGGATGTCGATGGCTTGACGTTCGGTGAAGCCGAACTTCTTCTCCATGAGCGCTGCCTTGGCGGCATTTGCGTCTTCGCTGGCACGAATCACCTTGATGATGTCGTCGATGACGTTGAGGGCCTTCAGGCGGCCTTCGAGAATGTGGTTTCGTTCCTTGGCTTTGTCCAGGCGATACTGACTGCGACGAGTGATGACCTCGATCTGGTGACGCACGTAGCCCTCGATGGCATCCTTCAAATTGAGTGTGCGTGGCACCCCATCCACCAAGGCCACCATGTTCACGGGGAACTGGCTTTGGAGCTGGGTGTTCTTGAACAGATTGTTCATGACCACGTTGGCATTGGCATCGCGCTTCAGCGTGATGATGAGGTTGGTGGTGCCACCCGCGGAGTTGTCGTTCACATCAGCGATGCCGTCGAGGCCGTCGTTATCGACCAGTTCTTGGATTCGAGCAGCGATTGCCGAGCAGCTGGCCTGATACGGCAACTCGGTGACCACGATTTGCATCTGGCCCCGTTTGCCTTCTTCGATCGCCACCTTGGCCCGCATTTTGATGCTGCCTCGCCCGGTCTTGTACGCCTCGGCGATACCTTCGCGACCAAGGATGAGTCCGCCGGTGGGAAAATCCGGGCCCTTCACGAACTTCATCAAATCTTTCACCGTGGCAGCCGGATTGTCGATGAGATGCAACGTGGCATCCACGATTTCGCCCAAGTTGTGCGGCGGAATGCTGGTGGCCATACCCACGGCGATGCCCTGCGAGCCATTCACCAACAAGTTCGGGAACCGAGCCGGCAATACACGTGGTTCTTCGGTGGTGCCGTCGTAGTTGGGCATCAAATCGACGGTGTTTTCCTCGATATCGGCCAGCAGTTGCATGGCCAACGGATGCAAACGTGCTTCGGTGTAACGGCTGGCTGCCGGACCGAAGTCGGGAGAACCGTAGTTTCCGTGGAAATCAATCAGTGGGTGGCGCAGCGAGAACGGTTGCGCCATGCGCACCAAGGCGTCGTAGATGGCGCCATCACCGTGTGGGTGGTATCGCGCCATCGTGTCACCGGTGACGCGGGCACACTTGACGTACGGACGATCGGGACGGAATCCCTGTTGGTCCATGTCCCAGATGATGCGGCGATGCACGGGTTTGAGTCCGTCGCGAACGTCGGGCAACGCTCGCGACATGATGGTGGAAATGGCGTAGTCGAGGAACGAACGTTCCATTTCCTCTTTGAGCTGCACTGGCTGCACGGAGTCGCCACTCGACAATGGCAATGTGGACGAACCGTCACCATCACCGGCTCCGCCTTTGCGGCCGCCACCCTTGGGTGTGTTTGCGGGTTTCTTCTTGGCCATGTCGCGTTCCTAAAAGTCCAGGTTGCGCACATCGCGTGCGTTGGAGGTGATGAATTCCTTGCGTACTTCGACGTCGTCGCCCATGAGTGTGCTCATCATGTTTTCGGCCTCGGCAGCTTCGTCCACATTGATTTGCAGCAATGTTCGTGTCGCTGCATCCATCGTGGTGCCTTTGAGTTCTTGCCAGTCCATCTCGCCGAGACCCTTCAGGCGTTGGAACTCCTTCTTGTGGTTCGGATGTTCCTTGAGGAAGGCGGTCTTGGCTGCGTCGTCCTTCAAGTACACCTTCTCCTTTCCAACTTCGGTGGAAAAGAGTGGCGGCTGGGCGATGTAGATGTACCCGCTCTCCACCATCGGGCGCATCTGGCGATAGAAGAAGGTGAGCAGCAACGTACGGATGTGGCTGCCATCCACGTCGGCGTCAGCCAAGATGATGACTTTGTGGTACCGCGCTTTTTCGATGTTGAATTCGTCGTTGCCCACTCCACCACCAATTGCCGTAATGAGCGCTTGTACTTCATTGTTCTTCAGCATCTTGTCGAGACGGGCACGCTCGACGTTCAAGATTTTCCCTCGAATGGGAAGAATTGCCTGAGTCCGTGGGTCGCGTGCATCCACCGCGGTTCCACCGGCGGAGTCGCCCTCCACGATGAACAGCTCGCTTTCCGCAGGATCACCACTGCCACAGTCCTTCAACTTGTCGGGCATACCCGCACCTGAGAGTGCGGTCTTGCGGCGAATGGCGTTACGAGCGTTCTTTGCTGCGATGCGGGCTTGCGCTGCCGCCACCGCCTTTTTCACCACTCTGTTTGCCTCCGTGGGATTCTCCTGGAACCACTCCTCCAACTTGGTGTTGGTTTCTTTCTGTACGAACGAACGCATTGAAACGTTGCCGAGTTTCGCCTTGGTTTGCCCTTCGAACTGGGGTTCGCGCAACTTCACCGACACCACCGCGGTGACACCTTCGCGAATGTCCTCGCCAAGCAGATTCTCGTCCTTTTCTTTCAGGCCGCCAGAGGCTCGTGCGTACTTGTTCACCACGGACGTGAGAGCGGTCTTGAAACCCTCCACGTGCATGCCGCCTTCCACGGTGGAAATGCCATTGGCATAGCCGTAAATACCCTCGTAATACCCCGTATTCCACTGCAACGCAATGTCAAGGGTTTGGTCATCCTCGGCTGCCTCGTAGTGCGCCACTTTTGTGAAGAGGGCCTCGCGTGATTGGTTGAGGTGTTTCACGAAGTCGACGATGCCACCCTTGTATTGGAAGGTGACCTTCTGCTTCTTATCGCCGCGTTCGTCGACGAACACCACTTCCAAGTTCTTGTTGAGGAATGCAATGGTCTGCAAACGCTCGGTGACGGTGCGTGCGACGAACTCCGTGCCTTCCGCCTGAAAGATTTCCGGGTCCGGCCAGAAGCGAATGGAGGTTCCATTGGCGGTCTTGCTGGATGAGGTTCCGACTTTTTGCAATTTGCCCTTTGGTTTGCCACCGTCAATGAACTCCTGGCGGAAGTGTGTTCCCCCACGGTGCACCTCGGCTACGACGCGCACCGACAACGCATTCACCACGCTGACACCCACGCCGTGCAAACCGCCGGACACCTTGTAACCGTCACCACCGAATTTTCCACCTGCGTGCAACACGGTGAGTACCACTTCGAGTGCACTCTTTCCCTTGTGTGGACCAGATGGGTACGGGTCGACGGGAATACCGCGACCATTGTCGATGACTTCGCATGATCCATCGGGGTGCAACGTGACGGTGATCTTGTCGCAAAAGCCCGCCATGGCTTCGTCGACGGAGTTGTCGACCACTTCCCAGATCAGATGGTGGAGTCCGGCCAAACCCGTCGAGCCGATGTACATGCCGGGTCGACGGCGAACAGGATCGAGACCTTCGAGTACCTGGATGTCCTTGGCGCCATAGCTGCCGGAGGCCTTTCGGGTGGTGCCTTCGGTGGCATCACTGGGGGTGTTTACCGCCATGCTCTGGCTCCACCATGGGGGCGACACGAGCGACACAATTGATTCATAAACAGCCTCATGATTCTACCTTTTTGCGAGGTGTGAATTGGGGAACTGAAGTGCGAAAAACACCCGATTTATCGGCGTTTTACGCGCACCTCGAGTGATGTGACCGGAGTCGTGGTGAGTTGCGACAATTTGGTGCACAACGACGCTTCGAGGAACTTCATTTCGGTGGCCCAATGCGGGTCGTCGACCTCCACGAGGAGGGCTGACCCTTCGAGTTTGATCGGTTGCACGTGCGCGGCAACGGCGTCCCCAACCAAACTGTTCCACGCGCCGAATACTCCGTGAACGCTCGCGGCATCGTCAGAGCCGAGAGATGCCAGCAGCCGGTTGAGTTGACTCTGCAGTGTGACGGGTGGGGTGTCGGGGTGATTGGTGCTCATCGATCATCCTGTGTGCGCGGTGAAATGGTTCCTGCAGTTACTTCTAACCAGTGGGTGATGCGTGGCGAGGGTGGCAGCGGATGGGCACTGGTCACCAACACCTGTTGGTACGGCAGGGCGGCGAGCAGACGCTCGAATACGGCATTCGCACGCGTGTTGTCGAGAGCCGACAACACGTCGTCCAGGACCAAGAGTGGCGGGGTCCCCCATCGCTGCGCCACCACCTGGTGCACGGCCATGCGCAGGGCAAGACCGAGTGAGTGTTGTTCACCGTGTGAGCCGTGCGTACGTGAAGCAAGCTCGTTGAGCGTTACCAACACATCGTCGCGATGTGGACCCACGGTCGTGGTGCCGCGTCGCAGGTCATCTTCGCGTGACGACTGCAGTGCAGCTGCGAGGCCGGATTCACGCCACGGCGCGTCGTACGTCAACGACAGTGAACATCCATCTCCCGACAGTGCGACATAGGACGCTTGGGCAAATGGCAACATGTGCTCGATGAGTTCGGCTCGCGCCCGACCAACCTCGTCACCGAGTGACGCAAGTTTCTCGTCCCAGGCATCAAGTGCGTCGAGAGTTGCAGGGCTCGGGCGATAGCCGGATTCCTTCAAGAGTGCATTGCGTTGACGTAGTACACGATCCAGTTCGTTGATCACATCGTGTCGGAGAGGATCGAGCGACACCACGGCGTCATCCAACAACGTTCGACGCTGGGTGGCAGAGCCGTGCACCAAATCGCGGTCGTCAGGGGTGAACACCGTCGTGCGCAATACCGTCAACAGATCGCGAGTTCTGTTGATTCGCTTGCGATTCACTTGTGCAACTGATCGCCCGGCGGTCTTGAGTTCGATCTCCACGAGAAACTCGCGGCCGTCATCGTGATTGATGTCGGCTCGCAAGAACGCACTAGTTGCACCCTTACGAACCACTGCCTCATTGGAAACACCACGGAACGATTTCATCGTTGAAAGCACCACAAGTGCCTCGACAAGATTCGTTTTGCCTTGCGCGTTGTCGCCAGTAAGTGCATGCACCCCCGGCCCGAGGGCGAGTTGCAGTGAGGAGTAGTTGCGAAAGTCGGTGAGCTGCAGCGAGCGAACGATCACGACGTGAGTCGTTGTGGCATCACCAAGTAGAGATACCCGTCATTGGTGGATCCACGCAACACCGCAGGCTTGATCGGATCACTCGACTCGATGGTGATGGTGTCACCATTGCACGCTTCGATTCCCTGCAGGAGGTAATCCGGGTTGAAGCCGATCGTGATATCCGGACCCTTGTAGTCGGCGTCGAGTTCTTCGATGGTTTCGCCGGTGTCATTGGTGTGCACCGACAACTTGAGCGAACCCGCGGTTTGTGCAAGCCGAACGGGAATGGTGTCGCGGGCAAACACCTTGGAACGGCGCACGGCATCGAGCAAGGCTTCGCGATTGACGGCGAGCTTGTTGGGGTACGACGGTTGGATCAGTTGCTTGTAGTTGGGAAATTGCACGGCCAACAATGACGTGGACAACGTGGTGTTGCCAACGGTGAACGTTGCTCGATCCGAAGCCAAACGATAGGTGATGGTTTTGGCATCCTTGATCAAACGCGACAGCTCTCCAAGGGCCCGGGCAGGAATGATGACGGTGCTTTCCCCCGCCAGTGCGGTACCCGCTATCTGTCGAACTGCCAACCGGTAACTGTCGGTGGCAACAAAGGTGAGGCCTTCGGCTTGATTGGAGATGAGCACTCCTGTGAGGGCAAGGCGACTCAGATCGGCGCTGGCAGCTCGCACCACCTGGCGCAACGCTTCACCAAACAATTCGGCAGACACGGTGCCTTCGGCGGCACTGGCATGAATGATCTTTGGAAAGTCAGACGCGGCGTAGCAATGCACCGAAGATCTGTTGCGGGCTGCTTCCACCACCAATGACTCGCCCTCGAGCGCGACCTGAATCTTTCCGTCGGGGAGGCCGCGAATCAAATCGGTCAGCACACGGGCACTTGGTACGGCAATACCGTCGTTTTGCCCACCGACCGAGAGTTTCGCCTGGATGGAAATTTCCTTGTCGGTGGCCGACAACGTCAGGGTTTCGCCCGATACGGCCAACTCCACTCCTGCCAGAGCCGGCATGGCGGTGGTTCGCGCCGTGGCAATGCGACTGACATCGCCGAGGGCTTCGTTGAATTCTTCACGTTCCACTCGAAACTTCACGGTTGGATCCTCACTGTGTTGCGCTGATGGTGATTACAACGGTCGGATGTATGAAAGCTAATAACAGTAATAAGTGCTGTGGATTGTGGACAAAGGTGATGTTTCCCAGCGTAGACAAGGTGTGTAGCACTCACAGGTACTGGTTTTCTGCGCACACCTTGCACCCGTGTGCTTTGATCGCAGTGAATAACTCCTGGTTTACCAACACGTGACACACAGGTCATCCACCGAGTGTTCACAGCAGTCATGGAAATCACGAAATCTTCAACATTCGTAGCAATTCGTTGACCTGATCGAACACCAGCTGCCGATCCTTCATGACGCGCTGGGTCTTTTCGACGGCGTGGATCACCGTGGTGTGGTCGCGACCCCCAAACAGTCGAGCTATCGCCGGGTAGGACAAGTCGGTGAGTTCACGCACGACGTACATGGCGGTTTGACGAGCCGTCACGATCGGTCGTTGGCGACTACGACCACGGATGGCCTCGACGGTGACACCGAGGTAGTCGCAAATCTCAGTCAACAGCTGTTCGTCACTGCGTTGTTTGCCTGGGCGGCGCGACACCAGGTCGACGAGCAACTCACGGGCCAAGCCAACATCGATGTGGGTCTTGTTGAGTGAGGCATACGCCGCCACTCGAACGAGTGCTCCTTCAAGTTCGCGAATGTTGGTGGTGACGCTGGAGGCAATGAACTCGAGTACTTCTGGTGCAGCATCCAGATGTTCACGTTCTGCCTTGTTGCGCAGGATGGCAAGGCGAGTTTCCACATCAGGTGGCTGAATGTCGGTGATGAGACCCCAACGGAACCGTCCACGCAGTCGATCTTCGAGCGTGGGGATGGCATCGGGGACGCGATCGCTCGAGATGACGATTTGTTTGCTGGATCCGTGCAGGGAATTGAAGGTGTGGAAGAACTCTTCTTGTAGACCTTCCTTGCCTTCCATGAACTGGATGTCGTCGATGAGCAACACGTCAACTTCGCGATAACGACGCTTGAACGCGCTGATGGTGTTGTTGCGGATGCCATCGACGTATTCGTTGAGGAACGTTTCGGTGGACACATAGCGCACTTCATAGTTCGGATAGTGCTCGTGTACGTAGGAACCAATGGCATGCAACAAATGGGTTTTGCCGAGGCCCGCTGATCCATAGATGAAGAGCGGGTTGTACGAACGGCCCGGAGTTTCGGCCACACGTTGTGCCGCGGCGAGCGCGAATTGGTTGGATGCGCCCTTGACGAAGGTGTCGAAGGTGTACCGAGGATTGAGACCGATCGCCGCTCCCCGACCCGTGCGCGAACTCACTGGTGGAACGTACGCGTGTGGTGCAGTCAATGGAGCGGTTGCCGTCGAAGGCACCGGTGCGGGATCGGCGGCAACGGCACGAACATCCACGCTCAAATCGTGGGCTGCTCCCCCAGCTTCGTTGAGCGCATCACGCACGAGTGACATGTACCGGGTCAACACCCGATCACGAACGAACGCATTCGGAACGTGCAGTTTGAGACTCATGTTTCCGCCCACTTTGGCGATGGGCTCTCGTTCCACCACGATGTCGCTGAAGGTGGAGAACCACACGGCCTCGGACACTTGTTGGCGCAAGACAGCTGCTGCGCGCTCCCACAACGCATTGGGTTGGTCGGCGGTATCGACGATGTCGCTGCTCATGGTCTGCTCTTTCTTTGTCCACAGGAACACCCACACGGTGTGGAGAATCCCATTGGTGTAACTTTCGATTGCTGTGTGCCACACGGAACTCGTGGTGCGGGGAGAGGCAACGTAGCACGTTTTCCACAGGGGGCAAAATGGCAAATCACAGCGAGGGTGTTTCAACCTCGCTGGATCGCGTTGTGAGCGTTCATCAACTGCCCTAGCCTGAAGGACGTTGCTTCCAATCGCCTTGAAAGTGACGTCAGGAGAGAGGCGTGAAACGTACATTTCAACCCAGTAAGCGTCGCCGTGCAAAGAAACACGGATTTCGTAAGCGGATGAAGACCAGAGCTGGTCGCGCCGTGCTGAAATCGCGCCGCTCCAAGGGTCGCGCTCGTTTGTCGGCGTGATCGGCCGTATTCCTCGACGCGTTGGTTTCGCCCGTTTTGCGGGCTCCCGTGCGATTCGAGACCAGGGACTCAGTGTGCGAGTGGTGCTTGATAACGCCGCCGGTGGAGTGCGCGTGGCCTTTTCTACTCCAAAGCGAATTGGCACGGCAGTGGTACGAAATCGGGTTCGTCGCCAACTGCGCGAATGCATGCGAGCACGCGCCGAACGTCTGCCGAGTGGGTGGTACCTCCTTGGCGTGGACCAGGTGCCTGTGGACAACACCTGGGGACACCTAGGGACAAGTCTTGATCGAGTGTTGTCAGTCGGACTGGCTCGAGCGGGTCACCTCGCCGCCACCGCACCCAATCACACACGAGGTTCACTGTGACAGTCGTCACATATCATGACGGATCTGTCCACACGCTGGGGAAAACTCAGCGAGCTCTGCTGCGAGCCATTGAGTGGTACCAAGTGCAACGCGAGGGTGCGCTGTCGCCCTGCAGGTTTTTCCCGAGCTGTTCTTCCTACGCCCACGACGCCATCACTCAACACGGCCCCTGGCGCGGGGGCTGGTTGACCGTCCGCCGGCTAAGTCGGTGTCGGCCATTTGGTCCCTCGGGCTACGACCCCGTTCCCGACACTGTCAGCCGTTGCGACCAACACATCCATCGACCCCACGAGAAAGGCGGATGACCGATGTTCGACCCCATTTTTGATGCCGTTGGCTGGTTGATCGCCTGGATTTACTCCTGGAGCAACGATTACTCGATTGCCATCGGCATGATGGCGGTGATTGTGATGCTGGTCATCACCCCACTGACCCTAAAGAGCACTCGCGGCATGCTGGAAATGCAACGTTTACAGCCCGAATTGCGCCGTTTGCAGATCGAACACAAGGGTGATCGCCAAGGCCTCAACGAAGCGATGATGAAGCTCTATCAGGAGCACAAGGTGAACCCTCTGGCCTCCTGCTTGCCCCTCTTGGCGCAGATGCCGGTGTTTATCTTGATGTTCCGTTTGTTGACGGGACTCACCTATCGCCCGTCGCCTGATGCGGGATTTGCACCAAAACACTTGGCGGAATCGTCGGAGATGTTTCAGTCGCTCGTTGGGAACGATGAGATGCGCTCGATTGGCTTGGATCTTGCGGTCACTCCCATCAACGTCATGCGTGAGAATTTTGCGCAGGGTCTGATTTATGCAGGACTCGTCGCTGCACTCGCGTTGTTGTATTTCGTTCAACAACGGATGGTGGCGTCGCGCACCGTGAGTCCCACCATGTCGGCAAGTCAGCAAAAAATCATGCAATACCTCCCCGTGGTGTTTGCCGTGTTTCAAGTCATTCTCCCCACGGGATTGATCGTGTACTACTTCGTGCAAGCACTCGTACGCATCGGGCAGCAGGCATACATTACGAAGCGTTTTTACGGCGCAGACGATTCGATCGGCCGACAAGCACAACAAGCAAGCGCCAAGGCGCGTGAGATCAAAGATGACGACACCAAGAAGGCAAAAAAGCAAGAAAAGTCGGGCAAAACAGAGGATTTCACCAGCAAACGTGTGACACCACCCAAGAACAAACCAAACACACAATCCACACCATCAGCACCGGGTGCAAAGACACCACCAAAACGCCCCAAGCCACCACAGCGATAGCGGCTATACCACAACTGTCTCATATACATCTCAACAAGGAGCAAACACAATGGAATGGGTAACAATCACCGCAGCAACAATGGAAGACGCCAAGGCAATGGCTCTCGATCAACTCGGAGTTGCTGCTGAGGATGCAGAGATCGAGGTCATCGAAGAACCAAAGCCAGGGCTCTTCGGGCGCATGCGTGGCGAAGCAGTGGTGCGCGCTCGCGTGCGACCAACCTCCACGCGCGATACGTCCCGCCGCGAACGTGGTGGCGAGCGCGGAGAGCGCGGCGAACGTCGCGGAGGAAAATCACGTCAACGCAATCGTGGTGGCGATCGCCGCCGCGAACGCTCCGACGCATCAGGTTCTGAGCGTCCACGTCGAACCGAGCGAACTGCATCGGAACGCGATGGCGAGGACGACGCAGCACGTCGTGCTGACGCACCCAAAGTTCCGGCAACCACGGTGCGTGATGCCGCAACCACATTCCTCGATGGATTGTTTGCCGCAGCCGAGCTTCCCGCTCGCGTTGAGTCCACCGTTGACGGAGACGACATCGAAATTTCCGTACATGGCGAACACCTCAACACCTTCGTCGGTGCTCGTGGCATGACCCTTACCCAACTCCAGGACATCACCCGTGTGGTGAGCCAGCGTCGCTTGGGTGATCACGACACCCGGTTACGTGTGGATGTGGGTGGTTACCGTCAACGCCGCAAGGACGCGCTCGGTCGATTTGCGATGAAAGTTGCCAATGACGTCATGGAAACGGGCACTCCACGCATCCTGGAGCCGATGAACTCCGCAGATCGCAAAATCGTGCATGACACGTTGGCCGGCGTCGAGGGCGTGGTAACGCACTCCGAGGGTGACGACCCCTTCCGCCGAGTCGTGGTGTCGCGCGCCCCAGGGGCCTAAACACCGTTGTAGACACTTCCCCATCTACGCTGGGGCCGTGTCTGGACCTCACGCCGAGGAGCTGCTGACCAGCATTCTTCAGCGTGCGCAGGCGGAGGGGGCCCTCGGCGCGCGTCCGATTCTCGAGGTGATTGCGCATGCCCGTTCGTTTGTTGCCGCCCTCCCCGACGGGGTGTTGTCGATCATGGATCTGGGGTCGGGCGCGGGGATACCTGGATTGGTGGTGGCATTGGATCGTCCGTTGCTCCAGGTCACCTTGGTGGATCGTCGGGCCAAACGGGTGGATGCACTGCGGCGAGCGGTGACGGCACTCGGGTGGGGAGCCCGTGTGACGGTGCTGGAGGCCGATGCCGATCAGTTGAGCCGAGATCCGACGTGGGCCAAAACACAGGATGCTGTCGTTGCACGCGGATTTGGTGAGCCAGCCGTGACGCTGCCGATTGCTGGTCGACTAGTTCGACCCAGTGGGTGGGTGGTGATCAGCGAACCCCCCGCCGAGCACGGTTCCCGGTGGGATGTCGAGTGGGTGAGGTCGTTGGGAATGGGTCCACCCGAACGGTGTGGTGCCGTGGTTCGGTTCCACGTGGAACATCATCCAGGGGAGTCACCCAGCAATCCTCACGGCGACATGTACCCCTGAGGTACGGTGGAGCGGTGAGTTCGACAACACCTCGGGTCCTGGCGGTTGCCAACCAAAAGGGAGGCGTGGGGAAGACCACGTCCGTGGTCAACCTGTCGGCCAGCATTGCTCTCCTTGGTCATCGAGTCTTGGTCATCGACCTTGATCCTCAAGGCAATGCGTCAACGGGACTCGGCATCGATATTCGCTCGTTGAACGGCAGTGTGTACGACGTGCTCTTGCACGACACACCAATTGAGGATGTTGTCCTTGCCAGCGCAGTAAAAGGGCTCTTTGTTGTACCGGCAAACCTGGATTTGGCTGGCGCAGAGATCGAATTGGTGCCGATGATGGGCCGAGAAACCCGCTTGCGTAAGGCCATTGAACGTGTTGCGAACGAGTACGAGTACGTGTTCATCGACTGCCCACCTTCACTCGGACTGCTCACTGTAAATGCGTTGACTGCGGCGGGCGAAGTCATGGTGCCCGTCCAGTGCGAGTACTACGCCCTCGAAGGGTTGGCTCAGTTGCTCCGAAACATCGAATTGGTGAACAAGAACCTCAACCCCACCCTGCAAGTCAGCACGATTTTGTGTCAGATGTTCGATAATCGCACCAAACTGTCGGCAGATGTGGTGCGGGAGGTTCGGCAACACTTTGGCGACAAAGTGCTCCAGACGGTGATTCCACGAACAGTCAAGATTGCTGAATCCCCAAGCCACGGCCAGCCCGTGGTGGTGCTCGATCCGTCGGGTGTTGGGGCCAAGGCCTATCTCGCAGCAGCACAGGAGGTCGTCAATGGCCGGGCTTAAAACAGGCAAAGGCTTGGGATCATTGATTCCCAGCGGGGGAGGTGTGCCACCCGTCACAGGTGGGTTGGCAGACGTGGCAGTGTCGGCAATTGAACTAAATCCTCACCAGCCACGCATGCATTTCGACGACGACGCACTCACCGAACTTGCGGCATCGATTCGTGCAGTCGGCGTGCTGCAACCACTGTTGGTTCGCACTCTCGCCCCAGGCTCCTACCAACTCATTGCTGGCGAACGACGATTGAAAGCAGCGCAGCGCGCCGGACTCACGCACGTACCGGTGATCGTGCGCGACACCAACGACGCGGGTTCCGCCGAGCAAGCACTGATTGAGAACGTGCACCGCGAAGACCTCGGTCCACTCGAAGAAGCTGCTGCGTACCAACAACTCTTGGAAGATTTTCGTTTGACACACGATCAACTTGCAGCACGAGTGGGGAAGAATCGAGTGACGATCAGCAACTCGATTCGATTGCTGGCACTTCCCGCGTCAGTACAGCAGCTGATTGCCGACCGACGATTGTCGGCCGGCCATGCCAAAGTGCTCCTCAGTGTGACGGATCGTGCGCAGCAAGAGCGCCTTGCTCAACAGGTGGTACGAGACGGACTCTCCGTTCGCGCCACAGAGGCACTCATTACCACTTCTGATACATCTGTGAGAAAGAAGCAGGGAAGCAAGCGTCACAAGGCGGCAGGCGACCCAGCCCTGGCAGACGTGGCACATCTCATTGCAGAACATCTGTCCACCCGAGTGGAGGTGACGGAGCCCACTCGTTCCACACGGGGCCGATTGTCGATTGAGTTCGCCGATCTTGCCGATCTCGAACGAATTGCACGTACCATCCTGAACGCGTAAGGAGCCCCTGTAGCGCTCGATCAGGCTCCACGAGGAACCCTCAAGGAGAGGTGGAGTGTCACTGTCCACTTCACGGTGTCCCCACCTTGTGGATAACGCTGGGGAAACTACTGGGGAAAGCCTTGTGGATTCAGGACGGTGCCACGCCTGAGGCGCAGCGGGTTGGTGGTTCGTTAGCCGAGGTGTTGCGCCAAATCGCGTAGCAACGCGGCTTTGCCACGAGCACCGACCAGTCGCTCGACGGCTTCGCCATTCTTGAACACGATCATCGTCGGAATGCTCATGACCTGGAAGCGCATTGCAATGTCGCCATGATCATCGACGTTGAGTTTGGCAACGGTAAGTGCCCCAGCTTGTTCGGTGGCGATCTCGCGGATCACCGGATCGATTTGTTTGCAAGGACCACACCATTCGGCCCAGAAGTCGACGAGGACGGGAGTGGTGGACGAGCGGATCGTTTCGTCGAAATTTGCAGTAGTGAGGGTGATGACGTTGCCGGACATGAGCGACACGCTACTTGTTGGCTGTGGTGTGGTGGTGCTCCAACCAACGTTCTGCATCGATTGCGGCCATACAACCGGATCCTGCTGCAGTGATTGCCTGTCGATACGTGTGATCCTGCACATCACCGCAGGCAAACACACCAGGAATATTCGTTCTTGACGAACCGGGTTGCGTGACGAGATACCCGTTGTCGTCCATGTCCAGGACACCCGCAAACAAATCGGTGTTGGGTCGGTGGCCGATGGCCACGAAGAGTCCACCCACGTTCATGGTGTCGGTCGCGCCGGTGACGGTGTCGGTCACCTCGATTGCTGCCAACTTTGCCTCGCCGATCAGACGAGTGACTTGCGAGTTCCAGCGAATGGAAATTTTCGGATTGGATAATGCACGCTCCTGCATGATCTTTGAGGCACGGAATTTGTCACGACGATGCAGGATGGTGACTTTCGAGGCGAACTTGGTGAGAAACGAGGCTTCTTCGATGGCGGAGTCACCGCCTCCGACGACCACGATCTCTTGACCACGGAAGAAAAATCCGTCGCACGTGGCACACGTAGAAACACCATGACCGATCAATCGAGTTTCGTCCGGCAACCCGAGCATCAGCGAACGGGCCCCGGTACTGACGATGACTACATCGGCGGTGTACTCATCGTCACGCACCCAGACCCGGCGAGGATGTGAAGAAAAGTCGATTTTTGTTGCCTTTTCGGTGAGGTACTCGGCACCAAAGCGGGCCGCCTGGTCACGCATGCGCTGCATCAATTCGGGGCCCTGCACGCCGTCAGGAAAGCCCGGGAAATTCTCCACCTCGGTGGTCAACATCAACTGTCCACCTGGCTGATCAGAGGTGGACGATGGTTCACCCTCAATGACGAGGGGGGCAAGCGAAGCACGCGCCACATACACCGCAGCGGTGAGCCCCGCAGGACCCGAACCAATGATGATGACTTGTCGATGCGGGTGGGTGGTCATGGGTTCTCTTTCTTGGTGGAGTGCCTGGCGCGCAGGAGGAATGCTCCCACGAGGATAAACGCTCCACCAACCACGAAGTACGAGGCCCAAACTGCGCGACGTTCGCTGAGCGCCAATTCGAACAACTCCTGTGTTCCACGCATGATGGCAATCAACGCAATGGTGATGAGTGCAATCGACACCACGGCAACGAGCGAACCGAACACGATGCCACGCGTGATGGCCACCAACGGTCGTGTGGTGCGGTCACGAACGGCGCCAACGACACGATCAATGAGGTCGACGGTTTTACGCGGAAACTCAGGATCACGAAGCGGGTTGCCGACCACGACGTCAGGCTAACGCTGGAAGAAATTATGCGGGGATGAACGCAACCTCGTTGATGCGACCCTGGAACGGATTCGTGGTACTGCATGCGACGCTCTTACCGACTTCGGTCAACACGATGAGGAGATGTGTCACGGGTGCGGTCACCGAGAACTTCACGATCTCGCCACGCGTTCGATATTCCTTGGCCAGCGGAGGACCCCAACCATCGAAGCCCGACGGAGGGGTGGTGGCGGTGCCATAAATTTCAGCACCAATCGGACCATTGGCAAAGTTCACGCGCAACATGCCCGTCCCGGCACCGCTCAGGGTGACGAGGACACCGACTCGTTCTTTGGCGCCGAAGAACTTGTCGGCGTAACACGAGGTGGCCCAGGACGACTGTGGATTCTTGTCGACTAATGCGCCGATGATTTCCTCGTTCTCTACGCCATCGTCACCGTTGGGGTCGAATGAATTGATCGCGGTGATCGCGGCAGGCCCAGATGCAACTGGTGTCATCACTTCGGCCACGGCGGGGTCCGGCACGGCAACATTGTCCGGGTCGCGGGTACGCAACACCGCGGTGATGACCAAGCCCGTAAGGATCAGCGTGGCGACCAACAACCGCACGGTGGTGCTACGCCAGAAACCACCCAATGCAAGTCGGGGTGCGGGGCGTTGACGCCGTCGCTCACTGGGGCGAGTGGTCGTGGTGCTGCGTTCCAACACCACACGCTGTCCCGACGGAGGAGTCAATGTGGTGTGATCGTCACGTTCGTCGGTGAGTGCCTCCAACAACGCCACCCGAGTGTCTTCACCTGTTTGATACCGGTGATCCGGATTGCGTGCCAGGAGCTTGTGTACCACTCGTACGAGACGTGGTGACAATGTCGGACGCAAATGACCCAGATCCGTCGGTTCGCGTTGTAGTCGGGCGAGCGCCGTATCGGCATCATTATCACTGAGAAACGGCACTTTTCCGGACAAACACTCGTACAGCACCAATCCAAGGCTGTACAGGTCGGCTCGGCCGTCAAGCGGCTTGCCGCGAACGATCTCTGGTGAGAGATATTTGGCAGTACCCATCATGATGTTGTCACTCGTGAGGTCGCTGCCCTCGGCGGGGTTGATCGCCTTTGCAATCCCGAAGTCAGCCAACAAGAAATGCCCATCGGGACGAACCAAGATGTTGCCTGGTTTCACGTCGCGATGGATGTACCCGTGCTGATGCGTGGCATCCAACGCCGCGGCGATGGCCGCGCCCATCATGATGGACAGTCCGGGCGTGAGTTTTTTCTTCTTGTCGAGCAAGTCGCGAAGACTGCGGCCCTGCACGTACTGCATGACGACTACCTGGAACCCGTCATGGGCGAACGAGTCGTACACCGCAACGATGTTCGGGTGATTCAACCCGGCACACGCCAAGGCTTCGCGACGGAACCGCTCGATGGCGGTTTCATCGCGCGCGATGTGACGCTTCAGTACCTTGATGGCCACTTGCCGGTCGAGAAACGTGTCGTGTCCGAGCCACACCTCGGCCATTCCGCCACGAGCAATGAGACGTTCAAGTCGGTATCGGTCGCCAATGAACCCCGGTTCGAGTTCAGCAGCAGACATGACTGAGGGCAGACGCTAGTTCTGCGCGCCCTGCAGATGGTGGAATTACTCCACGTGGAACGTAACGCCGATGGTTCCCGGGCCGGTGTGTGAACCAATCACCGATCCGATGTCGCCAACGATGATTTCACCGGAATAGGTTTCACGAAGTTGTGCAACGAAATCACCGACATCGGGGCACTGTGCGTGCAGCACTGCCACATTCGACACCTTGCCCGCTTCACGGAACTTCTCGACCACGAAGGCGAGGGCCTTTCGACGCGTGCGCTCCTTGCCTCCCTCGGCAACTTTGCCATCGTCCACGGTGATGATGGGCTTGATTGCCAATGCTGAAGCGAGGAGGGCCTTGGCCCCACCGATTCTGCCGTTCTTCTTCAAGTTCTCGAGGGTGTCGAGTGCCCCCCACACGCGGGTACGCCCCACCAAGTTGGTCACCGCACGAACGAGGTCATCCAGTCCCATTCCGCCCCGTGCAAGGCGGGCCGCCGCCACCACGTTGATTCCTTCGCCCATGGACGCAGATCGGCTGTCGATGATGCGAATCGGAATATTGAGCGCGGCGACCTGAGCACCTTGCTCAGCGGCCTGTTTGGTGGCAGAGAGTTCGGCCGACAGCGTGACAACCAGGATTGCGCTGGCACCTTCTTTGGCCAATGTGGTGAATGCTTCGGCAAACTTGCCCGGGGACGGGGCAGCAGTTTGTGGCAGTACCGGGCTTGCTGAGCATCGAGCCCAGAACTCACTGGTGGTGAGAGAGATGCGATCGGTGAACTCTTCGCTACCAAAACTGAAGGTCAGCGGAACGAGGGTGATGCCCAATTCGTCGACCAGCGGTTGTGGCAGGTCGCAGGCGGAGTCGGTAACGATGCGTACGGTCATGACTGCGAGCGTAGTGCGGGGTGTTGCTGGGTCGTTTTCTTCTTGTGTGCACGCCGGTTATGGATGATCCACCACGCAGCCAGGAGCACCAAGAACACCACGCTCACACCACGACCCAAACCGGCGATGGCGTTCATACGAACGCGCACCTGTGCCACATCCAGCACGGTGCCCGTTGGGCTCAACAGGGTGACCTCCACGGGGATGAGTCCATTGGTGCGGGCAGTGGCAGTGATCACCACTTCTTGTTGTTCGCCCGCAGGGATGATGACATCCAACGTGTCGGGTGAAAACGACATTTTTCCGGTTGGACTCGCAACGCGCAGGCGCAGTGATACCGCGAAATTACTCTGGTTCACGAGCGGGATACGAAGCTCGCTTTCCCGACTGCCGAACGTGAAAGAGCGAGCCGGAAGGGATACGGCGCTGCGAACCGATGCCACTTGTGTGAGCACGCCATTGAGGTAGGCATCACGTTGTGCGTTGGTGAGCGTGGTGTCATTGGCTACGTCGATGAGTTCCACCCATCGATCAACCACGCCTTCGTTGGTGATCAACACATCACGAACCGACTCCACCGAGGCAAGCGCGTCATTCGCTCGAACTTGGATGGCTGCGATGTCGAGAACGGGCACCGACGGCGGCTCAATTCGAGCCAGTCCTTCCAGAGTTGGCGCAAAGTCGCTGATGGTTCGTAACACAATCTGTGGCGCGTTACGCAGGTGGCGAATGAGAATGGATGCAATCAGTGGTTCGGCCGGCACTCCGCTGGCACTCGAAATGATCACGTGTCGTGTTGCTAAGGCAGCAGAACCGACTGCCGAGTTGGTGATTTCGTTTCGTTGGGCAATGACTTCTGCTGCGAGAGCCGTCGCGGACTCGTATGCAGTTCCGACAGGGACGTCGAGCAATGTTGCGTATCGCGAGTCGGAAAGGTGGAGAACGACGCCATTGGTCTCCGTGCGCAACGCGTACGGTCTGCTTCGATTGGTGTCCGCACCGTAGGCGACGGCAGCAGGACCGACCATCACCAAGTTGGTTACTCCAAAGGAGCGCAAGAAGTCGACACCACGAGAATCCACTGGTACGTCGCTCAACCACACGGCACGCGAAGTAAGGCGAGGACCGTTGACGGAATCAAGCACTGATTCGCCGCGAACGAGCTGTGACTCAAATGCCGTCTTGAGTCCTGCAGCCGCGTACGAGGTCACATCGGTCGGCCGGAACGTTCCCACCAAGATGTCGTTGTCGGGTAGACGTCGTGTGAGTTCTGCAAACAGTGTCTGGTCCGCCTCCGACGTGGATCGAGAGAGTCCATTGAGCAACTCGGGTCGAACGCTCACTCCGATTGGCACACTCGGGGGCTTTCGATACAGCAAATCGCGCAGGTCGCGCAGTTGTTCTCGTTCTTCGTCCCCCACCTGAATCCCGCCGTCTGGTTGCAGTGTTGGGGCTCCATCGATTGACGCAACTATTGAGACGGGAAGCCGGGCAATCGACCGTGATGATACGACGTTGATGAATGTGGTGAGTTGAGCAACGGTGCCGTCAGATCCGTTCAGGGTGACACGCAATGCGCGAAGTCCATCGCGGGTAATCCGAAGCGATCCGTCGCGGCGTGGAACCGCCGACGTTGAGAGCAACAACTGGTATGCATTCTCCCCGTCAAGGGCAACCGCTTGAAACAACGGCCCGGCAATCGCTGTTTCGGCTTCGCTGACAAAGATGCCTCCGGCCACGACGTCGAGAACGTCTTGGCGAGCAACCAGCGGATTGCTCATCTGAACCAACGCGGTTGTCGTTGGGTCGGTAAGGAGCGTGGCCACGGAACCATCACGCGGAGGTGCCACGGTAAAGATCAATCGTTCATTGATGCGAGTAGTGAACGTACCCGTGATCATTTCGAGGCGGTAGTCGGCAGCATCGGCGGCGTTCTCGGTCATGACGAGGGAGGAAAAGAGTGCGGCGAGCGACACAAGGATCCGCGCAGATTGCTTACCGAAGTTTCGCCGTATCACGACCGTGCCGCCGCAGTGCCGTTCACGGCACGCTCCATCACCACGAGCGAGTCGGGAAGAGTCTCAAAGCCGAGCGAGCGATACAGCGCCAGTGCTGCGGTGTTGGTTGGTTCAGTATTCACCAACATCGAAGTGGCACCTCGGCCATCTGCCCAGTGTGATGCGTGGTGGACGAGTGCCCGTCCTACTCCGCGGCGTCGTGCTTCTGGAGCGACGGCAAGGCGTTGCAGGTACGAGCGGATGCCCACGCGACCAACGATTGCGTATCCGACGGTTTCACCGGAGGGGTCAGCACTTGCGATGACGATTCGATGCTCACTGGTGGCCCGACACGCATGTTCGAACGTTCGAGAGTCGAGGTTCCACGGCGCAACGAACGACAAGGCGTCAATCGCCAGCAGCGTGCGTAGCAACTCGTCGCGTTTCGGCGAGAGCACGTGACGAGACGTCGCATCTCGGCACAACGTTGAGGCGACGGAGGGGCTGGAAACCCTTCCGGCTCGTTGGAGGACGATCAGAGTTTGGACAACGCCAAATCCTTCGAGTTTTAGCCACTGCGCATCTTTTGCGCCCAAGGCAGGTGTGCGGTACGTATCAGCTTCGCCACGACGTACCACGCTGCACATGGAACGGATTTTTCCCTCGGCACTGCGCCGGTTTCCACGCAGTGCGGTCACCACAGCCGACACACTCGAACGCTAGTGGCGCTGGCGTTCCGTAACCTGTAGTTCGTGCAACCTGCGCGTTTCAATGCAGTGATTGCCGAGCTCGCACCCATCACCGAGGTGTTTGCGAAAGCTGGTCATCGCCTCTACATCGTGGGGGGGACCGTGCGCGATCTCATGTTGGGACGCGACATCGGCGATTTGGACTTCGACTTCACCACCGATGCTCGACCTGACGTCGTGAAGTCGCTCTTGGAAAACAGAGTGGACTCGCTGTGGACGCAAGGTGAGCGTTTCGGAACCATCGCTGCATTGAGAGGGAAACGCTCATTGGAGATCACCACACATCGAGCGGAGGCGTATTCCCCAGACTCCCGCAAGCCCGAGGTGCAGTTCTCCGATTCGGTCGAAACCGATTTGTCACGTCGTGACTTCACCATCAACGCCATGGCACTCGAACTCACGGCAGCATCACCACAGCTCGTCGATCCCTATGGTGGTCTCGACGACCTGCAGGCACGACGCTTGCGCACGCCGTTGTCGCCTCACGAAAGTTTCAATGACGACCCGCTACGGATGTTGCGCGCAGCGCGGTTCATCGCCACGTTGTCGGTTGTCCCCGACACCGAGTTGGTGTCAGCCATACGGTCGATGAACGACCGGCTGAGCATCGTGTCGCCGGAACGTATTCGCAACGAGTTCGATCGCATGATCGTGACCACCGACGTCACCAACGGGCTGCGATTCACGGTGGAAACCGGTCTGGCTGATCGATTCCTCCCGGAGTTATCGGCATTGTCTCTCGAGCAGGATCCGATTCACCGTCACAAGGACGTTCTCACGCACACGTTCGCCGTTGTGCACAACGTTCAGCCCGACATGCCAGGCGACTTTCGTATCACGAGGTTGGCCGCCTTGTACCACGACATCGGAAAGCCACGCACACGAAAGGTGTTGCCAGGCAAGGGCATGACGTTTTATCACCACGAGGTGGTCGGTGCCAAGATGACGCGCAAGCGCATGCGCGAGATGCACTACTCCAACGACGATATTCGCAAGGTGTCAGAACTCGTCTTTTTGAGTGGTCGATTCCACACGTATCAGATGGGCTGGACCGATTCCGCAGTGCGCCGGTATGTGCGTGACGCCGGCGATGTGCTCACCGAGTTGAACGTGCTGGTGCGTTGCGACTGCACCACGCGCAGCGAACGCAAGGTGGATGCGCTGAATGTGCGTATGAACGAACTCGAAGGGCGAATCAACGAACTAGCTCAAAAGGAAGAACTTGCCGCACTGCGACCGGAGATGGATGGTGTGGCAGTGATGCAGCACCTGAGAGTGGAGCCCGGGCCAATTGTCGGCAAGGCAATGGATTTTTTGATGGAGCTTCGCCTCGATGAAGGACTGCTTGGCGACGAGGAAGTTCGCCGTCGCCTTGATGCCTGGTGGGCTACGCAGCCCACGTCATAATCCAACTACGGTAAGCCTCGTGACCAAACGGGGCCGTCCTTCACGTGATGCCACGATCGACTTTCGCATGATGCGTCGTGCGTATCTGGCTCGCGTGCATGTTGGTGACGTACCGCGACACGATGCATGCGATGCGAGCGTTGATTTGGTGTTCGCCGCCCAACACCATGGGGTGCAGCGACGCTCGGCGTGTCCGGTGTGCAGTCACCACGAACTTCGCACGGTGACGTACTTGTTCGGGCCTCGGCTGCCAAAGGCAGGAAAGTGCATAACTTCAGGGCGTCAGTTGCACGAAGTGGATTTGCGACCCGAGCACTTCACGGCCTACGCCGTTGAAGTGTGTTTGTCGTGCCGTTGGAACCATCTGTTGTCGGCCACGCCGTACGGTGGTCGGCGACGACACAACAGACGACGGGCTCGTTCCCAGGTGGCAAAGAATCGGCAACCTTTGACTGCATCGGCGGCACACCACTAGGCGGAGACACCGTGTGACAGCCCTGTGGCACGGTGAAGAGGTGACGGTACGCTCAATGTTCCTATCCACCCTGCCCCTCACGGGGCCACGGTCCATCGGGTCGTGTCCGAAGGGAGTCATACATGCGTCCATATGAGTTAATGGTGATCGTCAGCGGAGCGCTGGACGAAAACACCGCACACGGTTGGGTGAACTCCATCACCAAGTCCGTGTCGAACGTCGGAGGTTCCGTCCACGGAACGCCGGATTGGTGGGGCCGACGTCGCTTGGCCTACCCGATCAAGAAGCAGAACGATGGTTACTACGCCATCTTCAACCTCATGGCCGAAGGCGGCATGCTCGACGAGGTCGAGCGAACGCTGCGTTTGTCCGATGATGTGTTGCGACACAAGTTGCTGCGTCTTCCCGATCACGAAGCACAGAAGCGTGGCATGTTGCCCGCTGGTGCCAGCAAGTAACTCGTTTCACCAAGGAGCACGTATGCCAGACAACACCATCACTCTCGTCGGAAACCTCACTCGCGACCCCGAGTTGCGATTCACTGCCAACGGTCGCGCAGTCGCGTCGTTCGGTATCGCCGTGGGTCGCCGCTACCAAGTCAACGGCGAGTGGCAGGAGCAAACCTCGTACTTCAACATCACCGCATGGGGCCAGCTCGGGGAGAACGCCGCAGCATCCCTGTCCAAAGGAGCACGCATCGTCGTGACCGGTCGACTGGAGCAGCGCGAATACACCACCCGCGAAGGTGACAAGCGAACCGCCATTGATGTCATCGCTGACGAACTCGGACCAAGCCTTCGCTGGGCCACTGCCCAGGTGGAGCGAACGCCACGACAAGACGGTGCTGCCAAGAAGACCGGTGGCGGCACCAGCCCATCTGGAGAAGCAAGCCCTTTCGAGGGCGAAGAGCCGTTCTGAATCCATCTACCCATCACTGATCACGAAGGACACATTCCATGACAAGCAAGAAAAACAAACTTCGCGCAGCAAAGTTGTTGCAGCGTCGCTACAAGAAGAAGCCGAACCCGCTCAACCCCGAGCGCATCGTGTACATCGACTACAAGGACATCAACTTGTTGCAGCGCTTCATGAGCGACCGATCCAAATTGAAGGCCCGTCGTATGACCGGTGCCGACGTGCAACAGCAGCGTGACATCGCCACCGCAGTGAAGAATGCACGCGAAATGGCCTTGTTGCCGTACACCAAGCGAGTTGCTGGTCTTCGCGGACCACGCAACCGCGACGACGATCGTGACGACTCACGAGGCGGGATCAGTCGCGAAGTGGTGGAGCGTTACGAGAACGTGCCCGACGTGGTCGGCGCACCCGACTTAGCAGCGCCGAGCGATGCTGCAACTTCAGCACCCAGCGAGGGCTGATTCGTGAAGGTGCTGTTGCGCCGCGATGTGAAGGGCATTGGGCGCCGTGGCGACATCGTGACGGTGTCATCGGGTCACGCCCGTAACTTTCTGATTCCGAAGGGTCTGGCGGTGGAGGCCACGGAGGGTGCCGTCGCGCAAGCCGAAACCTTGAAACGTTCCCGCGACCTGCGGGAGGCTGCCGATAAGGATTCGGCGCGTGCCATTGCCGCGGTGTTTGCCGACACACCATTGGTGGTTTCTGCAAAGGCCGGAGCGACTGGCAAGTTGTTTGGTTCCGTTACCGCCAGCGATCTGGTTACCGCCGTGGAACAACAGTTTCATGTGGTGATCGACCGCAAACATGTGGACATTCCCACACCCATTCGTGATGTGGGTACTCACAAGGTCACGGTGGCGTTGTATGCCGACGTTCGGGGGACTCTCACCGTGGAGGTTCGTGCGACGTAAGCGAGAGAGACCCGTCCACTACTCTCCACACCGAGCCCACAAGTTATACACAGGCTGACCACAGTCAGTTCCCAGCAATTCCCCAGGTTGTACACAACAGAATCACAGGGTTGTTCCCCTTGTGATCAACAGGCAGAAGCGACGAAGGTAGAGGCGTGACAATTACTGACATGCGACGAGGCGGCTCCGAGAGTCGCGGAGGGTCCGACGATCGATCAGCGTCGCAACGAATCCCACCACACAACGTGGATGCAGAGGCGTCACTGCTCGGCGCGATGATGTTGTCCGAAGACGCCATTGCCATCGTGCTGGAGCGCGGAGTCATTGCAGAAGATTTCTACAAGCCGGCACATCGACACATTTTTGATGCCGTTCGATCCCTCAGTGTGTCTGGTGAACCCGTCGATCCCGTCACCGTGGGCGAGGAGTTACGTCGTGCGGCTCTGCTTGAAGGTGTCGGTGGTCTCGATGCCTTGGTGCGTCTGCAGAATGCAACCCCGGCCATTTCCAGCGCCGAGCGTTACGCAAAGATCGTTCGTGATGCGGCAAAGTTGCGCCGAGTCATCGCGGCTGCAGCGGAGATTGCCGAGATTGCCTACAGCGAACCGTCTGACGTCGATCGCGCACTCGATCAAGTGGAGAGTCGTATCTACGACGTCTCGGCGGGCAATGTCAACGAAGGTGCCCACGAGTTGTCACCGCTACTCGAGGAGTCACTCGAGAAGATCGAGGAACGCTGGAACAACCCGGGAGCAATGATCGGAATTCCCACCGGGTTTCGCAAACTGGACGAAATCCTGTTGGGGCTGCAGCCTGGGGCATTGCACGTCATAGGCGCACGACCAGGAATGGGCAAGAGCGCCTTGGCTCTCAATATGGCGGTGAATGTTGCCCGACTCACCATGCGACCAGTCATCTTCTTCAGCCTCGAAATGAGCGCTCACGAATTGTCGCAACGTGTGTTGGCCAGCGAGGCAAGCGTGCCGTCGGAGGTGTTGCGAGGAGCGACACCCAACGAGAAACAATGGCAAGAAATCGGTCGCGCCATGGGGCGACTCGACATTCCACTCATTATCGACGACTCTCCGTCAACGTCGATTAGTTCGATGCGCGCACGTGCCCGCCGAGTCCGACTGTCCAAGGGCGATCTTGGGCTCATCGTGATCGACTACCTGCAACTCATGGGTGGAGATGCAAAGGTGGAGAATCGTCAACAGGAAGTGAGCGACATCAGCCGCAACTTGAAGTTGATGGCTCGTGAATTCAATGTGCCGATCGTGGCCCTCAGTCAGCTGAGCCGCAATCTCGAGAATCGTGGCGACAAGCGACCCAATCTTTCCGACCTGCGCGAGTCGGGCGCCATCGAACAGGACGCTGACGTCGTCATGTTTATTTACCGCGGCGAGGCTGCGGGGGATACTGCTGCTGCCCGAGGTACTGCCGATCTCATCGTCGCCAAGCATCGCGCTGGTCGAACCGACACGGTGAAGCTCGCGTGGATCGAACCATTCACTCGGTTCGAGAATTATTTCGAGAGTACGACCACCAACATTTAGTTCATGTTTCTCGGCGAAGATCTCTTGGCGTGGCTGTTGTTGGCATTTGGTGGTGCCATGTTTGTCGGGAACGTGGCTGCGGTGTTCAAGCCTCGTGCAGCGCCACGCGAAGATGGTGAGCTCACTCACGCACCCAAGGCGCGAAGCTTGGCCATGGCGTCACTTGGTTTGGTGGCCTCGCTCTGGGCGCTCTTTACGCTCATCGTTGGCGGCTGAGTGGAGCGGGTGACGGGAATCGAACCCGCGTTCTCAACTTGGGAAGCTGATGTTCTGCCATTGAACTACACCCGCGACACCGAAATCGTACCAATTCACTAGGGTTCGTGGACGGTGATTCTCTCCGACCGATCCATCCGCGAGGCCGTGTCTGCTGGCCGTATCGTCATCGATCCGTTGGATGAGGGTTGTCTTCAGCCTTCGTCGATCGACGTGAAGGTCTCCAATCTCTTTCGGGTCTTTCGCAACCATTCGCATGCCGTCATTGATGTGAAAAAGGAGTTGGCTGACCTCACCGAGTTGGTGGAGATGAAGCCCGACGAAGCCTTCGTGTTGCACCCGGGCGAATTCGTCCTGGGTTCCACGCTCGAACGCGTTGCCATCGCCAACGATCTCGTTGCCCGAGTCGAAGGCAAGAGCTCACTTGGTCGTCTCGGATTGCTCATCCACTCGACTGCGGGCTTCATCGATGCCGGATTCGATGGGCATATCACGTTGGAGTTATCGAACGTTGCAAGCTTGCCGATCACGATTTACCCGGGGATGAAGATCGGTCAGGTGAGTTTCATGACCATGACCACCCCCGCCGACAAGCCGTACGGTTCGGGTGCGCGCGGATCCAAGTACCAAGGTCAGCGCGGCCCGACACCAAGTCGATATTTCGAAAACTTCCGGTAGTTGTTGAGTGAAGATGTACCCTAATGATTAGTCATCTCGGCATCCTCGTTGGTGCAGGCTCAATAGGCAAGCGACATGCGAGGGTGCTAGCAAACCGGTATCAGCATCTCGTCGTCGTTGATGTTGACTCCAATGCTCGCGAGTGGGCGACCAAAGAGTTGGCCTGTGAAGTCACAACCGCGAAGAGTTTGTCGGATATTGCCGATGTTGTAAGGAAACAATCTTCTCAAGCCACCGCGGTTGTTGCGAATTGGGGACCCCAGCACTTTGCAACGTTTGAAGAACTTGTTGCGCTTGGAGTTCGCCGCGTGTTCTGTGAGAAGCCCTTAGCGGTGTCACTCACTCAGATCGAAAGCATACGTCGGTCGTGTGAAGTAAACAGTGTGGCGCTTACTGTCGGTTTGCATCTTCGATACCGAGGCATCGCTGAGTTCATACGCAACGTATCGGAACGGCAGCTTGGTGGCTTGCCCACGAGCATGGTGGTAGATGGTGGGGCGAGATGTCTTTCGACTACAGGGAGTCACTGGCTTGATCTCGCGATCCAAGTATTTGGAAGCATTCCTTCAACTGTCATGTCGACCCTCAATAGTGCATCAGTTAATCCACGATCTGAAAATCTGAAGTATTGGGGTGGAGTCTCAGCATGGCAGTTTGGAGGGGGCCAGCAGCTAACAATCACCTATGACAATGCATCGAGCGTCCATGAAAGAGCGTGTTTTTACTCGCCAACTGGAGTTCTTGAAATCGATCCCAGCTTGACAGTTCGCGCATTTCAGCGAAATCTCGACGAAGTTCGTGCGGATCCCCGTGTCATTCGGGTTGGACAAGTTGAACGCAATAGACCAATAGCCGAATTCGTTCCGAATATGGACGAAGTACTTTCTCAGCAGTTGGACGAGATCGAAGGTGTTTCACCGGTTCGCTATGGATCTGAGCAGGTGTTGACATCTGCAACCGCTCTTGTTATGGCGTTTGAGTCGCATCGCCTAGGACTACGGCTGAACTTCCCACCGACACGCGACATCATCGAACAGTCCGTTGAATGGAACATCTCATGAGCCAGAATCCATCCGTTGCTCTGGTTGGAGCTGGCGCTATTGCGCCATTTCATATCCATGCGTTGCGTGCAGCTGGATTCAACTTGGCAGGCATCGCCGCCAGCCCAGGTTCGACGAGAGTCAACGAACTTGCCAAGCAACATCAGATTGCAAATGTGTGGAAAGACCCCGTGGCGCTCGTCTCGTCCGGCGATTGGGATGCAGTTGTTATTGCATCTTCTACTGAGTCGATTCCAAGTCTTTTGGAAGTTGCTCTTCGGCATGGAAAGCCGTGCTTGGTGGAAAAGCCCGTGGCTTTTGATGGAGCATCAATACTTCGATTTCAGGACCATCACGACATCATTCGAATTGCCTACAACCGGAGGTTCTACGCGTCAACTGCTGAAGCGAAGAACTTTGCTGACGCAGGCACATGTCTGTTTCGGTTGGAACTTCCTGATACCGCCATTGCGCCAAAGAATGAGTTCGATGGCTTGCGTGCGATTCGTGAGAATTCGGTCCACGGGTTCGATTTGTTGCGATTTGTCATCGGCCCTTACGAGATTCAAAATCAACTAGTGGTCGAAGAACCCAGAGGTCGTGTGGCGATTGCTGGAACCGAAGTCGGGCACGTCGGCACGATTCATCTCAACTGGAACTGTCCTGCTAACTTTTCACTGGTTCTCGACCGAGCACCGCAGCGATTTGAACTACGACCATTCGAGATGGGTTCGCTGTTTGAGGGTATGGATGTAGTCGAACCATCGTCGGAGGTTCCTGTTCGTCGCTATGTTCCCAAGCTCGTTAGTCAGGTGAGTTCATTTCCGGGTCCCGATGGCGTAAAGCCAGGATTTCTCGATCAAGCTCGGTCACTGATGCAACGGGTTCAAAACGGGAGATGGGATGTTCGCTCGGCAACGCTCGCCGACGCTGCGTTCGCGGCAGATCTCGCTCAGTCGCTCACTGCCAGCTGAAGCTTGTTGGTGTAGAGAGCTACTCGCCGGCGACGGGTTCGCGCAGTGGTGCACCGATGGCGGTGGCGTTTCGTTCACCATTTTCCAATGCGTCCACGAGGTGGATGGCGATGTCACCCACCTTCACCGAACTCTCGTCCTTGCCGGCACCCTTCACACCGTCATCGAGCATGATGTAGCAGAACGGGCAGGCGGTGGCCACGCGGGTGGCACCGGTGGCGATGGCTTCGCGGGCTCGTTCGTCGTTCACCTTGGTGCCGATGTTCTCTTCCATCCACATGCGCGCACCACCGGCTCCGCAGCACATGCCCTTGGTTCCGTTGCGTGGCATTTCCACTACTTGGATTCCTTTGATCGATCCCACGACTTTGCGTGGCGCCAGGTACACGTCGTTGTGGCGACCGAGGTAGCAGGAGTCGTGGTACGTGATGCGGTCATCCAGTGATGCATTCGTCATGTCGAGCTGTCCGGAAGCGATGAGTTCTTCCAGGAGTTGCGTGTGGTGGATGACCTCGTAGTTGCCACCGAGTTGCGGGTACTCGTTCTTGAGTGTGTTGAAGCAGTGCGGGCACTGGGTGATGATCTTCTTCACGCCCATGCCGTTGAGCATCTCCACGTTCGGTGTAGCGAGCATCTGGAAGAGGTATTCGTTGCCGCTACGTCGCGCACTGTCGCCGGTGCACACTTCGCTGGGGCCGAGGATTGCCACGTCGATTCCCGCGCGCTTCAGCAGTTTTGCCATCGCTTGGGTGACCTTCTTGTTCTTGTCGTCGAAGGATCCTGCACAACCCACCCAATACAGATATTCCTGCGTGAGCGGTTGACCCGGATCGAGCACGGTCACCTCCAGGTCGTTGGCCCATGCGGCGCGATCACCCTGGTTCATGCCCCACGGGTTGCCCTGGTTTTCCATCGCCCGGTACGCATTGCCGAGTTCGGCCGGGAAGTTGCTCTCCATCAACGACAGGTAGCGACGCATGTCGAGGATCTTGTCGAGAATCTCGATGTTGACCGGGCAAATCTCGTCGCAGGCCTTGCATGTCGTGCACGACCACACTTCTTCGGCGGTGATGCGTTCGAATACGGAGTTGGCATTGATGGTGATTTCCGTATCCGTCCCGAGAGGTGGTGACACCCGTCCACCTGGCGCATGGGTGGCGGTGGCAGCCATGACTTCACCGCTCTTCAAGACGATTTCACGCGGGTCGAGTGGCTTGCCGGTGGCGTGCGCCGGGCACACGCTCGTGCACCTTCCGCACATGGTGCAGGCATCCAGGTCGAGCAACTGTTTCCAGGTGAAGTTTTCGATGGCGTTGACACCGAAGGACTCGAGCGACGTTTCTGCCAAGTTCGGCATCGCACGCATGGCACCCTTGGGACGATCACGGTCACGCAGGTACATGTTGAGCGGGGACGTAAAGATGTGGCGCAACATCGTGATGGGAAGCAGTGCGAGAAAGGCGATGAAGGTGAGTACATGGAACACCCACCAGCCCTGATGCCAGAACTGCAGCGAGTCGAGCGACAGGCCGTTCACGGTTTGGGCAAGCGGCCAGCCGACCACGCTCCACTTTTCGTAGTCGACGTTCTTTCCGGCAGCTTGTTCGGCGGCAATGCGGAACATCTCGGTGCCAAAGCCACTGATGCCGATCGCCAGCATCACTCCGAGAATCCAGGCGTGTTCGGGTTTGGACTTGATGCGAATGCGATACGGCTTTTGCACGTAGCGCCGCAAGATTGCCCACACCACACCAGCGGTGAACACCACGCCGGCCACGTCGCCCACGAGCGCGTAGCCGCGGTACACATCGCCGTGCAAGAACTTGAGTGACTCGGGCATCTGGTGGTCGATTTCCAGCACCGTGGTGACGCCGAGCAAGACGAGGAAACCGAAATACATCATCGAGTGCATGAGCCCTGCGGCAGAGTCACGCAGCAGGGTGCGCATGTACACCCCGGCTCGGAAGTCGCGGAGGCGTCGCTTCACGTTCTTGGCGGTGGTTCGACGGTTGTCCGGAGCGCCACGTTCCCAATTGCGAATCCGATCGGCGAACCGCAGCGAACCCCACACCAACATCATTGGGATGACCGTGTAGAACGCAATCTTCAGTGCACCAGGGATGCCACCGAATACTTCGCGATGGACGGGCGAGTCACTTTCCCATCCGGTGATGGTGGGGAGGATGCCCGACACCAAGGTGAACAGTCCAATGCCGCAACCCAAGACGATGGAAAGTTGATATGGCTTTAGCCGACGCGAACGCGATGTGGCTGTGGTGGCTTCCCCCGACATGTCGAGGGCAACGCTAGTTGCGCGGCCAGAGTTACCCCAGCCGGGCGCGAGGATGTGGTTCGCTAACTACTCAGCCAACAACGGCACGGTCGAGATCGCGCACTCGTGACGCGAGTGTTGCCAGGAGTTTGCTGGCCAACACCGGAACATCGTGCAACACGCTGTGGAAGTGGCGCTGACTGATGACCAGCACGTCACAGTCGGTATCGCACGTAACCGTTGCGGTGCGCGGGCCATGGTCGAGGAGCGACAATTCGCCCACCATCGAACCTGCGCCAATCGATGCCAACTTCTTGCCACTTCGGCGAACGGTGGCTTTTCCCTTGAGGATGATGAAGGCTTCCCGTCCGGGCTGACCTTGCTCGATCAGCACTCGACCAGCCTTGAACGACACCTGGTCGGCGGCTTTCACGATTCGAGCGAGGTCCTTCTTCGAGCAGGAGGAAAACAGGGGAACATGGTGCAATGTGGTGAGTGGAGTAACGGTGCGGGGCATGTCATTCACCGTACGCACAGTTTCGTGCAAGCGTGCACAAAGAGGCGGTGAAGGTTGTCTCAGGTACCGGCTTGTCGTGCAACGGCATTCGTCGCAGCAGCAATTGCGGATGCATCACCCAAGTACGACACCTGTGACACTCGTAACTCGCTCCGAGCACGGTCATCGTCGGTGGGCGGATGAAAGCGGTACATACGTGGCACACCCGTAGGAATGTTGAGATCGGCGATCTGTGACTCACTCAACATCTCCAGGTGCATCGCGAGTGCTCGCAATGAGTTGCCGTGTGCAACGACCAACACGTTCTCTCCTGAACGAAGATGTGGCACCAACACGTTGCGCCACATCGGCACCACGCGTGCCACCACGTCCTTCAAACACTCGGTTGCGGGGAGCAGTGCGGGATCGAGGTGCGCATACCGTGGGTCGTTGGCCGGATGCTCCGAACTGGAGCGATCGACTGGTGGTGGTGGTACGTCGAAACTTCGTCGCCACAGCTTGGTTTGTTCTGCTCCATGGCGCTGCGTGGTTTCTTTCTTGTCGAGTCCCTGAAGAGCGCCGTAATGACGTTCATTGAGGCGCCAATCCGCGATGACGGGCACATCGGCTTGACCAAGTTGTGTCAACGCTCGCTGATTGGTGTCGATTGCACGGGTAAGGAGCGAGGTGAAGACGACGTCGAAATGCATTCCCGCCTCGCGCAATGTGCGACCCGCTGCATCAGCCTCAGCCTCGCCCTGAGCACTGAGCGGTACGTCGTGCCAGCCGGTGAACAAATTGAGCGCATTCCACGTACTTTGACCGTGTCGCAGAACCACGAGGGTGCCCACTGCACTGGTTGGTTGTGATGTGGCGTTCACGCCGCAAGGCTAGAGCTAGGCACCGCCCCAAAAGGAACCACTTCATGACCACACCCAATGCATTCGATGTGGTGGTCGTTGGTTCTGCCAATCTCGATCTCGTCGCTCTTGCCAAGCGACTGCCGCATCCAGGCGAAACCGTATCGGCTCATGGATACTTCGAGGCCTGCGGTGGGAAAGGTGCCAACCAAGCCATTGCTGCAGCTCGCGCTGGCGCTCGTACGGCATTCGTTGGTGCGGTAGGGAGTGATTCTGCTGGCGACACGTTGCGCTCGTCGTTCGTTGGCGATCAGGTCGATGTCACGCATCTGGCCACGGTGAGCGAGCCAACCGGCCGCGCACTCATCGGCGTATCGGACGATGCAGAGAATCTCATCATCGTGGTGCCCGGTGCCAACTACGCCTTGTCGATCGATCTCGTGAATGCCGCACTGCCGATCATTGCCAACGCAAAAGTGCTGTTGTTGCAGTTGGAGATTCGTCTCGACGTCGTGCAACGTGCCGTCGAGCTTGCGGGTGAACACACCATCGTGGTGCTCAATCCGGCTCCCGCTGTCGCACTTCCCGATGCGGTACTACGACATGTTGATGTGATCACACCGAACGAGCACGAAGTAGAGATCCTTGGCGGAGCCGCATCACTCTTGTCGCGAGGAGTTGACCATGTGGTGGTAACCGAAGGTGCGCGTGGCGCACGACTGGTGAACACCCTGGGTGAAACCCGTATCGCGCCGTACCCTGTCACTCCCGTTGACACCACGGGCGCCGGAGACGCTTTTTGTGGAGTCTTCTCGGCTCGGCTTGCCTGCGACGGCGGCCTTGCCAACTTGTCCACTGCGCTACGGGCAGGTGCCGTTGCGGGGGCGCTTTCCACCCAGGTGAACGGGGCGGTTCCGTCGCTCCCTCGCTGGGACGCCATCGCCGCAGCCCTTGTGGCATAAGGCGTTGAGCCCGTTCCACGACCACAAGGCAACGTGACATAAATCCTGAGTCAAGTCGGCTCAACTTTATTGCTGGTGGCCATAGGATGTCGCCCTCAGCTACCACGGAGGTAACACCATGCCCAAGGCCGTCGGAATCGACCTCGGAACCACCAACTCAGTCGTCGCCGTCTTGGAAGCCGGCGAACCCGTTGTCATCCCCAATTCAGAAGGTGCGCGCACCACGCCATCGGTGGTGGCGTTCTCCAAGTCGGGTGAAGTGCTCGTCGGTGAAGTCGCCAAACGCCAGGCCATCACCAACCCCGATCGCACGTTCCGCAGCATCAAGCGCTTCATGGGACAGAACTGGCACTCCGACGACATCGACGGAAAGAAGTACACGCCACAAGAAATCAGTGCCCGAACGCTCATGAAGTTGAAGCGTGACGCTGAGGCCTACCTTGGCGACACCGTCACACAAGCAGTGATCACGGTTCCCGCCTACTTCGACGATGCCCAACGCACTGCAACCAAGGAAGCCGGACAGATCGCCGGTCTTGAAGTGTTGCGCATAATCAACGAACCACCCGCCGCAGCACTTGCCTACGGCTTGGACAAAGGTTCCAAGGAAGAAACCGTCCTGGTGTTCGACCTCGGCGGTGGCACGTTCGATGTGAGCGTGTTGGAAATCGGCGACGGCGTGTTCGAGGTCAAGAGCACGCATGGCGACACGCATTTGGGTGGCGACGATTGGGACCAGCGAATCATCGATTGGTTGGTTGCCCAGTTCAAATCAGCCCACGGCGTTGACCTGAGCAAAGATCGCATGGCCACACAGCGCCTGAAGGAAGCAGCCGAGCAAGCCAAGATCGAGTTGTCGCAGGTTCCCCAGACGCAGATCAATCTGCCCTTCATCACCGCGACGGCAAGTGGACCATTGCACTTGGACGAGTCACTGAGTCGAGCCAAGTTCCAGGAGATGACCGCCGATCTACTCGAGCGTTGCCGCAAGCCATTCGAACAAGCCATCAAGGATGCCGGTCTCACCAAGGGCGAGATTCAACACGTCATCCTCGTGGGTGGCTCCACCCGAATGCCTGCCGTGCAGGAACTGGTGCAGTCATTCACCGGCAAAGAGCCGAATCGCACCGTGAACCCCGACGAAGTGGTGGCTGTTGGAGCAGCGGTACAGGCAGGTGTGTTGCGTGGTGACGTGAAGGACATCCTCTTGCTCGACGTCACGCCGCTCTCACTTGGCATCGAAACCAAGGGTGGTGTCATGACACGCCTCATCGAACGCAACACCACGATTCCTACTCGTCGTACTGAGACCTTCACTACGGCAGAGGACATGCAGCCCTCGGTGGAGATCCACGTGTTGCAGGGTGAACGCGAGATGGCCTCGTACAACAAGACACTCGGCAAGTTCCAACTCGTCGACTTGCCACCGGCTCCACGCGGGGTACCGCAAATCGAAGTCACGTTCGACATCGACGCC